>Ga0307513_10001935_pt1 | contig 29308 bp, 27 predicted proteins | sample 15_EM_MG_FD_202174 | JGI IMG/M metagenome (GOLD analysis project Ga0307513, IMG submission 202174) | Populus trichocarpa ectomycorrhiza microbial communities from riparian zone in the Pacific Northwest, United States - 15_EM | ecosystem: Host-associated > Plants > Roots > Unclassified | place... | reverse complement strand
GAGCTAGTGATTATCTATATATGCATATGCAAACTATATCACTGGTTACACTAGCTAAATTGGTATTTCAGATTAATGTGGCTAATGGCAAGAATTGGATAGCAATAGATTTTGATAATAATAAGCAGACAAATAAAGCCAGTGATTATCAATATATGCATATGCAAACTATATCACTAGCTGCTCTGAATAGCTAGGTATTCCAGATTAATGTGGCTAATGGCAAGAATTGGATAGCAATAGATTTTGATAATAATGAGCAGACAGATAGAGCTAGTGGTTATCTATATATGCATATGCAAACTATATTACTAGCTGCTTTGGGTAGCCTAGTACAGCCCTAATAGTGGGAAGAATCAATACCAACAGAAAGCCATACCTGACCACAGTCTAAAAGCCTAGCTTAATGTGATCATGTGCATACAAAAATCATCTATGTATGTACCCTGGATAAGCCAGAATAGTCTCTTAGATTTAAAGACCCCTGGAACCCCTAAAAACCTTTCTAAGAGAAAGGGCCATAGGGGGTCACTAAAGTGTAAATAAGACACATATGTATTTTTGTTGCTTCTATTTGAAAACATATTATACTTTTATCTTGCAATGACAAATGAAGTAAAACTGAACCTCAGAAGTACCCAGCATGCCTGTAGTATATAGAATCTCATCGTCTGTTGTTGCTAGGTAGTAGTCTTGATGATAGCAAAGAAAATGCTTGATTTTTGAGAATGCCTCCTCAATTGGATTAAGATCAGGCAAGTAAGGGGGGGAGTATTCAACTCTGACACCTAAAGAAATTGTTAGTGTCATTTGTATCATATTCCCATCATAAATTTTCACCAAAGCGATCAGCAAGAGTAAGAATTTCATCACTATGGTGAACCCATGTGTTATCCATCACTAAAATGCTAAGAGAACTGGGATAAGCTGTGCTTTTTGGAAGCTAAAAGAAGATTAGATTGAAGAAGGTGGAGCATAGGCCCGGGAAACATGTAACTTACAACATTGAACTCAAGATACTCCAAGAAAAGCTCCTTCATCATTGATCCCTTGATCACAGTTCCAGCAACAATCCCATCAAGTATGAGGACAGCTTCAGTTGAGGTACATTGTCCATGAACAAAAACTAGTTTCTTCTCAGCTCATCTGTCTTTCTGATGGAGTGTCATCAAGCCAACTCCTGTGCATTACCAGTAGATCCAGAGTCACGTGATATTACCATAGATAAACATCCCTGTTTGTAGATACATCTCACTGCAATACCATTGCATTTCCCTTGCATCGTCTGAGTGCACAACCAGCTCAAAACCTACAGCATCCACTCGGGTCTTTCCATCTGTTGATGAGAGTGTGATTTGACCATGCAAGTACCACTCAGCTCCAGCTTGCTTTCTTTGCTTTGGTTTCACATGTCTTTTGGCTTTCATCTGGCTTATAGGTCTCAGCATTAGGCATACAAAGGTTTTCAGACGGATTCAACAAAACATAGAACATAGGATTTAGACTAGAACTACAAGCACAGCCAACACACCCAGTCAAATGAGTCCAACAACTCTGCCAGCACATTATCAGCCCTAGCAACAAGAAAACGCATGGCAAAGCAAAAAAACCTATGAATATAGCTCTATGCACAGCCAATATCACGTCTCCACTTTACACATCATCCACAGAACCAATCACTCACATTGTCTTTCGTGAATTTATCAAACTCACCAATCTTAAATCCATAAAACACTTCCTCATCACCGCTGCATTCACACCAGAGGGCTGAAACCTTGAATATTTATGGGATCGTGCCTTTGAAGAAGGATGTACTGCAGGACGATGCTTACTAGTTCAAACCCTCGAAAAAAAGCTAGAGGAAGCTTTCAATGATGGATACCAACGAGGCTTCAAAGAAGGCCAGTCCTCAAAAGTCAAGCTCTTTTCAAAAGGGATGAAGGAAGGGTGTGCTGATGAACGCTCCAAGTGGGTCACAGATGGTCACAGTCAGTACTGTTTCATGCCTGCTCATATTTTCGAAGATTCTGGCATTCAAACAGACCCCACGCCCGTACCCACCACAAATGCTTGTACCCAGACTGACCTTAGCACCTTGCAAACAATTTTAGAACAATCAACCACCCCCCAGCCTTCCCATCGAGCCTACATCTAACATTTCATCCTCGCAACTACCACCTCCCACATCTCTCAATTGGGCAGATAATGCCGTGTCACTCCCAATTTTACCCAGTCGACCACCATCTCGCAACCTTTCCATTCTTCGTTCATCATCCCCAAAACCTTTTTTGTCCCTCCAGTGTTGCAACAAACGATCGCAAGCCCATTTTTCCAAGCCTTTCCGAAACCACAAACCTTTCCCCATTCCTCACCAAACCTTCTCTCGCCATTGCTTTTGACCGCCTCATTTTTCATCCACCTCATTCTATCCCAATTGTGCCCCTCATTCCTCATCAGTGTCAGTGTTAAACTGGGAACATAACCCACATCTCCTCGAACTCAATCGGGCACTCAATGCTCTTGGTTGGGTTCGACCGTGATCAGGCGACGAGGATGCTGCCAAGTTAAAGGGGGGTAGTACAGGCAAAGCACTCAGCTTCGCCTGGGGTCCTTTCATTTCAGTTCATTGCTTTGAATCATTGCTCACATTTACATCATCATCACTAGATTTCCTCGATTATTTGCATCAGTTTCTTTGTCCATTTTTTCTTCTTGCTATCGCACTCAGTTTTTACGGGTGATGGTGGAACGTTGCCACGTTTGGGGGGGGCACATGGAGTATCATCAAGCAACACTCCAACTCCTGTGCATTACCAGTAGATCCAGGGTCATGTGACATTACCATAGATAGACATCCCTGTTTATAAATACATTTCACCACAATACCATTGTGTTTCCCCCGCACCATCTGAGCGTGCGACCAGCTTAGGACCTACAGCATCCACTCAGGCCTCTCCACCGAGACCTGCTATAGCGCCTTCCAATCAAGTGGGCATCCTTGGACATTTTATCAAGGAATCTGAGCTCTTCTGGTCCATACTGGACTATTCATGCAACAAAATCATCCCTGCATTGCTTATTCTGTTCCAAGGCTATCTTCAAGTTCTTTACAGTCCTCCTGGTATTCCTGCTGGAATCTGGTCGATTCTGGGAATTCCATGGAATCAAATTTTAGCAGTGGTGCCTGCTAAAATTGTTATTTCCATTCCATGGAATTCCGGCGGATTCCAGAATGGCCACGGAATCACTGGAACAGAATCGACCAGAACAGAATCCGCGGAATTTTTTTTTTAATAGTAATGGTAAGTTTTAATAGTAATAGTTATTATTTAATGGTAATTACTGTTAATTAATAATAGACGCCCGCGAGTTGCCAAATCAAGCAACCACAGTTGACACCCACCTCTCTTCCCATCACCACCACCAGCACCACCACCAATGCGTGGCCACCGTCACCACCATCGAGCCCCTGGTCAACGCCTATGCTTGGGCCAAGCCAGGGCATTCTCATTGACTCGCCGCTGCCCAACAATGCCACCTAATGCCAAAACCACCGCCACATCACTGCCCAACTATGCCCGCCCTTGACGCCACCCATTTCCAACAACCCTGCCACGTCAGCACCCAGCGATGCCCCCTAACGATGCCACCACCCCACCACATCACACCATGCAGGTTGACACACATAGCCACCACGTCACCGCTGCTGCCGGTGTACCCAACACCACCATGTCACCGCCGAAGGGTAGCAGCAGGAGGGCAGGGAGGAGAGGACAGATGGCGGGACACAACAGGAGGAGGAGGGGAAAGGGGATGATGTACGCATCGTCCCCTGGAATTCTTGTCAACAACGGGGGAGAGGATGGCACCAATGGTGCCCCTCCTTCTTACCCCCATCGTCCCTGCAGTGTTGTCGATTAGTGTTTGAAAGTCTGGTTAGGTCCGGTTATTGGGTCCCCGGTGGCTCTAACCGAGACCGAGACCGGTTAGTGTTTCCTTGGAAACCCAAAGTAACTGGACCGAACCGGTGCTGACCAGTTACAGTCGGTTAGTAGCGGTTATTTTCGGTTATATAACCGGTTGTAACCGGTCATGGTTAGTCGCAGTTATAACCAGTTAGTAACTGGTTATAACCGGTTACCTGTGCATGAAGTCACTTGAAAAATACTTGTATTTAATCTAATCTAAATACTACATGATACCAGGAACAGAAATAAGATATGTAATGGATCCTGTGAGGTGGTGGGTGATACTCTACAGCTTCCATGGCCCTTCCAAGCTCAAATCCATGAATAAAAAGCAGAGCACTAGGCGAGACGAAACACATTCCTGAACGCTACAATGTACAGCTATCAAATGAAGCATTGAACATAGAAAACGCCCAAAAATCGGGCAAGGAATGAACCAATAACATCTGCCCCCTTCCTACACCTCCCATGGCTTTTCCAATCTTGAATTGGTGAACCAAAACTGTGTCGACCGGCGAAATGCAATGAGCTCCTGAAAGCCACAATTGTAAGCTTTCGAATGAATGGTCAAACATTGAAAATGCCCAAGAATTAGGTGAGAATGAACCTGTGCAACATGCAGCCCTTCTCCTCCACTCCTATGGCTCTTGCGATCTCAAATTAACGAATAAAAGCGGGGTCGAACGGCTAAATGAAGCAAGGGCATAAAAGCTATAAATGTAAGCTTTCAAATGAATGTTCAAATGTTGAAAACGCCCAGAAACTGGGTGAAAATGAACCTGTGCAACAAGAGCATTGCCCACATCCCTCAGCAAGTGTAGCAACAGTGAAGTTGCAGGTTTCTTGTGGTCATAGTTGAGGTAGTGGTAATGGTATCAATCCCCAAAGCTTGACCCAACATAGGTATTCACCATAGGGTCAACAACAACAATGGTGGGGGAATGAGCCAGGATGATGTGGCGGCTTCCAACTGCATCGTCACATGGGTGACTGGGGTTATTATCGGTCACATATGTTTAAGTTAGCTACAATTCTTTCAACTTGGAACCAAAAAATATGTTTTTGGGGCTATTGGAAAGTCTGAAAGTAGGGGAATATTTCAATACTATTTTGAATACAATAACCGGTCCTGACTGGTTATGATCAGTTATTGTCGGTTAGTCATAATTATAAATTTGGAACTAACCGAGAACCGGACCGCGGTTACGGTTAGCACCGGTTATGGTATTTTGTGGTCCTCATCGGTTAGGGTCCGGTCCAGTCTCAGTTATTTTCCAGTTAACTAATCTAACTTCCAAACACTATTGTCGATAGGGGGCAGCGCAAAACCTACACACTGTCCCCTTCAACTGTGTTTACCTCCCTCATTTGGGGGGTTTATTCTTCCTTTCCACCCCATTTACCCCTCTTGTTTGAGGGTAATATTCTACCTGCAGCGTCATTGACGGAGGCCAGCATGAAACCCACATGCTGCCCCCTGTTGAATTCATTTACCCCTCTTTGGGGGAGCAAATTATGCCTGCAACGGTGTTACCAAAGGGGGCAGTGTGCAGCACACGCTGTCCCCATTCTAGTTCATTTACCCCCCTGTTGGGAGGATTTTTTTTATTTCTGTGGCAGTTCATTAATGGGGGGCCCCAAATGCCGCGTTCCACTCTGTTATCCCTCTCTTTGAGGGGACATATTTAATTTAGCAAATGTATTTAATAAATTAAAAATAAATTAAAATATATATAATAAGAACTTTGAGAATGTGTCGTTAGGCAAGGCCCTTACATAAGTAATTACCTTGAAGACCAATTCCTATGGATTCCAGGCGAATTCCACCAGAATTCTGGAATTGTGGTCCATTCCTGCAGATTCCCCTGGAATTCCTGGATTCCAATGGATTCTGGCAGAATACATGGAGGAATAAAAAGTATTGCTATCTTCTTGAGCTTTTTCTGGCTGACATTGAGTTGTTTGAGCTCATAGTAGATGGTGGTATAGTGGATGGAAATAAAATAGTTGGTTTCCAGGAGATGCAGAAATTCATCCAAAAAGTAGTCAGGGTTATCACAAATGAGTTTCAGGAGATAGTCAAGATTTTCTTGATCAAGATAATATACACAGCCTCAGATGCTTTGCTTTTCAGGTACAATGTTGCCAGTTTCACACCAAAGCTTCCAGATCTGGAATCAGGTATGGCAAGAAAAGCCATAGCAACCAAAAATGTCCTTAAGGTCGAGTAATTTACACTCATGAAGCCTGACAGCAGCAATTTTGACATTTTGACTGATGACGCAGTAGCCCATAATGGTTGGGAGATGGTGTGTCATGCATATTTGCTCAAATTTTGACTAAGTATATAGATATAAAATACATCAAAAAACCTGGATCGAGTGCCATCAATTTTGCAAATGGCTGTAATAATTTCTGACAATTAACAAAGTTAACCTCATAAATCAGCTGATTGACAAAAAGATCATCACTAGAGAATAAATGAAGTTAAAACTTGTAGCATCAGAATTAAGTTGCTCTAAGTGTCTTTAAAAACTCCAAAGACATCAAAGACTAAAAAATACCACTGGGTGCAAAATCTTATATTTTAATTAAAATATTAAAATATTATTAAAAAGATATTGGAGCTTCATTTAGTATATTTTTTTGAAAATGTTTGAAAGTTTTTTAAAGTAATTTTACAATATTGTTTTTACAAAATATAAGATCAAATTATAAAAATAAAAATATTTTTATATTTTTATAAAATTGTAGAAAAAGTTATTAAAAAACATACAAAAGTTATTATAAATTTTAAAGTTATTGAATAGATATTAAATTATTTACAATAAGTTTTATATATTTTTTCAAAAATTTTGTTTATGTTTTTTTAAAAATACATAAACTTTTTTATTAATACAAAACTTAAATAGTTATTATTAAAATGGTGGCTAATATTTCTATGGAATATTTTCATTAATATTGCTTAAATAATTTGAAAGAAATATTGAAATAATATTGAAATATAAGCCCCTATTTTTTGCAAAAAAAAAATTATCCAAATTTTGAAATTCCAAAAATACAATAGTTTCCAATTTTTTTAAAAAATAAGTAATGATTATGTATTCCAAAAATTGATTTTAATAATAAAAAAGTGACAAAAATAATTAAATCAGGAATTTGTTTGTTTTTGGGCTTTGGTGAAAAAAAAAAATAATAACAAATATATGTAGCTTGATAATAGATTATATAGCTATTTTTGTAGCCCCAAAAAGACTAGATAATTGTTGAAACCCCTAATACTTTGTGACATATAAAAAAGCTTTTGATATTTCAAATAATATATAAAATACAAATAAAACAATATTTTTTGACAAAATAGGCTTCTTTGCATTTAGTGATAGCCTAGTATAACTCTAATAATGCCTGATCACAGTCTAAAAGCCTAGCTTAGTGTGATGCTATACATATAAAAATCATTTATGTAAGTACTTTGGATAAGCCAGAATAGTCTCTTAGATTTAGAGACCTCTGGAACCTCTAACAAACAACAAATCTATTATAAAATACAAAATCATTTTTTTAAAATAGATTATTACAAGCATAATAAAATGATTTTATGGCTTCTCTTACACAGGGTGCAAAATCATATTTTATTTAAAATATTGAAAGAACATTTAAAAAATACTAGATTTTTTTTTCAATATTTATAAAAAAAATATTAAAAAATATTCAAAAAATATGTATATTTTTTGAATGTTCTTTTAATATTTTATATATATTTTAATTAAAATATAAGATTTCATATAAAGTGTTAGAAAAATAAAACACATAGAATTAAACTTTTTTAAAAAAAGGGCCATAGGTCACTGAAGTGTATTCTTACTTATTTTATATCATTCAAATAATAAAAATAAATATCAAATTATAGATTAATATACAAAAATTATAAAATCAAATTATAAAAATAAAAATATCTTTATATCCATATAAAATTATAGCAATTTTCAATGATAATGGCCTTTCAAAAAAAAAAAAAAAAGTTTTGAAATTCCAAAAAAAAAATAAAAAGGCCAAAATAAAATTTAAAGTAATAGAATCACTTTTGAAATTTTTTTTTTTTTTTTTGATGTTTTTCAAACTGCAATATATAAATATATTAGAATTAACAAAAGAGTATGGTAACATTGGCTGGTAATAAGCATCATTGATATTGTATTCCAAGTTTTATAAAAAATTTTATGGTTTATGAGATTGAATGAATCCTGGCCTCTGATGCATCGCTTGACAAGTTGGATAAGCTTATTAATATGAGCTTTGGTGAACACAGCATCAAGTGCTAGTTGAGCCAATTCTGTGCAAGACTGGAAGAAACACTAGAGTTCTGTGATCTTTAGAACCAAAATAGGTTTGAACATGTGTTCACTAATAGTTTTTGAATGTTCTTGACTTTGATGTCACAGCCACTATTTAAATGATACTTTGTATGTATATTATTGATAAAGAGAGTACCAAAAGTTGAACAAACAAGTGGAAGTGAAGCTTTGAGCTTGGAAATGTAAGAATATACTTTGTATACATCATTAAAAATATAGATAACATACTCCACCAATAAATTGAGGTGGTCATAATATTTTTTTGGCCTGTTTGGACCAGCAACCCATTTTTTTTACTTTTTCCAAAACCTCTTTTCAATATAAATCAAATGATTTTGACCAATTGTCCTATTCCACACCATTCACAATGAGCTTGTTTGTACAATCGAATTCAATAAATGCTGCTACAAAAATATCATGAAAGTAAATGTCAAAAAAGCCAAATGTATAGGTGGTTTTTGAACTATTATATTTTTTTATATTTAGGATAGATTTGATCTGTTGGAAAGAGGGAGAAGAAAAGAAAAGATAATAGTAGCAGTTTTTTGCAAAAGCCATAAACAAGAAAAGCCAGCAGAGTATAATGTAGCACCAGTTGGATAAAGTGTGATAATTGATGAGTTTGAGTTTCTCAAACATAAAAAATCTAAAAATATGAAGAGAAGAAGTGGGCTTTTGAAAATATGTTGCAACTAAGCTTTTTATAACATTTATTTCTTGAACTGATTTTAGAAGCAGATATAATAGGTTTTGTGTGTTATTTGGGTAGTGAAAGTGAACCAGGTTTTGTGAGAAATAAATTTTTATTTCCTTCTTTCTGGTATATGCCAGAATAGCATTTAAAGCTTTATTATTTAATAATTTTCTAGATATTATACTATTGTCCAGAAAAACAGCTTTCCATTGGCCATATTCCCAAAGTAATTCCTCTATTTCAGCTAGTAGTGATCTTGCTTGGGTAATAAGATTATTGTTATGATCACTAGAAACTAAAAAAACCTTTCAAAACTTTTTTGTGTTGTACTAGTTTATTTAAAAGCTTTTTATGCACCTTTTTGTTGGCTTCATATATGATAGTGCCATTCAGGTCCATTGTTGATAATTTTGTCATTTATTTTTGCTTTATTGTAGTCTTCAAAGACATAAAGACTGTTTTGGCCTATGATAAAGCTATTGAAGAATTTGATATCTTTAATATTTTTCATTTTTTTTTTGCTATTTTTTTTGGCCTCTTTAACAATAGCTGCAGTACCTTCATTCATGGAAGCAAACTATAAAATGTCAGCATTTATTATTTCATATAATTATAAAAAGTAGCACCTTGGTAGTTGCCACATTTAGCTTTCTTTGGCTACTAGCACTAGCATTATTTTTCTTCTGGAAAAACAATTAGTTTTGAATTAGACAATTACCAACTCTTATAATATTTAGCAATTTGCTAGATATTGGAACTATCAAATAATAGTTTAATGACAATTGCAATATCTAACAATTTGCTGGATATTGAAGTGTGACATGTGACATATGACATATAACAGACACTTACAGAGGCCATAAGTCGTACTTGATTAATACTTAATTAGAAAGGTAGTAAAGCTGTGAAACTAATAGTATAAAAATCAATAAAAGATACATACCAGTTTCACAAAAATCTGGTGGATTGGTTGTAGCTTGTGATGAGCCATCAGCAAAATCTAGAAGCCATGATATTTACTTAAATTCTTATACAGATATAAATCATGTCTTACTAAGCTTTGCTACAAGAGGCTTAACTGGTGGCATAGTGGCATCCTTGCAGCTGCAGTAGCAGTAGCAGCAGAATCTAGCACTACTGTAAGATATTGCCAAAAGAAAAATATTAGGGCACATACCATAGTTCTTTTTCTTTTATAGCCAGCTCTTGTTTATATTATGTATCCCTCTTCTTCTCAGCAGCCTTGGTTTTACATATGCATTGTTACATCAAATAACAATTGATATGTTATCAATCTGGGTTTTACCAGTTTTGTCCAAAATAGGAGCAGGGTATATTCCAGTCATTTGATAACAATAAGTAACAAATCAATACCCTTAATATTCAAGTATATGGGTTCAAGGGCAAATAAATAATTAAATCTAAAAGGAATCTGCACTATACGAAAATGGTTGTGTTTGTGCAAAACAAATGGGTTTGTAAAATAATTATGCCAACAACAATACTATTCTAGAGACTTGCAGTGTCTAAGTGACTAAAATATTGATCCAAGTTGAGGATGATTATCTGCAAACAAATGAACATGACAAGCATAATACTGAACTAAAAGATAACTGTAAAAAATATACAAAGTAACTGAATACTTGATGATTGATGAATAATGGCATGATGATTTGAAACTTAGAAACTTCAAAACAAAAGTCCAGTAATAACTACTTGTATTGCTAGTAATTGTTACAGCAAAAAACAAAGATTCCTTTACACTGACTAGGTTATGGCACAAAACATGATGATATCACCTCGATGTATTGGCATAGGCCAAGCCACAGGGGTGGTAATGATACAGAATTGGGGTCCATGATATCTTGTTTTAACTTCGACCTTAGTGATAACTCAGTTATTGATATATTAGTCTGTCTTTGCCCATTGTGTTCTAAAGCAGTCTTCATCAAAATAACCAGCAAATTGCTCATGGTGGATAAAAAGCTCGATTCCACTAGAGTAGAAGCATTACTTGGGTGGTGGGAATCATTCACATTCAATTTGGTAGCAAAGGACATGCATGAATAGTAGAGGTGGCATTGGCTGTAGAATGTGAAAATGAGATGAAGTGAGGGCAAGTGGCTGTTTCAGTGGAAGTGGAGGAGGTCAAGTTGGTGGAGAAGATAAGTTAGGATGGAGGTGTTTTACTGGTGTTTTGTGATGTGGGATATGGCAATCAGGGACAGTAGGTATGGAGGGTACAAAAAGTGGTATTATTGTGATGTTGATGGTTTGTTTATAGTTTATGATGAGGAAAGGGGTGCATGTTTTATCTATTGTGAATTAAGGAAAGAAGTGAAATAGATTGTTAAAGGTTATTAGAGTTTATAAAAATTTGTTGATCGGTATTTTTGTTAGCTTGGTCAGTGATCCAGGGCTTTGTAGATTTAGACTTTTGATTTTCAGTTTGAATCTTTAAATTTTGAATTCTAAGAATCTGAATCATTTGTTTCTGAATCTGCAGAATCTAAATTGTTCATAAATTCGTGATATTGTGAAATATATAGGAGTAGGCAGAAAGTGCTGACTTTATGCTAAAATGGGGTACCATTGAGGTTTTTAAGCATATAAAACTTTTCTGAAGCTTTCTGATCAACTTCATAGGGTCCTAAGTATTGTGGCTGATGTTTTCTATTGTGGAAGAGCTTTATTTCTGTATTTCATACTAGAACTAGTTTTCCTGGCTTGTATTCATCTCTGGATAGTCATTTAATAAATTGTTGTTTGAATTGAGCTTTTGAAGCAAAGTATACTTTTTTCAGAATTTTTGCAGCTTGGGTAAGGTCATCAGGATGCTTTTGGATCTGATGCATTCTAAGTGCTAATAATTCACTAGTCAAGATTCTGGCACAAATATTTTCCACCAAGAATGTTGCTTTTACTAGATCCAAGGGTAATAATGGATCTGTTGCATATAATAATTGATAGGGGGAAAATCCTGTTACTCGGCTAATTGAAACTTAATCAGCAAATATAACTTCTGCAAGCTTGCTTGGCCATTGTCTGAAGTCTCCTTTGCATGCTTTAACAATTGCTTCATGAAGGATAAAATGTCCTCATTCTACAACTCTATTGGCATGGTGATTATATGGGGTTATTTGAATCTGAGGTATGTCTAATCACTTTAGAAGAGCCTTGAATGCTTTTTTGATTTCAGGGCCAATGTTTGTTACAACTTTCAATAGAGCTTCATATTAGCAATGATATGATTTGACATGATGGTAAATATCAGCCCAAAAGTATGGCCAGAAGTAGCATTGCCAAATTAATTCAGTTACAGCATAAATTCCTCTGTGTCCAGTTCCTTCATGTGCTTGCTTTAATATTGACAGTTTCTGTTCAGAAGTGCATATCACAGTTAACGGTGGTTGATTCCTATTTCATTTGTACAAGTGATTGTTTTTAACAAAGAATTCTCCAGCTTTGGCAATAAATCTTTGCTTTTTTTGCACTTTCTTAAAGATTAATGTATTTTTCTATATGATTCATGCAGAAAAACATGACGGCAGAGATGTTAGGTCATAAATGGATTCATATGGAGTGGCAGTGAAGAGATTATTATGTAAGGCAAGGAAGTGGGTTAGTAATGCAATATTATCCAACCAGGAATTATCATCAGGCTCCACAGTTTCTCCTTCAGCTAAAGCTCAGCAGGATAACACATTTGGTCCCTTATGTTTATCTGCAGGAACATGTACTAGAGCAAAGTTGAAAAGAAGAATCCCTTGGATCCATCAGTTTATGATGGCATTAGGTTGGAGGTCTGGTTTAATTTAGCATGCCTTTAATGTACTTGGCATCTAGATTCTTGACTCCAATTATATGCAATTTCTAATATTGGAGGACACGATATAATCCAAATAACTTTAATTTTGGCTGTGAGTATCTAGATTTTTGTTCACTCATGGGGACTGAACCATAATATGCAGGTCTTTTTTGGCCTTGATCATCCATTTGTGATAAGATCACTCCAGTTGCATTTTGGCTAAAATCTACCAATAGGCTCATAGGGTTGTCTGATATGTAATCTATTGGTCAAAGAGCAGGTGCTGATGTTACATGCTTCTTGATCTCGTCAAATGCATCTTGTTGGCGTTGGTCCCAAATGAATTCTTTGTCCTGATGGTACAATTCTGATAGCAGTTGTACAATTTTGGAATAATTTGGTATCCAAACTTGGACTGTCCCACACAATCCTAAGAAGTGATGTACTTCTGTTGGCTGTGTCAGGTTTTCGTACTCTAGCATTACAGCGTTGACCTACTATCAATGCTTCTGGCAGGCAGATTTGGGCTTTCTTATGAATTATGTGCAATTTTCCATTGTTCTTCATAACCACGAACCATAAAAAGTGATAGGACTAACTATGTTTATAAATGTTGGCAGGCATTTTTAGATTTAGTACTTCCAGTACCCTTGGCAACAATCCTTGGGAAATTGGAATGTTCTTGTATTCCCAGGGCAAATAGGGAATGGTGGGAATGATGTATGGTGAGAAGTATGAATTTTTCAGGGTTTCTCTTTCGATATCTTCAAAGGCAATCCTTGCTTCATTTATCTTCATCATATGTCAGAATAATTTCTTCTCTTCAGGCCAAAGAAATCTGGTGGCATTTATGTTAAGTTCCACCAGTTATTCCATGGAAATTTTAGCCATTGGGGTAAATTCTGGGGGTCATGTAGGAAGTTGTGGTAAAGTAAGGAGTGGATTTTCTGGGATTTGGCGAGTTACTTGACAATCTATAGGGAATTGTGTTGATACTGGTTGGATCTTTTTGCCAACATGCTTATAGGCAGTTAAAATCAAATAGGAATTAGTGGAGTCATAGGTGGGACATATAATGCATTCATCATTTTCATCTAATCTGTATAATGTATCTTGATTGGTCATAATAAATTTATCCAGTTGAAGTTCAGATTCATTGAAGTCAAGTCTTTGGGGTAAGGTCCATTGACTTCTTGAATTATGGAATATGAACTCTTTAATGTTCCAGTTGAAATCTGCAATGCAATTAAACACTCAATTTTGCTTTGGTTCAGTTAATGTTAGCAGATTAATGGTACATCCGGGGGTCGTGGGAAACTTGATTAAATTGAACAACTTATTTGCTTCCTTTTGGGTCCTCAATTTTAAGGTTTTAGAATACTCTGAAGTGGATCCAATAGCTTCTAGACTATGTGAAGTCGAATGTAAGGTCCATTTTACTTTTTAAGGTTTGAACCTTATATTGTAAAATTGGATTCTGAAACGCATTGTAGTGGAATTGTCCCATATTTAAGGTGTTTATCCAGGATTTCATGGGGAACTTGATGATTTGAAGTCCAAATTCATCTTAAAGTCATTTAAGAAATACAAATTGAAGTCTTTAGGTGAAAATCTAACTTGAAATCTTTCTAAGTCCAAAATGAACTTATTATTTAATTTCTCAAGTTCAAATCTTAACTTAAGGGCTTTGAAAAATATTAACCAATAAAAAATCAAGTCAATTTCATAGGCTAAGTCTTTATAGAAAGGAATAAAGTCTGTAAAAGAAAATAAGAGTTCAAAAACATTACAAACTCACAGGTAACTAAAGTGTCCATGGGGAATACAAACATAGTACATACTTGAGGCATAGAATGGGGCATAGGGGGCATATGGGGCATAGAAATCTGTAACTAAGCATAAAAGAAGAGATTGTTCCATAGTTGAAAATAAATGAGATACATAGCAAGGGACTGCATGTCCGAGTTGGCAAGGGTGTGGAAATCCAAAGGTGGCCTGGGGTAGTTGATTTGAGGGCATCCCGTCGACTAATCGTTGGTGATACAGGCTTGTCTTCGTGATATGCAACTTGTCGCTACCATGAGTAGACGGAGTGATGTAGCCGTCGTTAGAAAATGGACATTCACCACAATCAGTGAGGTTGCAATGGTGTCGATTGTGTGTTATCGTGGCTTTGCCTTCCTTGGTGCCGTAATAAGTCACGTACTCATTGGAATACATGGCAAAGATAATCGAGGGGTGTAGGAGTTGAAACAGGAGCTAGCATAGGTGGTGACACAACACCATCATTTATTGAGGACGGGCGTGTTAAAGCTGGGGTTGGGGTTCTCGAATAATAGGTTGGCGGGCAGAGGTGATATGGTAGTGGCAACTGTAGTGATTTGTCGACTCGTCACAGTGTGTGTGATTGAGGTGTTGTTAGCAAAGGTATGAGGTTAGGTCAGAAGGTTGATGTGGTTGTGGATGGCAGTTGGTATGATGGTGGCTGAAAAGACCCTGGTTGATTTGGAGTGTTGGCGGCTTCTAGGTTGTCATGGGAAAGGTGGTCAGTGGTATTACATGGACTTATACAAATCGAGAAAATATAAAACAAATAGGAAGGGAAGGTCTTGTCCGATGCGAAGGGGGTTAATGATAGTGTTTGAAGGTCTGGTCTGGTCCAGTTATTTGGTCCCTAGGCACCTAACCGATATCGAGACTGGTCTGTTTTATTTCAAAAACTGAAAATAACTGGACCAGACTGATGCAGACTGGTTAGTCATGGTTTTTTGCGGTTATATGACCAGTTTTGACTGGTCTTGGTTAGAACCAGTTACTAACTGGTAGTAACTGGTTATAACCACTTATTTGCACATAAAGTACTGACTTATTAAAGTTTACATGCTTGCAGAAGAAATGGAGCCAGCAAGGTAAGGTTGCCTGGGGTTGAGCATTGACAAAAGCAAGGATACGCCTGCCTATCATCAATACACCCACTCTGCTGTCAAGACACCTGCCTCCTGATGACATGCCCACCTCCTGTTGATAAGTCTGCCATACCATCGATACACCTGCCTGCCATCAATACGCCTGCCCTGTCGTCAATACACCTGCCCCATTGTCAATATGCCTGCCCCATTGTCAATATGCCTGCCCTGTTGTCGATGCGCCTGCCCCGTTGTTGATACACCTGCCTTGCTCTATCGTCGATGCACCTCCCTCCTGTCAATACACATGCCCTGTTGTTAATATGCCTGCTCTGTGGTTGATACACCCACCTGCTATCAATACACCCACCTGCTGTTGATACACTCACCTTCTGTTGATACACCTGTGCTCACTGTTGTTGTTGTGGGCTGTGGTGCTGCAGATGACGTGGCAGGCAGTGTGGATGCCCACATCCCTCAAGGAGGGGAGGGGCAAGGAATGGCAGTGACCTGGGGATAAGAGGAGCTCGCGTTGGGTTAGTGATAATGTGGCAAGCTTACATTAGACAGTGGTTGATAATACGACTCACCGAGGATGGGCCAGAGGCACAGAGGGGGGATAGTTGCACATTCTTGGCGACTGTAGTTGAACATCAAGGTGGCGATCGCCAATGGTAGTGTCAACTTGCTTGGCTTGATGTGAAGTGCGTATTCACCATAGAGTTGACAACAGCAGCGGGTGGATAGTGATGGGAGGAATGAGACATTCCAACTGTATTGTCACACAAGTGACTTGGTTACCATAAGTCACATTTCATTGAATTAGTTATAACTCTTTTAATTGTGAACCAAAAATTATGATTTTAGGTTCATTAAAAACTCGTAAATAGGGAAACATTTGAGTATAATTTTAGCATTAAAAGACTGGTTAGGACTGCTCAAGACTGGTTATTTGCAGTTAGTCATATTTTTAATTTTGAACTAACCGCTAACTGGACCACAGTTACGGTTAGGATCGGTTAGGTAAATTTGTGATCCTGATCGGTTAGGGTCTGGTCTGGTCTCGGTTAATTTCCAGTTAACTAACCTAACCTTCAAACACTAGTTGACAAGGTTGAGCTTCAGGCAAGTTTGTGAATGTGGGATTAAATGTTGAAATGTCTGTCGAAAGATAAATACATGTACTCGAATAAAAGGAGGTTCATGATGTACAGGAAACTGAAATTGAACTGGAAAAGAAGGAGGGGCCTGAATGCGAATGAAAGGGAAAGAATCATTAACAAAAATAAATATGTGAAGGGAAATTGGATAATTAGAGAAATTGTTCATGTTGTTTGAAGTGGGCGCATTTGCGATTGGCAGCGTTGTTGGTTCTTGGCATGAAGTTGCAGTTGAGCTTGAACTCATATAAAGGAGGGTCGAGGCGGCCGAGAATCATATAGACCAAGGCCCAAAGGTCTCCAGAGTGTTCGAAGGTGGCCTGAAGAATTCGCTGAGTATGAGAGATGAGTTTAGTGTAGGATTTATCAGCCAGGAAGTGCTGGAGGGCATAGAGGTACTGGATTTCGTGATAATATAGCAGTCCCTGAGGTTCTGCATTCCAAAATTCAATGTTGGCCTGGACGGCATACTCCTTGAGTCCGTCCAGGTATCCATAATGTTTGACCAAAGATTCACCAGTGTGGATATACTGGACAATGAGTTGATGAATTCTGCAGAGTCGGAGTAGATGTACTTGCCAGCGGTTGGGTATGGTATGTTGGTCCTCTCTAATGGTGGATATACTTTTGGCAAGTTCTGTGTAATTCCCATATTCCCGAAAAAGCATGTCAAACTGGAATTTCAGGATGACTTCTCGGAGGCAGTGAAAAGCCCAGTGGGAGGTGCGGCTGCCAAAGTGGAGGGTTGTTAGTGGAAGCATATGGGCTAAGAGTTTACACAATATTCCTTGCAACTTTGGCCACTAGTTGTCCTTGATAGTAGGTGTGAGGTGGGTGGTCAGGGATAATCCAGTAGTCGTCATGGTTGTAGGGGGATGGTGGGTCCTGCATATCTTCTGGGCTTTCTTCATCCTGGGCTAGCTCATCTTCTTTGTCCATTGGCGGCATATCAATAATTCTGTCAATTGGTGGTAGTGATATCAAATGGTGAGTTTGGATGTCTTCCTCACCATTCTGGGGCATTGGTAAGATGTCTGCAGAATCTATGTGAGTGTTGTTTTCAACATTTCTCATTATAAGTCTAAATTTATTTTAGACTCATTTCTATTGTGTGTGTCTACAGACAAAATTTTAAGACACCTGGTTGCTATCATTGATTTATTTCCATGGTTACACATTTTCTAATGCTAAAATTATTCCATTACACTCATTACTGACTTTTGTGATTTTTTTCATTGATTGTGAGATTGTTCCACTCCAGCATGTGGATTTTGGGTTTTTATGGAAGGTGTGACTTGATTGTCATGCCGGTTGCTCTTTTGCTGACATTACCGAGCCACCTCTATCCACTTCTCATATAACCAATATATGTAATATATAACCAATGTTCAATATATATATATGACTATGGTGTAAATATTTAATGTACAACTGCTATACAACCAACTGATGTATGCAAATTATCAATGTACATAATGTACCACTGATGTATGCAATGTACAACTGATGTATGTGATGTACAACTGATGTATGCAATATATAACCATGTATGCCACGTATCTCACTTTTTATATCTGTCCCAGCAAGCCTAATATATGTGTTAATATTGAACCATCATTACCGGGTGCCAGTACAATACTGGTATAACACAAAGCTAGCACAATGTTGGTACAGCATCTAAAGTGGTGGGTAGCTTGCTTTGGAAGGTTCATATATGCTATCCACAGGCAATGTTGTGCATGTATAATATACTATTCATATATACATACCCAACTTGGGGTAGTGGGCCATTGCATATGCATGGCAGGTACAAGTCTAAATTCTAAGCTTTATATTTTCCAAAATAATACCCTGGCCAATCATGGTGTTCTTGGAGTCATTAGAAAGGTATAAATTACAGCTCTTAGGACGAAGTTAGACTTTGTAAATATAGCCAATATCGACTGAGTAATTCAATTTTGAGTTTTTGATCAATGATGGAGAAGAACTACAGCTAATGTTTTTTTTTCTTGCCTTTTGGTGGGCCAATCTGGGCATTCTTGGATGTTTTGGAAAGCTATGAATGCTATCTTTTATGATAAAGTTAGACCTTGTAAATGTGGCCAGTATTGGTTGAGTAATTCAATTTCAGGTTTTTGAACATTCATAAAGGAGGAGGGATACAGGTAATCATTTCATTCCTTCACTTCCTTTGGGCAAATATTGGTGTTCTGGAATGCGTTGGAAAGCTATGCATTACAACTTTTGTGACAAAGTTAGACCTTGTAAATGTGGCCAGTATTGGTTGAGTAATTCAATACAGAAGAAGGGGTACAGGTAATCACTTCATTTCTTGTCTTCTGGTGGGCCAATCTTAGTGTTCTTAGATGCATTGGAAAGCCATAAATTACACCTTTTAGGACGAACTTAGACCTTGTAAATGTGGCCAGTATTGGTTGAGTAATTCAATTTTGGGTTTTTGATTAATGATGCAGAAAGGAGGGTACAACTAATCACTTCATTTCTCCACTTCCTTTGGGCCAATCTTAGTGTTCTTAGATGTGTTGGAAAGCCATGAATTACACCTTTTAGTCAAAACTTGGACTTTGTAAATTTGGCCAGTATTGGTTGAGTAATTCAATTTTGGGCTTTTGATCAATCATGCAGCAGGAGGAGTACAACTAATCACTTCATTTCTCCACTTTCTCTGGGCCTTTCTTGGTGTTCTTGGATTCATTGGAAAGCTATGGATTACCCCTTTTATGACGAACTTAGACCTTGTAAATGTGGCCAGTATTGGTTGAGTAATTCAATTTCAAGTTTTTGATCAATGATACAGAAGAGAAGATACACTTTATTTCTCCACTTCCTCCTGCCTCTTTTGGGTGGCCTTAAGTTCATTGGAAAGAGATAAATTACCACAGTTAGGATGAAGTTAAATCTTGTAAATCCATCTACTATTCATTGAATAATTCAATTTCAAGTTTCTGATCTAAAAATAAATGGTGGCTAATCAATTACTATGTCACTGGAACAGATCAACTATGACACATGGACACCTTATGATTTATGAGTCCTTTGATTTATCAAAGACTCATTCTTTATCAACCCAGGATTTAGTCAGATTTTTGATTCATTGATTCATTGATTCATCACCATGACTGCGGGAAAGTATCTCAAATACAAAAATATGCCAGTTACTCAGGTAATAAAATATCTACCACCATATATGATATACCAAAAAATTCAGAAAAATAGATAGAATTTGAATATGAAAAAACTCAAAAGTCTTGGCATTGTGCCTGGCACATGATTTGGTAAAAGGACAGATGCTAGAATTTCAAAATTTTTTTTATAAGACATATTATATACCATTACACTTGTAAAAATGAGGAGAATCTAATGGTACCATTTTTATTATATAAAACGCATGTGAAAGCGAGCTCCAAGGGAAAATACAGTTTTGGAATTTTGGCACTATGATAATGATGTCATATTTGCCAAGTCACAGTGTCCAGTTAAATAGTTTGAAATTTTGGTTCTAATGATACCGTTTTCATGTCAACCTGAGCAAAAGTTATGAATTCTTTAAGAAATAGCCATGCAGCAGTCAAAGTCATGAAGTTGAGGTCCAGTTGCTGTTATACAGCTTTTTCTTAAAAAATTCATAACTTATTCAGTTTTTACTGGATTCCCCTGATTTTTGTGCCATTACTCATTCCACTTTCTACTTATATTTAAATTTACTCAGATTGACATGAAACTGGTACTTTTGGAACCAGAATTTCAAACTATTTAACTGGACACTGTGACTTGGCAAATATGACATCATTATCATAGTGCCAAAATTCCAAAACTGTATTTTCCCTCAGAAGTTGCTTTTCTATGCATTTTATGTAATAAAAATGGTACCATTGGACTTTTCTGATTTTTACAAATCTAACAGTATATAATATGTCATGAAAAAAAAATGTTTTAAATTTTGACATCTGCTCTTTTACCAAATCATGTGCCAGGCACAATGCCAAGACTTTCGATTTTTATATACTCAGATTCTACTCAATTTTCTGAATTTTTTGGTATATCATACATGGTGGTACATATTTTATTACCTGAGTAATTCATGTATATATATGGTTTTAATATCTTTCTATTCACTTCTCCAAGCATCCAGATGTAGAATATATATTCAGAAATAGCCATGCTCATTCCTTGTATTCTTTCCTTTGTTCACCATTTTATTTGAAAAAATTTGGTTGAAAAATGAGCTTGTAGCATAGTTTTATAATTTTCAACATTCTAACCTTTATGTCATGTGATGTAAAGTTGCCTACCCTAAATTTCCCACAGTATATAATGCCAGCTCATCACTTCTTGAACTTCTTTCTTATCTTCCATCACCTCAGATACATCTATTGACTTGGTTCTTTTTGCTTTGGCCTTTGGCCACTATCTACTATCATCTGGGGGTATTAAACAGTCTTCTACCTCACTGGAAATCCTACAAATCCCTAGACACTGCTATTTTCTCTACTACAGTGCTCAATACTCACTGTAAGCCTATTTCTCTAATTATTTATATAATTTCAATTAGATTTTGAGCTAATCCTGGTTGTCTATCAGCAAATAACTTGATTTTGAGGTCTCCTGAGTTGTTTTCTTTGCTTCAAAGTATGTTTTAGTGTTTTACTATAAATTTGTATTTTTTAATCAGTTTATATCTTTACTTCTAGGCCAATGTTATTCTCTAACCTTCAATATGACTCTATTGATCATGTTGATATAGCTCTGAGATGGTCAGCTCATGATCCAATGAATTTATTACTTGTAATAACAGATAGTCCATGGCAAATTATTGACAAGTCCAAGAAAAATATTTTCAAGTCAAATATAGTGACCACATTTATTCCTGCCAAGGGCACAAAAGAATTAAAGCGTAAACATAATGAAATTGATAATACTTTGGTTGCTAATAAATAATTTAAAAAGTCAAATATAATAACCACATTTAATTCTATTATAGGCACAAAAGATCCAAAGCACAAATATAATAAGATTGATAATACTTCAGGTGTCAATAAAACACATAAAAATAAATCAACTTCGAATTCAAACTTAAATTATCTAGTTAGGCTTAAATGGGATAATCAAAATTATAGTTGTCTATATGATAGCTTATTTGTAATATTTTATAATATTGGAAAGAAAATCCAGATAAATAGACCAGTGACTTTGAAAATATTAATAGACATATGCAAGCTTTAGCTTTTGGATTTAAAAAGGTTAATAAAGAAAATATATCTTTGGAAAATATTAAAGATAATATTAGAAATGATTTACATGATTTTGACCCTTTTAAATTTCCTATGAGCACAAGCTCTGCTAGTATAGCTGAACTTGCATTTACATTGATGAAATCCACTAATGAAAATACTATTTCTCAAGTATTTTGTACTGAATGTGATTATCCAGGTACTAAAAATTCTAATCAATTCCAATATGTTTTTAATATTAAAAAAAGTAAAGTTTTTTCAACTCAGAAATGGTTGGATACTCTAGAAGTGCCATGCAGCCAAAAATGTAAAAAAATGTTCTAATAAACTAACCCATCAAATTGATTATAAAGAAACATCTGCTTTATTGGTTTTGGAATATCCTGGAACCAATATTAAAACATCATATAAAATTAAAATCAAAAATTGGAAATAAATATAAAGTTTTTTCTCTCAGAGGTATTATATATATATCATGAAAGTAATCATTTTTGCTCTCAGATAATTTCTCCAAATGGAACTATTTGGTATAATAATAGAATAACAACAGGAAAAAATAGTATTAAAGATGGACATTTATCAACTATAAGCTATGAAGAATTAAAAGTTTGTGATGGAAAAGAACTTGTTTTTGCTATATATGGTTGATTACAATGATCCACTGGCTAATGATATAGTGAAACCTCAAAAATAAAATTTAAATTCAAGAACATAAATTTTTGCAAAATTGACTGCATAATAAATTCTTATAATACACTTAGTCTATGCTCTCCAAATGTTAGAATATTTGGATGTATTCCTACCCAGAAATGCCCCAAGCACGGGTGTATCATTAGGTGGTGGCTGTGTTTTTGGCCAAATCCATGAAATACCCATTTTTGAATGAGATATCCTATGCCCAGAATTTATCCAATCATCTTAAAATTCCAGATGTGAATAGGTAATATATATGTGCTTCAAGGAAAAATTGTTTTACAAAGAAATATAACTTTTTGAGGAAGTTATTAATATTACAAAAGTGTATCATTAGCTGGTGGATGACTGTAATATAAATTACTCAAATATTTAGACCAGTTATATTTATTATTATCGACTAGAAATTTCTTCCTTAAATTATAACAGCTATTATGTTTAATAATAATAAAAGGACTCATATCTGCCATGTGTAGCAATGGCCATTACCAACAAGTTTCAGAATTGTGAGGTGTCTGTGCGTTATAGTTGATCATAATTGAAATCACTGATTGACAATAGTAGCTTAAAATGTTTATTAAAAACTCAAAATTAAATTACTCAACAAATACTAGGCAGATTTACAAGAGCTAACTTTGTTCTAAAGGTAGTCCTCTATAGCTTTCCAATGAATTTAAGAACACTCAAAATGGGCAGGAGAAAGTGGAGAAATGAAGTGATCAGTTGTATCTCTCTAGTATTATTGATCAAAAAGTCGAAATTGAATTATTCACCCAATACTGGCCACATTTACAAGGTCTAAGTTTGTCCTAGGACTGGTAATCTATACCTTTCTAATGAATATAAAAACTCCAAGATTGGCCCAAAGAAAGTGAAGAAATGAAGTGATTAGTTGTACTCCTCTTACATCATTGATCAAAAAGTCAAAATTGAATTACTCAGCCAATACTGGCCACATTTACTAGGTCTAACTTTTTCATAAGAGTGGTAATCTATAGCTTTCCAATGAATGTAAGAACACTCAAAATAGGCAGGAGAAAGTGGAGAAATGAAGTGATCAGTTGTCTATAGTTTTTTGATGAATGTAAAAACATTTAAAATGAGCAGGAGAAAGTGGAGAAATAAAGGGATTAGTTGAACCTCTCCTCTAATATCATTGATCAAAAAGTCGAAATTGAATTACTCACCCAATACTGGCCACATTTGTAAGGTCTAACTTTGTTCTAAGACTTGTAATTTATACCTTTCTAATGCACTCATGAGCTCTGCAAATGGCCTACTAAAAGTGGAGAAAAAAAGTCATTAGTTAGACCTCTCCTTCTGCATCATTGATAGCGTTTAAATGTCCAGTCCAGTCCAGTCTTTGGGTCCCTGAGGGCATGGACTGAGACTGAGGCTGCTCTACTTTTTTTCTAGACCTTCCAAAGACTGCACTGGACTGCAGAAAACCAAAGGCCAAAATCTTTTGTGGTCTTTGGACCAGTCTTGGTTTAAACTGGTTTAAGACTTAAGTATGTAAAATATTTCAATATTATGAGTTCATGAAATTGTTGACACACATTTAAGCTTTCAAACAAGCCCAAGAACACTACAATTATTTGGAGTAATTTATGGTTTTAATCATATCCTTTTCAATTTTGGACTAAATATTATGTTCCTGGGTGCAGTTTGAAGGGTAATTATAGGGCTATCAAATACCAGTCTTAACCAATGAGACTGGTCCATGAAAACCAGTCTTTTTCTGGTCTTAAGATCTCAAAAATGAAAATAGTGGAAATATTTGTCACATTGATAACATTTTTGATGAACATTTAGGAGACCTCAAATATAAAAAATCTAATGGAAATTTGTGGTATTTAGTGAAATTAAGCAAAATTCTGATGATGTGGCAAATTTTCTGCAACACTTCTGGAGGCAATATTAAATGCCTTCACCTTATTTTTTTTTGGCAACAACTGAACATATATTTACTGAATATAATTTATATTTTGGGTATTGTAATCCTGGTCACATGATTACATACGCATATATAGAGTCTCGGCTTCGGTTTCTTTTTTTTATCTTAGCTTTACCTTTGTACTCTTATACCCTGCTGCTGCTTTCAAATACTGAATAAAACATGGTCTTGTTCTTTCGGTGCAATTGCTCAGTGTTTCTGTTGTAGGCCATGACAGGCTTTCACTTTTTTTTGAACTCCAACCACCTTCTCTCCCTTTTACTCATCACCATGCTTGGCACCCTTAGCATTGACTTGGCAACCTCTTTATCGGAGGAATCTCAACTCACTTCATGCTCACCTTTTAAAATCGCTCACGCTACTCTTGGTGTGTCCCTGCTCCTTCATTTCTTTGGTTTCTTGTCGTTTTCGGTGCATATAGGCAGCTCTGGCATCAGAAAGTGCCTTGTTGATCCCCTAGTTCACTTGTACAATCGCCATCTCTGAGTCCTTGCCCATCTTGGACCCTCTGCAGCCCACAATGTAATGCCGCTCGATGACTAATGATCCTGTCCACCTCCGTGACATGCCGCCCCACCTGGCATTACTGCCCCTACATCAACAACCTCTCGATATACTGCCTCATGTTTTTACACCACCATGAGTTCCCTCTCCTCTGCCCACACATACCTGAATGTCAACAAAGCTTGAAATCCCTGTCCTGTCGGGCGTTCTGGATGCATCGAACATCAATTCTTGGCTTAACCTCTGCCAGGATTTGTTTGAGGTATATGCTGCTGTCAACTCGTCCACTCTGAAGCCGTTGATCCAGATCGTTCTCACTGGGATCAAGATTGAGGCCGTGGTGGCAAGAAGTTGGTGGAATGAGAACCGTGATGAGCTCAAGGCCCTCATGATGTGGGAGGAATTCACAAAGAAGGTGAAAGATCATTTCGTACCAGTGAACTGGAAGATGGATGCACTTGCACTGTTCTACGGCATCTCGCAAGGGTCGTCGTCATTCATGGATTACACCGCAAAGCTGCAGGAGGCTTGTAACACCCTTAGCTCTGGCAGAACAGGCTTCACTATCAGCGACTCTGTATTCAAGAACCATCTTTTATTCTTTTCCCATCCTATCCTTGCCCTCCATATGCACTCGATTCCCTCCTTTGACTATGCCAAGACCCGTGTTGATGGTCTCATCACCCTCATGTCTTTGACCTGGGATTCTATGGTGGCTGAGCATGTTATCCGTCCCCCAGTGTCAACAACCACTGTCAATATTCCTAGGCCTGTTAAAATGTTTGTTCCACTCACTGACCGTGAGTGTGACACCCTCAAACAAGCTAATGGATGTTACCACTGCTGACGCACACCTACCTCACCTGGTTAGGTCAAACATAGTGCTCAGGACTATCCTGGTGATGAGGCGAATGATATCACTCCTGCATCTGCTTATCCTGTGGCTGTAGTTCTTGGGGAGGATAAAGGAGACTCTGATTCAGATGGTGATTTCATAGCAGCAATTATGCCCTCCTGTGTTCTGGGTAATGGAAGTTTTTCAGAAGGTGAAGAAGAGGCTGAGGAATGGAATTGTTGATGATGAGTACCTTTTTTTCTATTCTTGTTCTTTTTTCCTTTGCGCTACCCTTCTGGCTGCCAACAATTTTTGTTTGAATTCTCTTTTACTCTCCTTTCATATGCCTGTGATCCCCCTTTGTTTGCGTATTGCAAGTTCAGTTTATTCCTTTATAATTTGATTCTCATCCACTTGGGGTATTGATGGTCTTCTTTTGCATGCCTGTGATTCCACTCATTCATACATTGTGATTTAATTTGATTCTCCTTGTTTATGATTTTTCTTTTTTTCCTTTTGTTGTTTTCTTGTTGTTTTCTATTGTCACCTTGTTCCATATTTTAAAGCATGGGAGGGTGTAATCCTGGTCACATGATTACATACGCATATATAGAGTCTTGGCTTCGGTTCCTTTCCTTTATCTTAGCTTTACCTTTGTACTCTCACCGCTGCCGCTTTCAAATACCGAATAGAACATGGTCTTGTTCTTTTGGTGCGACTGCTCAGTGTTTCTGTTGTAGGCCATGACAGGCTTTCAGGTATTTATTTGGCCAGGCAGGTAACCTGCAGGTATCTGCAAAATTCTGGTATGCCTGCCCAGATCTGGTAGGACCCTTGGGAACAGGTTGATCTGGATCCACAGATGTGTGATCTGCAGATAGTTTCTGGCAGGTAATCTGAGGTAACCTGTTTTTACATCAGCAGGGACGTTACTGGGCTGTTTCTCCTCTGTCCCCTTCCCTGACTCGCTGGCATTGTGTGAGTCAACTTGCAGGTATTTGAGCTATCGCAAGGGTAAATCAAGTGCCAGAAGTTCAGGCTCTTGATCTTCGGGAATTGTGGGCAGTGGTCGAATCAGAATGCGAGATGCTTCAAGTGTGGGGAGAGGAGGCAGTGTCAGAGAATAGGTCCAGTCGATGTCCGAGGAGGCCGTCGAGTCGTGCTCCAAGGAGGGCATGTCGTCCTCTGATGAAGTCTCTGGGATAGGTAGTTGTAGATAGCTGCAGTTGTCGTAAACTGAAGACCTTGGTTGTTTCCAAGCGAACATCTTGAAGAGGGAGTCAGGCCAAGTCCTGGAAGCATGCATGAACAATGATTCTAGCATAGGAAGGTGGAGACTTACTTGCCCTTCCATGCCTAGTCCTTCCAAAAACTTGCCCTGGCATAGTTCCTCAGGGATACTGATCCCCTTTCGCAGCTCCTCCTTCCTCTGGCAGTATCTGAGCACCTGGTTGAGGAACATCCATTCCACCGGCGTATACTCGTCCATGTTCACATTGTCGGTGATGATGTGGTCATCGGCTGGGGTGCTGCCAAAGGTGATTGGATTTTCGAGCATGGCCTTTCCTTCCTGGAGTAGGAAGGCAGGGACAGTGGGGGTCGGTTCTTCGGCCTCATCGGGTTGGCTAGCTGGCTGGGCAGCAGTGATATAGTAGAAAGTAGCAGTTGTATCGAGGAGCGCGAGTGAATGGCTCACAGGTGGGGCAGTGGTCGCATCACAGACAATGAGTCAGTCCTGTTGTCGTTGATTGTGGGTCCACAGTTGTTGATCTTGCAAGGTGGTTGTTGGTCATAAATGAGTTTGTTGTTAATGGTGCAGGTGTTGATGGCCTTGTTGTTTGGGCATTGTTGATGCATTGCACGTGACCCTCGGGATCTGGGGCATTGAGACTGGTGAGTTCGAGGATTCGGCAGTCAGTGGGGTTGAAGTGAAGGCAAGCAAATGCGTGAGCTTCAGTGGTTACTACTAGGGTACCATTTTTGTATTCTGTAAGCATCGTGTTTGGTAAGTAAACATTGGCATAATGAGAATCAGGAATTTCAGGATTATAATTAAATTCCGTGATCCAGGTGAGTGGAGATATGATTGAAAGCAAGACTGGAGTGAGTTCAGCTTGGGTGACAGGATTTCAGATAGTGTGGGATGTGTTGATGTTGAGATGTGGGTGGTAGTGGAGTTCCTGAAAGGCTGCAGATGGGTTTTGCATGCTGATTTGGGTGTTTTTGGTGTCCTTAGGTAGCTTTCTTGTAGCTCTTTTATACCTAAATTTATTCCTATTTTCCAAACCTTTCTCTTTAATATTTATGCCCAATCTTTGAGTGGTTTCGTGCTTCATCGACCCTTTATCACCATTCGTGGTTGTATTACTAAATGATCTGGCCATTCTGGAGGATGCATCATGTGGTGTTGTGATCCCATACTTTCTGTATTTGGTATGCATTTCCCCTACTCATTTTGGACAACAATGGCAGCTATTGTTCTCTAAAATTAGTGATATGTTCTCTTTGTCAGACTCATTGTCTGTCTGACATGGGTTTTTGGGTAAATTGTTTACACAAGCCCTTGGTATGGGTAAATTGTTTACACAAGCCCTTGGTATGGGTAAACTGATCACACAAATGATTGCTGATTAATTTTGTAGGCCTTTTGTCCCCAATTAGATTGTTTCTTACTTGTGTGATATTGGGTGATGGACTTGGCAAGGGTGGGGGCGTGTAATCATCATAATGTGGCCATAAAGGGTCTAGACTTGCTAAGGTAATAATTTCATGCCTAATTCTGTTATGTTTATTAGGTGCTGGTGGTGGGGAATTAATTACTCGCTTCTTTGGTGGTGTAATAAATCTGTAAAATTCCTGTAAAACTTCTGCATTGATTTCAGAGTCAGTAGAATTATTTTTAGAGTCATTTGTTGTCAGTTTATCTGCTAGAAAAATTGAATATACCTCATTTCCACCATTACTTACTATCTGGGTTTGGGTGCTTATTTGTTTTTGCCAATATTCCATGTAATGTTTGGTAAAAAACCTTGTAATATCAGCAATCAGAGCCTGCTCCATTTTCAGCTTTTGTTTCCAATACTTCTTATATTTCCAATAAAGGATTATAAATGCCTGATATTCTGGTTTAAGTTTCCCAGGATCTTCAAATAGGTGGGCATATATGGAACTGAAGA
>Ga0307513_10001934_pt1 | contig 29313 bp, 34 predicted proteins | sample 15_EM_MG_FD_202174 | JGI IMG/M metagenome (GOLD analysis project Ga0307513, IMG submission 202174) | Populus trichocarpa ectomycorrhiza microbial communities from riparian zone in the Pacific Northwest, United States - 15_EM | ecosystem: Host-associated > Plants > Roots > Unclassified | place... | reverse complement strand
GTTGCTGCGAATCCACATCACATACCTCCCATCAGGCCCCCTCGAAGGCGATGCTCACTCGAACTCCTCACTCTCGCATCCACTGCTCCGCTCGACACGCACCGTCTTCACCGTCTTCACCGTCTTCACCGTCTTGCCCGTCTTGCAACGCTGTCTGCGTCTGAGCGCATCCCGTTTTGCACGTGTTTGGTAGCCTTGGCGTGCCTCGACAATCGCAAATCATATCATTGTCGAGCCGAAACGGGCCGTTGCCCCACCTCGGCCATCTGCTAAATCCCCGAGCTTACCGCGCGCTTACCGTACGACGCACGCAGCGAAGCCAAGCCCTGAGACGACCCACGGTCTCCGCCTCCTGGCCCAGGCACTGCTCGGGAGAACAGCGAAGACTCGAGACAGCTGTCACCGAGCACCTAATTTAACGGCGGTCTGCTGTTTAGGTTGCCCGATCTCCTTCGTCCTTCTTACTACCTACTTCTGCGGGCCGTCTCACCACTCTTCTTGCGAGACAGATTAGCACGTGGCGTACACATTCTCTCTTATCCCAGGCCAAGGATGATCACACGATGAGCGATCATACAACTTCATACGAAACTCATTAGTACCAAGTCCTACCAGGGTCATATCTAGACCACCATCCAGCTTTAATTCGACGCGAGCTCATAAGGGCCACCCTTCTCCAACGCCTGAGACATTGCGATTGCGGTTAGCCCAATAATGAACGGTATCGAATCCAACAAGACGTACTCTCTTGTACTGAGGCCGCGAGTGAACTTTCTCCACCCAACCCTTAATTTTGGCTGGCACGGGCTTGTCACCCGACCAACGAGGCGAAGCAAAAACCTCCATTGGATAGAGCATCATAAAGTCGGCCGAGGTTGGATTTCCGCCCCCGGCGAACCACACCGAGGGAGACTTCTCGAGGACTGAGTTGACCTGTCATGAATCATATTAACTCAGTCGTCATATACGTCTTGGTGCGCCGAGCGGGCCTACTCACGTAGTCAACGTTCGCCTGCAAATTCGGTTTCACGAGCAAGTCATTCAACGTAGAGAAAATCATGTTGGCGACCGGGCGAATGAGGAACGGAACGCGGGAGGGAGCGAGGGAGAAGATGTAGCTATTTGTGAGGTATGGCATAATCGTCCCCTCTGCCGAGTGCGAGACTGAGAAACTCTCTCCCTTAGTTCTGCGCTCGGTAGGCGAGGGGAAACAGCAAACCACCCACAATAAAGATTAGTGACATAGCCATCACCTGAAGAAGGTGGCTTGAATTTATCACCGCCGTACTTATTGATAAGGTACTCTGTCACACGGACAAAATTGAGAACAGGAGTTCCCGAGATCGTGGGCAGAGGGAATCATTCTTCTTACCTACAATAGCACCGCTTTCGGCGAGCGTGAGGTCTCCGTCTTGCAGAATCGGCGCCTTTCCAAGCGGGAAGACCTCCTTTAACGCAGGCGGAGCGAGCCGACTAGGCAACCTCTCATATTTCTGAGAGAAACAGTTGGACCATCATCCCCCGCATTCCCAGTACCACTAAACCCACCTTGATTGAATACGGTACCTCGAGTTCCTCCTGCAAACAAACGAGGGAAACAGGTCTTAGAACGACGACGAAATAGGAATAGAATGGGGTAGAAAAATGCATCTTACGAGGAGCCAGAGAAGCCGTTGACTGCGAGAATTGTTCAAGTGGTGGACAATAACCCCCCCCGTCGTCGCTGGAGTAGTTGTAGTGTTGGACATGCGAGAGAACGATCGCGATAGCTATCTGCTGCGTGCTGCTTGAACGAGGAGTCGGTCGTGGAGTTAGACGTGGAGCAGGAAGGGAAAGAACTTGGGGCTCTCACAGTCCGGCTCTCACAGGACTATGACTGGGATCTGTCCACGTCTCGGTGTCTTCCCGGCCCGGTCGGGGTTGGAGACCGAGTTACTGCCACGAAATTGTTACAATCAATTTCGGAATCACATGGGCCATTAGTCATCACATTATCTGAGGAGATCCCCAGGCTGCCAGGTGCTCCAGGATGGTGCTTGGATTATTGTACATAGAGGAGTATTAATATATAATACAGTGAAGCTGAGAAACACAGCCCCAGGAATATACGAAACGAGTTTCTGTACAATGAAAATAGCGGATATGCAGTCAATACCCAGGTCTCAGAGCGCGTATACTGGCAAAACGAGGTCATGCATTAAAAAACGCTGGTGGTTGCAGCCGCAGGTCTTGCCACTATTTGTTCGTCCACCTTTGCTCTCAAATCAAGGAGCTCATCGTCAAGGTCTCGGTTCACCCTTCGGAGTTTCTCTGCCTCGGCTCCCAACGCCCGTACTCGCTCCTGAAGCGTCCGTTCCGACTCGATCTTCATACGGAGCATTTCTTCGGCCTTTTTCGATACAGTCGCGGGTTCTGTTCCTGCTTTGAGACCTTTGAGTTCAGATTGTAATTGCAGCACTTGCTGCCGTAGACTCCTGTCAACAAGTATGAGCAACCATGATCCAGGGTGGTAGTAAGGTGCCCCCCACTGGTTCTCGAGTTCTATTTTTTGGCTCCCTTCCCTTTGGCTATCAATTATGGCTTGCATATTGAACGCTCGACTCTTCACAATTTCGATGAGCTCAGCCTGAACCTTGAGTCGCTTGTGATCCGCCTCCCTAGTAGGTAGTCAGCACAAGCCCCGAGAAGGCCTGGCGAGATTAGACAAGTACCAGATTCCTTGCGCAAGACGCATTGTTTCGATTTGTTGCTTGAAGTCATCCATCAGCTTGATCTGTGGCTCGTTAAGCTTCAGTTGGTTGGTGAGTTGAGAAACACTATCAGTTGTGTTAGCATGCGACAACATGAGCCGTGAAGAGGCTTGCGTACGCCGATTGAGATTCGGAAAGCAGCTGAGCTTGAGACTTAAGTTGTGCCTTTGCTCGGAGAAGGATCAGATATACGAAACAAATGACAAGGGGATGTATACTTCGTGTTCCTTGTCCCGCGATCGCAAGGTCTCAGCTTCCTTGACCCAGTTTCGTTTCTCCTTCTTGAGATCCAAACTAGTCTTCTCCAATTGGTTCCACCATCCCTGCTGACTAGTTTGATACTTGGCTAGTTGCTCACGTAGCTGGTCCATTTCCTGCTTGAGCTCTGCAACATGATTTTGTTCTGCCTTCAGAGCATCTCTCTGAGATACGAGCGGCACCTCTTCAACACACACAGCAATGAACTATAGATACGAACGCTTACGCACCATTTTCTGTCTATCCATCTCAGACTTTCGTGAGTTTATATTTTCCGTGTGAAGAACCGCAACTTGCGCAAGATGCTGTCTTCGGAGGAACAGCTCGAAGTTTAGTTCATTCATTAGGAGGAGGTTGTCCCGTTGGAGGAGTGTTATCGCGTCGTCTTTCAATTTCCCCGCTTGATGGAGACCCGATGAGGGAACCTGGGACGAAGGCGAATTGCTTCCTTCCGCACACTCCTCAGAGAGCTGTTCAGATAGTGTATCGGCTGCAGTCTCGAAGGCAGGAAGCGATTGTGAAGGGGAGCTAGGCCGTGGGGTGGCATTGGCACCTTGTCCTGAGCTGGACGTGATTTCAAGAGGCAAACCGGACTTCAGAGTGAGGTACATATCCACGAATTGCTGAACTGAAATGGCAGTGCGTGTTTTCCGTCGCAATACCTCCGATGGCCAGACTTTCACGTTCGCACCTTCTTCTAGGATCTCCCCTCCTTCGTTCCAAATATCCTCCGCGGTCCTTACATTCTCCAGGAAGTTTTCCCTTTTGCCATTGGAGCCTTGCGACCATACAGCGGTAGCGTTGCGAATATCGAGGAGCATGAAAGTTGCCACCATGGCTGGGACGTCTGACGGCCAATCGGAAGAGGTATTTATGAGCTCTTCCTCGGAGTTCTGGGATATAATCCATGGATGAACCGTGTGTGCTCGTAGGAGGACTCGGGATCGGGACTTGAGTTCGTCTTCATCGATGATCTCATCCCAAGGAAGTTCATATGGACTGCCGCATGGATGTGCGGCAAGATACCGGTCTGGATGGCGAACAAAAGCGATTACGTTGCATGGATAGACGCCATAGAGGAAGGTAAAATAGCGCCTCGGGTCAGGGGAGAGAGGTGGAACCGAATCGACTCCTATAAGTATGATGGTCAGAGAACGCCCATAAATAGGAGCGACATTCCAAACTACCCAGTTGTTCCCAGTCAAGGTCCTTTCGGAGAGAAGGCAACCGCCTTTCAGCATCCTCCAGCGTTGCTCCCTGCTCTACCGCAGGCTCATGTGTCCTCCAACAGACCGCCCTCGCCAGGATCGTCAAGAAGTCCGGTAGTAAAGCGCGGAGTTTGCTTCGAGCTTTGACGGCCAGATGGGGCAAGAGTTTGGTGATTATAGAGAGCTCTATGGTAAAGGTTATCGTCGAATTGTCGATGTGAAGTGACTGTATGATGGTCTGCAAGAGCCGGCTATTGGCAAATGCCTCAGCAGGGAAGTTTGTCTGTCCCGCAAAAGTGGAAAGAAAATTCGAGAGAGGCAGGCGTTGCTGTGGGTTTGAGAACTTGTCGTTAATGGCGGAGAACAGGTACTAGCAAGTTCTCTCAGTGAAACGCGAATGCAGAAGCACAAGACATCACGTACCTCAGGATGCTTAACACCATCCTCCAACAAGAGCCCCGTCAGGCTATCCTTCCACCGCGTTCTCGCCTCTTTATCCTCCTCTTCGAGTCCGACAGTCTCAACGGCATCCTCACTCGAGATCGGGTTCGGCAAATCTCCAAGGTAAATCTGCAGCAACCGCTCGCGAAACGCCCCACTACCGGGTTCTGCTCCTAACCCTCTCACGACCAGCTCCCTTGCGCGCTTCGTATACGCGGCCGACATATGTTCCTTTCGCAACGCCGGCCGTAGCACCAAGTCCCACCAAATTTGGGAAATCGCCGTCGGCTGGAGATGGTCTTTGATCGCAGAAAGACAGTGGATGAACAATTCTAGCGTAGGCTTGTCGATTGCGACCTTCTTGTCGTGGTAGCACTCCTGCAGGACCGAATCGAGCGCCGGAGACTGACCAGGGAAGGCGCTGAGGAAGGAGAAAAGGGCGATGTTCGCTTCGTGGATGTTTTCTGGGGATTTGAGGCGAAAAGCTCTGCGTAGCACGCTCTCAAGTTTGCTGAGGCTGAGGCTGGCCATGATGTGTGTCGTTTGTGTCAACTGTCAACAAATCTAATTCCACCCACCCCACAATGTCCATCGACGACGATATAGTAGTTGTCGGTGATGTGAAGAAGAGCAAGAAGAAAAAGGACAAGAGTGCAGTGGTCGATGCCGGACAAGCGCACCAGGTGCCAGAGGTGGACGCACCGGAAAAGATGAAAAAGCGAAAGCGAGAGGAGAATGGGGAGGGTGAGGAGAGGAAGAAGAAGAAGAAACGAAAAGATACAGCTGGTGTGCCCAGTGTAGAGGTACCTACACCCACCGCCGTCGAGGAGAAAGCCGGCAAGCAACAAGATGCACCGGGAATCGACAAGAAGGCAGGACAACGCAAGAGGAAGGAACTGCGAAAGGAGTCGAAGAAGCAGCAAAAGGCCCTGGCGAAAGCTCGTGCGGCGTCGTCGTCGACAGATTCTGTGTCGAAACCCTCCCTTCCAATCAAGGATACCATCAGTACAGAGGAAGCAGAAAAATACCTGTCGGAAAACGCAATCACGATCCATGGAGATGTTGTGCCCGTATTAGACTTTGACCAGCTGGATATCCAACCGTCCTTGAGGGAGGTCTTGAACAAATTTTCTAAGCCGACGCCAATCCAGGCGTGTGCGTGGCCTGCGCTATTAGAGGGTAAAGATGTGATTGGGATTGCCGAGACTGGGAGGTTCGTCCCTAACACCTAATTTTCAACCTCTCGTACTGAGCATATCCCAGTGGCAAAACTCTCGCGTTCGGCCTTCCGATCCTCTCCCGCGTTAAAAAGGAACAACTAAAAGATAAAAAGAACAACATAGATGTCCTCATCGTCTCCCCTACCCGTGAACTTGCAATTCAGATCCACGATACGCTGATGGAGGCCGGGTCCCCGATCGGGATTCATAGTATTTGTCTCTATGGGGGAGTGCCCAAGCACGAGCAGAAGAAGGCGCTCAAGGGAGATAAGAAGCTCAGGATCGTCGTCGGCACCCCAGGGCGATTGATCGATTTGGTGAACGACGAGGCTGTGGATTTCAGCAAGTGCGTCGTCTTCGCATTGGTATAATAGTAACTGTTGACTTTGAGTGACCACTGCAGCGTCTCATATATGGTACTCGACGAGGCAGACCGGATGCTCGAGAAGGGTTTTGCGAATGATATTCAGAGGCTCATTGGGATGACTCGCCCCAGAGAGAATAGACAGACTCTGATGTGTAGGTGACTCAGCTTCTATTTAAGAGGTTCCCATTGACTTTGATCCCCAGTCAGCGCGACATGGCCCGAGAGCGTCCGGCAACTGGCCAACAGCTACATGCGGGATCCCGTCCGTATAGTGGTGGGAAGTGATGATTTGTCTGCCAACCAACGAGTTGAGCAAGCGGTTGATGTCTTTGACGATCCACATGAGAAGGAGTGAGTTGAAAATTATCAGGAAACCAATGTATTTTTCTAATATCACTTGTTACAGCTCACGGTTACTCAAAGTTCTCATGAATCACCAGAAAAAATCCATCAAACTGGGTTCTAATGAATCTCGAACGCTCCTCTTTGTCCTTTACAAGGCAGAAGCGCCAAGGGTAGAGACTCTATTGCGAAAGCAAGGATATGCGGTGTGTAGTATACACGGGAATCTAGGTCAGCAAGCGAGACTTCAAGCGCTGGAAGACTTTAAGACCGGAAAGGTACCTCAACTTGTTAAGTTTCCGTCAGTGGTCTCACTCATTTTGTTAGGTCAGCATTATGATCGCCACAGATGTTGCTGCCCGTGGCCTCGACATCCCAAATGTGGGCCTAGTCGTCAACTACACATTCCCGCTAACGGTCGAGGATTACGTCCACAGGTTAGTTGCTCACTCACTGACAAATGTACAAGTCCAATAACACAATTTATAGGATCGGCCGGACAGGGCGTGGTGGGCGGTCGGGCAAAGCGATTACATTCTTCACTGGGGAGAACCACGAGCAGGCGCTGGCTGGGGAGTTGATGAAAGTTGTACGGGAAGCAGGCTACGAAGACCAAGCAAAAGGCCTGCGGGAGCGATTTTCTATGACGATCAAGAAGAAGCAGCACTCTGCGTACGGTGACCACTTCCGTGAAGTGGACATGACGCTGGCCCCGAAAAGGATCGTGTTCTGATACCCGGGTTTCGCTTATATTCATGTAAGCCAAACGTGGCTACACGCCTAATGCCTCCAAAGGTCGGAATGATGTTGAATGTGTGACGTGAACATGGAGACCTCGGCCACGTAGGCGAGGGGCTGAACAGGGACTCCGCCATCCCCATAGGAGGTCTGTTCTGAAATCCGACAAAGATTTCGGCACCCATCGCTGCCAGCAGAGGGAGGCAGCAGAGGGAGGTTAGTTCAAAATCCAACATTAAAGTCTGCAGCAAAGCCCGGACAAAGATCGCCTCGCGATTCGCGAAAACGGGAAACTTTGTAAATTCCTTTAAAAATACCCAGAATATGTATGAAAGAAGGGAAAGCCGCGTACCATTGTGTGTATGACCCGTACCACCCGTGCTCCCACAAGCCCACCAATACAACCGCAGAGGTAGTGTCTGTTAGTGGGGAGGGTATAGTTTAGAGGACGGGTTTGGTATGGGAGCAGGCAAAGGTTCAGATCATATGGAGAGATACGGAGAGATACGGAGAGATATGGAGAGATATGGAGAGAAAGGAGACTTTGGGCATCACGGATCACTTTGCAGATCTTATTCAAAACCACCTGTCAGCTTTTTTGTACCTGGATCCGAATTTACGTAGAGCCACGACACGAACCAGTGTCGAATTTTCGCGGCCGGCTTTCCTAGTATGAGTAAGACCAGTGTTTGTTGGGATCCGCAATCACAATCACAGCCTTGTCAACAGCCAACAACCCGAGCCTCTGTTCCTTGCAGCCGCGGGCAATCGCGACAACCCGCGTGGGAATATCCCTGGTGTTACTGTGTTACCACCACCTAACAATTCGTTTGCAAAAAAGGTTATTGTCGTATACAAGACGGGATATGTTGGTATTGACGGAATTCAAGTGGCATTCAAGTGGCATTCAAGTGGCATTCAAGTGGCATCCAAGTGGAGTTCAAGTGGCATCCAAGTGGCCTCGTTATAGCCTCGTTTATAGCCTCGTTTATAGCCTCAGCCTAGGTTGAACCCGTACCCGTCCCCGCGTCGCGTCGCAGCCGATTAGGCCACAGACAGCAGCACGGTACTGACGTCCCCATTCTCTATATAACAAGGCCCGACCCAATACACGGCGTCGCTCCACGTCCCACAAAGACGGTATCGCACAGGGACACGCATCGACAAGGCACAATATGCTAGGTGGCCTCCTCTCATGGCAGGCCTCAACGTCATCTCCCGGAGAGTCGGTTTCTGCAAAGGTCAATCCAGACGACAATACTTCTGTTCTGTACGCACCCAACTTGCTTTGCTAAGTCATCAAGCTCAACGACACGTCATCACAGCGATGAAGAACAGGGATCAATCATCCTCTCCCTAGTCTCACAGCTCAGGTATTTCCCATTTCCTCTCCCAACGTCATCTCCTTGGTGACGTACCCACGCGCGTGATCCACGCGTGACCTTGCCACATAACTTTCCTTGGCCAAGAGTACAGTCATCTTAGATCCATTTGAATTCTGACAGTTGTCTATAGAATCGGGATGGATCCCAGCAAGGTTACCCTCCCAACGTTTATCCTTGAGCCCCGGAGTATGCTCGAGCGTATAACAGATTTCATGAGCCACCCAGATCTAATTTTTGGGTATGTTCCTCCCCTCCGAACCCACCTCGCCTCCCAAACCGCTTCTAGTGCGGAAGCAGTACCCGACCCGGAGGAGAGATTCATCCGAGTATTGATGTACTACCTATCCGGATGGCATATCAAGCCAAAAGGAGTGAAGAAACCGTATGTCCGCCTGCATTTCTGCCTAAACCGCAGTATCTAACACTTCGGTAGGTACAACCCAGTATTGGGCGAGATTTTCCGGTGTAGATACGACTATGCCAATGGCACGCACGGGTACTACATTGCAGAACAAGGTGAGCCCCCCACCGCGCCCAAGCCTCGTCTGAGCCACCTGGTATTGAAATGTGCGCACCTTGGTGCAGTTTCGCATCACCCTCCCGTCTCAGCGTACTTTTATTACTCGCCCGCTAACCACTTGAGAATATCGGGTGAGCTAAAGCCCAAGGTCAGGTTCTTGGGCAATTCCGTTGTGACTGTCATGGAGGGGCAGAATCGCGTTTACCTCACCAGGCGACCGGAAGACGGAGGTGCGAGCACTCCATGGTTAGATAACCACCGGGGTGATTAACACCTCACTCAGAGTACGTGATCACCATGCCGAACATGTACACACGCGGTATTCTTTTCGGGGAAATGACTATTGAGCTCGGCGAGACGAGCACGGTAACGAGTGAAGGGACCGGAATGTCATGCACAGTCGAGTTCAAGACTAAGGTATTGTCCCATATTATTCTCTTTCGCACTGTGCATAACCACTGGACTTTGGTAGGGCTATTTCTCCGGCACATACAATGTAATCTCCGGCAGGGTAACCCATGACACCACGGACGTGGGAGAGATTTCTGGTCGGTGGAGTCACCAAATGGAATTCACCGATTCTCGAGTACGTGTTTTCGTCCTTGTCTCTTCCTCATTGCAAAAAGTTGGCGTTGTCAATTTACACATCACAGACAGGTGAAACACGCACCTTGTTTAATGCAGAGACGGCCGGGATCGTACCAAAAGTCGTCCAACCAGAATCGGAGCAAGAACCAAACGAATCACGGCGGTCAGCCTCCTTACCTTCCGGTTATTCTCCGCAACCTGACTAAAGCGTGGTGGGTAAAACAGACTATGGTCTAAGCTCTCGGAAGCGATCAAGAATAAGGACATGGAGGCAGCGACATATGCCAAGACGACAGTAGAGGACGCACAGCGGGAAAGCGTACGTCGGCGGGAACAGTTTGGCGTCAAGCACGAACCGAGGTTCTTCAAGATGGAGAAGGACGGACGGTGGCTGCCAAAGATTCAGTGGGCCTACACTATTTGTCACCCTTGTTCAACAATTACTCACCGCTATTTTCAGCTTCCCGGATGATCCTGCAGAGGCGGAGAGAGTGGTCAAGGAGTGGATTTGGAGCAAGTCGCTCTCTTCAAGGAACCTCGAAGCACACCACCCTCCCAAGTAATATTCTATTGCACCCTGTATTACTTCACGCAAACTCTCATACTGTTGCAATGACCCAGACATTGCGTTCCCCTCTCTATCCTCCATCTACGTTCGGGCTGCGAGAGAAACTAGATACTATATTGTACCATGTCGAGCACTTCCAAGAGACAAGCAGACGAAAGAAACTCCTAGATGAGAGAGGGGAGATCCATAGATGCCATAATGATCATAATTGCGACGGGACTGACAAGACCCAAACGCGACGTGAGCAAATAACCGTGGGACTGGACGATGAGTAGAGCATGTTCGTAAAATGGTGATGGAAGTACGTATGTGCGTAAAAAATGACCATCCTATCCAAAAATAAAGACGTAAACGAATGAGATTAATGGGCGAATGCCGCTGTGGACTGGAAATGGCCGATCACTCCCACCAACCGTCCTCGCGCAAAGTAGGTGCCTGGGAGGCAACGCTCTGAGCCGGAGATGACGATCGGCGATACCCGACGTGATTAGTTCGCGGCTTAGTGCTATACGAGTTGCGCGAGACGGAAACGGAGGAAGCAGTTGTTGGAAGACCGGCAGGTCGACCAACTTTTGGTGCGTGCATGGAGTCCCAAACGCCACCGTGGCTTGGAGTGCTCGCACGCGACGGATCCCCAGAAGAGTCGTGCTTGCCATTGGTCAGAGCCGTAGGCCGTATACGAGGAGTTGCCTGGGTGTGGCTGGCCGTATCGCGCTGCCACCTCGCTGTAACTCGGTCCTTGAGCTCAGCTCGGAGATCGACCAGTTCGTCCTCGAGTGACTCGTTACGAAGAGTGAGATCACGCTGAAGGAAGAAGTCAGGCAGGAAAAAGCGACGTTTACGAGGAGACCCACCTCAGCCGCACTGTGGCTATCGACCTTCGCCCGGAGTTGGACGAGTTCAGCCTCTCGAGCCTTATCCGCTTCATCCAGGCGAGCCAAGTCATCCGCCAATCGTCGTGCAGTCTCCTCGGCATCCTGTGTCTGCTGTTGAGTATACTCGAGCGACTTCTTAGAAGTAGCTTCAGCACGTTCAAGGGCATTGACCTTGCTCTCGAGTTCAGCGATTCGCTTCTTCGCAGTGCTCGCCTCATGTTCAAGAGCGACAGCTCTATCCCTTTCGCGGCGGAGGGTCTTAAGCTCGTCGTTGTCTCGGGTGGTAATGAGACCCATGAGCGCCTCCAATTTCTGGGACATAAGCTGGATTTCAGCGCCACCTTGCTGTTGTTGATCAAGTGCTGCATCGCGTTCCTTCTCGAGACGTGCCTGGGTTTCATTAGAAATCTCGAGGTCCCGCTTAGCGAACTTAAACTGTAACTCGAGAGAGTTGATCTATGCGTAACGACCTTAATGCCGAAATTTGTCCTTGTTAATAGATACATACCTTTGCCAGTCTCTCGTTTCCGGTCTTCTGCAGCTCGCGTTGGTTGCTCTCCAGGCTGATGATTTGTTGACGGAGGGCTTGATTGACAGCTTCTGCCGTGCTGACACGAGCAAGGGCTTCCTGCAAATTGCTCTCCAAAGCACTAGTCCTGGCCGTAGAAGCGGCGTGTTCCATTTCGCGTTCACTGGCAGCAGACTTGAGCAGCAGTACTTCAGCACGGAGCCGCTCGCGATCGACCTCAACCAGGGTGAGCTTTTCCTGCAAGTGATCCTTCTCGCTCCGAACCTGACCATGGTTATGGCGAGCCTTGAGTAGCTGTTGCTGAAGATCAGAGCAAGTATGCTGCAACTCGCTGATGTCGGGGAGAGACCTGATCTTGTTGAGGAAGTCGAGTTGTTGAGCCTCAAATGCCTTCGCCGAAGGTGCGAGGGTTTCAGGAAGCGATTTAATCTGCTTGATGACGTCGTCATGGTGACCAAGGAGCACCTGCACCTGCACCGTGAGGCTATCATGTGCGTGGAAAATGTCACCGAACGAATTGTCAGCAATGTTCTGCGTCTGCTGAACAACCTCGACAAGGTTGTCTTGGCTGGCCTTCAAAGCATCTGCCTTGGTTGAGAAAACAACAGGCAAATTCTGGAGTTCGGATGTCAAGTGCTGTTGCGCATCAACAAGAGCGACATTCTGAGATTTTAATTCGCTCTGTGCGGTCGTGAGCTTCTGAATCTCGCTGAGGACCGCACTCAAAGCGTCGGAGTCGATCTGCGACGACACTCCTGATCCAGTGTAACTGAAACGTGGTTGCACGTCGCGAATAAGGTCCGGCAAGCGCTCAACTGCTTTGGACAAGGCATGCTGGCTGCTGAGGAGACCGTCGAGTTGCTGCGCAGAAGCAGCTTTCGACTGCTCGATAGTGATGCGATCAAGAGCTTCATGCACTGGCCCAAGCGAGGGCAACATCGGGTTGATTTCAGCAACAACATGCCCGGCTAACACATCGGGACGCAACATCTTGTCGCGGTTCTCAAGTCTCGCATTGAGGCGCTCAACGACCAAGTCAGCGACTTGCTCGGTGAGAGCGTGCGAATCGACAGGAGGTACCAAGCGGCTGACATCTGCGGCAAGTTGAGAGGCGACGGCCTGTGTATCGAGTTGCGAGGCGGGGCCCGTTTTCTTGAGGGATGCGAGCTGAGGAGCGAGTTGTTCGACGATGAGGGCAGCGGTCTCCTTCTTGTCCGAAGCAAGGTCAATAAGTTGAGCCAAGCTAGGACGAACGGCCTCGGACAACCTGGCGGTGATGGCATCAACATCCAATTGTGGCGTGTGGACGTTGGCAAGGTGAGGCTCAAGGTCGAGCATAAATTCGCGCAGAATCTCTTCGATGTTGCCTGTGTTGGGCTCTCGGACGAGATGATCGACTGCATCGATACGCGCGCACATATTTATCGTCGCCCCGTGGAGAGCGTTGATCATCCTCGATGCCTGCTCTTCAACCATTCTGAGCATCTCATCTCGGGTGCCCTGTATGTTTTGCGAAGAGATATGCGCCAAGTCGCGCTGAACGGATGCCTGCACTTCCTTGTTGCCATCTTCGACGATATTCCTGATGAGCTCGACGTCAATCTCGCCCATACCTTCTACACGACTGTCCTCTCCAACGTTCCTCGTGTTCCGCATATGTGCCAGAGTTTGTGCAGTAGACCTATTGAAAGCGGAAGAGATACCCTCGAGCTGCTCTTCTACGGCCTCCTTGAGATCTCGTCGAAGGGCATCCATTTTATCTTCAAGGAGCTCATCAATCCTCTGTTCTATGCGCTCAAGCTGGGATTGCCGCTTAAGCTCCGATGAAAACGACGACATCGAGTTGTGAGCTGAATGTGTCGCGCTCCTGGGTAGCTTCTGGAAGTTCAAGAGCGCACTGCTAAGCCCTCTGGCCTCAATACTCGCAAATAGATCGTCCCCGAGCGCTCCCTCCCATCTGATCTCTTTGTCCTCGCCACCAACGGCGCCCTTGCGGGCAATAGCGGGCATATGGATATCGTCGAGCGAGAGGCGGTGGCTGTGCTCGTACATCTCGCGAGAACTGAGGCGCGAGCGGACAGTAGGGCGCACTGGCCCGTCATCGTCTCCATTTGCCAATTTCTTGAAAAGCGAAGCGGGAACGGTGTTGGTCGAGACGGGGTGGGGACGAAAGTCGGGCAACAGTGTCGATGAGCGGTGGGGGAGAGGACGAGGATGCGCAGACGTCTCTTCACCATCGGGGGCTTTGCGCAAGGGCAACTCATTAAGCGGGGCAGGCCTCCGTGGGGCAGGCGAGGGGGGAATCGGTAGCGGGCGTGTCCCTTTAGTCTCAGTTTCAGTTTCTTCAACATGAACTGCAACCTTCCCGCCCTTCGCAGGCTCTTCAACGACACCCGTGGTGGTGGTAGCAATAGCAACCTCCTCAATCTTAGGCGGTAGCACGGGCGAGTTGATGGATTGCGACCGCGCAGAGGGGAAGACAAATGGCATTGCAGTGGCATTGAGCGTGGAGTTCGGAACGGGGCGAGGCGGGGGCAGGAGGCTTCCATGCTGCAGTTTGTCCGATTCAGGAGCGGAAACATTGTCCTTGTGCGATGGGGGGAATTTGAACGCAGCAAGGTTATTCCACGTCTCTCCATCGGCACCAACAGGCGGTGGATCAGCTGCGGCCCGGGGATCTACATCTACAGACGTTTCCTGTTCGATGGGCACATCAACGATCGGGGGCAACTCAACAGACGCATCAGATCCCCTTCTAGCACGCTTCTCGCGTCCCTGGTACGCCCGTCCGTATGCATTGATAGGCGGATCATCCAGCGCAGAGGGCGATTCGGCAGGTGCCTGCGTCGAGTAATGTAGAGCGGCAAACGGCGCGGGCTCAGGGAAGTCGATATGCGGCGCACCCTGGGGAGGGCGGAAGGCAAACGCAGAGGGCTTGGATTCCGGCGTTGCGGCGGTCAGGGTACTGCTCGGCTTGAACTCCGCTGCAGAGGGGTTAAGACTGGGCTTAAACTCGGGTGCGGCTGCGTTGAGCTTGACGCTAGTCGCGGCTGGAGCGGGGACAGGGACACTCGCGATAGGAGGCGAGGAGGCATTCGGTGCCCACTGTTTACTGAAGACGAATGGCTTGGCGTTGGGATTGAGCGACTCGCGCCTCGTGCCAGTGGGCGTCGGACCTCCGCTGCCTGAGAGTGAGTGTATGTGTCCCGACTGCTGCCTCGAGTGCGGCAATGGCACATGGTGGGGCGAAATTTGCACAAGCTGGCCAGAGGCAGTCCGCGAATGCGAAGGGATAGGGGGTAGGGGTCGGCCTGTAGGACCAAATGGACTCGCGCCGCTGCGTGGGGTGCTCCCGGCGTTGGAGAGGTTGAGTCGTTGCTGCATACGTTGTGCGAGTAGCCTTTCTTCTTCGCTTGGATTGGAAATCATGGACTCCTCCGATGCACGAGGCTTGATGCGCTGGATAGACTCGGGCGGGCGGGGGAAGTTTGGTAGTCTGCGCGGAACGCCTTCCGTCGCGTGTAAACTATTAAGTTGCTGTCGTCGGCGTTCAAGTCGTGCCTGCCGTGCTCGCTCTTCGTCAGATGGATTGGAGTACTCGGACATAATACTCTGTGGGGTTGAACAAAATCAGTCACTTGCACTCGTCATTGGTTAAGGTGATTCGTACCTCCTCATCGTCGCCTTCGTGAGCCAGGTCTTGAACACTCTCTGAGCCAGTCCACTCAGTGGCCGCGTCTCCCTCTTCAAGCCGTGGATTTTGCAAGTCGCCGCCCTCAGATCCCCAAGGCCGAGCACTATCCTCAGGTATGGCTTTAACCTCCTCTTCAACAATTCCGCTTTCACTACGTCCACCACGTCCAAGCGAGCGCAAGGACAGTGCAATACTGACGCGGGATGTATGCCTCGAATGCTTGCGGCTCCCCAGGCCAGACGCAGTCCTATCATCTGGTTCTGAATTCGCGCCCTGGTCAACCTGCTCGCGATCCAGTTCGACCTCCGGCGCAGAGGCAGCATCGGTGACCTCCCGCTCTGCCTCTTCCATCTCCTCTTCTGTCTCCTCCGTGATATCGAGCCCGAATCCACGAATAAAATCGGGACGCGTAAGCAGTGCTCCTGGGCGGGTAGGTACGATCCCTCGCGGCTGGTGGAGAACTTCGGTCTCAGCAGGCCCGCTGGTGTCCGAGATCGAACTACGCCGAGTGATGGTGTCGGATCCGAGCGTCGCAGCCGGGCCGAAGGGGTTGAAAGCGCCCGCGGGGTTGTACACGGGAAGTACGAGCGATGGCGGTGGGTTAGAGAGCGAGAGACTGTGTCCGTGTCGCGTCTGCTGCGCGAGACTGGGTAATCTCGGTCCCAAACCCGGCGAGGGCGAGAGCGCAGGCGGTTGGGGTGAGACAGAGAGGCCTGGGGTGGGAGATATGCCCTGTTGCTGCAACTTGTTGAGTTTAAAGAGAAGGAGCGCGGGATCAGCGGGGGACGAAATCTGGAGGTTGAAGAGAACAATAGAGATGGAAGAAAAGGCGGGTGGACAGCGTCAGAGGAGCGAAATGCGGCTACAACGAGGCTACCACGCACCGACGCAGCACGCCCATGGATGCCGAGCGGGAGCGGACCGCGGGGGAATGCTGGTTCGACACCGAGCTTTTCGAGCTTCTCTTCGATCAGTGCTATCCGGATGTCTTCCCAAGCGCCCTGGAAGTGAGATGAGTTAGCGTATGTGTGCCACCACTTGGGTTGGGTTGACTACCTTTCCGGGCAAAAATACATCGATGGAGGGAGGAATAGAGTCCTTTGGCAGAGGCTCGGGCCAGAGTTCAGCAGAAGTCATCTCCGGAGGTTCGGCTGGTGGGAACGTTTCGACCTCTCCCAGTGGAATAGGATAGCGAGTCCAGAGCGGAAGAAAATTGCTGTCGATAGTCTGTTGTTCACGGGGAAGCTTTACTACGAGCTTCTTGCCCTTGAGCTTTGCTTCGAGGGCGGCGGAGGCGGTCGCAGGGTTGGTGATAGGCGGAGCGACGTGCTTATTCTGGGGACCGCCCAGTGTCGCTTTTGGAGGACCACCCGTACTGATACTAGGTTGTCGCCTGTTGCGCGCGAAAGGGAGAGAAATAGATCCCTGGCGAGCGTTGTGACCCATCCCGAGGTGATGCTGAGGACCCATCCCAAGCGGCTGGCCACCACCACCGACTGGGGTCATGGGACCTGGGGGGGGACCCAGGGGCATAGGGAGAGTACCCGGAGGAAGGCCAATGATAGAGCCTCTGTGGGGGACATGGAGCGGTGGTAGTGGGAAGAAGGGCTGCTGCGGGATCTGCGAGGGGAAACCGGGCATTCCAGCAGCTATCGAGTGTTGTCTGAATTGGTGATGGTGGAGCACAGAAGGGAGCGCTGGAGAGAAGAGGGGAGGTGCTACATCGCCATGGGGCATTTGGAGCCGTAGCAAATGCTGGCGGGGGTCGCCACCCGTAGCAGCCATCCTAGGCAGTCTCGAGGACGGATGAGCAGCTAATTATGCGGATACTGCGCTGGCTGGGAGCGGACAAACGTCAGCAAGCGTCGGACGAGTCGCCACCGGAAACAACAACTGGCTACTCACCGGGGGAAAGCAGCGAGGGGTGTTTTCGTGGGGTGTACAGACCCAGAGTCGTAGACGCTCGCTGCAGAACGCGTTGCCACTCGAGCTGCCAAGGGACGAGGGGAAGGATGAAAAAGAAGAGGTGGTTTCGAATCAACAAAAGTAAGGTCGTTATGGGAGACGTCCTCATAGCACAGAAACTAGCACATTTACTAAGAGAATACCCGTAAATAATCACATCGTTGTTACTCCCTCGCTCATTACTGTCCACAGCATATCCACCGAAATCCTTCCGCACGAATGGCGCTCAACGGATACAAACCCCCACGCACCGTTCGAATTCAACGAGGGACATCTGGGAATCCCCAAACACATTTTCATGCAAGTATACTCCTATGTCTCCAAACGCTTCTTCGACCTTGACCTCGACTCGCCCTTCGAACTCGACCACACCTCTTCTCTCGTCCTCCTCGTCAACCCAGCGCATCAAACTGCCCTCAATAGGCGCAAGGATCTCGTTCTCTCTGGATATTTATCAAACGCGGACGACGAGCTCCGCCTCACCACTGTGCTCCAATCCCTTCCTGATGGCGCGAAATCCTCAATCCTATGGCACCACCGTCGTTGGGTTATAAACCACTTCCAACCTTTCGTTTCTAGTGTACTCTCAGCACCGGATTCCCTATCCTGCGTCTCTCTCCCCTTGCACCAGTTCGCAACAGAGCTCGAAGTCGCCTCGATAGCCTGCGAGACCTACTCAAGGAATTACCATGCCTGGCTACACAAATGCAAAGTCATTGAGGCTCTAGCCGCATCATACAAAGGTTCCGAAAACACAGAGCCCGAGGCGCTCTTGCGCACCATCGAGGATTCAGGCGTGAAATACGTCGGTATGCACATCAAGGATTATTCTTCTATGCATTATATATGTCGTGTATTTGATGCCACTATGAAATGTGGTCTAAAGGAGCAGTCGAGTTCGGATGAGACGAAACAGAGGTCATATCGACCAGTAGAACACGCAAAGGAACTTCTCGTGGTGTACCCTACGTACGAGTCTCTTTGGTACTACCTCCGAGTAGCCATCCTCATTGAACAGAAGCTGGGGATGAAAGCCCGCGATGCCGACATAACCGCCCTCTCCAGTCTCCTGCAATCAAAAGACCCAACAGTAGAGAAATACAGAGACGCATTTGCGCGCTGGGCAAAGCTCATGCGGTTATAACAATTAGTTCTTTCTATATTGGAACGACGCTTCGCGTACATGTACATATGTACATATATGCGCTTGTTGTACTCCTGTACAAATTCGGAGATCATGATGATACACCTCGAACAAAGGGCGATCAAATCAATGGGTAATGGATTCCATGTGAATCCCCGGAAGCACCATTCGAGGTGTTCATACGTATCTCGGTGATACGGTAATCGGGAACGTCGTCCTCGCTCACTAGTTTAGAGTCTCTGCGCATAGTAGCTCCGAAGATGTGGGGGGGCGCTTGCGGTGACAATGCTTGCGTTCTTTGTCACAGGCGCGGCTTTTTGGAGATAGTTTGGCGGTTCGACTCGCAACCTTTGGCCGCCCGCCACCTTGTCTACCTCAACTTTGACGTGAGGCGAGTCAATAACAGGTGGCAACTCGAGAAAATCAGGATCAGGAGACCCCTCGGCGTCTTCCCATCCCAGATCTCCAAGACTAGCCTCCGCGTGTTCCTCGTATGCCGCAAACGACGCAACACCTAGCAATGTCCCAGACACAGAGTGAGAATGGGCCCTATGATCGTGCACTCCCACTCCCACTGGACCCGCTCCACCAAGGGTAGTAGGCATCTCCGGCCCGAGCTCGTTATTCACGCATGTGGGGCACTGCTCGTCGCACAGAACTCCTGGCTCATCTGAGGCATTTTCGCCTTGGTGCCGTTTACAACCGAGACATAAGCACCTGGCACCGCATTGGCACGTCCAATCCATCGGCACTTGTTCTGGTTCCGTAATCGTAGTTCCACTGGTCGCGATGGCTGTGGGCGGGGATACGAAGATCGGGAGTGGGGCGAATTTCGTAGATGGGCGAAGAGGCAGTACGGGTTGTCTGGAAGAAGAGGAAGCGGGCGCTGGCGTGAATAGTGCCTCAACTTCTGTGGAGGGGGCGAGGCTCCGGATCCCACGTTTGCGTTTATTTGCGCAACAAGAGTGTGTTGGTATGGGATAAGGCTTGACGCCCTGCTCATCTTTTCGCTGTTTGCGTTGATCCATGATGTTGGTGCGTGCTGGACTGGCCAGAGATGGACGTGCGGCGACAGAGGACGTTGAGGAGGACTCCGTGGAATCAGGAGGAGATACTGCGGATGTGCACTTGCATGTAAACTTATCGTGGCATTCGCAAGGGTTGAGGAGGGAGGTGACTGCAATTAATGTATTCAGGACCGTGCTCAGCAACAGGCCAATACCGGAACAACGAGAGAATGAAGGACATACTCTTTGATTTGGTGTGAGCAGGTCCCAGCGTGCTTCTTGAAATTACATCCTTGAGGCCGTTGGGCAGAGTCGGGATGGTAGGTATCTTCCTCACTAAATCACCAAAACAAACCTTTTATCAGACTCTACCTCTCAGTGCACACACTATTATCGCCACGTACCAGCTTTCTTCTTGTCTGAGCCACTCGCGAGTCGAGAGCTCTGTAACACGACAGTCTCCTCGTCGGGAATCCTGCGCCCATCACAACAACACTTGGTGTGCAGCCTCCTGATCTTCCGGAGCTCGCGACACTCCTCACACTGGGTTATCGGCCGGCCCTTTCTCTTGATTTCGAAGAGCGGGCGGTCGGTGTGGTGGCACGAGCTCGAGCGGTGTCCCTTGATGCACGATTGACTATTCCACAGTAGATTTCAGTGTCTTCATCTTCGAGAGGAGTTTGCAAGGCCGGTGGGCCGCTGCGGAGGAAACTACTACCCCTTGACTCGTGCTGGAAACTGGATTCGACGTACCAAGCGTATTTGACCTCGTTCACAAATACCTGTTATTGGTAGTAAATACCTAATATCACTCTGCAGCCGTGGTACGCACCATCTCGCTGCGGCCGATTGTTGGCGAGGTGTCAAAGTTGTAGAGGCTCTTATGCGTTCGCGCCCTGGCAGCTGACTCTGATCTCCTCGCTTTACGATCTTTTCAAGGGGTCCAAGATACGGGGCGGAGTTCAAAGGGCGGAGCACGAAGCCCCACGGGCCTCTGAGACGGGACGGGGACTGACAGGCTAGAACAGAACGAACCGCCGCCGTGAGTGGTGTCACACGCGCCGAGTTGTCACCTTTGGTGTTCGCCTGAGTACTGAGAAGCAGAGTCCCGTTCACAGGTCATAGCCATAGTCTGATGTATCCATCTGGAGTGTTGTATCGAGCGTTATATGGGTTTGACCGGAGCGGTTTCAAAGTCCTGGCGCTTGGAGAATCCCACGAGGACGTAGCAAAGAAATATAGGTTCTAAGAGGTATATAAAGGATATGGAGGGGTTCAAGATGCGGAGAATTGAAAGACAGAAGGCGTCGCATAAATGCCGCAATCACCCAGCCTCTCGGACGCCCCGGAAGGAGAACGTTCGAAGTCGGAGCAAGAGGTAAGAAATACAAACTGTGATTGTATATAAAATTCGTTTGTATACATTGGGCATTTGTCCAGAGGGGAACACAGTAAAGGTCCGGGAATGCAAGCGCTGCTCGCTTCTAGACGCTACCAAATGGGTCAGAGGGCTACAATGGAAGTAGAACTTGGGGCACACGCACGTATCATCTAAATGAGGTGGTCAGAATCGAGTTTAGTGAATCAGAACGAGAGACTGACCATCGTAATGGAACCGCGTCTAAGGGAAAAATAGCATTATCAGTACAAGCATGGAGTATAATATTGAGGTGAAGATAAGATACCTTCTTGGGATTCAAAGGTGCGTTCAGGATATATCGAGCGTTGTCCTGCGGTGGTACCTTTTCCTACAACCAAGGTTAGATTAATATGCAGGGCAGGAGTATCCAGGTACCTTGCTTGAAGCCAACATGCTTTGCAAGGAGAGACAGACAGACGAGACTGTCAACACGGGGGACCACTCCGGGCCACTACGGATCGAGTCAGTTCCAGGCTCCGAGAAAATATCAAACCTTACAGTATTGAGAGACAGCAATGGCCGTTCGTATACACATGGGGGTGTACCGGAGCCTTCCACCCATCGGTAGTAACAAAAGTGACTTGGGGCGAAGCAATGGGATACTGCGACTCGAATACAAATCGAATACAAAACTTTTCTCCCTAAAAACACCCAGATATTAGGTGCAATAATGCGGGGTGTAAACAGATGCGATCGAGTGCAGACGGACGCGACTTGGGAGCGCGTCTATTCTACTTGCTGGTGGTATCGACGTAGATCGAGACGTACAACATAAAGGCTTTCACCCAAGACTTCTATCTGTAGGAACCACTCTTCAAAGGTGTCTGCCTTGAGCAGAGTGATGCCTGCGAGGAACAAGATTAATGGCATGTCCCACTGAGGATTGCATGATTAATAGCCTTGACCTGTTGGCATACCGTTCTTCGTGATGTCTTGCAGCTCCTTGGCGAGTCTTCGTGATGCGACGGCCATGATGCGGAACTTGGAGGGGACAAGGTGGCGACAAAGCATCGGTGGACGGAAAGGACGAGACTGCTTACGTAAGGCGCGGGGCAAGGTTTGGCATCGGGAGGGAGGCCCAGAGAGACCTACCACCAACCGCAACCCTGGTGTTCTCACTACACACTCACGCGAGCAGATACCTGAAAGATGCCGCCAGCAGCGGGAACAGGACGTGCGAAACAGCAGGCGAAGCGGAGGAATGACGATGCGCCGTACCAACGCGGGGGGGCAGTCGCAGATGTCGACCAGCGATCAAAGCGACGAAAGCTAGATATCACAGGAAACAACGTATCCGTAGGTGGATATTCCACGGCCGGGAAGCGAGGTGCCGCAGGCACTGGGTCGTCCGACGAGGGGGTCCTCATTCAGGTGTGTGCTTGCTCCTTGTCAACTGGCAACGGGCGGCGCTCGCAACGTTCTTGATGCGCTTACACCAGTATTTCTCTTGATATAGCTCGACCTGACGAAGCTGCCGACTGAGGCCATCTACAAGTATCTCGAGCGTCATGACCTCCTCCCCCAAATTGTCCCATCGCCGCTCTCAAACGACCGTCCACCACCCCCAAACCAGCTTATCATCTCGAAGCAATCGGCAGCTCACAACCCCTACTACCCAAACTACACCCGTCCTCCGCAACAGCAGCAACGCTCCTCCATCCTCTTTGATGAGGAAGGCCAGGACACAACCGCACTCTGCGACACCGATATCCGTACCCCCCTCGCAAACCTCGCCCAGGCTCACTGGGTGAAGACTACTCAGATCAACGAGAATGCTATCATAAACGGCTTCTGCCAGGCACTCCGTGTCAAAGGTAAGCATGCATCCTGGCTGTCAATCTCTGCTCGCTCGATCGCTTACTGAACCTGCCACCAGACCTTGCTCTACGCCTCTCTTCCTAGCTCATAATGTCGGATATAGATATCTACGCGCATCAGTCCCACTTTTTCATCGGTTTCTTGGCGTCGCGTCGGTTCCGCACGGGGGAGGGATTCTGTGGTCAACACTTAAAATATTATCCATGCACTGTTGTGGTACAGCAGCCTCTTCTGGGTATCATGTACTTCTCTGTCTGTCCGGGCAATCGCACTCGCTTCGCTTTGCTTACTTTGTCGAACGTACATATGCAACATTCAACGCGCAACGCCCCAAATACCGGTATAAACCCCGTCTCCTCACCCATCAAAGTTTAGTCACAAACCCTTGCTCTCACCAACTCACCAGCACTTGAACAGCACGTACCGACCACCAAAGGAAATTCCTCAGCTGGCTTTAGCCGTGATGACTACACCGTCACGTCCCTGGGGCCGAACAGACAGGTCTGTCCGCGTCCACATTTGCTTCCGCATGCGCCCTGCGTTCGTCAGAGGGACAACAGTGACCAATACGCCAACTCGTACGCTCCCGTTGTTCTGTCGGGTGGCTGACGCGTAATCGCGATAGAAATGAAAGTTACCACTACTCGAACCCGTAGGCTTTCTGCCAGAGCACTCGTTATGCCGATTGCGCGTGCCTAATTGTACGAATTTGGTCTTTAGGAATGGACCGACGTACTATAACAGTGGCAGTGGATACTCGAGCTATACTGACCCCTCTTATATGCTTATACCTCTGGTGGGAAGTAAAGCCGCCCGCGGGTGTAGTAGTACACATGTTGTTGGGGCGACCTCGAATGAAATTCAAGTGACAGTTGTCCAGTAAAGCAGGTCACATTGGGTGTTAATTAGATACATCAAGAACAAAGGAGAGTACATGTCGTGTGCGCCACCGCTGTGGTTCAAAAAATGAAGCCTTTAACCTTCTGCAACCAGAAACCTGGGGACTAAGTAACAGAAGACTTATCAGTAGCCTCTGTCCTGGAAAGTTGATTCATGTGGCATAGCATTGGGACTCATGACGGCCGCGCCTCGTCCTGCTTCGCAGGTGTCAACTCTGCGGTACTCGCAAGCCGGTCCTCCTCCTCCTCCTCCAGCTGCTCGTTCAACAAGCGGTCATCGGCACGGTCTCCCCACCGCCCGACACCATACAACCGCCGTATGGGCGAGAGGAGCAGGAACGCCACGACGCATAGCTCGATCGTGCTCTGTAGCAGGTAGAACGCTGCCTTTTCCCCCTTCGATGTGAGCGTCCCCGGACCAGTGGCTGTGAGTGAGGTCTCAGTGTATTGGAGTATTACGATCCGGTGGATCAAGAATATTTCCTGCAGGCTGGTGTTCAGATTGTAAAAAGAGGAAGGTGAATAATCTTTGGACGTACCAACAGGAGGAACATGGTGAGTATGTAAGCACAGGAGCGGCGGCGGATTCGGGGGAGTTTGAAGAGACTATACGTGACTGAGGCGATGGCGATCTGGTGAAACACGATGGCTGCGATAATAGTGCCGAGTCTACACACGAAGCTATTATATCAGCTGGATGATCTATATCAGAAATCGTTTGACCTGACCTGCTATACCAGAGTCGGTCCGCCTCGGATTGATCCACCGTAGCCGGTTGATAACGGGCTAATAGAATAGTCAGCGGTTTTATTGACTAAGAAGGTAATAAATCTCACCATTCATAACCGCACCCACCACAGAGACGGGTAGAAAGGAGGTGGCAAGGACGTCCATGAATCGCCGAAACCAGAACCGCCGCCGTACAAGATTAGGATGACCGGCTTTACTATCTGGGAGAGTCGTCTCGACCACGAGGCATCGATACACGTTGAGACACTCGGGTATCAACGCATTGAAACTATATCCTGCGACGAAGGCGTTGGGTCGGTTCAAGTATCGAAACGACGGAGGCTTACCGATGGTGGCCTGCGTGTAGCATAATATGGCGATGTTCGTTCGCCACGTCGTGTCGTACGCTTGGAGGAAGCGAAGCGCATATAGAGCCACCCTGGTATGTAGTCAGATTGATTCATGGGTTAGGAGGAACATCTCCCACCGTTCTACCGCGAATAGCGTGCTGCTGATGACTACGACGCTCCATTGGTGGCGCTTGAAATAATTCCAAGCGATTGCGGGAAGGAGGAGAGCGTGAAGGGCAAGGAAAATGGCGGAAGGTACTGAAACGCAGATGAGGGGCGGAAACCTCGATGAGACTGGACCTTCCTACCGATATCGTCGTCTGTAATATTGCCGCCAATTGGCGTCGGAAAGTTGACCATGTCACTCGAAGCGAGGATGTACGGAGGGGCGTGCGGGCAAACGAACCGAGAGCGAGGTTCGCTCAGAGCGAGCGCGGTGTTTATAAAGGTCCGGACTGACTCCGGACCACAAGGCGAGACGGTGGGCTCCTGCGGGTTATGCCCCGTATGGTGAGCTTGGGTTTTGCCAAGGAAAGAGACCGCATCACTTGGGTGGCGGGCGAGCTGGCCTAACGCCCAGGTGGACATTTGGCTTGGACTTGGACACTTGGACATCGGACATTGGACATTGGACAATACGAAATGACTGTACCTGACATCTGCATACTGCAGACCGCGGAAAAAGCCAGGGTATTGCACGTGGGAAAATATGCACAGAGTTATTATGTTGTATTCTTCTGTAACTGGTTCTCTGCGTGTTTATACTGATATTTGCCTGCCTGGGGCTGTTATATCACTCCTGAAACAAAGCCTTTGTGTGCACGATGCAGCTTCCAGCAGCGCATGTTTTCAGGCGCTTGAGAAATGTCTACATAGCTTGAGCGAGTAGATGTTTCTGGCCACTATACCCTCTTCTTGCATGGACTCGCCAGTCTCCTGGATCCTAGGAGCTGGGGTGAGAGTTGTGCAGGAGCAGGAGGGAGGAGAAGGAAGTCGCTCAACACTTGGCGCAGAAGGCTGTGAGACAAAGCAAACACTTGCTGTAATTCAGCATGACCTGAACCTTTACGGAGCAAACCAATCACTGATTTAAAATTGAATGGGCGTTGAGCATACAAATGAAGAATACAAACACTTAGTATAGTACTTTTTAGATAGAATTATCCCGTAAGCTTTCTTTCATGGCACCTTTTGTGTCGATTACGCGGGTCCGATGGGACGAATTTCGTTCTTTTAACGACGCGCTATAACATACAGCGGCAGTCGAAACACGATCTATATTTCCCTCTCTGGAAACACTTATACCTCTGGCGGGAAGCAAACTCGTCGAGGAGTGCGGGTGCTTCCATCTAAGCATTGGCTATTAGAGCGACGCTCTGTCCTTTGCAATGAAGCGGGTCGCATTGGCATCTAATAAATTAAGAACAAAGAAGGGTACACATTGCGGCTCGTTGGATTCCAAAACGATGGATTCCAAAAGGAAAGCCTTTCATCTTGTGATCAGAGTCTCCGGGTTCTATCAATAATATCTATCCTATTACAAAACTCTTCCAAACAGCATGGCATCGGGACTCATGACGAACCCACCTCTTCATGATTCACAGGCGTCAATCGTGGGTTGCTCGCAAGCCGGTTCTCCTCCTCCTTCAGTTGCTTGTTCAACAAGTAATCGTTCGGGGGGTCTCCCCATCGGCCGACACCATACAACTGTCGCATGGGCGAAACGAGCAGGAAAGCCTCGACGCACAGCTCGATCGTGCTCTGTAGCAGGTAGAACGCTGCCTTTGCTCCCTTCGATGTGAGCGTCCCCGGACCAGTGGCTGTGAGTGAGGTCTCAGTGTGTTGGAGTGTGATGATTCGGTAGATAAAGAGTATGTCCTGCAGGCGGGAAGTCCAGATCGTAGAAAGGAGAAGATGAACTAATATTTGCACGCACAAGTAGGGTGATCATACTGAGTATATAGGCACAGGAGCGACGGCGGATTCGGGGGAGTTTGAAGTAACCATACGCGACGATGCCTTTGGCGATTTGGTGAAGTACCATGGCAGCGATGATAGTAGTAAGTCTATATATGAAGCTACTACATCAGCTCAGTGGTCTGTATTCAGAAATCGCTCGACTCGACCTGGTATTCCGGAGTTGGTCCGCCTCAGATTGATCCTCCAAGGCCTTATCATAACGGCCTGATAGAGTATTCAGTGCCTTTAGAGTCTAAGGGGGTAATAAAACTTACCATTCGCTATCCCACCGACCACAGAGACGGGTATGACAGAGAGGGTAAAGACATCCATGAATCGCCGCACCCAGAACCGTCGCCGTACGAGATTGGGATGGCCAGCCTCAGTATCCGGGAGAGTCGTTTCGACTATGAGGCATCGATACATGTTGAGGTAGTCGGGTATTAACCCAATGAAACCATAACCTGTTGCCAATGCGTTGCAGCGGGCTCAAGCTTTGAAGTGACGGAGGCTTACCAAAGGTGATTTGCTGGTAGATTAATAGGCCATGGCTTGTCCGGGAGGTCGCGCAGTACGCTTGGCGCAATCGTAGCGAATAAAGGACCACCCTGGTGGTATTTGGTCAGATTGACTGATGATTTGAGAGAGAAAAACCTCACCGTTCTACCGCGTATATCGTGCTGCCGATGATTACAGTGTTCCATTGATGACGCTTGAAATAATTCCAAGCGATCGGGGGAAGGAGGAGAGCGTGAAGGGCGAGAAAAACTACGCAAGGTACTGGAACGCACATGAGGGGCAGAAACCTCGATGAGACTGGACTTTCCTACCGATATCATCGTCCGTAATATTGCCGCCAATTGGGGTCGGGAAGTTGACCATGCCACTCGAAGGAATGACGTATGAAGGTGGGGTGAGCGCGCAGATGGAATCAAGAACGAAGGTCGTTCAGAGGTTTTTATAAGGCGTGACCTCACCCCGAACTGGTTTCCAAGGAGCCGACCGAATCCCTGCACTCGGCCAGGAGAGTCGGCGACTGACAGGAATGACTGCGGCCCCTGCGGATTTTCGCAATGGGTGGAGGTGCCTCGGATCTGATAATTGATAAGTGGTCTGGTTCTCCCCACGAGAGTGACAGCATCCCGGTGACCCGGTACTATTCAGAAAGCGGCTATTGACCTTCCGGGTAGTCAGATAACAGCGGGTGGGGCCCCGGGATAGTTGGCAGATGACATGGTTATCAAGTGTGCGACTGGCTGCGATCAACCTCCAGTACGGCCGCGCCCCCAGTCTGTGCGCCCCCAGTCTGTGAGTGGGATGAACACCGGCACCCAGGTCGAATGGTTCTCGTTGAACACCACATTGGTAGTAGCTGAGCCCCAGACGCGGTTATTTCGCAACGGGACAGGTGAAGCTGTGAGTCTCCCGCCGCGGGCGTGAAACAGATTCCGTGCCATTGTTTACAAATCACTTTGTGAACCGCGAAGTTCATTTGTGTTCAAAATGTCTGAAGACATTACAGGAAAGCACTTGACTCACTCTCATTCTAGAAGCGTTCCCGACAATAAGAAGAGACCTGATCGGACGCGAATCGACCACGCACTTGTCCCCACGGCCTTGAGGCCATTCACAATCCCTTGATGTCCTTTTTGGTGAGAGCAATATCCACGGCTCTGATGTTTTCACGGAGACTGGAGACGCAGTGAAGGGCATTGTCGATGTAATGAGGACACTCACTTAAAAGTCAACAAAGTTCGAGTTCTGTTCATGGACTTAGCACTGAGAACCGTCGAACGCCTCTCCCTGGTATCGGGCAAATGTCACTTGAAGTCTCCCAACAAACAACTTACAAACAACTTACAAACCATGCCCAAGAGAAATTCTTCTGGTGGTTCTAGCGATAAAGGCTAGAACAGCAGGTTCGTCGATACCCACATTCAATTTCTTCCGCACACGCGTCTCGCACCTCGCGCCTTACACCTCCACCGACTAAAATATTCGCGTCGTTGCTCTGTTGCTTTGCGCCTTTGTTGTGGGGTGTCGCTGAGATAAACACGATGGCTACTACTACTCTAACCCGTATAATTTCTTTCAGTACACTTTCGATGTCGGTGCGCGTGTCTGATTGGACGAACTTGGTTTTATTGCAATGGATCGGCAGACTATAATAGCGGGAGTAGATACTTGAGCTAGACTTCTCTCTCTGGAAACAATACCTCTAGTGGGAAGTAAACCCGCCCACGTATGCGGAAGCTCTAGGAAAGAGTTGTATACATCGTTGTTGGCGAATGTTAGGAACATTGCTAGAGATGTACTGCAATTGGATTCATACTACCTTTTGGCTAGCCTTCGGGGTTCCCGCCTCCCGATCGACCACGCCTTTGCCAAACCGATCGGATTTCGCGCGCATGCATTGCTCAGCCCGCCCAGTTCAAGCGGAACGTTTACCCAAGGAATAGTCTGATCTCGCTGACAGACCAGCGCCCGCGTCGCGCATCCCTCACTCCGATTAGCTTAGGGCACTTCCTGATCGATTCCC
>Ga0307513_10001933_pt1 | contig 29334 bp, 19 predicted proteins | sample 15_EM_MG_FD_202174 | JGI IMG/M metagenome (GOLD analysis project Ga0307513, IMG submission 202174) | Populus trichocarpa ectomycorrhiza microbial communities from riparian zone in the Pacific Northwest, United States - 15_EM | ecosystem: Host-associated > Plants > Roots > Unclassified | place... | reverse complement strand
GAGTAGCACGAGTTAATTATATTTTGTAGTATATGTAATGAATTATCTTTATTAGATGTGTGGATGATTTCATATTATTTCCTCATATTATATGAAATTAACTACATATTAAAGTGTCTCTCCCTATGAGGAAACAATTACCTAGTTCATTTTATTTTATGTTTAAATTACAAGTTGCGACTGTGTAATTTGCAACAATTACTCTACTAAATTTGTTCTTGTAAGAGTCTAACAAGCAACATAATGAACCTTTTTCATCCATGAAAACAAGATAAATTATTAATTAGGTTTAGGAGCTGTGACAATAATTCAATCAATTATAGAAAAACATGTATCTTATTCCATCATACTAAAGAGTCTTCTAGATGTGCATATTGTCAAAATCTATTACTTATTTCAATTCTAGGATTACAAATCCAAGTCAAAGTTAAATTATAATATTTTTAATTGAATATGAAAGCAAAGAGTTGAATTAGAGCAACCTATTCCAAGATCGATTTCGAGGTTAGGTAGAGTGAAATTATGGATAGGTTTAATCACCAAGCATATGACATGAAATACAAGACAAGGCTTTAAGAAAGTACTAGTAGAAAGTTTTAAGGTTTGTTTGGGAATGCGGTTCAAATCGCGTTCCTAAAAATTTTGAATTTTTTTTAACTTAAAATAAAAATTTTTATGTTTTCAAACGTTTTGATGTGCTGATGTCAAAAATAATTTTTAAAAAATAAAAAAACTTTATTTTAATGTATTTCTAAGTGAAAAGCACTTTGAACCGCCACTGCTACCACAATCCTAAACAGACCCTTAATAGGCCATAAAATGTACTGGGAGGTCAATTCTCAAGTGAAAATTACATTTTTTTGGGTCCGGGTATGGTAAATGGTATATTAACTATAATTAAATGGGATCATTATTTTATTATAGAGTGAATTATTGTGGATTGTGAGTGCTTTTACTGTGGATTGTAGTATTTGGTACCATAAAGTGAATTACTGTAGACTATGAGTGATTTCATTGTGGATTGCACAGTTTGGTGGGGCATGGTGAGGTTGCAGACTCCAGCGCCTGGCTGCAGACCAACTCCCCTAGGTCTGCAGATCCCGCGGTGAAGAATAGCAAATTTGTTTAGTGGGGCATAGTAAAGCTGCAGAACCCAGGCAAGCGGGTCTGCAAACTTGCACGTTGGGTGCGGATCTGCCCGTCGAGGTCTCCTCTGACCTGTACCTGGGTTCTGTAGACCCCCCTAGGGGTTGGAGACCCGTGCGGCTGGGTCTGCAAACCCTGCAGAGAAGAAAAATGAAAAACAATATAATAACAATTATTATTATTATTATTGTTATTATTATTATTATTATTATCGTTATTATTACTATAAAAACATTGGCCAAACAAGTTTAATATTATTATTAATATGATAAATATTATTATTTGTATTCTACATATTATTATCTTTATTATAATTAAAAGTATTAATATTAACAATATTATTATTGTGATATAAATATTATGATTTTTATTATAATTAATATTAAAAATATTGTTGTTTTTATTATAAATATTATAATTTTTATTATAATTAATATTATTCATATAATAATTAATACATTTATAGAAAATATTAAAAATATTGAAAAGAAAAAATAGATTTGATTTGTAGGGTAAAATTAAGAATTAATATTACTATTATTATTATTGTTATCATCATTAGTAAATTTTATAAAAAAAAATATTACTGCCATCGAAGAAAAACCATAATTTTTTTTTAAAACATTGAAAAATATAAGAACTTGGATACTGGCGCAAGTGCTGCCAAGCCTTGGGCGCTAGGCCAGATCCGCGTGCCTGGCCGCAACCACGAGCTTTAGACACCTGGCGCTAGGTCTGCCCATCCCTGGGTGATAGGGACTGGCCCGCACGCCTGGCTGCAGACCCATTCGAGCGGGTCTGTAAGCTTGTGCCCCAAGGTTTGGAAACCCGCGCGCAGAGGCTGCATACCCAGGCGAGGGGTGCATATCAACGCGAGCGGGCTGCAGAACCACACGCCTGGGGATTGCAGACCTGCGTGTTGGGTGCAAACCCACTCGTTGGGTCTCTTCTAAACTACACTGGGGTTCTGCAACAAGTCCAGGACTCTCGTGGACTTGGCTAGCAGCCAAGTCCACATGTGCCCTAGACAAGGCCGCTGCCAAGTGCACGTGTCCCGTGGACTTAGCCGCTAGCCAAGTAGAGGCGTACCCTGGATTTGGCCGCTGTCAAGTCAATGTTCCCCTGGATTTGGTTGTCTGCCAAGTCAACGTGTCCATCGTCTAGACCCACATGTAATGGGTCCATCTTCAGGACCCAAATGTAATGGGTCCTGCGTACGTACCCACCTCTCTTGGGTCTGCGAAGGACCCAAGGCTGATGGGTCCATCGATAGGGCCGAACCGAAAAGAAGTGGGTACGAACACCGGACCCAGGTATCTTTGGTGTTGCGCCAGGACCTAATTCTCTTGGGTCTAGCATAAGAACCCAGGGTTAAGGGGTCCTGGCAACGAGACCCAAAGCATATGGGTTCTACAGCAAGATCCAATTCTCTTGTGTTATTAATATTATTATTTTTATTCTAATTAATAGTATTAATATAAAAAATATTATTATTTGTCTTATAAATATTATTATTTTTATTATAATTAATATTATTAATAAAATTAATTATAAATTTGAAAAAAATTATTATCAATATGGAAACAAAACATAGAATTGATTTGAATGATAAAATAAAAAATTATTATTATCATTATCATTAATAAATTTGAAAAAAATATTATTTCCATTGAAGAGATTTGAAGGGATTAAAAACTATGACAACTTGGGTGAGGTGAGTTTAATATTATTATTAATATTATAAATATTATTATATTCATTAATATTAGTAAATTTGAAATAAATATTATTATTATAAAAAAAACATAGAATTGATTTGAATGGTAAAATCAATTACTATTACTATTACTATTACTATTACTATTACTATTATTATTATTATTATTAACTTGGGTTAGGCATCTCCTTCCAGACCCAAGAAACTTGGGGCTAGAAAAGGGCGTCTCACCCAAGTTGTTTAGGTATGGCATGAGCGCAGACCCAAATCATTTGGGTCTTGTAGCCCCGCCTAACTCAAGACTATGTGTCATGTGTAAGGACCCAATTCTCATGGGTCCTGCGTCAGGACTCAAATCCCTTGGGTCAGTAGTTAGGACCCAAGTGCCTTGGGTCTTGTAGCCCCACCTGACCCAAGACTACGGCTCCTACGTCACAACCCAAGGCTAATGGGTCCTACGTCACAACCCAAGGCTAATGGGTCCTATATAAGGACCTAATTCTCTAAGGTCCTTCGTCAGGACCCTATTCGCTTAGGTGCGGCGTCTGGACCCCATTCGCTTGGATGCGGCGTCTAGACCCCATTCGCTTGGGTGCGGTATCCAGACCCAAGTTGCTTGGGTCAGCCATCTAATGGATCCTGATGCCAGACCTAAGAGAATTGGGTCCTGACGCTGGACTCATTAGCCTTGGGACCTGAAGCCGGACCCAAGAGAATTGGGTCCCCCATCAAGGCCCAATTCTCTTGGGTCAGCCCAGGACTCAATTCTCTTGGGTCCAACATCTGGACCCAATTCTTTTATGTCCCACATCAGGACTCAATTCTCTTGGATCTTAGATTTTTATGATATTTTTTATGAAAATAAAAGGTGAGCCATGGGCGTAGCACGAGTCACCTAACTAGTTAGAACTTAAATATGATGATGAACTCCATAGCCTATAACCTTTTTTTTCAATATGTTTATTGTTCTATTTCAAAACATACTTTTTCTATTTTGTATTTCTTTTATACTAGGGTTAGCACAAATATACATTTATAATATATCATAAACACATTATATCTAATTCAAAAACTCAAAGCAAGGGGCAATATTTTCTTCTGAATACTCTCTCTCCTTCCTTTTCTCTTCTTCTTTCCATTACCTTGATTTTATACAGTATTAAATCCTTTGCCTAATGATAACAATGTATTTTTCAAATAATCTTTCTTGCATTTTTAGGAGTAAAAAACACCATCCTACTTCCCTCCTAACTGGGAAGCAAAATGCAACAACATCCCGATAGTTGCCATTTACAATTCTCATCATTATAGAATTATGACAATTTATTATAGAATTAGTTTTAGCTTATTTTCATTATGGGAAAGCATACAATGATAAATTACTAGTATTCAATCCTAAGATTGAAAGAACAACTAAGGCAAATAGGAAGACCACAGGACAAGAAGATAAGTGCAAAGGACATTAAAGGAGTGGAAGTGCCAAAAACAAAAAGAAAAAAAATAATAGAACAAAGGATATTAAAGGAGTTATCAACTCCCAACGTGAACCAACAACCTTTATGCATTGAATTTCCAAATATTGATGTAGCTTTTAAGTCAGAATCTGGTTTGATTTATTTACTACCTACTTTTCATGGCTTTGCAGATGAGGACCCCCATAAGCACTTGAAGGAATTCCATGTGGTTTGCTCAACCATGAAGTCGCAAGGAGTAACAGAGGAACAAATTAAACTAAGGGCTTTCCCATTCTCTTTGGCAGACAATGCAAAAGATTGGCTTTATTACCTTCTGATTGGATCTATTACCACATGGAATAATCTCAAAATGAAGTTTTTGAAAAAGTTCTTTCAAGCTTCAAGGGTAGGTACCATCAGAAAAGAAATTAGTGGAATTCGTCAGAATAACAACGAGACGTTGTATGAATATTGGGAGCGTTTCAATCAATTGTGCGTGAGATGCCCTCATCATCAAATTTATGATCAATTATTGCTACAATATTTTTATGAGGGATTGTTACCTATGGACCGTAGCATGATTGACACAGCAAGTGGATGAGCATTCGTAGAAAAGACTTTAGAAGAAGCATAGGAATTAATCTTGAAAATGGCAAAAAATTCACAGCAATTTGTAGTTTGTGTTGATTCATCTAGATGAGTTAATAAGGTGATACATTCTAATATTGAGACAAAACTTTCAGAACTAACACCTCTCATTAAACAAGTTGCTTTGGGACAGGTTAGACAGGCCAAAGTCTACGGCATCACTCTTTCCTGGACCATCTTACTGATAGATGCCTTCAAATACAAGGTGATGGCATGCCTCAAGTTAATGTTATGGGTGCATTTAATAGCCAACAAAAGAGATATAACCCATTTTCCAATCAGTACAACACCAGGTGGAAAGACCACCCGAACCTGAAGTATAGCCAGCCCTTAAACTAGTAGCCTTTTAAACCCTATATCCCTGGCAAATCAACCTTTTCTCCTCAACAATCATCTAGTGCAGGTATGTCTTTAGAGGATATTGTAAAACCCTTAGCCACTAACACACAAACTTTTCAACAGAAGATGAAAGCAAGCATCAAAATTTGGAAAACCAAATATCACAATTGGCTTCTTCAGGGCATAAAATAGAGACCAACAAAGGAAGGTTACCGTCTCAAACTGAAATTAATCCCAAAGAAAATGCAAGTGCAATGACTTTTAGAAGTGGTTAGGAAGTGAACATTCCATTATTAGATGCAGTCAAACAAGTTCCACAATATGCCAAGTATCTCAAAGAGTTGTGCACCAACAAAAAAAGTTGAATATTGATGAGAAAAAAAGGATTAAAGAGATCGTGTTCGTAGTCATACAAAGGAAATTGCTTCAAAAGTGTAAAGGCCCAAGTATGTTCACTATACCTTATATGATTGGAAATCGTAAGCTAGAAAGGTTATGCTTGATTTGGAAGCATCAATTAAAGTCATGCCACTATCAATTTACAAGGATTTAAATTTGAAACCTTTAAAACAAAGGTAATCATTCAATTAGCAGATAGGTCTAATTCATACCTAGAAAACGTTGTTGAGGATGTTCTAATTAGAGTAAATGAACTGATTTTTTCTGTGGATTTTTATATCATTAACATGGATGGAGAGTTTGCTTCAAATCCAACTCATATATTGTTAGGGAGACCATTTATGAAAACAACAAGAACTAAAATCGATGTGCATAAGGATACTTTATCTTTTGGGTTTGATGGAGAAATAGTAACATTTAACATTTTTTATGCTATGAAATATTCAAAACACTCTGAATTTATTTTCCATGTTGATGTAATTAACCCCCATTGTGCAACATGATTATGAATATAATTTCTTGAAAGATGAGTTAAACTTCGTTTTGCAGCATAGCAAGACAAATAGAGATGCAAGGCTAGAGAATAATGAGGACATCAAGAAGCTATTATATCTTTGCATTCACTACTTAAAATAGCAAACAAGTTGGATAACTCTCCTTTACAACTACCAAATTCTTATGAAAAGGTTTTACCTTTTGTTAAACAGGCCCCAAGGCTGGAATTAAAGTCTTTACCCAAACATTTGAAGTATTTGTACTTGGGAGAGACTGAAACCCTGCCAGTAATTATTGCAAATGATCTAACCGAAGTCCGAGAAGATAAACTATTGAGATTTGTCTAGCCAAAGATAATAATAAAAAAAGGCTCTTTCGGGAGGCAACCCAAGCGTGGTATTGCACCACGACCAATAAAGATTTTTTTTGTTTGTTTAGTTCATTTTATTGCTTTCTCCATTTTCAGTATTGTTTAATTTAAATTTTCTCCACCATATTTTCTCCACAAATCCTTTAGTTAGAACTATAGAGCACATTGAAGGACATACTATTTTTTAGTTGTTGAATCAGCCCTCAATGATTTAGCTATACAACATTGCTCAAAATGGAACACATTCAGGGTAGTTTTCTTTACTTTCTCATCTCTCTTTAGTACAGTCATTGAGGACAATGTCCATATTAAATGTGGGGGTATTTAGGGGCTTTCTATGTTGGTGGCATTATGCTCTGTTTTTAACATTTCTATGTTTATGGCATTATGCTCTACTTGACAATTCTAATAAGCATGCATCTTCATGTTTTAAAATCAGCTAATTGGGGGTTGTTTGTTGCAAACGTAATTTTCATATTTGTGGGACAAAAATATTTTTTATGGTGGAGTTATTTCAATGTCTTGATTGTTAATATCATTAACGAATTCTCAATTGAGCTCGTAAAAAATTCATAACATGATTGAATGATGATTTTTCTTTTTTAAAAAAAAATATTTAGTCAAGCTATTTTTTTACGATTAAAGTAACTGGATATAGTAGACACAGGCTTATTAGACTTTGAGCCTTATGACCGACACATCTATATTGGTATCTATTTTTCTTTCATGTGTGATTTTCTTCCATTGATTTTATTTTTCTAGAACTTGCTTAGATTTTAATTAAGACCATACTCTTACATGCATGTATGAACATGATTAAAACATTCTTTGTTATGTATCTTATATAGCCTAGCAACCCACCTTTTGATAAATTTTTCTCTTGAGACCCCTTCTGAGCTGAAACACCCCTTCTGAGCTGAAACACTTTTTCTTTGATTATAAACCTTCATTACAAGCCATAAACCAAACAGTGTCTTACACAAGTCATAAAAGTAATGGAGCATCGTACATCATTATACAACCATGGGAATACATGAAATAAGTGTGGGGGTGTTTTAAATTCATAAGTGGCTATGTTAGGTGTAGGGAACAAGCTTTCACTTTAAAAACAAAACAAAATGCAAACCACATGATATTATTATGGCATATTGAAGAATTTGTTTTAACTTTTACATTTTTTATTCCTAAAAAAAACTTCTAATAAAGGTTTGAAGTTTTAAAAGGGTAAAGATTATCCTTTAGTTTGAACCAAAATTTTGTTTTGTTGAACGATTAAGAAGGATAATGCAGCTTTAATATTTGCCAAGTTCAAAATGGCAGGAGGGAGTGTTTAATATTCTATATCTTGTTTGGGGCATTTTGTTTCATTGATTTCAACAGCTTTTAAGCTACATTACAAAAGATTTCTTACCTTAAACAAAGCCATATTACAACTCTTGAGAAGTCCTTATGATTTATGAAATGCATGTAATCTAAATGATGGAGAATAAGATGATTTGCAATCTTATGGTAGATCATTTTCATTGGAATGAACTTGAGTGAAACACTAACCTTTCAAACACATGAGAACTGAGTGATTATTCATATAAGGTCTACTATTTGGTTATTTTATTTTGAAGTAAAAATGCTTGATTAGCAATATTATTTTGATTGGAATGTAAACCCCGAATATAAATTCATCATAAAATTGGAGAAATATTTTAAATTGAGTAAAGAAACTAAAATGAATGATGTGTGAATTTTGATAAATGAACACGATATATGTATATATAGAAGGTAAGGATAAAAAAATTGGTTTGAAATCGTTTCTTGTAAATGTTTGATTAAGAAATGTAAACCTGATATAACTTAGAAGTTCTATAAAATTTCTAAAGAAAGTGTATAAGGAAATTAAGCAAATAAATACAAAAATTAAGGATTTGATACTTGTAGTAAGAGAATGGATACTTTGAATTATAAAAAATATATATATTTATAACACAAATAACTCTTGAATTTTTTTTGTTTTCTCTTATTGATTTTTTTTTCATACTGTAAAGAGAAAATAATATTATTATTTTTTGTTCTTTTCTCTTATTTTATATTTACTTTTTTATATATTTTTTTGATATTTTTGCTATTGGTCCAGTTGAGTTAGGTCATGCCTCAAAAAGACCCAAAATTGCTTTGGGTCCTACTGCGACTGGACCCATCAACTTTAGCTTTTACTACGAGCGTCCGGTTCTTCTTCGTTTCCTCCTCTCTCGCTCTCTCTCTCCCCCCTGTTCATATTGGAAATAATTTGAAGCGGATAATCCAAAGGAGCGGTCGGGCCTGGTCTAGTTGGGTTTTGCGGTTATTCTTGTTTTGTGGTTTCAGGATTTTCTGGTAATTATATTGTTTGGTTGTGAAAAGATGGTAGTTTTACTGTTTGGCTGCTGAGAAAATGAAGGAAAAGTCAAAAAGACTATACCCTTAAAATTCAGAAAAATGGTTAGCGAACAAATTTTTAAATATAAAAATGCGAAAATGCCCAAAAAAAAGGTTCAAAATGTGAATTAAATTTTAATGGAAGTGATTTATGAGGAAAGAAAGGTATTGGGGTATAAATTAATGAGTTTTGATAACACCTGTTGAAAATTGGTATTAAAAATATACCAGGACGGGGGAAAAGATATCTGATAACTATAAAAGATACTATTTCAAGGGATAGTGGGAATTTGATAATGTTTTCCTATAAAGGCTTTAGTGCAGCCGAAATGGGGAGGATTGAGAGGGAAGAGAGGAGAAAACTCCATTTTCTCTTGAAAAATCCCTGAGAAACCTAGAGAAAAACATGGAAAAGAAGAGAGTTAGTGATACTAAAGGATTTGGGCAACAAAATCACGTAGATTTAAAGTGTTCTTGAAAGAAAAATTTGGGGATAGAGTGAGAGGGAAGGGGTGGCAATAGCAAACAAGGAAGAAGAGGTGGGGAATCCTTGATTTGTTAGCACTTGGAACCTAAATCACTCCTTAGTAAGGTGTTCCATCATTCATTTAACAAGTTCTTTCAATTTTGACCGAGCTAAACCCCAATTTCGGTTCTGGTTAAAGGAGATCGATAGATGGGATCTCAAGTTAACCCAATCAAAAGGGTAGGTCGCCAGTGAAAATAGACCACAATGAGTATGTTTGGGCAGGTCGCCCCTGAAAATAGACCACAATAAGTATGTTTGGGCAGGTCACCCTGAAAATAGACCAATGTGTGTATGTGTGGGTAGGTCGCCCGTGAAAATAGACCAGTGTGAGAATGTGTGGGTATGTCGTCCTTAAAAATAGACCACAATAAGTATGTGTGGGCAAGTCACCTATGAAAATAGACTAGTGTGAGTATGTGTGGGCAGGTCGCCCTTGAAAATAGACTAGTGTGAGTGTGTGGGCAGGTCGCCTTTGAAAATAGACCACTTTTCTTCAAAAATGGCAGGTCACCCAAGATAATGAGACCATTTTCTTTTAAAAAGTGAAGTTCTTGGCTGAGTGGATCACTCAGTAAGCCAGGAAGACATTTTGTTTTCTTTACAAGCTTACTATGCAAAACATTGAGGAATTTTTGCTTCGTGAGCATTGTAAAGAGGGGGCATCTGTTGCTACCTAATTTTTACCCATGTTTTTGATAAATTTTCAGAAAAAACAAAAAATAGAAGAAAAACATTGAAAACCCCAAAAAAAATGCATTTTTGATATATTTGCATCGTTTTTAGCATTTTCAATGTCATCTTAGAAGAATTTAAATTTTCAAAGGTATTTTGAGCGCATTAATTTTACAATCATTGATTTTTCTTGTTCAGTCGACGTTGATATTGCTCGCTTTCAAAAATACCAAAAAATAAGAAAAATCAAAATTTACAAAAAAAGAAAGAAAAGAAAAGAAAAGAAAAGGAAAAGTTGAGGGACTAGTTTGAAAACCTAGCAACACTTCTCCTATAAATATCATACTACAGTGAAAAAATAGAGAGACACAGGGGAGGAATTAAAAAAAAAACAAGGGAGAGTAAAAAATAGAAAACCCTAAACCTAAAACCCTTTCTCCTGCAGCCGCCACCCTTTCAAACCAAATCGGCCGCCCCTCCCTTTCAAAAAACCAAAGCTTCCTTCTCCTTTTGCCCGACCAAGACTCCCCTGCTCAACTATTCTCCCTCTCCAAAGCATCGCCCGACCCTTAACCAAAGCCAACCGGCCAGCTCCCTCTTTTGGTTGAGTCCCCCATCTCCCTGTCATCTGTCTCTTGCAGCCAGACCAACCTCCCCTGCACGTCAACCTCCACGATCTCCCAGAACTAAAGGCCAGTCGTGGCCCCCTTGCCCTCTGTCAAAAACAAGCCGGCCAGCCACCGCTCCTTTCATCTCTAGACTGAATACAGCGGCAGCCTCCGCTGTCCTTCAGCTACTCCCGTCTCTGCCTCAGCCACGGTCTCCCTCTCCGGGCCAACCACAGCCCCCCGGCCCTCATAGGTCTCCACCAACATACCCCACCACAGCAGTAACTGATCTCCTTCAGCGCCAGTCGGCCAGCTCGCCCAGACTGAATCGGAGCCTCCAGTAGCAGCCCGACACAGCGGCGCCCACAGATCCCCGATCTGTCCGCCTCCGGTCTCCAGCACTCCTCCCACAACTGCCGGATCTATCACCTAGAGAAGGAAAGAACAATGAACCAAAAACAGAAAAGACAGAAGATAATAGATCTAAAAAGGAGATTGAACCGGAAACATTGTTATTTGTGTTTCTTGGTGTTTTGCAGGTGACGTTGTTTCCCACCGCCGGCAAGGAAGGGAAGAGGGGAGGAGGCTGTTACAGACCCCCCTATTTCCCTGTTTGTTTTCACGGCGGTGCATGGAGGAGACGCGCCGCCACTGTTCAAATGCCCAGAAACCTTTCAGCCACTATTCCTGCAGTTGCAGAAGGCCTTCCCTGCAATTCTTGTAGATTTTTAGGGTTTATTTTGTAATTTTTAAATTGTATTTGATTTTTTTGAATTTTTGTTATTTTTTAACATGTAAAAGATGGTGTATGAGAAAATCATAATAAAAAGAGATGTGTGTGTGTGTGTTTGTATTTTTATTTATGTTATTGAATTATAAAAATAAAAATAAAAGACAAAAAGAATTAATTGTTTAATTTGAATATGGTTAAATATCTCAAGGACAAATAAAATCATGTTGTATTTTCCATGAAGTAAGAACATGTTTTTACATATATTCTAGGATTTAATAACTGATTTATTAAAGCCTTAGAATTTGACTAATATTTCAAATTTTCAAATCCCATCAAACCACAAAGCAGCTTACTTTAGGTAGGGTGCGCTAGGGGTGCTAATACATTTTCTAGCCACAACCAGTCTTTTATCCTCGAATCTCTGACAAAGACCAGTACATCTGGGTTTCCTAGTAACCCTCAATCAAATACTAGGTGGCGACTCCCAAAGAACCAATCAAGCAAACAAATGAAAAATCATCATCGACGCTGCGCGGGTGACGTGCGACAGAATGACGACTCCACTGGGGAAAGGTATTGTTTTCAACTTTATTGGACTAAACTTTATGTTTTTGATGTGTTTAAATTTTTTTGTTTTTGTCTTATTTTATTTTATCCATGCATTGTATAGAATTGTCTCATGCATCACATGTTTTAATTTTTGAAAGCACACACAAGCTTCTGGTTAGATGGGGGACTAACAGCTTGCCTTATGACTTGAGTCAAGGTTTAAGTTTGTGTAAACCCCAACTCTTCGTTGAGTGCTTAGACTAGTAATAATTGGTACACGTGACAATCCATTACCTATTGGGCCCCCATATTGCCTTCAAAAGGGTGATCACTGGGACAACAAGAGATCCTTTTTAGAGACCAAGTAGTAAACCTACCATTTGTTTCACGTAAAAAGATTAGAACCTGCCTTTAGAATGTATGCTCCGTACATATTGTTTTGCATCTGAGCAAGCCCTTCTTGAAGCATCTTGAATTCAAGGCTTTTGGGGGATATAATGGTCATCACTCAAGAAATTTCTATTGTAGAGTTTGATTAAGAATAAAATTTTTTGTTTCATCATGCAAGAGTTATGACCATATGTCACCCCTCGAAAGGCAAGTTCATCATATAGATTACATGTCATACATTTATCATGCATGTACTGGGATGAAAAATAAGGTCCCCCATCCGAGGTTTACTACACTAGACTGAAAAAGATGGAAATGAAGAAAGGGGTCAGAGAGAGGCTCATTGTCAAAAGGAAGTTGAGAGCATCAAAGATGAAGTAGCTAGACTCAGATGTGCTTGAACAAGTGTAGAGCATCAAATGGAAAGGGAATGTCTGCACAGTTTTCTGTAGGAACACTGTTTGTCCACGTCCCATTGAAGTTGCACCTCTTCTTTTCAGTCATGAACAACAACAGCAATGCCTTCAGTCAACTAATGACAACCTCTGTCCTTGTTCAACTGTACTGATAGTCGTTCAAAGCCTTCATATCTTTCAAGAGCATCCAATAGCTGCTAGCTTTTTGTGCCTGATGCGTTGGCCTTCTTTCCAGCCATCTTTATTGTGAACTTCATTCCGGTCCAACAACATAGGATGTTGATATAAAAAAAAATGGAAGAAGACTGAAACTTCCACAGAGCAGAACTTCCTCTACAAGTGTTTGTTTGTTGCACTGTTAGTGAGGAATCGAAGAGGAGACAAAGGAGTTTTAGATTCATCAGGTTCTCTTCCAATAGAGACAATGCGTGATTCCACACATCGGCAGTGGTGATGCAGCAAGTTTCTGGGCGCTGCCAAGATTACCAAGCGGTTGGAAGATTTCCAACAACCCTTAACCAACCACAACAACATTGGAATATTGACATGAAGTTGTGTGGTTTGCCAAAAGAATTGACCTAGCTATCAAGATGGGAAAGATTGAAGGCTCTACCATGGATTCCAGAACTGTAAAGAGAGTTGAATCAGAAGATGACTCTCAATTGAGAAACCTTAGTTATTTTGCCTAGTCAGGTCTTGCCATAACATCAACTGCTCAAATGTCTTTGCCAAGATTGACATTCCTCTACCACTCAAGTTTGTCGACCAGCATCTATTAGATTCCAGACTTGTTGCCCCGACTTCGATAAATTTCATGCAACCACCGTGGTATAATTTAGACGAGATGTGAATATCATAGTGGCTTCCTCGGCCATTTCAATTGAACAGTTGCAAGAATTTCAAGAATCGAGTCTGGAAGTTGGTGAATAAGAGACGAGTGGAGTTTGTGAAAGATGATGTCATTGGCCATATTGTCACCAGAACATCCTCAGAATGACAAATGATCAAAAATGCTTGGCAAACACAAGTATTGCCAGAAAGGTTGATCCAAGAAAGGGGTTAAACTGTCAATCATCTTTGTTATGGATTTTTGCCATTTTGCATTTTGTTTTGGGATCACATCTTATCCTTTAACGAAACATGTCTTTTCTTTGTCTCTTTGTTGTTCTGAAATCAAGAGATGCTTCTTTCAAAGGGTATTTTGACAAAATATTTTTGATCAAACTCCAACATACAAAATTAAGGCTAGTCAATCCTAAAAGATTAAAAGTGCTTTCATTGTAGAAATGACTTGATGCTTGAAAATGACATGAGGTGACTAGACAAATTTTGAGCCCCACAAGAAATGAACCACACATCATATAGCTAAGTTTTAGTAGTATGCATAATGACATATAGTGGATTCAGTAGTTATGGACTCGTGAATCATTGATTCTTACAAGTCCAAATCATTACACTGGATGAGATCAAAATTTATCGGTTCTAACCGACCTTGCTTGAAATGAGAAAAGGCCATCTTTGTTATTCTTTCACATTTCTTGAAATATTATCCATTGCAGTCCCATTTTGAGCCTGGTAAAATATTTTCTTTCAAAAAGAAACCCTGACTAGGATCACACCCTACACTTGGGGTAAATGATAGATATTTTGAAGACACTAATAGAATTAATGGATAAAAAAAAGGCTTAGAACAAAAGTCCAATGATTGAGAAAGGGCTAGAAGAAGAAAAGCCATAGATTGAGGGCCATCCAAGAAAACTTTGAGGAAGGCTATGCAAAAAAAAAATGGAAAGGAAAAGGAATGCTTATCAATTTTAAAAGAGCAAAAAAAAAAGGTTTCAATTGAAGAAAGACACAACAGATGCCAAAAAAAAATCAAGCTTCATGTCTTTAGGTGTGTCTATGATAAAGCCTTTAGTGTCTTCAGAAAGATTAGATTGATTATTCATCAAAGAAAAAGTTGGATTTGCATTATAACCTATGTTAAGAGAATTCTGATATTTGAGATTAACAAGGTTATATGTTACTTTCTCTATAATGACAACAAGAGAAAGAGAGTTGATGAATAGTTGATGTTGATCCTATGTCTTTGAAACCCTCAAACACCTTTTGAGATTCCTTTCTTTTATAGCCATGAACCATAGCCTGCATTACGTGCTTTAAAAAGTCCTTTTTAATCAAGTAAGCAATCTAAACCGATCAATGGCGATCTCAAAACTTAAAGAGTTGTTCCATAAGGGTCGTGACTTCATGAATCAAGCTACTAATTATTATGCATGCTAATAAAATTGGTGCTAAAAAAAAACAATCTTTCTTGATGAATCCTCAAGTTTTGACTTGAGCCTTTTGTTTCTTGAAATTCACTAAAGGTCACCTCATTGCAAACCATCAAAAGATATACCCAAGATCAAAGATTAAAACCGACATAAAGAACCATGAAAAAAGTCATTTTAATCTTACAACGGGTCATTTCTGTTTTTCAAAATACGACAATCAAAGGACTACATTGAATAGCGTGTGTTGGGTCTTTGACCAAAAAAGCTTGAATTTCAAAAATACTTTAAAATTTTTTGACATCTCTCTGATTTCATTTCAATAATTAGACATGAATAGACATGATCTTTGAAATATAAGATTTGATTCCAAAGCAAGAAATGTTGTCAAACAAAAACATCGATTGAATTTGCAAAATCCCTGACAGAAATGACATCAACACTTCTCGAGACTCCTTGAAAAGTTGACCACCTGGGGGCAATGCAGTGGATCCTAAGAAGGAAAACAAGCAGTATTTAGATCAGCTGGGGGCAAAGAAAGAATTAGATGATGAGTCGTCAGAGTCCATCAAAGTTATGTTTAGCATCTAGGAATGACAAAGAAAAAACTCTTTGATTATAGACAGATGAATAAGCAAACTCAAATCATATTGAGGGAATGTTATTTAAAGACAATCCCAGTATTGTCATATCTTCATCAAAGGATATCTTCATATCTTCATCTTGGTTTATCATCTCCAACATGGCTATGACTTTTGAACGATGTTATCGCATAGTTGCATTTGAATGAATGTTGGAAGGATACACCCACCAAGACTGACTATGGGGCCATTTGTTTTGAAGCCTAAAATGCAATTCACCGCATGAGTATGGGTGATAAAAGCAACATCATTGATGATGCCGAGACATTTCTTTTCACAATCTAATTAGAAGAGCTGAGGGGAGTCTATAGAGAGCAACACTGAACATACAACCATGAGCCTTTGTACTGCAAGCTATGAGATGCATGTCTGGATGATTGGATAGTTTCCAAGAAGGATGATGTTAACATACTTGAAGGGTATGTTTCAACTGGAGGCAAGTTCATGACTGATTGACCATTTTGATGGGTGTTGGCATGATGCACACAACCAATCAGAGGATAATTCTCAGAAGAAATCAAGAGAGAAAATCCTTCATGATGAATCAAACAACACCACACTTGGAGGCAGAGTCAAGCTTGAAAAACAATGAGAGCAGTAACAGTCGAAGACAACCTAAGATAGGCACTGCATTTACAACTGAGTGATGGCTAGTACATGAATGAGCCAATGCATCGAAAGAACAAAGAAGGCTTTGGAATGCAAACAAAGGCACCCTATGGCGATGGAACATCAAAGAGGGGGGACCTATATTTCAAATCAGGTAAGGATGCATGCATGTCATCTAACCTCAGAGCATTGCACATTTGTGATTTGTTACAGGAAAATCCTCAATGAAGTCCAGCAAGATTGTGGACAGAAAGAATCATTGAGTCGATAATAATAAAGAATCATCGGTTTAGATCCTGGAATGAGAAAAGAATGAGATGAACCCTGCCAGTAGAAAAATCTCAAAGAAATGAGGAGATCAACCATATCATCAAGAGGAGTCTTCAAGTCAACCATGCAATCAGGAAGCACCGTTTGTCAGCCTTTTCCTGTCAAGACTTCGCCAGCCAAGTCTTTGTGCCAGGTAAGTCACTTTCCACTCTTTCATTTGGGTAGGTCACCCATAACAATGAGACCACTTCATATTTTGTTCATCTTCTATTTGGGTAGGTCACCCATCATAATGAGACCACCACCTTTCATTTAGGAAGGTCACCCATCATAATGAGACCACCACCTTTCATATGGATAGGTCACCCATAACAATAAGACCAATTTCCACTCTTCATCTGGGTAGGTCACCTATCATAATAAGACCATCATCTTTTTTTGGTAGGTCACCCATCATAATGAGACCATCATTCCTTCTGGGTAGGTCACCTATCACAATGAGACCATCTTCCATTAGTTTTTTGGGTAGGTCACCCATCATAATGAGACCATCATCTTCCTTTTGGATAGGTCACCCATCACAATGAGACCATCATTTTTTCCACTTGAGTAGGTCACCCATCACAATGAGACCATCATTTTTTCTAGGTAGGTCACCAATTACAATGAGACCACACACACATCTTTGTATTGGTTCTGGTTAAAGGAGATCGCCAGATGGGATCTCAGGTTTACCCAACCACACACATAGTTTAGCTTTGGTTAAAAGGGAATCGCCAGATGGGATTTCAGGTTGACCGAGCTACACCCCAATTTTGGTTCTGGTTAAAGGAGATCGGCAGATGGGATCTCAAGTTAACCCAATCAAAAGGGCAGGTCACCCGTGAAAATAGACCACAATGAGTATGTTTGGGCAGGTCGCCCCTGAAAATAGGCCACAATGAGTATGTTTGGGCAGGTCACCTTGAAAATAGACCAGTGTGAGTATGTGTGGGCAGGTCGCTCGTGAAAATAGACTAGTGTGAGAATATGTGGGCAGGTCGCCCTTGAAAATAGACCACAATAAGTATGCGTGGCAGGTCGCCTGTGAAAATAGACTAGTGTGAGTATGTGTGGGACCCTGAAAATAGACCAGTATAAGTATGTGGGCAGGTCATCTTTGAACATAGACCACTTTTCTTAAAAAAGAGCAGGTCACCTAAGATAATGAAACCATTTTCTTTTAAAAAGTGAAGTTCTTGGCTGAGTGGATCACTCAGTAAGCCAGGAAGACATTTTGTTTTCTTTACAAGCTTACTATGCAAAACATTGAGGAATTTTTGCTTCGTAAGCATTGTAAAGAGGGGGCATTTGTTGCTACCTAATTTTTTACCCATGTTTTTGATAAATTTTCAGAAAAAACCAAAAATAGCAGAAAAACATTGAAAACCCCAAAAAAATGCATTTTTGATATATTTGCATCATTTTTAGCATTTTCAATGTCATCTCAGAAGAATTTAAATTTTCGAAGGTATTTTGAACATGTTCAACTTTTAACGCGTTAATTTTACAATTATTGATTTTTCTTATTGAGTCGACATTGATATTGCTCGCTTTCAAAAATACAAAAAAATAAGAAAAATCAAAATTTACAAAAAAAGAAAGAAAAGGAAAGGAAAGGAAAAGTTGAGGGACTAGTTTGAAAACCTAGCAACACTTCTCCTATAAATATCATGCTACAGTGAAAAAACGGAGACACAGGGGAGGAATTAAAAAAAATAAAGGAGGGTAAAAAAGAGAAAACCGTAAACCTAAAACCCTTTCTCCTGCAGCTGCCACCTTTTGAAACCAAAACGGCCGCCCCTCCCTTTGAAAAAACCAAAGCTTCCTTCTCCCTTTGCTCGACCAAGACTCCCCTGCTCAACTATTCTCCTTTTTCCAAAGCATCGCCCGACCCTTAACCAAAGCCAATCGGCCAGCTCCCTCTTTTGGTTGAGTCCCCCATCTCCCCGTCATCAGACTCTTGCAACCAGACCAACCTCCCCTGCACGCCGGCCTCCACGATCTCCCTCTCTCGGCTCTCCCAGAACTAAAGGCCAACCGTGGCCCCCTTGCCCTCTGTCAAAAACAAGCCAGCCGGCCACCGCTCCTTTCATCTCTAGACTGAATACAGCGGCAGCCTCCGCTGTCCTTCAGCTGCTCCCGTCTCCGCCTCAACCACGGTCTCCCTCTTCGGGCCAACCACAGCCCCCCAGCCCTCACAGGTCTCCACCAACAGACCCCACCACAGCAGCAGTCGATCTCCTTCAGCGCCAGTCGGCCAGCTCGCCAAGACCGAATCGGAGCCTCCAGTAGCAGCCCGACACTGGGTAAGCTAGCTCTTAGAAGGTGTCTTTGGCAACATTATAGTGTATATAACATGGCAAGGAATTGATTTTGAATAAGGATAAGTTAAATTGGTAATGTGTGAATGTTGCGGAATTTGTCGATGAAACTGGACAGTTTTGACTCTTGGTCTTCCAAAGGGAATTCAAGTATGAAAATAAGGGAATTTGGACTAGGTCTGTTTAAAGACATTGTAGCCTTGGATATTAGCTATCCAAGAAAGTTTACCTCGCTTAATTTGGAGTTTCAAAACTCTTGTTATGGGCTAATAACCGATAAGGGGTTGAGACAAACCCTACTGGACAATTGGTCATCTTCTCGATAACGGGTAATTTTGAGGGATTTAGGAGTAGAATTGGGTTCTTCTCCCTTTAGTGGACTTATAGCCCTGTGTCTTAGTGTTTTGAGGGATTAATCCAAGCCTCAAACTTAACTATATAATGTTAGTATGGATGAAACACAAACCAGTGTTCAAATGAGGAATTAAGCTGATTGTGATGTTGGTTTGCATTCTTATTTAAGAACCTAAGGAAAAGGATTTAATGGGAACATGAGATGTAAATTTAATAAAAATGGATAATAATGAATGAGATGATTAAAGAGAAATTTGTATATATTTTGGATTTAGAAGAAATAAACGCTCATGAGTAATGACGTGGTATGCTTGTTGATGCAGAGAAAATTATAGGACCTAGACAATAGCCCAGGACTACCAATCAAGCTTTTATAGCAGATAATTACCCAACACCTATGCTTTCTATTTTTCTACTATTTTAAATTGTTTGGCATGTTAGTGCTTTGAACTTAGTAGTCTATGTATATGATGTTAATAAGAAAAATAAAAGGTGATCGATACGAATGGTAGGTTGAGATAACATTGATTAGCTATCCGGGTTTGGATAGCTCATGGTATCAATGGGGTTCCATTGGTGCCAACGTTCCTTAAATTTATTAGTCGATCCCGGGTAATTGGGTGACTAATGATGTTAGTAAAGATTACTAACATTGGCATGGTTACTCCCAGTTAAGGGAAAAGATAAGTGGATTAACTATTCCAGGTTGGGAATAGTTAACTATATCAATGGATTGCATGAGTATCGACAACCATTTCTAGTGTGATTAGCTACTCCGGGTAAGGAGGCTAATGATGTCAAGGGTTCTTGACATGGGCAACTTTGATGGTCAACCAGATGTTGATAAGAATTGATTAACTATTACGGGGTAGGAATAGTTAATGATATCAATCGATTGTATTGATATCGGCACTTGAATGGAATTGATTAGTCTAACCCAGTATTGGGAGACTAATGATATTAATGAGATTCATTAGTATCGGCAATTACTTTTTGAAAAATGAAAGAGAAAATATTGATTAGCTATTCTGAAAGAATGGGATAAGCTAAAGATACCAAGAGAAGAATATTTTGGTATCAAGTGATAATTGATTCATAAGAAGATGTTTTCAAAACTATTGAGTTGTATTGAGATTTTCAAGATAAAATTATTCTCGGCAAATGGGTTAGGATATTAGATGGAAAATGTATGTTGTAAAATAGGTATATGCCTAATTTTATGTATCAGAAGAAATGTCATGGAAATTATTACTTGTCGTTGTTATTGTTTGTTACTATCTTTTTATATTTATATGTACATGTTAATTTCTGTTTTCAGGTCCATCAGGGTCACGTCAAGAGTGATTTTAGTTTAGTTACCTTTTACTTTTGGTCATGTAGTTATTTGTAAATTAAGAGATTTATCTCCTAAAACTTGAAATGAAATATTAATTTGTAAATTTGGATATATAACTTTAATATAATGTTAGTAATTCTAAGTATCTATTTAACCATGCATGTTTATAGTTGAAATCGAATCCTTCACTTGAATTATATTATATGATGTTATTATGCAAGATATAGTTTGTGATGATATTATGTAACAATTGAATTATGCATTGTTATTTTGTGAACTTGAATTGTATAAGGTTATTGAATAAGGTATGTTGTGTTGATGAGGATGGGTTGGGTTGAGATCCAGAATGATTAGATCGGCTTGTGAAATGAAATTAAAAGTGTAATATGATTTTGTCAATAACTTGGGACGTCCTGATATAGGGAAAACTCCGCTGAAATTTCAGTAGAAATTCAGGGAACCTGTATAAAAAAAACATTTTATGAAATTTCCATTTACTTGTAGTGTGTTATGATGGTTTAAGAGTTTAATTGTTGTTTGTTGATGGCATTGTATTTTTTACATTGGAAAAGTAAAATTGAAATTTTACTCGAGGACGTGCAAAAGCTAAATGTGGGGGAATTTGATAAGTGCAAAATATATATATGTTTTTATTCCTTTTACACTATGTTTTTTTAATGTATTTTAAACTTATTTAAGCTTATTAGAAGTTATTTTTATGAGTTTAGCATGCCTAAAAGACTTTTTGAATTAATTGCTAAAAGATAAGAATTTATACATTTTATGTTTCGGACCTTGCTTCTTATGACAGGTTTTTCACCGAGTTATAATCTCAGAATGTGAACGTGGGCTGATAAATTTTAAAGGCATTATTTGTTATATACCTTATATAGCCTAGCAACCCACCTTTGGATAAATCTTTCCCTTAAGACCCCTTTTAAGCTGATGGACTTTTTATTTGATTATAAACCTGCATTACAAGTTGAAAACCAAACAATGTTTTACCCAGTCGTAGAACTAATGGAGCATCATACATCATTATACAAGCATGGGAATTATGTTCATGCTTATTGAATTGTTTTGAGATGGTATATATGTGCTTTGTAGTTTCTTTCTATCCATAACGGTAGTTAAACTAAACTCTATTTTTTTAAGCTTGAATGAAAATAGTAGATTACGTATCAAAATAAGCAAAATAAGTACTTGAATGTCAAGAAATAAAGTTGAAAATATCTCTTCTCACAATCTAAAACAATAATGGAACAAAACTCCTCTGAACCGAAAGCCAAAGTTTAGTTCATAACGGCTAGAAAATTAACAAAAACAGAGAGAAAAGAACATTATAGAGAAGAAGAAGAAGAAGAAGAAGAAGAAGAAGAAAAGGGTTGTTTCTATAATGATTTGCTTCCTTTATTCCCTCCTTTAGTTGCTGTCTTTCATTAGAATTCTTCTTCTAATTAGGAGTCCTTAATGTTACATAATTCCTTCTTCTTAATCCATCAGAATTTGTGTTGAAAACTTACTTTTTTGTTGTCACAACTCTACTATAATTTAGACTATATTGTAATATAGACTCTACTGCAACCTAGGCTTTGTTTCTGACTTGATTTCTTGCAATATCCAGACATTCTAGCTGTATTCTTTCATTCATAGAATGTTAGAGGCTTGATTTGCTCCTTTCTTAGATCCTAAGGCCCATTGTTTTTATGTCAGACTCTCAGTTGTAGTGAGATGCTTGACACCGTTAGTTTCCTCATCAAATCAGGAGACCGATCCCGTCCTTCAACTTGCATCTAAATTTTGGCTTTTAAAATGATTTTATCTGACTTGACATCCTTCATTAACATTGTAGTCCTAGATGTGTAGATGATTTTGAGATTTTTAATTGCATGACTTTGATATCTGAGGCTCAAGATATGCCTATTTGAATTTGTATTGTGAAAGCAAAGAATCCGGCTGCAAGAAGGATTTCGACCCGATTTTTAAGGTCTGATTAGAGGTCCAAATAAGCTCAGATTTCTTCATGTAATACCTTCCTAGAAAGCTTGATATGTGTACTTGAACTTTATTTATCCTACGTTCACATTCTAAAATTATAACTCAATGAAAAACCTATTACAAGAAGCAAGGTCCAAAACATAAAATACAGAAACTTTTATCTTTTAGCAATTAATTCACAAAGTCTCTTAGGCATGTCAAACTCATAAAAATAAATTTCAATAAGGAATAACAATATATGTATATTTTGCACTTATCAGTTAGTAAGTCACTCTCACAAACTTTAACTTGTATTTGTTCAAAGATTACGATTAGAGTTCAAGGACTTAATGACCACTTTAATGGCTCGATCAGAATTTGTTACCTTCTTAGAACTGTATAGTTATTTCTAAGCCATGAATTATGAAACAATTATGACTTTTGTAGTATCTTCATTAGATCTATATATGTTGATGACATGACTACCCCTTGGCCAACATTGCTAGATAGTCCACTTCTACTACCAAACGTAAGAAATTTAACTCTAATTCCTTCTCTAGTCAAAATGGCCTTTTCAACATGAGGTGTTACATAAATCAAACTTTTCTTATGTAACATGTGTGTGACCTGAACTCTTCTCGCATAACTTTATACTTCCTCAACAACCATTTTTCTTGCCCTCTATGTTGACAAAATGATTGTCAATCATGTTCCAACACCTAGTCACCACGCCTACAAATCAAGCACCATTTAACTGACAAATCAACCATAGTCACACATCAACATCAACATCAACATCAACAATTAAACGATCCAAATTACATTATAAACATGTCATTAGAAACAGATTTTATAACACTTTTACATATACACCATAAACAATTCTAAATCACATCACATGCAAAATGTCAAAACAATTTTATGATGTTATACACATTATAAACACCAATCTAAAAATTTAAATCTACGAATTTAAAAATAAAATTGAGTAAGTTGCGGGAATCACCATATATATTGCGACAAATGCAGAGCAATGATAATAAGAAACAATAAGTAAAAATACCTACGATTAAAAATTTATCTAGACTAAACTATAAATAAGTAAGAAAAGGGGGCATTTTGTAAATAGAACAAAAACAACCCCTCCCTCTTTTTAAGAACAAGACGACTGAGTATAGAGAGAAAAAGGAAGAAACTTCTTCATTTCCCTTCATCTTTTCTTGTTCTTCCAAATCTAAAAGACTAGGTTGGTTTAGGAAAGGATTTAAAGAAACCAAATGAGTCTAAAGAGAGAGAAAGACATGGGTTGTATAGATAGAGAGAAAAAGGAGCAATTTTCAGAAGAAATAATGCAAGTAACAAGGCAAACTTGGTTAATTGGTGGTGGTAAAGTATTTTTCTCGCTTTAATTTTGTTTATGTTGTAAAGTTTTGATAAGGATTGAAAATCTTTAAATTTTATACTAGTTAGGGTTTATGTTAAAATAGTGTTGCAAGAAAAGATTTGTGTATTAATAGAATTATTTTGGTTTGAATGATATAGTTAAGAAAGTAAATGAAAGAAAATTCCAAATCAAATGTGGTTTTTCTTTCATGCTAGAGGCTGACCATGAGTAAAGAAATGGTGGGGTGGAAATTTTAGCCAAATAATGTTAATACTATTGTTTTAAATTTTGTTGGTAAGAAAGATTGGTTTAGGTTATAGTGTCTTATAAAATTTTAAGAAATTGTTAATAAGAAGTTACAACATTGAGAGAATTTGGTACTAATGTTTTGGATGTAATTTAAGAGAGAATAGTGTGAAAAATATATACATGACAAGTATACATGTATGTGTTTAAATAAACTCATAATACATGGAAAGGTTTAGTGTGAAAAATGTAAATTTGACTACTTTAAACGTTGGTGTTGTTAGGAGGTTCATTTGGAGTGGAGCTAATACTCCCAGGAGCATGTGTCCTAGGAACTCAAGGTAATGACTCGCCCTTACCTCTTAAAATTTTACAATTTCCAAATTTATGAAAAGTTATTATTTAAACATTAATTGTTAGTTTTGAAATGATGAAAATAGACATTGAAAGAATTGATTTGCCTTTGAGGCGGGATAATATGTTCAAGAAATTGATTTTCCTTCGTGGCAGGAGAATGTGTTCAAATAATTGATTTTCCTTTGGGGCAATATAATGTGTTCCAAGAACTTATTTGCCTTTGAGACAAGATAGTATATTCCAAGAATTGATTTGCCCTTGGGGTGAAATGGTAAATTCCAAGATTTAAATTTAGCTTTAGGAGGGTTATTGAGAATAATTGAGGAATAAATTTGACTGTAGATGTAAATATTACGAGTGATACTTGATGAACTGTATAAATCAGTCGATCGTTTGAGATTACTATGTGATCCGGTGGACCGATTCATAGGTGGAACAATAAAATTGGCTACTATCTAAATCGATCGATCAAATTGGTCGACTGTTAAGGACACTAGCAATATTAGTAGTAGTTGATTGACCGATTGGTTGTGTCATATAAACCGGTCAACCGTTCCATCTAACAATAAACTACTATAATATTTATTATTATTTAAAGTGAAGTATTCTATAAATAAATGCTTATTAGAAGGAAAAAATAAAACTATGAGTATACATAGTTTACTTGATCATAAAAGTGGGGTCGTTACATTTGGTATCAGAACATGGTTATGATTCAATAGATTTGCTAGAATTAGAGAAGTGATTGATAAATTTTGTGCTATCATTGTTATTGTATGGGATGGCTAGAACAAGAACAGGAGCGAGAGCTCAAACTCATCCATTGCCAAATGAGGTAAGAGGGAGGGCTTAAGATGCAAAGAATGTATATTGCTTCTCACTCTCCAGTAACACCTCCCTTGTCGATGCAAAGGGAGACACCTTCACTCATGGCTCAGAAGACTGTAGGGTTTACAGGAGGACCCCTGATGCAACCATATTATTTAATAGTTTTACCCAAATTTACCTAGTCTTTTGCCTATGTTTTATATATATAATACATTGATATTCTTTGTTTTATATTTTGAATGCACTTTTGGATATAAGATTCAAAAAGAAGTAAATTGGAGATAAATGGCAGATTTGACTTCAAATTGATGTTTTGCGCAGAACGTGAGCTCTAGAGGTCAAAACGAAGTGATTCTGGTGGCATTAGAAAGATAACATCCATACCTTTCTGTACATATATGGCAAGAAAAATAAAAAGAGAAAGAGCATAGAGATCGCAGCCTTTAAAGACAAATCTCGTATTCTACCAATGTTGACATTTGGCTATTCCGACTTGAATATCTTGAGTTAGAGAAATCAATTTGATGCAAACTCAATTGTTTTGGATTTCTGACTCAAAGACTTATCATTATACCAAATATCAGCAAAAAAACAAGATCATATGAGAGAGAGACATGATTTTTCTAAGATGCCACATGAATTCTTAGCAGACAGGTTTTGTGAAGAAAATAGTCCAAATTACTTCCCAAGGCATCCAAACCGATATCCAAGTCTTTATTTCGGCAATTTAACTCTTATAAGTCCAAAGTCAAAGTTTGAGGATTTTATGCAAGGTTATTTCTCCTTTTTTAGGAAAATAATGATTGAACTACTTAAAAGTAAATTATCTACTTAGATAAGGACTATTTTGTAAGAAAGAGATATTAGAGTTTCCTATCAAATAAAAAGAAAGAGAGAAAGGAGGAGGGGGCGGCCAGCCAAGAGAGAAAACGCACCTTCCTCTAAAAACAACCTGAAATCATGCATTCTTCTTTCTTTTTTACTAGTTGTTCAATAAACATGTAAGGCTAAACTTTTTTTCTTGGTTGCAAGGACACGGAAACCTTCGGATTTTAAAAACTGTGAGATTTATTTTACCTTTTCTTTTCAGTTTATATGATGAATGAATATATTTATTTTCCTATGCTTATTTCTTAGGATTGTTTATTTTAATTGCTAGAGCGGACTCTAAGTTATTATTGTGAACAATCTTTTATTGCTAAGTTTGCTATCAAAACCGAAGTTGTGATATATGAACTTGTGAAGCAACTAAGTTAAATAATCATTACGGATCTATGTTATTAATATTAAGGAAAACATTCGATCAAATCAAACATGAACTGCAGACAGTTATGTTGTCTAGATTAATCAACTTATCTAGTTCTTAAGGCTGCCATTGAATTTTAATTACTAGTGCGAACACTGTGATTGTTTGATGGTTAGGGTTAGTTATACGGCAAATCTGTTAACTAACCAATGTTAAGAAAAGATAAGGAATGATGTTTTGTTTTAAGTGATAATTTATGTTTTAAATTCCTTCACTTATTTTGTAATATGTTTGTTTGATATTAAGAAAGAATATTTGTATATTGTTGGAACATTGATATGATATCATGATCACACAAATCAATTACCCTAACTTAAACAAATAAGATAGTATAAAGCAAGTAAGGGGTCGATCCCACGAGAAAGATCTAATTTAGATCTTTATGCTAAATGATTCAAAGCTGAGAGGGTTTGAGATTATCTAAGCTATGCTAAGTTAAACAAAGTAAAATAATCAAACTAAATTAAATAAACTGAAACTTATTAAGAAAAAAAAACATTTGTTTTAAGTAAATATCCACTAAAAGAAATCAAAACTGATCATTGAGATGATACGTAAATTTATATTCTGAATATTTATCTTTCCTTAATATTAATCAGTTAATCAATCCGTAGTATAACTAGCCCTAACAATTAAACAACCACAACATCTGCACTAGTAATTTAATTCAATGACAACTTTAAAAACTTGATAGGTTGATAAATCTAAATAACATAATTGTTTACAATCTATATTTGATTTAATTGAATGATTTTCCTAAGATTAACAATATAGATCGGTCATAATTATTAAACTTAGTCGCTTCACAAGTTAAATATCATAACTCTAGTTTTGATAACAAACTTAGCAATAGATTGGTTAGAATAATAACTTAAAGTCCGCTTTAACAATCAAACTAAACAATTATAGAAAATAAATATAAAAAAACATTCATACTCATCATATAAACTAAAAAGAAAAGATAAAATAGATCTCACAGTTTTTGAAATCTAAAGGCTTCTATATCATTTCAATAAAGAAAAATAAATTAGCCTTGCATGACTATCAAAACACTAAGAAAGAGAAAATATAAAAACATAATTTCCAGTGTAGGAAAAAAAATGAGAGTTTTTTTTTATGGCCACCACCCTTTTCTCTCTCTTTCCTTTTTATCTAATAGAAAACCCTCTTCCCCACACTCCTACTAGTCTATTTGTATCCTAAAAAAAAGATAGAAGTCCTTTTCAAAATAAACAATCTATATTTAAATAGTACAATAACTACTTTGCTATAAAGAAAGAAAATTAATCTTGCATAGAATCTTGAAGTTTTGACTTTGAACTTGGTGAAGTTAATTTGCCTAAATAAAAACTTTTTCCATATTGCTAGTAGAATTCATAAGTTGTCTTAGAAAAATCATATTTCTCTCATATCAGCTCTTTTTCTATTGAAATTTAGTAAGTTGATAGGTCTTTGAGTCAGAAATCCAAACAAAATTGAGTTTGCATCAAATAAACTTCTCTAACTCAAGATATTCAAGTCAAAAGGACCGAAGGTCAAAAGTTGCAGAACGCGAGACTTGTCTTTGAAGACTGTGATTTCCATGCTCTCTTTTTTTCTTTTTCTTTTCTTGTCATATATGTATAGAAAGATATGAATGTTAGCTTTCTAATACCACTGGAATCACTTCATTTCAACCTTTACAACTCAAGTTTTGCGTAAAACATCGATCGAATGTTAAATTTGTCAATATTCAACACAGGTTAGAACATGATCTGAATTTTATCTTCAAATTACTCATTTTCAAATCTTACTTCCAAAAATAAATATCAAGGTATTTTATATATAAAACATGGGCAAAATATTATGTAAATATGAGTAAAACTAACAAATAATATGGTTGCATCAAACATTAAGAATGGAATTGGGATGAAATGTGATCTAGGATGGTTGGATCAAAAGTAAAATTTGAGATTGAATGTGTGATTAGAGTAAATGTTGATAACATGACATGCTTAAAAACAGGAGAAACTCTGCTAAGTTCTCCGCAGGAACTTGTAAAAAAATATCATTGGTTCATCTAAGAATTGAGAATGTTCATGAGATGTTACAAATGTTGTACTTCTACAATACAAAGTAAAAAGGCAGGTTCAATGATTTACCTTTTTGTGTAACAACAAAACGTGTTTCGGATTTTAAAGTAATAAACCATTTCAAATCTTACATTTATTGGTTTAATGTTTTGTTCTTTGTTTTGGATTTTCTTATTGAGTTTTTTGGTATTTCTAGAATTTTTTCACTTTGTAAAAGTGTTTTTGTTTCTCTGCAGTTTTTGTTTTTTTGTTAGTATCTTCTCCCTCTACATCTATTCCATGTAGTGGACCAACTTATCTTCTCCCTTTATTGGTGTAACTTTACATCTATTCCATGTAGTGGACCAACTTATCTTCTCCCTTTATTGGTGTAACTTTATTAGAGGTATCAGGTTTTCTGGTTTTCAAAGCAAAAAAACTGACCTAGACCAAACTGGACTGATT
>Ga0307513_10001932_pt1 | contig 29338 bp, 25 predicted proteins | sample 15_EM_MG_FD_202174 | JGI IMG/M metagenome (GOLD analysis project Ga0307513, IMG submission 202174) | Populus trichocarpa ectomycorrhiza microbial communities from riparian zone in the Pacific Northwest, United States - 15_EM | ecosystem: Host-associated > Plants > Roots > Unclassified | place... | reverse complement strand
GGGCAAAAACACAGCAAAAACACGGCCCCTTTCCCCCCTCCGAGACAGAAAAAAAACAAAAATTTCTTGACCTTACTAGGAGAGGAAAGTCCAACGACATAGCACACCGTCCAATTATTCAAGTTTTTACGGTAGCTTAGTGAAATTCGTTCTCGTACCAAGAGGTTAGAATAAAGCGTGGCTCAGGATTTTCAGCAAAGTCGCCGTTCCCCGCAAACAATTTTCGGGGAGACTGCTTGCTATATGACTCAAAGACAGTATAGTTGCCACACATTTTGTGTCGCAGGGTGTTTCGCCCCCTCCCATGGCATACGTTACCGTTAGAACTCGAATAATTGAACCTTGCGCTATGACGTTGGAATTGCGTTTTCTGGTAAGGGGTGACTCTTTTTTCCTTTTTTCTGTCTTAAACTTGGGTTGAGGGGGTCAGTTTTCGATGTGCGCTCGTTCCCCTATCCAAGAGAGGGAATTTCGGACGTCTCAGCGTGAGGTTCAATTATCCGGGTTCTTACGGTACTCATATGAGTTCACCTGCTGAGCCGAACTTTCCTTTGACCTCATTGTGTTACGGAATGCTCATGTTGAACAAGGGTTCACTGAATCCACAAGTAAGGTTACACTCCCATTGTTGTGTCAGTAAGCATTCTCACCCGCTGGTTCGGATCCGAATGTACCGCGGTTCAAACGGGTTCATGTAGTATGTGGGAGACTTCTTGGTCCAAGGTCTAATTTTTAGGGGGGCGGTGTCATGAAATCCATAGATTAGAGACTAGTGCTACGGAAGATAAGCTGGTGTCGTTTGTTGCGGCTCCAAAGTGTGAGAAGCCATTTACTTGGGGGATTTTCAACACCGGTGATCGTTCATTTCTTCATGGTTCCTGTTGGAAATAGCAGTTGATGGCCGCACTTGGTGCGGGATGTGGCCGCTCTCTGTGGCCGCAGGGGCATACGTATGCACTAGCCAAAGGACGCGCAAGCTCGAAAAATGTTTTCTCCCCACTTGTTTTTCTTTCCTTCTCATCTCCTTGCAAGACACCTTCCTTCCTGTAAGTTACACAACTTTCCTCAAGTCTTTCCTTCCACCAAGTTGTCATCAATCAATCATGATTCTCACCTCCACCTAAGCGGTTTTAGTACACTGCGTAAAATACTCACCATAGATCATTACCTCCGCAACCAAGATTTTCAACAGTTCCGGTCTACACTAGAGCCGAGTGACCACCTGTGACTTCGGGTTGTCATATTGGTGCTTTTCTTTCTTTTGCACTGGATTTGTTTTGTTGGGCTGTGGGCAGGTATATACATGGACCAGATGGTAGTTTGTCTTGAACAGTATAAATTCATGAGATTGAGTACCTTTGAATCACCACACTTCGTCCTATCAAGTTGCTTTCCCGGTGTTGCATATGATTATTGCTCGCTACACCTTGAACCAATCTTATGGAGTTCTACACGCACTTAGATGGTGTTAGACTGGGGCGGTATGATATTGTGGAGTCTGGTAAAAACAGCCGCTCAGACTAATGCCTCTGCAAATGTGTAGGAATTCCTATCGATACGAGTGTCTGTAACGATCAACATCAATTGCCTAACCTGTCTACGCACATAATAAAAGTATTGTATCATCAATAAAGAGCGAGCCGGGATGTGCGGTGGAATAAATTCCCTTTAGAGATCAATCCTCTAAGTTAGGGTTCTTTGTTGACAATAGTCCCGGGTGCGGGAATTGTGATTGATTTGGTATCGGATAAGACCTCTTGGTATAGGGAAGTGGTCCCTAGATGCGGTGGGAACTTCCATCTGTGCCGTACTGTCCAAGCAATTGTGCGTATTTAAAAATATTGGTAGTGGTAATGTAGTTCATAATATTATTATAAAATATAATATGCAAGCGAAACATTTCCAAGCATGTGACTTAACTTGCGAATGGCAGTATGATCACAGCCTATAGTGTTTTTGCTACCATCCCCAGAATCTTTTTCATGCACCGGCTGCTGTGCTGGGCTCCTGTGTCAGGTGTTCGAGAGTCGGAAAACGCGATGAGGGATTCTAGAGTTCTGAGTGGAGCGTTCGATCCAATATATCCCCATGTTTCTAACCCCTTGTTCTCCGATTATCACTATTTTTCTATCACAGTAAGTTGCAGGACTCCCCCGGTAATATAATGTCTGATAAGCTACTGTACTCGACCACAGTGGCATCTGCAGTAACGCATAACCAAGTGCTCTTGGCGTGGGCAGTTTAGAATTACCAGAGTGGGAAGAAAATGAACAAATGTTCCATTCCCTAGTGCGCCTGAACATCCGGTAATATCATAGTCTCAAATGATTGAATCGTGTGTAGTGTTATTCGAGTTGCCTCCTCTGGAAATGCCCGGCATCTTCTCTCTCTTTTCGCGCCCTTCAGAAAGGCGGCTGAACTATGTTTTTCTTCCTCTTTCCAGCGAAGAAATGGTTGGACTACTAATACTGTAGCTAGCGCATTGCTCAATAATCCGAGGCTCGCAACTGCCCAAATCTAATACTGTAGTTAGTGCTCTACAATACGACCCATCCGCCAAAATATCTCAAGTGGTGAGGCTGGGGAGTGTAATGCTTTTATTAAATTCCGAATAGGGTAGTGTGAGGCAGACAAGCAAAACCATCCGGTTTACTGGGGCTAATAAAGCCATCGCATAAATTTTCCTAACAGACTTCCAATACACCTGGCCAGTATTCATCTGCAAACCATCCAACTCCAGTCCCCCTGCAAAGAAATATAGCCTCCACAGCCAAAATCCAGAAAATCCGGTAAAACCTGCCATGACTCCAGCAAACCCCAACCAACATTCCTGAATCTCTCGATAGAGTTCCTTTTTAACTTCATAATCCCGAACCTAACACCATAGATACAAGTACGGCAATAGTGAAATCATGGCCGATCTTTCTGAAACCTAGCCCAAATTTTCATATCCCTTCATGATCCCACCCTCCCTGATGCGCGATCCACCTCTCCTGTTTCCCACAACCCCTCTACTCCCGTTTTGAGTGTCGTTTCCTTAGCCCAAATTGTATTTGGCTACTAGAGTGTTTGGATCCTGGATGAGGTTTCGATTTCGTCCGGCACTGGGGTTGAACCCAATATTAGGATTTCCTCCGGTTCTAAGTTTCCATCCAACATTAGGATTTTGATTAGGGTTCGGGCCAGTATTGGAATCCCGGTTATGATTCGGGATGGCGTTAGGGTTCTGATTGGGATTCGAGTTAACATTAGGATTCCAGTTAGGATTCGAGTTAGGATTAGGATTCTGGTTAGAGTTCGAACCAGCGTTATTCTTGTCAGGATTCGAGGCGGCATTGGAGTTCCGGTTAGGATTCGGGCCAGCACTAAGACTCTCGTTAAGATTCGGACTATTGTTAGGATTCTATCCACTGTCAAGATTCTGTCCTGAATTCGGGTTTTGCCAGGTGTTAAAATTTCCCACTGGACAGGCGGCTGTGCTACCCCAACCCCCGCTGCACCACCTCCCACGGGCGTTTTGCCCAGAATTCCGGAAGACATCATCCCCGGATGCTCCCGAATGGTCTGGTGACTATCATCTGAACTAGTTCTCCCGGCAGGGTAGATTTGTGGGTGAGCAATTCTTTTCCTGGGCGCATCCGGAATGGGGGCGGAGGCTTCGCGCTTTAGGGTGCGCCCTACCCGGTCATTAGTTCTGAAGGCCAATTGCATACTATTTCCGTGATGAGGGTCTGGGGTTGGTGGACTGCTTGTGGAAGGTCTGGGATTCGGCAACCAGTTCTCATTAGCAACATGTTTTATAGATACTGTAGGGTGAATTTTGTATTTGGGGTGCTACTTTGGAGACATGTTTGTGGAACATTGTCGATCCGTCTTTTCCTCAGCATCTTGAGGTCCTTGGAATGAGTCGCCTGGTAATTGTGAGATATCTGCCGTCAATTCCAATTTAATGGACCCCTTCTGGATCGGTGAATTCTCAGTAGAGGCGGCATCTGCTAGTGTCATTATGGTTGTGTTAATTGTAGATTTCGAGCCGGTAGGGTCGCCATCCGATTGCAACCCCGCGTTCGCCCCTAATGATAGATCTCCTGGGGCGAACTCCGAGTCGTCCTGGGCAATCAAATTCTTTCGGCCTCTTCCTTTCTTCCGTTCGCCATGAGTAGTTAGTTTACCTTCACTCTTCCTACTCCAACTGCTCTCCTCCCCACTTTGCGCTGTTTCATATTCATCCTCTCCACTATATTCGTCTTCACTCTTAAGGTCCACGAACCATGCATTGCTCAATGCATCCGCCGCTGTAGGGCGATCCTCGGGTTGAATTGAGAGCATGGACTTCAGTAATGAAATTCCGGCATCATCTGTCGGAGGTGATAACCCTTTTAGTTTATCTTCGGGGAAGGGAAAATTCCCGTGGTAGTAGCGAGATACTTGCTCCCCTGAGGTGAATAAGTGTGCCCCTACAAGTAACTCATATATTACACATCCGAGTGACCAGATGTCAACAGCGTTCGTGTAGACTGAGGTTTCACTAGTGGAGTTCACCCCCAGCACCTCCGGAGCGCCGTAGATTTGAGTTGACACCTGGGTGTGGAAGGTTGTGGTATCTTGAGGCTGGATCCGTTTTGATATTCCGAAATCCCCTAGCTTGACATGGATGGGGGACATCGAGACCACAAAAATGTTCTACGCATTGGTCAGTATTTTTGCGATACCACAGAACCAAGCGGGGTGTTTGGCTGTAGGAATCATACCGCAGGCTTTAGATCCCGGTGGGCCATCCCCTTTTGATGCATTACTTTGAGGCCTTCGAGTACCTGCTTTGAAATGGTTTGAACGGTCTCTTGTTGTAGCCGCGAGCCGAGGTGCTTGGTGAGATCGCCTTCCGGGAGATATTCCATTGCAATATAGAGAACCTCGGGTTCCTCGAACCATCCTAGGAACTTCACGAACAATTCCGGGCGCTAAAATGGCTAACCGTTAGACCACAACAAGGAAATCCCAAACGGGTTGTAAAGACGCCCGTGAACGAGGAGACAAACCTTTGCTAATATGGCCATCACAAGGAGTTCCCTAGAACATTCGAACTCAGGGGGCAGTCTCCTCTTATCAATCGCCTTTACCGCACGATAGCGGCCGGTAGTTCCCCGTACTTGCTTATAGACGGTACCGAAGCCTCCTGTGCCAAGTTCCTCACAATTTCTCCAATCCTCCTTCATCCTCTTATACCTATTTTTCCCCTTCTCCACATATCTTGTATGTCTAACGCGATCCTGAAAGAATTCCGTCTCGAGTTTGTACCATTCAACCAAATCGGATTGAACCGTGATCATTTCTCGAACTTGAGGCTCTTGGGGTTCCTAACTCGCGCTGTATTAACTGAGGAAGCTAGAATTTGGGGGCCAGAATGGCCGCGGCTGTTGAGAATCTGGAAATGAATGTTCGTTAATCAAGGGAAGGGTTGTGAAGATTGGTAGAAAAGATCCAAGTTAACTTATCTTGCTGGTTCTCAGACAGCTCTAATATTTAAACAGCGTTACATTGAGCGTCACTTATGGTAAGAGCGCACTTTTTTGCACCCTTGGGATAGACTTTAGATGATGCGCCAAGAAAGACGTTTCACTTCATCCAACGAATTGGAAAAAGTCTATCGAACTCTTGGCGCCCTGGCCCTAGCAAACTCCGTTCTCTGAGTTCAGGGTTGGTAGGTAAGGATTGGTGGGGGGGCGGTTATCGATAGCTACCTGGTGTGGGTCCCATAAATCCATAACTTAAATAATTCTGATCGGCGCGTAACTTCTCCTCCCCCCAAAAAATTCCTTTGTGTCCGGCGAGCCTCCAGCGTGTGTCCGCCCCAAGCAACCCCAGATCCCCTCCATATTACAAAGCGGTTCTGACATACCTCTTTCAGTAGCTCAGAAAGCTTAGAGCCAATGAGGAGAGATTCGACAGACTTTTTTTTTAATAAAATTAAAAAAACTCCCCTTTCCATTTAGAGTCCCATCGCACCGCTCGCCCCTTTCCTTTCTCCCGCCTGATGAATGCCTGCGCCACCCTATCCAACACCTCTTACTCATCCATCCTCCCCTCATCTATCTCCTCCGTCTCCGCCCCCTGCCCCCACCCCATACCTGCACTCTCATCCACCATGCAGGCCACCATGGCACCCACCTCCCCCATCTCCTTCACCATCTTAATCATAGCCTCCTTCAACCCATCACTCCTCTTCTCCATCCCCTCGTACCTCCTGTCCTCCTTTTTTTCGATAGACCTACACACAATCCCCGGTATGGTACCAGTGGCGTTGCAAAATGTATTACCTTATATAATCAGGGTCAGGGTACCCAATCACAAAAAAATAATTTGTGAGGGCTATTGTTCAAGCCTTGTAGTGACTTAGGTTTTTAGGTTCTTCCCCCTTTACCTTTGGTTTTCTTTATACTGTTTTCCCCCATTATTCAGGTGTGGAAGTAAAGCAGGCTGAAAGTATCAGGAGAAAAAAGGCAAGAAAGAGATTATCTCTCATAAGATTTGAACCGCGGACCTCCAGAAATTAGTTTATTATTATTGACTACCCTGACCCTGATTATATAAGGCATTACATTTTGCAATGCCGCTGGTATCATACACGATTTGCACTATAGGAAGAAAAAATCCAGGCAAGTCCACAAGATTCACCCCAGGAACTTCACTCTCTCATCGGCTAAGTGAGCCAATGAAAACCGTTTCACCTCACTTACTCGAGTACCCTTAGCCCCCGGCACACTACGTGGACAAAATTAACCGAACGCAAAGGATGGATCGCAACCAAACCCTCTTCACAACCCTGCACCCTATACCCCACTTGAAGAAATTGCTCTAGCTCAACTGGACCTACACTCATCTGCTAGATCTCAATTCCATTGAACATGTTTGATTTTTAGTATAATAAGGAATGGGCTTCGGAGACATTATCTTGACCTAATCTTACAATCGCCCCTCTCCATATGGTAAAGGGGCTCTAGAGGGAGGTGACAAAATTGTAATCTGCAGCACTAACTTATTTGCGTAGTTGGGAGAAAATATACGTGGAATTTCTTGTTTGCATCATGGCCATACTGAGTAGCACCCATTTTGTGGTATTCTGAGCACTAAACTACTTGCAGTGAGCAAGGTAATTTCTATCACAATTACGAAAGTGAGGAGGCCCTAACCTATTGTTGGGAACTTCTTCACCTCAGGTTTTTGATTCTCTGGCAGACTTAATAACTGGCAGAATAGAAATAGTCATTAAAACCAATCAATGGTATAGCAAATCATAGTTTTTACAATGTATTTGTATTTTTATTATTTTTATTTTGGTTATCAGTATTGTAGGGTTAATGGGACGGTCGTGTTTGTCATGGCGAAAGTTTTTTCCCGCTACGTTGATGTTCCGTTATTTTTTGTCCACCGACGAGTACAAGATATTCTGGGTAAAAGAAATAGTTGACAAATGACTCTAACGACTCTATTGGCTAGCTTTTCCTTACTCCTTTCCCCCTCATGGCCACAAGGCTCCGTAACCCCAGGTGCGAGTGGAGGGGTCTTACTCGTCCCAGGCAAGGGCCCGGTAACAGGAATTAGAAAATATATAATATGATGGGACCCCTGCGATTGCCTGAGTGCCGATACAAACTCGGAACTGGTATTTTCGAATATTTCTTCCCTGGGACTAGTCTGTCCCACTCATCCCATCGCTTCCCACACCTGTCGATCTCTCTCCATGTATGACTCCATTTGCCTGCGTACCTCCGTAATTGAAAAGACATAACTATAAACCCTTCCGTCAATCCTTTCAACTCTGGGACGAATGAAATCATTAGAGGAGCCATTACCTCTCCTTGTCCCCCATCTATCCGCTTTCCTTGTCTGACAACTATCCACTTGGATCAACTCTGATAGTCTTGGCCTTCATTCGATCATACTTGATGTTTCTCAACACATAAAGTACAACATGTCACTCCGGCACAACGTCGATACTCCACTTACGAAACTAATAGTATCACGTTTCGGAGTCGCTAGCTCAGGAAAGGAAAAATACTTGGTATAAGTTAGTTTCCACAAGGAGCGGGACAACCCTATGATGCATCTGCGCTCATTCGCGCCATGTGCAGTGTTATCGGTATACCGGTATTAATATAGCACCTTGTCGGAAGGTATGGTGGGCACCGGAGGCCCCGGGTCTCCCTATTGGATGACTTCCTTCGGGCATCAGGAGCGAATGTTCCGGAGGGCAGCCTGTGCTATCTTGGGGAAACTGAGGCAAAGGCTTAGTCACTGGTTGTGTGAACACAAGTTCCAGTCACAAAGGACCCCAACACCGAGATCAAAAATTTGTACAGTTACAGATCAAAAATAACTGAACGCCCCCCGGTAACTATTGGAATTAGATAACCAACTCGCTTATTAGGACTGGTTGTTAGACTAGTAAAAGTTTTTCCCGTTGCTACTTTGGCACGTTCAGTTTATTTTGATATGTGACTATATGATAACTTATCTATGAGTACCCAAGCTCCCGCACGGTACTAAATTCAGTGAAATGTTCGGGTTCCTTATGCCTGGAGCTTGTATATAAAGTATAACCGGGTGAAACTCCTTCCCAAGCTAAGAGGGTAAAATAAAGCGTAGCTCAGGGTTGTTCGCAATGTAGCCCTTCTTAGTGAACGATTGTCAAGGAGACAGCTTGCTATGTAGCTTAAAGCCAGTACAGTCCTGGTACAGTTGCCATATATTTCATATCGCAAAGAGTTTCGGCTCCCCATGACATACCCTACTTAAACGTGCCCATCTGCTGAGTCAAACTTTCTTTGACCACTTAGTGAAAACAGTTTCACCAGATTGTTTATTATTGGGTGGGCCTGTTTGATAAGGGCTTATTGATCTCACAGGTGTGGCCACACTCCCATTGCTGTGTTACTAGTGATTCTCACCCACCGGTTCAGATCCGGATAGGTACAGTACCACGGTTGGAATGGGTTCATCGTATCATGTGGTAAAGCTCCTTGGTTCATAATCTAGTTTCACAGCTTGTTTGATGGAATCTGTAGACTTGAGACTAGTGCCATGAAATAAAAGATAGTGTTGTTAGTTCGAGTTCCGAAGTGCGAGGTGCTATTAACCTGGAGGCTTTTCAACGGTGGTAATCTTTCCTTTCTTCATAGTTCTGGTCTGCACTGGAACCGAGTGACCGTACATGACAAAGGTGGCTATTGTTAGACTGGGGTTTGTTTTTCTTCTGTAGTGGGTTTGTTTTGTTGGGCTGTGGGTAGGTACATGGGCCTGGTAGTGGCTTGTTTTGACTAGTGGAAGGCAGGTTGGCATAGCTAGTGTGATATAAATTTATGAGATTGAACACCTTTGAATCGTTACCTTCTACCCTATCAATTTGGATGCTTAGAGTTACATATGATGATTGCTCGCCACGAGGGGAGCGAACACCTTGAGAAAGTCATATGGTGCTCTATCATCGCATAAATTTGCCTACAGATATCCAATGCACCTAGCCAGTATTTATCTGCAAACCATCAAACTCCAGTCCCCCTGCAAAGAAATATAGCTTCCACAACAAAAATCTAGAAAATCTGGTTTAAGCATTTCATAAGTCCAGCAGATCCCAACCAACATTCCAAAATCTCTCGATAGAGTGAGTTCCTTATTAACCTCATAATCCTGAACCTAATGCCACAGATGCAAGTACGACAACAGTGAAATCGTGATTCACCTTTCTGAAACCTAGCCCGAATTCCCATATCTCATGATCCCGCCATCCCGATGCGCGACCCGCCTCCCCAGTCCCCATAATTGCTCCACCCCCCCTCCCAGTGTCGTTTCCTTAGCTTGAACAGTCTTTGGCTACTAGAATGTGTGGATCTTGGCTGAGGTTTCGATTTCGTCCGGAACTGGGGTTGAACCCAATATTAGGATTTCCTCCGGTTCTAAGTTTCCATCCAACATTAGGGTTCTGATTAGGGTTCGGGCCAGTATTGGAATCCCGGTTATGATTCGGGATGGTGTTAGGGTTCTGATTGGGATTCGAGTTAACATTAGGACTCCAGTTAGGATTCGAGTTAGGATTAGGATTCTAGTTAGAGTTCGAACCAGAGTTATTCGAGTCAGAATTCGAGGCGGCATTGGGGTCCCAGTTAGGATCCGGACTAGCACTAAGACTCTCGTTAAGATTCGGACTATTGTTAGGATTCTATCCAGCGTTAGGATTCTGTCCTGAACCCGTCTTTCGCCGGGTGTTAGGATTTCCGATCGGATAGGTAGTTGTGCCGCCCCAACCCCCGCCGTACCTCCTCCCACGGGCGTTTTGCCCAGAATTCCGGAAGATATCACCCCCCGATGCTCCCGAATGGTCTGATGACTGTCATCTGAAACAGCTCTTCCGCCAGGGTAGATTTGTGAGTGCGCAACTATTTTCCTGGGCGCATCCGGAATGGGGGCGGGGGCTTCCCGCTTCAGAGTGCGTTCTACTAGGTCATTTGTTCCCAAAGCCAATTGAACACCATTTCCGTGGTGAGGGTCTGGGGTTGAGGGACGGCTTGTGGGAGGTCTAGGATTCGGGAGCAAGTTCTCATTAGCAACATTATTTATGGATAGGTTGAATTTGGTATTTGGGGTGCTACTTTGGGGACTTGTTTGTAGAACATTGTGGATCAGTCTTTTTCCCAGCATCTTGAGGTCCTTGGAATGAATCGCCCGGTAATTATGAGACATCTGCCGTCAATCCCAATTCCATGGACCCCTTCTGGATCAGTGAATTCCCAGTAGGGGCGACACCCATTAGTGTCATTATAGTTGTGTCAATTGCAGATTTCGAGGAGGTAGGGTCTCTATCCAATTGCAACCCTGGGTTCGCCGTTAATGCTATATCTCCTGGGGCGAACTCTGAGTCGTCCTGAGGAATCAGATTCCTTCGGCTTCTTCTTTTCTTCCGTTCACCATCAGTAGTTAGTTTGCCTTCACTGTTCCTGCTCCAACTGCTCTCCTCCCCACTTTGCGCTGTTTCATATCCGTCGTCTCCACTATTTTCGTCCTCACTCTTAAAGTCCACCAACCATGCATCGCCCAACGCATCTGCCGCAGTAGGGCGATCCTCGGGTTGAATTGAGAGCATGGACTTTAGTAATGAAATTCCGGCATCGTCTGTTGGAGGTGATAACTCTTTTATTTTACCTTCGGGGAAGGGCAAATTCCCGTGGTAGTAACGAGATACTTGCTCCCCTGAGGCGAATAAGTGTGTCCCCACAAGTAACTCATATATTACACATCCGAGTGACCAAATGTCAACAGCGTTCGTGTGGATCGAGGTTTCACTATTAGAGTTCAGCCCCAGCACCTCCGGAGCGCCGTAAATTTGAGTTGACACCTGGGTGTGAAAGGTTGTGGTATCTTGAGGCAGGATCCGTTTTGATATTCCGAAGTCGCCTAGTTTGACCTGGACCGGAGACATCGAAATCACAAAAATGTTCTACGCATTGGTCAGTACTTTTGCGATACAACAGAGCCAAGCGAGGTGTTTGATGGTAGAAATAATACCGCAGGCTTTAGATCCCGGTGAGCTATCCCTTTTTGATGCATTACTTTGAGACCCTCGAGTATCTGCTTCGAAATGGTTTGAACTGTCTCTTGTTGTAGTGGCGAGCCGAGATGCTTGGTGAGATCACCTTCCGGGAGATATTCCATTGCGATATAGAGAACCTCGGGTTCCTCGAACCATCCCATGAACTTCACGAACAATTCCGGGCGCTGGAACAGCTAACCGTTAGACCACAACGAGGAAATCGCAAACGGGTAGTAAACCTGGGTAAAACCGCTCGGGAACGAGGAGACAAACCTTTGCTAATATGGCCATCACAAGGAGCTCCCTAGAGCAATCGAAGTTAGGGGGTAGTCTCCTCTTATTAATCGCCTTTACCGCACGATAGCGGCCGGTAGTTCCCCGGACTTGCTTATAGACGACACCGAAACCTCCTGTGCCAAGTTCCTCACAATTTCTCCAATCCTCCTTCACCCTCTTATACCTATTTTTCCATTTCTCAACATATCTTGTATGTCTAACGTGGCCCTGAAAGAATTCCGTCTCGAGTTTGTACCATTCAACTAAATCGGATTGAACCGTGCTCATTTCTCGAACTTGAGGCTCTTTGAGTCTCGAACTAGCGCTGTATTTTTATTGAGGAAGTGAGAACTAGGGAGGGAAGGGGGGGCAGAATAGCCACGGCTGTTGAGAATCTAGAAGTGAATGCTTGTTGAGAAGAGTGTCCAGGAGTGGTGGAAAGGGTACAATTTAACCCATCCTTCTTGTTGCCAGAGGTCCTCCGACAGTTCCAATATCCATACCGTAACACGTCTCGCAATTTAGCAAAGTAGGAGGCGGCCAGGTGATGGCTGATGGCATACAGAAAATGTTTTTTACTTACTTTTCTTTACTTTAATTCCCATCCAGCCAATTCCCTTACTACCCATCTTATTTCTTTATAATCCATTCGTGGCAGGAGGCAAACTAAGTTATTTCGAAGGCAACTACCTAAGTTACGCGAATTCCTCTCCTTCTGCATCTTATTTCTTTATAATTCATTGGAGCAGGAGGCAAACTAACTTATTTCGAACGCAACTACCTGTGCGGATTCCTATCCTTCCACCCCAGATCTGAGCTGCATGCAAAAGCGGTTGTCGTCACAAATGCCATTTTGAGAACGGACCGAGTGGATCGAGGGGTAATATTTCTTCCCTTATCATAAAATATTCTAAGCCTAACCGATCGGATGCCCCGCGCTGGGATATCTTCCACGTAGCATATCGTACCCTCTTTTCAACCTGAACGTGAAATTCACTCAATTATAGTGCTTGTGCATGCATGTGGCGTCTGATTTATTGGCTGACTTTTCTTAATCATTTGTCTACTCTTGGCCGCAAGGTTCCCGTGACGCTGGGTCTATGTGGGAAGGGGTTTTGAGGGCCGACTAGCGGTGTCCGGAACCAGGCTACGGCACAACGGAAGAACAGTTTGGATATTCAAGGGAAAAAGAAAAATTTGAGAAAAACGGACAAGGAGAGGATCACCTGGGGATAGATAGTCGGACAATCGGAAAAGTTTGGGCTTTCTTTTTCGCTTTGATTTTTTCCATTCTCTGGGCTTGAATTGCATGAAGGCTTCGTGGATTAGCTAGAGCAAGCTGAATTGATTCTGAATTGTGTGGCTTTTTTATAAGGGGCGGGGTTGTTATTTGCGATAGTTGGTGATTTGTAGCTTCCTCCGCTTGAGAGGGTATCATAGATACACAGTTGCCCGGTTCTTTATTTCTCAGGCCAAAAATTATGCGACCGTTAAGCACGGAGGCTGCCCCGTACCCCAATACCAGAATACAATGTGCTTGGCGGTCAACCATTTCGGATACCATCAACCGGGAAATATACCATCGAAAAAGTGAAACCTTTACAAGGACAACCCACACTGCAGCGGACAACAAAGTCCCCACGCTTAAAATTACGGTGGTGAATACGCACTCTGGGATATCTTTTTATCCCTTGAACAATGCAAAAAAAAGGAGAAGGATATGACTTAAAGGATAAAGAATTACCCTAACTCTGCTGGTAAATTTATTTTTCTACAATTTCCCCTCAATCTTTTAGTGATAACCTAGGGATTCTTGGCTCAAAAAACCGTCCCACAAAAAGCCTTTATGAGGGTGGGGAAATAAATATAAGACATTGACTGCATTACTCATTCTTTTTAACTTTATTTGTTAATTTTTCTTCACTATTTAATCGTGGCCGAAGAGAGTGATGGTTCCATGCAAGGGTTTCGCTTTTTCGATGACATATTTCCCGGTCGATGGTATCCGAAAGGGTTGACCGCCAAGAGAACGGTACTTATCCCCTAATCTGTGTGCAGATTTCGCAGCTCCCCAGCGTGGTTAATGGCATAGGTTAGCCTCAGATCTTTGCCCAAGCTGGTATGATCAACGAGCTCTTGCTATGACCTGACCAGTAGAAAACATCTCCACCGTTGCGACACTTGAACTATTCCTAATCCCGGAATACTCCAGGCAACTAAAAAGCGACAAATACAGACGAAGGGATTAGCAAGGCTTGCACGAACTCAACACATCTTAGAGACTCGCCTGACTCGGCGTGCAGCCAAAGCCATCATGCAAGGATCGGGGCCAATCTGAGGGTAGACTTGTGGCCATGGTTTATTGTGTTGGCCAATTAGAGTGCGACAATCTCTGGTCTTGCATAGCGAGTTCGGCGGGTTTCTACGGCAGTATGTGTAGCTCTGGGCCCCCATGACCAAACAACGGCAACGATACATTTGCTCAAAGAGAAACCCCATCACCCTTGCCTAAAAACGCTATATAGGAAGTGCTTGTGCTTGGGTGTAATATTTCGCAAATCATAGTTGATAATGCCAGATGACGATTGACCTAAGGAATTTCAGTGGTAATGAATTCACCACCATGAATCGGGCTGTGGTACCGGTACTTGTGTTCCAACACTGGCTGCCGGGCTACCGGGCTTACTGTCTCGTAATTATGACCCCCGTCGATACCGTATTCAAAGGAGCCCACATGCTGAGTCAGACTTTCTTTGACCTCGTAGTGTGAGAGCGACTTTCACCAGATTGTGTCATTGGCTGCGCCTATTGGATAGAGCCCGTTGAATTCATAAGTGTGACCGCGCTCCCATTGTTGTGTTATCAGGGATTCTCACCTACCGGTTCAGATCCGGATACATACCACAGTCCGAATTGGTTCATTACATCACGTGATGAGGCTTCTTGGGCTCATAATCTGATTTCCCCGCTGGTCAAATGGGATCTATAGAGTAGAGACTAGCACTACGAAAGAAAAGCCGGTGCTGCTAGTTCGAATTCCAAAGTGTGAGATGCTATTAACTTGGGGGCTTTTCAGCAGTTGTGGGCGTTCCCTCTTCACAGTTCTAGTCTAGAATGGGACCGAGTGACCGCGTATGACAATTGTGGGTTATCTTTAGACTGGGGTTTGTTTTTCTTCTGTAGTGGATTTGTTTTGTTGGGCTGTGGGCATGCGTGGGCCGGGTGGTGGTTTTTTTGAGTAGTGGAAGGTAGGTTGGTATAGCTAGTGTGATAAAAATTTATGAGATTGAGCACCTTTGAATCGTTACTCTTAACCCTATTGTTGTAATATCCGAATGGAACTCAAACGAAGAAGTGATAGCAGCACAAGAGTCAAGATAATAGATTTCCGCAAACTACTAGTTTGAATGACAGGAACGATATAGACAAGCTATATAGTGAGATGACTTGGTTCCACTTCCACCAAGTCTCCGTAACAAAGAACAAAGGCATTGAAAGAAAACACATATAAGAACAAAAGAAATAATAAAGAAAGTAAAATGAAGTCCGGATTTGTACCTTGCTTGAGAAGAATACAAAGACGTAGAAGAAGAATTTGAGAGGAGAAAGAAACCATATTTGAGAGGACCAAGAAATTATATACGAACACCTATCAACCTGTGCGCATAGAGTGACATATGGTGATTGCTCGCTACTAGGAAAGCGAACACCTTGAGAAAATCCTATGGAGTTCTGTATGCACTTAGGCTATGTTGGGCTGGGGCGGTATAGTATTATGGAGTGTAGTAAAACACCTAATCAGAATAATAGTCTTTGCAAGTATGGAGGAATCCCTATCGGTACAAGTGTCTATAACGATCAACACCGATTGCCTAGCCTTTCTGTGAACTTAATATAGCAATGAATCATCAATGAGCGAGCTAGGGTGTGGTAGTGGAATAAATTCCCTTAGGAGATCAAACCTCTAAGTTAGGGTTTTAGACAATGGCCTTAGGAGCGTATTTAGGATATTGGATAAGACAACTGGATATTGAGAAGTGGGTCCCCAGATACGGCGGGAGTTGTCGTCTTTTCCATACTGTTCAAATAATTTTACGTATTCAAAAATATTGGTAGTGGTAATGTGGTTCCTATGAAATATAATATACAAGGGAATCATTCCCAAGCATGTGACTTAACTTGTGAATGGCAGTATGATCACGGCCTATAGTTCCTTTGCTACTATCCTCAGAGTCGTTTTTTACCCCGCCGGCTATTTGGGCTCCCGTGTTGGATGTTCAAGAGTTAGAAAGCGTGGTGAGGGGTTCTGGAGTTCTGATTCGAGCACTCGAGCCAATCCACCTTACTGCATTCAACCTCCTGTTTTCCGATTATTATTATTATTCCAAAGTGGGCTGCAGGACTCTCCCGGAAATATCATGTCTGATAAGCTGCTCTGCTTGAGTACAGTACTACCCGTAGTAGGGCATAACCAAGTGGTTGAAGAGCAGCTAGCCTAGTATTATTAGAGTCGGAATCAGATGAACAAACGCTCCATTCCTCATTTGACTTGAACATCCGGTAATATCATAGAATCTCAGATGATTAAATCTTGTGAAGTACCGTTCGGGTTACCTCCTCTGGTAAGGCCCGGCATCTATCTTTTTTTTTGTCTTTTGAAGGGCCGAACTCTGTTTTTACTCCCTTTTCCGGCAAAGGAGATGCAGGACTACCAGTACTGTATCTAGCGCATTGTTCAATACTCGGCGGTTTGCAACTGTACAAATCTGATACTATAGTTAGTGCTCTACAATTACGATCCATCCGCTCAAATATCTCAAGTGGTGAGACGGGGGAGAGTAATGCTTCTTATTAGATTGTGAGTGGGGTAGTGGAAGGCAGACAAACAAAACCGTCCTGTTTACTGGGGCTAAAGCCACCGTATAAAATTTCCTAACTGATTTCCAATACACCTAGCCAGTGTTTATCTGCAAACCATCCAACTCCAGTCCGCCTTCAAAGAAATATAGACTCCACAGCCAAAATCTAGAAAATCGCGTTTAAAAATTCCATAAGTCCAGCAAATCCCAACCGACATTCCAAAATCTCTCGACTGGGTGAGTTCCTTTTGAACTTCATAATCCCGAACCTAACGCCATAGATACAAGCTGCAGTACGACAACAGTGAAATCATGATTCATCTTTCTGAAGCCTAGCCCGAATTCCCATATCACTTCATGATCCCGCCATCCTGATGCGCGGCTGACCTCCCCAGCCCCCGTAATCCCTCCACCCCCCTCCCCAGTGCCATTTTCTTAGCCTCAACTGTCTTTCGCTACTAGAATGTTTAGATCTTGGCTGAGGTTTCAATTTCCTTCCGGCACTGGGGTTGAACCCAATATTAGGATGATTTCCTCCGGTCCTAAGTTTCCGTCCAACATTAGGATTCTGATTAGGGTTCGGGCCAGTATTGGAATCCCGATTATGATTCGGGATGGCGTTAGGGTTCTGATTGGGATTCGAGTTAACACTAGGATTCCTGATAGGATTCGAGTTAGGATTAGGATTCTAGTTAGAGTTCGAAGCAGCGTTATTCTTGTCAGGATTCGAGGCGGCATTGGAGTTCCTGTTAGAATTCGGGCCAGAACTAGGCCTCTCGTTAAGATTCGGACTATTGTTAGGACGCTATCCACTGTCAGGATTCTGTCTTGAATTCGGGTTTTGCCAGGGGTTAGAATTTCCCACGCGACAGGCGACGGTGCCACCCCAACCCCCGCCGTACCCCCTCCCACGGGCGATATGCCCAGAATTCCGGAAGATATCACACCCCAATTCTCCCTAAAGGTCTGGTGACTATGACCTGAATTAGTTCTTCCGGCAGGGTATATTTGTGAGTGGGCAATCCTTTTCCTAGGCGCATCCGGAATGAGGGCGGAGGCTTCGCGCTCTAGGGTGCGTCCTACCCAGTCATTTTCTCCCAAAGCCAACTGAACACCATTTCCGTGGTGAGGGTCTGGGGTTGGTGGACCGCTTGTGGAAGGTCTAGGATTCGGCAACCAGTTCTCATTAGCAACATGTTTTATAGATACTGTAGGTTGAGTTTGGTATTTGGGGTGCTACTTTGGAGACATGTTTGTGGAATATTGTGGATCCATCTTTTCCTCAGCATCTTGAGGCCATTGGAATGAGTCGCCTGGTGATTGTGCGATATCTGCTGTTAATCCCAATTTCATGGACCCCTTCTGGGTCAGTGCACCCCCGGTAGAGGTGACATTTGTTATTGTCGTTATAGTTGTGTTAATTGTAGATTTCGAGGCGGCAGGGTCGTTATTCAATTGCAACCCCGCATTCGCCCCTAATGCTAGATCGCCTGGGCCGAACTCTGAGTTGTCTTGGGTAATCAAATTCCTTCGGCCTCTTCTTTTTTTCCGTTCGCCATGAGTAGTTAGTTTGCCTTCACTCTTCCTACTCCAACTGCTCTCCTCCCCACTTTGTGCTGTTTCGTATTGATCGTCTCCACTATCTTCGTCTTCACTCTTAAAGTTCACCAACCATACATTACCCAATGCATCCGCCGCAGTAGGGCGATCCTCGGGTTGAATTGCGAGCATGGACTTTAGTAATGAGATTCCGGCATCGTCCGTCGGAGGCGACAACCCTTTTAGTTTATCTTCTGGAAAGGGTAAATTCCGGTGGTAATAACGAGATACTTGCTCCCCTGAGGAGAATAAGTGTGTCCCTACAAGTAACTCATATATTACACATCCGAGTGACCAAATATCGACAGCGTTCGTATAGACCGAGGTTTCACTAGTAGAGTTTAACCCCAGCACCTCCGGAGCGCCGTAGATTTGAGTTGACACCTGGGTGTGGAAGGTTGTGGTATCTTGAGGCAGGATCCGTTTTGATATTCCGAAATCCCCAAGCTTGACTCGGACGGGAGACATCGAAACCACAAAAATGTTCTACTTATTGATCAGTATTTTTGCGATACCACAGAACCAAGCGGGGTGTTTGGCTATAGGAATCATACCGCAGGCTTTAGGTCCCTGTGGGCTATCCCCTTTTGATGCATTACTTTGAGACCCTCGAGTATCTGCATCGAAATAGTTTGAACGGTCTCTTGTTGCAGCCGCGAGCTGAGATACTTGGTGAGATCGCCTTCCGGGAGATATTCCATTGCGATGTAGAGAGTCTCGGGTTCCTCGAACCATCCTAGGAACTTCACGAACAATTCCGGGCGCTAAAATGGCTACCCGTTAGACCACAACAAGGAAATCCCAAGCGGGTAGTAAACCACCGGGGAACGAGGAGACAAACCTTTGCTAATATGGCCATCACAAGGAGTTCCCTAGAGCAATCGAGCTCAGGGGGTAGTCTCCTCTTATCAATCGCCTTTACGGCACGATAGCAGGCGGTAGTTCCCCGTACTTGCTTATAGACGGTACCGAAACCTCCTGTGCCGAGTTCCTCACAATTTCTCCAATCCTCCTTGATCCTCTTATACCTATTTTCCCCCTTCTCCACATATCTTGTATGTCTGACGTGATCCTGGGAGAATTCCGTCTCGAGTTTGTACCATTCAACCAAATCGGATTGAACCGTGCTCATTTCTCCAATTTGGGGCTCTTCGGGTTCCGAACTCGCGCTGTATTAACTGAGGAATTGAGAATTGGGGTGGCGGAATGGCGGCAGTTGTTCAGAATCTGGAAATGAATGTTTGTGAATCAAGCGAAGAGTGGCGAAGAGTGGTAGAGGGGATGCAAGTTGACTTATCTTGCTGGTCCTCCGGTAGCTCCAATATTTTTACCAACGCCATATTGAGATTTCATCTTTTGTACTAGTTGTGTGGGCGGAACCGGGTTTGATTGGTCGGAATCTGGCGAGTAAACATCGAAAGCGCCGATGGTTGGACGTTTTACCGTCCCGAAAGACAAAGTCAGGCGAGCCCAAAAGAATCTCCACTGCATGAACTTCACTCTCATTGGCTAAGTGGCCCAAGGGCCAATGGGAACCCTTCCGCCTTACTTACCTCTGACCCCCGTACCGCATTCAAATAACAGGGCAAGGCTGAGAGAAAGGTCCTACCTGACTTAAGGCGCTGTTTTGGCTGGGATGGCCCTTGTCCCATGCGAATGGCCATCGCAACCAAACTGGGCCTAAGCTGCTTTGGATACATATCATACCAAGCCTTCACCTCATGTCATAAAATAAGGTATTGGGGGTTCACTTGAAGGATTTATATTGTCCGTTAACAAAATTAACCGTACCGTACACAAAGGATCCATGGCAACCCAACTCCTCGAGATCCCGCACTTTCAACGCCACCTAAAGATGCTCCTCTGGATCAAATATTAATTCCTGCTATCTATTATACTGTGTATTTACATTTTAGGTCTTTTTCTTTCTTTTTTCATGATAGTGAGGTTAGTGGAGGAGTGCTGTTATCGTGGCTGGTGTTTTTCCTGTTCATTGATGTATGGTATGATATACGGTTAGTTTTGTTAAGGAACCATATTAAAGGGTTAGGTATATTTTATAATAATATTATGATAATAATAATAATAATAATTATATAAACTTATGAGATTGGACAACTTTGAGTAGTTACCCTTTACCCTATCAACTTGGGCGCCTAGAGTTGCATATGGTGATTTCTCGCTATGATACTAGGAAATCAATCACCTTGAACTAATCTTATGGGGTTCTGTATGCACTTAGATCATGTTGGGCCGTGGCGGCATGGTATAATGGAGTGTAGAAAAACAGCTGATCAAAATAATAGTCTCTGCAAGTATGTAAGATTCCTATGGGTACGAGTGTCTACAACGACCGCCTAGCCTCCCCGCACGCGTAATAAAGTAACGAATTATCAATAAAGAGCGAGCTGGGGTGTGGTGATGGTGGAATAAATTCCCTTTGGAGCTCAAACCTCTATGTTAGAGTCCTTGACAATGGCTTTAGGTGCTTATTTAGGTCCGATTTGGTATTGAGTAAGCCCTGTAGGTATTGAGAAGTGAATCTCCAGATAAGGCGGGAATTGTCATCTGTGCCGTACTGTCCAAGTAATTGTACGTATTCAAAAATATTGGTAGTTCTTATAAAATATAATATGCAAGGGAAACCTTCCTAAGGGTGTGACTTAACTTGCGAATGGCTGTATGATCACGGCCTATAGTGCTTTCGCTACTATTCACAGAGTCGTTTTTGCTCCGCCGGTTATTTGGGTCCCAGTGTCGGATGTTCGAGAGTCGGAAAGCGTGGTGGGGGGATTCTGGAATTCTGATTGAAGTGTTCAAGCCAATCTATTTCCATGTTTATTGCCTCCTGTTTTCCGATTATTATTATTATTCTACAGTAGCTGCAGGACATCCCTGAATAGATTATCTGATAAGCTGCTGTATTACCAGTAGAGCACAGCCCCACCCGTAGTAGTGCATAACCCAGTGTCGGTAGCGTGGCTGGCCCAGGATTATTAGTGTTGGAATAAAATGAATAAATGTTCCATTCTTCATTTGACCTGAACATGCGGTAATATCATAGAATCTCAAACGATTGAATCATGTGTAGTACCGTTCGGTTTGCCTCCTCTGATAAGGCCCGGCATCTCTTCTCTCTTTTTTCGTCTTTCAGAAGGGCCGAACTGTGCTTTCCCTCCCTTTTCCGGTGAACGAGATGCTGGACTACAAATGTTGTATCTAGCGCATCGTTCAACACTCGGCGGTTCGCAGCTGCACAAATCTAATAGTGTAGTTAGTACTTTATAATTACGATCCATCTGCAAAAATATCTCAACTGGTGAGAGGGGGGGAGTGTAATACTTTTTATTAAATTTCGAATGGGATAGTGCGAGGCAGACAAACAAAACTATCCAGTTTTCTGGGGCTAAAGCTATCGCATAAATTTGCCTAACAGACTTCCAACACACCTAGCCAGTATTCATCTGCAGGGCTTCCAATCCGAGTCCCCCTGCAAAGAAATATAGCTTCCACAGTCAAAGTCCAGAAAATTCGTTTTAAACATTCCATAAGTCAAGTAACGACCAACCAACGTTCCAAAATCCCTCGACAGGTGAGTTACTCTTTAACTTCATAATCCCTCACTTAGCGCTGTAGATACAAGTAAGATAACAATAAAATCATGATCGATCTATCTAAAACCTAGCCCAAATTTTTCATACCACTTCATGATCCCGCCCACTTTGATGCCCGATCCACCCCTCCAGTTTCCTACAACCCCTCCACCTCCGTCCCCAGTGCCGTTTCCGTCTGAACTGTCTTTGGCTACTAGTATGTTTGGATCCTAGTTGAGGTTTCGATTTCCTCCGACACTAGGGTTGAATCCAATGCTAGGATTTCCTCCGGTCCTAAGTTTCCATCCAACATTAGGATTCTGTTTAGGGTTCGGAATAGTATTGGAATTACGGTTATGATTCGGGACGGCGCTAGGATTCTGGTTGGGATTCGAGTTAACATTAGGATTCGAGCTAGGATTAGGATTCTAGTTAGAGTTCGAACTAGAGTTAATCTTGTTAGGATCCGAGGTGGCATTGTGGTTCCAGTTAGGATTCGGGCCTGCACTATGATTCTGATTGAGATTCGGATTATTGTTAGGATTCCGTCCCGAATTCGGGTTTCACCGGGTGTTAGAATTTCCCATGGGATAGATAGTTCTCTTACACCGACCCCCGCCGCCCTCCCTCCTATGGGTGTTAAGTGTAGAATTTTGCAAGCCCTTATCGCCCAATGCTCCCAAATGGTCTGACGACTATGATCTGAACTAGCTCTGCCGGCGGGGTAGATTTCCGAGTGCGTAATTCTTTCCCTCGGTCTATCTAGAACGGGGGCGGGGGCCCCGCGTTTTAGTGTGTGTCCTACCCGGAAATTTGTCACAGGGACCGATTGGGCATTATTTCCATCGTGAAGGTGTGGTGCTGGGGGACTACTTGCGGGAGGTCTAGGATTCAGAAACCAGTTCTCATTAGCAACATCTTTTATAGATAGGTTGAATTTGGTATTTGGGGTGCTACTTTGGGGGGGTGTTTGTAGAATATCGCGGATCCGTTTTTTCCTTAGCATCCTGAGGCTCTTTGATTGAGTGACGTAGTAATTGTAAGGGATCTGCTGTCAATTCCGATTTCATGGAACCCTTCTGGACGGGGGAGCCCTTAGTGGAGGAGACATCCGGTAGTGTCATTGCAGTTGTGACAGTTGCAGGCTTGGCGGTGATGCTGAGGTGGCTATCCGGTTGCAGCCTTGCGTCGATCCAGAAACCTACATCTCTTGAGGCGTACTTTGAATTGTCTTGGGCAATCGGATTCCTTTCGCCACCCCCTTTCTTTCGCTTGTTAAGAGCAGCTGGTTCACCCTCCCTCTTCCTGGTCCAACTTATCTCGTCCCCACTTTGTACTGTTTCATCCTGATCTTCTCCACTATCTTCGTTGTCACTCTCAAGGCCAACTAACCACTCATTGCCCAATGCATCCGCCGCAGTAGGGCGATCCTCGGGTTGAATTGAGAGCATGGACTTTACTAATGAAATTCCAGCATCGTCCGTCGGGGGTGATAACCCTTTTAGTTTATCTTCGGGGAAGGGCAAACTCTTGTAGTAGTAACGAGATACTTGCTCCCCTGAGGTGAATAAGTGAGTCCCCATGAGTAACTCGTATATTACACCTCCGAGTGACCAAATATCAACAGCGTTCGTATAGACCGAGGTTTCACTATTAGAATCCGATCCCAGCACCTCCGGAGCGCCGTAGATTTGAGTTGGAGCCTGGGTGTGAAAGGTTGTGGTATCTTGAGGCAGGATCCGTTTTGATATTCCGAAATCCCCAAGTTTGACTCGGACGGGAGACATCGAAACCACAAAAATATTCTACGCGTTGATCAGTATTCTTGTGATAAGGCAGGCCCGAACGAGGTGTTTGGCTGTAGGAATCATACCGCAGGCTTTAGATCCCGGCGAGCTATCCCCTTCTGATGGATTACTTTGAGACCTTCGAGTATCTGCCCTGAAATAGTTTGAACTGTCTCTTGTTGTAGGGGTGAGCCTATATACTTGGTGAGATCGCCTTCCGGGAGATATTCCATTGCGATATAGAGAGTCTCGGGTTCCTCGAACTATCCTAGGAACTTCACAAACAATTCCGGACGCTAAAACGGCTAACCGTTAGACCACAAGGAAGCCCCAAACGGGCGGTGGGCCGGGGCGGAGTCCCTCGGGAATGGGGAGACAAACCTTTGCTAATATGGCCATCACAAGGAGCTCCCTGGAGCAGTCGAAGTTAAGAGGCAGTCTCCTCTTATCGATTGCCTTTGCTGCGCGATAGTGGCCAGTAGTTCCCCGGACCTGCTTATAGACGGTACCGAAACCTCCGGTGCCGAGTTCCTCACAATTTCTCCAATCCTCCTTGATCCTCTTATACCTATTTTTCCCTTTCTCCATATATCTTGTATGTCTAATGCGATCTTGAATGAATTCCGTCTCGAGTTTGTACCATTCAACCAAATCGGATTGAACCGTGTTCATTTCTCTAATTTGAGGCTCTTTAGGTACCGAGCTCGCTCTGGATTAGCTAAAGAAGTGGGGATGGGAGCAGAACGGCCACCGCTGTTAACGGGCCAGAGGGGAGTATTTTGTCAATCAAGCGAAGAGTAGCGAAGGGTGGTGGAAGGGAATATTTATCAATCAAGAGAAGGCTAGTGAAGTGTTGGGTAGCGGATACAATTAACTTGTCTCGCTCGCTGCGAAAGGTTCCTAACAGTGCTAAGTTATGTGGGGCAGTTTTCTCAATGGTTCATCGCCTTCGCTCTCCCTCGTTGTAATTGCACTTTGCGAATCGCACCGGGATCATTGGCTGGGCTTGTGCCCGCTGCGGATCTGAGAGGCATACAAGAGTGGTTGACATTGCAGATGCCCTACCGCGAGTGCCGCTAGAGGCACAAGAAGGGTCGCCAGCCAACTTGAATATCATACCTGACAGCTAGAATAAGAAAACCTTTAGAATACCATGCGCTTGGCGGTCAACCCTTTCGGATACGCTGGACCGGGAAAATTAGTATCGAAAGAGTGAAACCTTTGCATGGAACTATCACTCTCTTCGCCATAAAATAGTGAAGAAGAATTAAAAAATAAAGTGAAAAAGGATCATTAAATCCAGTCAATGTTGTATATTTATTTTTCCACCCTTAGAATCCCTTTCTGTAAAGGTTTCGCTTTTCGATAGTAAATTTCTCGGTCGATGTGGTACTCTAAAGGTTTGCCCGCCCCGCAGTGGAATTTCCACGAGCTATTCCTAAATAGTAGTGGCTAGGGTGGGCTCGAGTACTCGAGTACTGTGAATGGACTTCCCCCCCCCACATACGACGCTCCCCAGAAATCCCGCACAACCAGTGTCACAAAATGGATAAGCCTATCTTGTGGCGCATACACTACTGGTTACAGCCAAATCATTAAACCAGATAAAAAGAAAAAGAAAAAAAGTGTACATGTGTCCATGCTTTCAAGTACCTCATTAACCCTGAGAAATATAAACAGAGCCCCCCCCTCCTCAACCGTAGTTGGGCCCACGACGATAACATACTGGCGGCTCCCATCTATTACCGGTATGCCATGGTCAGACACTGGCAACAAAGTACTCGAGTACTGGTGGCTAGTTAGAAGGATGGTTGTAGCTCATTGGCATCCGGAGGTCGGGAGCGAAATGCTGATCTCAGCCCCTCTGGCCTCCGCTTCCATCTCTTACGGGCGCTGGGGACCTGTTTTTCTCCCGGTAAACCGGGTAAGTTAATCCTTGGCCAGGATTACACTGTATTGTACATGATTCCATTATTCGAGTTTCCTACAGTCTGCCTCAAGCGTTACGAGGACTTTGCCGACACAAGGGTCTGGTAGTTTCGCACAGTATCCTTCTCTGAACTGGTGCTGTCACTTAATACGGTATTTAGTGTTGAGTGTAGTAGGGTACGGGCAACCACCCTAGTAGTGTTGTGGAGAAGATAGGACGGCGTTGAGGGTAAACCACTAGTTGCGCACACATGTTTGTTAGTCCTATTTAGTTAGCAGTGGCGCGCATCTGAGAATAGAACAAGTTCTCTCACATCCACCACGTCCACCCATCCAACAGGTTATGAGCCTTTGCGTTCCACGCAGCTTAAGCCAAGGTGAAAAATCGTCCATTCGATAGGCGGCTATCTATGCCGTGTGCTTTTTCGAATCGTTCTTCTCACCAAGCTTGAGTAAAGGAGAAAAATCGTTCATTCAATAGGTGGCTATCTACGCCGTGTGCTTTTTCGAATCGTTTTTCTCACCGTTTGTTTTATCGATATCTCTCTCTCTCTCTCTCTCTCTCTAGTTCAACTCATCTCGTTCGTATGATGACTGAACTTTACCAGTCTACGCAGTTGAGCCTTGTGTTGTTTCCTCTCTTGGGAGATAATAATTTCGGGCCTTGGAGGCAGAGAATGTCCGATAAATTCAAAGAATTCGACCTCTGGTAGATCATATCGGGTCGTGAAAAGTCAGCTGATACGGATAGCATGGATGCGGCAGTGCAGGCCGCCTACAACAAGCATTTGCTGAAGTGTTTTCGGATTACAGCAAAGATTTGGAACGCTATGGAGCCACAGATTTGTGCCCAATATACGTCGGCTGCCTACGATGAGGATCCAGAATCCCTATGGAAGAAGCTTGAGGAAGGCTATCGCAAAGCTCTTGGGCTGGAACTCTACGATTTTCGGAGATCTCTGTTTGACTGCACCTTTGACGGATATCGGATGGCATCAGAATATGTCCACGAGATTGAACGAATTATAGAATGTTTGCGCAAGGCAGAGGAAGAGATCAAACCTCGCGAGAAAACCCTTTACCTGTTAAACGGTCTACCGGCGTCATGGCGCGAGTGGCGTGATCTTCAAGCCACGATTCTTAAACCAGACCAACCGGAGGATTTGATCGCGGCTATCAACGCAAGAGAATCTACCATGAATCGCAACAAAGGGGGGTCTACTGGTAACGATGCCGTTCTGGCGGTAAAGGGATAAGGATATGGCTATGGCTCTTCAGCGTCAGGGTCTGGGGGAGCATCTAGTAGTCAGATGATGAGAGGGAATGGACAAGCGAGCTATGGACAGTCGATTGTTTGTTACTACTGTCAGAAGAAGGGTCACCGGTGCAGTGCATGTCGGAAACTCAAATCAGACACAGCAAAAGGCATTCGTACGGAGAAAGTTACGACAGCAGCTGAGGTGGCTTCGAAGGATCAACCAAAGAACTCTCTTTTTACAGCTTTGAGTTCGACCGGTGCACCTATGAGCCGACATCAATGGCTTTTGGATAGTGGCTGTAGTACCCACGTTACGGGTTTGCAGTACTGTTTTACCACCTACGAACGAATTCCCGAGGGCGAACACAGGATTTGTGTTGCCAACAATGCAGAGATCAATGCACTCGGTCAAGGCGATGTGACTCTCTTGCTATGGGATGATGGAAAGCAATGCAAGATGGAGTTACTCTTGAAAGATGTGTTGCACGTTCCAGCTTGCGGCGAGAACAGTGTACTTTCGGTTTCTCAACTACGACGCTCGGGTATTTTTGTCGAGTTTCCACCAAGTGGGGGAGCTACTATGAGATATAGTAACGGCTCTTTGGTTGGAGTAGCAGAAGCGAACGGGCTCTATGTACTGAGAGCTATGAGGGGTGAAGTATTGGGACACCTTGGAGTTAATAATGCGTTTGCTCTGGACAATGGCGAAGGAGCAGCCAAGGAGGCTGCGCGGTGGCATTTCAGCCTAGCGGACTTATGAGCAGAAGCTGTGCGTAGGCTGTCACTGGAGGATAACGATATTCCCAGTATACGGAAGGTCCCACGTTGTGTTTGCGCGGGTTGTGTGTATGGAAAAATGGCAAGGAAGCCGTTCCCGTCAGTTTTACCATCGTCAAAAGCGACGCAACCTCTTGAGATTGTCCACAGTGATATAGCCGGACCGATCGATCCGAAATCACTTGGGGGAGCTCTCTATCTCCTCATGTTTACAGATGACTTCACCAGGTACAAGGTGGGTTATCTACTAAAGCACAAATCGGAGGCATTTGCTCGCTTTAAGGAATATAAAGCCTTGGTAGAGAAACAACAAGGAAATATTATTAGGAAACTCCGCACGGATGGGGGAGGGGAATATACGTCAAATGAATTTTGTCATCTCTTACAACAAGAAGGAATAGAGATCCAAAGAACGACACCAGATACGCCTCAATCCAATGGAGTGAGTGAAAGAGCGAACCGTACCATCACTGGAACTACGCGTGCGCTTTTACATGCAGTCAGTGCCGCTAAGCAATACTGGGCTGAGGCGGCGATGACAGCGATATATGTCGGCAATCGGCTTCCTACACGTGCGATTCAGACAGGTTTTACACCGTACGAGCTTTGGTATGGAAGGAAACTCATCTACAAGCATCTTCGGGTATGGGGTTGTGTAGCCTATGCGCAGGTTCCAAAAGAGACCAGAAAGAAGATGGACAAAGCGCGACGGAAACGCATCTTCATTGGGTACACTGATACTACCACGCAATATCGCCTCTACGATCCGATTGGAAAACGCTTTGTGATTTCCCACGCTCTTATCTTCAAGGAGTCTATGTCATACTACAATACCAGCGATACGGTGGGTCAAGAATTGAGACACTACTACGCGCCAGAGATTCAGCCATAGGAGGAACAGCTGGCTTGGGGTGACGGGTTTGACGAGGAGGAAGCACCAGGGGAGAAGGCACCTGAGAGGAGAGTGAGAGAAGAGGAGCAAGAACAAGTATTTGATTGGGGAGATGCCGAGGAGGGACTTGCACCCTTTCACCTACCCAAACCACGAGTCGAGTCGTCATCGGCAGGATAATCCTCCAATGGCGGTGATGGTGATGGTGATGATGATAATGACGCAGACCGGGAAGAGATGCCGTTTGTGAGGACGAGAAAGAAGAGGAGGAAATCGGACACTCCAGGAATGCTCAGGGGGCTGAAAGCAGACACGAATAGCTCCTACTGTGAGTCGCAGAAAGGAAAGCTTCCTACTACAGAGGGAATGGGAAGCACACATTCCAAGAGTGGGTCCGGAACATCAAACACAGGTACTAGTGAAGCGATGGTGGAGGTGGTCTACATGGTGGAGGCAGGTCCGAATACGTATAAGTCAGCTATGGAGTCAGATGAACCATGCGAATAGCAGGAGGCTATCGACTCTGAGTGTGTATCGTTGGAGAAGAATAAGGTGTTGACGTTCGTTCATGAGATACCAGAAACGAAGAAAGCAATCCCTACGAAACTCATTTTACAGCGCAAGCTCAATGGGGTTGGGCAAAGAGTAAGGTATAAAGCATGCTTGGTGGCTCAGGGTTTTCGCCAGGTGGAAGGCTTGGATTTTACGGATACTTTTGCGCCGGTAGCGAGTCTGTCGAGTGTTCGTGTTGTGTTGTCTATTGCAGCAGCAAAGGGTTTTGCAG
>Ga0307513_10001931_pt1 | contig 29361 bp, 15 predicted proteins | sample 15_EM_MG_FD_202174 | JGI IMG/M metagenome (GOLD analysis project Ga0307513, IMG submission 202174) | Populus trichocarpa ectomycorrhiza microbial communities from riparian zone in the Pacific Northwest, United States - 15_EM | ecosystem: Host-associated > Plants > Roots > Unclassified | place... | reverse complement strand
GCCAGGCTCAGGCTTAACCAGGCCTGCAGGCTCGGGCCAGGCTAGATCCGAGAGAATTTGGACAGGCCGGGCCCGGCTTTACCGAAGCCTGGCCGGCCTAGCCCGTTGGGAACACTGTACACCGCTGTTCCTCCATCAAAAAAGAAGGGAGAAAAAAGAGGCGCACTATAGACGGGATACCTGCCGTTGGAGGGGGAGGGTGGGGGAGAGAAAAGGAACAAAAAATCGCAAAAAGTAGTACGTCGAAGAAAAAAAGGCGCGGGCAGGAATTTACAGCTGGAGGAAATTAAGTATGAATAGATGAAAACTAAAAGCTGTAAACCAGACTATCTCACAATAGAACGTTTCACCTCACTAACCAGGCCCTATCGCACTTTGTAAACAGAAACCCATATATCCTCACTCGACTAAGTTGGACCGGGGGTTTCAGATGGTGTGGCAGTATATACACACCCCACCCCCCATCGCCCGAAAAGGATGAGGTCCAAGGCGGTCTTCCATGGCCTACATGGTCCTAAAGAGAAGAAGTGAGGGTGATTTCACGAGGTAGTGTTTCCTAGGCATCAAGCCGCGTTGGGGGTTACGACACGACTTCATGAGACTGTAGCAGCGCTACAGCAGTCTTACGGCCACGACTCACTGCGTACATGAGCGGTGTTTGGCCGCGATTATCTCGCTTGTTGACGTTGACCTCTTTCCGCCCGGGTAGCAATTTCACCACTTCCTCATACCCACTGCGAGCGGCAAGTAAGAGGGGCGTTTGGCCCGAGATTATCTGGCTTGTCGGGGCTGACCTCTTCCCGCTTGAGTAGCATTTTCACCACCCCCCCTATGTCCGTTCTGGGCAGCACACGAGAGCGGCGTTTGACCGTTGCCGTCTAGCTTATCGGGGTCGACCCCTTCCTGCGCGAGTAATATTTTCACCACTCTCATATGCCCTTTCCAAGCGGCATACGAGAGTGGTGTTGTCCCGTGATTATCTGGTTTGTCAGGGTTGACATCTTCCCGCCCAACCAGCCTTTTCACCACTCCCAGGTGTCCTTTGCCCGCGGCATAAAGGAGCGGTGTTCGGCCACCACGGTCTAGTTCGTTGGGGTTGACCACTTTCCGCCCGAGCAGTATTTTCACTACAGCCTCTTGTCCTGTAAAAGCGGCATACACCAGCGGTGTTATACCGTCATTGTCTGGCTTATTGGGGTTGACCTCTTCCTGACCGAGTAGTATTCTCACCACTCCTTCATGCTTATTCCGCACGGCATACAAGAGCAGCGTTTGGCCGTCATTATCTGGTTTGTCGGGGCTGACCTCTTCCCGGCCGAGTAGTAGCTTCATCACTTGCTCATGCCCACCGCGAGCGGCATGCCAGAGAGGTGTTTGGCCGCTATTATCTGGCCTGTCAGGGTTGACCTCTTCCCGGGCCAGAAGTATTTTCACCACTCCTTCATATCCATTCTGAGCGGCAAACGAGAGCGATGTTGACCGCGATCATCTGGTTTGTCGGGGCTGACCCCTTCTCGGCTGAGTAGTATTTTCACCACTCCCTCATGCCCACGGCAAGCGGCATGCAAGAGAGGTGTTTGGCCACAATCATTTGACTTGTCGGGATTGACCTCTCCCTGCTCGAGCAATATTTCTACTACTTCCTCATGCTCATTACGAGCAGCCCAAGAAAGCGGACTGTGCCCCCCGAAATCTCCCCCGTTGGCATTACAACATTCCATCTCTATCAAAGCAACAACAACCTGAGCAATTCCGAAGAAAGATGCGTAGTGTAGTCCACTAAACGGAAAATTCGTGCCAAAATCCCCTAGACGTAGTCCCTTTTTTACTTGTCTTAAAAGTAATTGGGTGGATATGTGGCCATCATGCCCATGTAGCAGCTCTAGGGCAAGCAATTTGGCTTGGTCCGAGAGTTCCATTCTTGCATGGACTCCCCAGTATAAAGAGCAATACTCTACGAAGGGATTGTTATGGAAGTTGGAAGCTAGATCGGCCGGAACGGCTTTGACCTGTTTGGAATTCAAATAGGTTAAGCAGATCTCTGCCATTGTCGAGTGACTTCTACTGAAAATATCCGGGCGGGCGGAAAGATACTCTTGTAGAGTAAAGTGGACCAATCGCACAGTTGATGTTTCCTCATCCACCATAACCAGCCCTTGGCAGCAGCCCACCAAAGTCGACATCCAAGGGACGTTACCAGCATCGAATTCTGTGGAGCCTAGCTCGACTGCTAGCGCGTGGCAGAGCTCATCCGCCTTCAACGGCCGTTCGGCATGACTGATCCACATCAAACGCTTCATCCCCAGTCTCGCTTTGTCCCCTCCCTGCGCCTTTATCCGTTCAATTGTCTCATAGTAAGCATCTTCCAACCCGAGCCCATTTGTCATTCTGCTGAGTCTCTCCCGTCTCCGATATATGATATATCGTCGATTCTTCCAAGATTGCTTCTATATTTAAGGAAGCGAGTAGAAACCTAAATTTACCTATTAGCCAATAATGTGGGTGGGTCCTCAGTATTATTTTCCCTACACACATTTCCGATATATTCTCGGGCACCTTGTGCAGAATGTCTGCCTCCAGATTCTCGGCCATGGAATCTGGCTTTTCGTCCTCGTCCAGTCTATCCCGCAGGTGCGTGATGATATCGTTTTTGGTGGAGCTTACAGATAGACTTGTCGCTCGTCCAGCAAGGTGCTCTTCGATCTCGGCCAGAATATGGGACCTTCCGGTCATGAATATTCGTGTGCCAGGGGACTTCTCCAAAATTTGTTTTAGAGAATCAAGGAGCCTAAGCCGTTGCACACCGACGCATTCGTCAAGCGCATCAATGCACACAAACGTGGGTTGCGAGGATGTGATGGCCTGCAGCATCCTCACGATATCAACGAGTTGCGGTTCGCATCCATCAATGGGTTTTCTCTGCTCCCAGAAGGCCCACGATATTTCCCACGGGATTTTTACAAATCGACTATGGTTGAACGGCGAATAACGGCGGCGATAAAACAGCGAGTGATAGGCGATGAAACGAAACAAACGCCAAGGCAAGGCAACACCAGATAGATCGCACAACACAGAAGCGGGGGAAAATTTTCTCTTCACCAACACACACTCTCTCACGACATACGATACTATCTAACTAACATAACTAACGGCGAAAACAGGAGTATATAGGAAAAACAACAATATCTTCCATCCACCCACCGAGTCCAATCCTCCCATCGATCGTCATACTGATCCACGCTCTTCCACGCATACTGCCGTTTCCATGCTGGCCCCCCAGGCCTTCCATGCTCGCCCCCGCTCTTCTACGCAGGTCTCCTTTTTCACCCGTGAAAAACAATCATGCTAACAAAGGAAAGAACAAAGAAAACTCTTCCAGGCTCCATAGCCTACTCGCATTCGAGTCGTTCTCACCGATCGCAAGTGCCTCCCCGGAGGTTTGTCGAGGGCACGCTGTGCCGATGCTGAGCTTGCTGGACAAGATATGCTTCCGGGTGTTCGCTTTCCTTCCGATGGATGTATTGATCCACCGCGTATGTCAGATAGTTCTTTGTCTGAATGATAACGGGGTAGGATAGGTGCGGGGCCGCCGGGCTAAGTGCGAGGCCAGGGGTTAGGTGCCCGGGGGGGGGGCTTAGTATGGTGAGCAGCACCGAACATTTCCAACAGGGATCCCTTCCATTCCGCTGACAATTTGTTTTAGCAAAGAACCTAGCATATTGGCCGCAGTCTGTTCCTTTCGCGCTGCGAAGTCAAAGTAAAAACACGTAATGGTGAAGTTTTTTCCTTTGGCCTGATCGCACAGCGTGTCCACTACTAGCGAGCTATCATCGTGGCTAGTTAAACAGGGCTTGCTCTCTCCCCTCCCCAGAGAATAGTCCTTGTTACCTGATAAATGTCTTGCCCACCCCCGGATCTCCGTAGCAGGAAAGGACCGCATTATCACTTCCACCTCCACTTTCCCCACCCAATCCACACCATCTTCTGAATTCCTCAGTTTGCGTGAGCCATTCCCCGACGCCGTTGGTACGGCGCTCGCTGCCTTAATCTAGGCTCCAGGGGCGATAACCAGGCCAGGAGTCGCGACCGATAATCGGTCAAAATAGGGTTCCCCCGCTCATCAAAACGGTTCATATTATTGGAGAAGTTATTACGGTCGTTGATATGTTGAGACATTTTCCACTCTATATTGATATTGTTGAAAAGGGGAGGTTTCCGAGTATCGTTGGCTGATGGGAGATGAAGAAAAGAGGGGGTCTGAGCGAAGAAAAGCTGGGCTGCTGGTGTTGCAGCGCTAAAAGTGGCCATTTTGCAACCACGCGAGAACACCACATCCGTCTCAATTAAGTATCTAAGAGTCCAAGCTGCTTGAAGCATAGTAACTTCACCCAAGTGAAATTTCAACCGAACCAGAGACATGCTTGGTTGTCTGTGGAACCATGAAAGTTGCGATTCTGAAATTAAGCACTTTTTCCCACAGACCTTAATATAAATTCTAAGGCTTGGTACAAATAATTCGACAAGTCGCTGTTTACTTGCCTGCGAAAGGGCCAGTTGGCGATTGATTGCAGGCAAAGTGACATGGGCTGCATTGTGGGAAAAGTGGAGTTCACCACTCCGGCGAGTATGAAACATGTATTGCAATAAGTCTCATAGGTATAGGCGCAGTCATTCTCTCTTAGAAAGCAAAGGTTGGTCGGTGGTTTTTGCCGAAAGGCTAGTGTGAACTCCACTTTTTCCCCTGACTGCGGAGTTCCAGGCTGCCCATACGGTAGGCGAATTTGATACGGGGCTGGCTATAAAAATCACTAGAAGAATGGCTTATACCACCTAAACCAATAAACTTCGCGCTTTCCATTTAATACATTTTGAAGCCGAAAAAAAAATCAGGAATTGATAGTATGGTCCAAAATTCCGTCAAATACCTCCTAGAGTGCTCACAGGTCATTAAAGAATTGCTACCTACTTTAGAACACAATATTGTAGAGTTGAAGTCGAAAACAGTGCAGAGCCTTGCCATTACCTACACAACATAGTCAAGGGTTCCGCCAAGGCCAATATACCAAGCATAGCTCTCTTGATAATTTCTTAGTTAGCTTAGATGCAGAGTTCTAAAAGGCTGGAAAGTGAAATCTAAGGAATTTTTTCACATATAGAAGATTTGGGTTGGATTACTTTACTACAATAGTTGTTGGAGGATCGTGAATATGGCTGTTTTCGGTGGAAAGCCCTACACTACTGGGGATTTTTGTCGACGGCCCCGTACCGCAACTGTTGGAATTGAGGACCTTGTTGTGCTGTGAGTTTTAATGAAAATAGATTTCGAAGATTTTGGCGCATTTCGGCTGGTAGGGTACTTCATCCGACGGACTGTGACTGATGTCTAGGAACTATACCTATACGGCGTACGTCCCAATTCCAATCAAGCCTCCAGAAATATGTTAAACTACCGCCGGTATCACCCTAATGCCTATTGCATCGGTATTGTAGGGTGAGGCGCTATGCGCCATGTACGGCTTTCTAAGTCCTAAGTTTTGACACTCCTTCTTCCTACCCGAGAAAAAAAACACCGAAGCACCGGCGCTAGAATAAGCCTAGCTAGATCGTTGAGAAACTGCGGCCTAGGTGCCCAATATCGCAAACCAATTTTTTGATGGAAACCAAAAACATCACCAACGGTGGGAATATCGTGAGTTTTTTTCAGGTCGAGCTATACTAATATTCCCCACTCAATATCCCAGAAGCTCTCCTACTACACGGCTGCTGCGGTTGCGAGAAGCCGCAGCCTCTCTCATCAAAAGCCAAGTGCCCTAGGCAAATTACGGGAGACATATAGAGTAAGCGATGGTGACTTATTCAGTTAAGAGATTCCGGTAGCCCTCGCAAGGGGATACAAGAAATTCTCCAATGGTGCCTACCCAAGATTCCCCTTGAGATACGCGTCTTTCACTAATATATTTTTAGATATCCCAGGTCAATTAGGCATGCTTAAAGGGCTTTACATACTCAGCCACTTGACTTGCTATAATAAACTATTTCGGGCATGGGAAAGGTCGTAGGATTAAAGTGGCGGCTAACTTTGTCCACCTCAGAGAAGATTCATCTGGCGCGTCGGAAGATTGAGGGGTTCTTTTCCGGACTGGCGGGATGTTCAATAGAGGCACCTTGGGGATCCCGACCGTGTGCATACTTTACAAATAGAGAATCCCACGACGCAATAAATCACAGCATTGGTATCATAATCATCCGCCCCATCTATACACCTAGAGGAAAGGCGGATCAGTCGGGGGGGGTGCACATGCCAAGGTTGTAGGGAGGCACCACAACCCCAGAATGCTCGTTGGCTCACCACTGTGGGAACTTTAAAGAGTGCCCGGCGGTTCAATGGATTATGTCATTAACCTTGCGGCTCAACTTACCCTTGTGGCTTAGCACAACTTTGTGGCTCAATATGGTTTGTGGCTCAACTTAACTTCGCAGTTCGATATGAGCTCACGATGTCAACAGCCAATGCTTGCACTGCTTGTGGCAACCACCGCCCTCATCAAGAAGCGTCCTTATCATCGATCATCCCCAAGTGAAAAGTAGTACTTCTTGGTAGAAAAAATATTAAAATATTATCTCTGCAAGACAACTTCAGCGGAAAGGTAATGTGGAAAAGTATTTTGAAAAATCTCGGTGCTGTGGTGGTGGTGGTTGAGGGCAACAGCGAGGTTGGCCGAGTGGTAATGGTGCTTGGCGAGGGGCAACAATTGTCTCTCCCTCATTTTCGGGGATTCAATTCGCCCCCGAGTACCAGGACCCATTATGCCACCAGCACCACCTTTTATGCAATTCCCACTTAGCAGGCAGGGCCATATTCAGGATATTGAGATACAAATTTAAACTCCATTTGCATCTACTCGGGTATTCGCACCACGCCACTGCAGCGAATAATTACGGGTATTAAGCGATAAGCAAACAAGGTTGCAGAAATAGATGAAAAGTAGAGTGCTATATGCGGTAGACCCTAAATATTATGTTTGAGCTACAAAGCTATTAGAGTTAGAGTGACGGCGACCAGAAGTACTCGTAGGAGTGAAAGTTTGAAGTTTGAACTCTCGGCTGATATCCGAGAGGGAGGGGAACTTCTTCAGAGCAAGAAGCTTGTGCCATCGCCTATTCCTTGTTTTTTTCCCCGGACTTGCCTCGGGCATGGTTGTGAGGCTTCTGACTTCCGACTTCTAACTTTGGCTTATGCCCGGAGGGCAGTCACTCTTAAGCAACAAAGCTATTGTGCTGTGGCAAAGCCAACCGAACCACCAGCTTATTGTTTTTTTGCAGCAACATCAACAAGCAGAAAAGTAATAATTAAATACATACATAGAAGTAATTGGCACTTAGCATATCATCAACCTTAATAATAATGAGTGGCGGAAGAAATTAAGCTCTGATATCAACTGTGTGGTAACGGTTTTTTGGGAGGGTTTATCTTTATGTGGGGGCGGCGAGCCGCCTCAGTCTCCATGGTTCAGTTGATTTTGTCAAGGCACAACACATTGAGCCGCAAGGTTAGGGTTAAGTTGACCACTCAGTCCAAAGCCCCGCATTGTTAGTTGTGGCGCCTAGCCACAACCTAGGCACCAGCGCCTCGTAGATGACATAAGTTAACCAGAGCCGCACGATCGCCAACGCGAGCTCAAATCTAGTTTACCCAGCAGCCATCGCATCACCACGCGCTAATTGCAACCTAACCGGCACCGCGTCGCGCAAGGAGAAACACCTTTCGCCCCGCTTCCCCCCCTCCGATTCGCTAGACGATGGCGCAGTGCCGGTACCGTATTAACGCGTTCAATTAGACCTCACGCTAAGACACCCGAAATTCTCTCTCTTGGAGAGGAAGGGGGGGGGGGGGGGCGAGCGCACAGCGAAAACCGACCCCTCCTTAGCCCGAGCCTAGACACAAGGAAGAGAAGAGAGCGCTAGAACTTACCAGCAAACACAACTCCAGCGTCCTAACGTGAGGTCCGATTGAGCGAGTTAATACGGTTGTGCTATGCTGTTGGCTCTTTGGAACCTTTATTCCAACCTAGATGGGAGTATCCATGTATGGGAATTGGAACTTGGAGGGCTGGCGTCGCGTTTCCTCGACACTTTCTTATAGCGATTACGGATGAGGTCTGCATTTTTGGGTAGTCTTGCAGCAGGAAGCCCCGGGGTATCCTTTCCCGCTAGTCTCGCGTTCCGTGCGATTTGGGTATGGGCGTTCTCCAACGGAGCTCCTACCAGGGGAGGACACTGGCCTCTGGGTACAATACCTGCTACGGTGTATCTTGTTGATGGCTTCTCTGCTTGTATGTATCACCCTCCCGAGTTGATTGTGAGATGAGGGCGATTAATGAGTGTCGTGAAGAGCCTGTCTGCTAGGTCCCCACCCCCCCCCGTACTCGCGTATAGCACGGCAGCTAGTATTATACGGTAGGTATCTGCTAAGCGCAATACTGTACTGTTCACGAAGCTATGATAACCAACCCTCTATAGCAGGTGCCGTCTTATATTATTATTCGCAATCGCCTCGGAAATATTTGCCCTATCGTACACCGCTTTTCCTGTCAAAGAGAAGAGAGAGACGGTCTATATGCGATTTATCTATGACTTAGGGGAGAAGGAGGGGGAAAGGAAAGGAGGAAAAACAGAAAAAAGTAGTGCCTCGAAGAAAAAAAATTCTAAGGAAGAATTTACGGCTGGAGGAAAATTAAATACGTTAGGGTCGAAGTTAAAAACAATAAACTGGACCACCTCCTTGTGATTGAACTATTCCGCCCCAACTAGACTCTATTGTACCTTCTAAATAGAAACTCCTAAACTCTCACTCGAGCAAATCACGCCGGGGGTGTCCGACCGTCTGACGATGTATATGTGCATTCCCGTCACATGAGATTTCCTCCGTCTGGGGGGACGATCTCCCAGAACCACGTGCTCCTAAAGGGAAGAGATAGGGACGATTTCCACGAGGCGGTGTCTCCTAAGGCTCAAGTCACGCTGGAGGTTACTACTTCATGGGACTGTAGTAGCTCTATCACCCTCTCATGGCCACGACTAGTTGCGTACATGAGCGGTGTTCGGCGATCCCTATCTTGCTTGTTGGCGTTGACCTCTTTCCGCCCGAGTAGTATTTTTACCACTTTCTCACGTCCATACTCGGCAGCACGCGAGAGCGGTGTTCGGGCCCGGCGGTCTGGATGGTCAGGGTTAACTTCTTCCCGCTCGAGTAGGATTTTCACTACTCCTTCGTGTCCATAACCAGCGGCAAGCCAGAGCGGTGTTCGTCCGTAACGATCGGGCTTGCCGGGGTTGACCTCTTCTCGCTCGAGTAGTATTTTCACCACTTGTTCGTGCCCACGTTTGGCAGCACGCGAGAGCGGTGTTCGGCCCCAAAGATTGGGATTTTCAGGGTCGACCTCTTTTCTCCCGAGTAGCAGTTTTACCACTTGCTCATGTCCACATCTCGCAGCACGCGAGAGCGGTGTTCGTCTCAAATGATCATGGCTGTCAGGGTTTACCTCTTCTCTCGCGAGCAGTAGTTTCACCACCCTCTCATACCCATACCAAGCGGCATGTGAGAGCGGTGTTTTGCCGTCATTATCGGGCTTGTCAGGGTTGACCTCTTCTCGCCCAAGGAGCATTTTCACCACTCCCTGATATCCATACTCGGCAGCGTGCGAGAGTGGCGTTCGGCCATCTCGACCTGGCTTGTCGGGGTTGATCTTTTCTTGCCCGAGTAGCATTTTCACCACCCTCTTATGTCCATAAGTTACCTCGCAGCATACGAGAGCGGTGTCTGGCCATCTCGACCTGGCTCGTCAGGGTTGACCTCTTCTCGCCCGAGTAGCATTTTCACAACTCCCTTATGGCCATCCATCGCAGCAAACAAGAGGGGAGTTCGGCCATTTCTATCTGCTTCGTCGGGGTTGACCTTTCGTTGCCCGAGTAGTATTTCCACCACATGCTCGTGTCCACATTTGGCAGCAAGCGAGAATGGTGTTTTGCCCCATTTGTCAGGGCTGTCAGGGTTGACCTCTTCTCGCCCGAGTAGCATTTTCACCGCTCCCTTATGTCCATTCCAAGCAGCGTGCGCGAGGGGCGTTCGGCCATCTCGACCCGGCTTGTCGGGGTTGACCTTTTCTTGCCCGAGTAGTATTTTCACCACTTGCTCGTGTCCACGTTCGGCAGCACGCGAGAGCGGTGTTTGGCCCGATTTGTCAGGGTTGTCAGGGTTGACCCCCTCCCGCCCGAGCAGCGCTTTCACCACTTCCTCATTTCCGCGACTCGCGGCATGAGAGAGCGGCGTTGTGCAATTCCTATCCGGCTTGTCGGGATGGACCTCCTTTCGCCCGAGTAGTACTTTCACCACATCCTCCTGTCCATTCCAGGCAGCCCGTGCCAATGGTGTATACCCCCCAAAATCTTCTTTGTTGATATCATAACGCCCCATCTCTAGCAAATCAACCACAACCTCAACAATTCCGAAGAACGATGCGCAATGTAGTCCAGTGAATCCGAGGCGTGTACGGGAATCCTCAAGCGCCATAGCCTCTTCTAGAACCTCGTCGTCATCCTCAAAATCGATATACATATCCTCGTATTGGCCAGAATCCTCGGGATCCGGGCCCTCTCCTTGGTCAGAATCCTCAAAACTCAGGCTCTCTTCCTGGTCGGAATCCTCCCAATCCAGGTCCTCTTCCTGATCACAATCCTCAACATCTATATCCTCTTCTTGGGAAAAATCCTCAAAATCCGGATCATCCTGGTCAAAATCCGCGAGGTATGGATCCCCTTGGTCAGAATCCGCAAGATCCAGATCGCCGTCAGGATCAGAGAGATCCAGATCCTCTTCTTGCTCAGGATCCTCAGGAGACAGATGATCTTCTTGCTCGGGGTCCCCAAGAGACAGATCCTCTACCAGGCCTAAAAGAAAATAGGTCGATACGTGACCCTCATACGATTCGTATCCCTGAAACAGCTCCAGCGCAAGTGATCTTGTGCAGTCCGAGAGTTCTTTTTTTGCATGTACTCCCCAATATAAAGAAGAATATCTTAGAAAGGGTATTTCAGGGAAGTCGGGGTAGGAATCAGCTAGAATGGCCTTGACTTGTTCAGAATTTAGATATGTTAAGCAAGTTTCTGCTATTGAGGAGTGAGGTGTACTGAGAATACCGGCACCGGCCGAAAAGTACTCTTGGAGAGTAAGATGGGCCAGTCGCACAGTTGATGCCCCCTTATCCACGGAAGACCTTGACAGCAGCTGACTAATGTCGACATCGAAGGGACGTTGGCGCCATTGAAATCCGTGGAGCCTAGCTCGACCGCAAGGGCGTGGCAGAGCTCATCCGCCTTCAAGGGCCGCTCCGCATGACTGACCCACAACAAAGCCTCCATCCCCAGCTTCGATTTGTCCCCAACCTGCGCCTTTATCCGTTCGATTGTTGCGTCGTAGGCATCTCTCAATCCATGTGTCATTCTGCCAAGCCCCTCCCGTCTCCGATGTATAGTCGATCCTTGCAAGATTGCGTCGATATTCAAGGAAACGAGTAGAAACCTAATGATACCTATTAGCGGATGATGTGGAATGGGATCCTCTATATCATTTCCCCTACGCACATTTCCGATATATTCGCGGGAATCTTCTCCAGAATGTCTGCTTCAAGGCTCTCGTCCATGGCATCAGGTGTTTCATCCTCGCCCAATCTAGCCCGAAGGTATGTGATGATATCGTCTTTGTTGGGCCCAACGGATAGACTTGCTACTCTCCCGGCAAGACGCTTTTCGATATCGGCTTGGATATGGGGTCTTCCGGTTATGAATATTCGGGTTCCCGGGGACTTCGCAAGGATTTGTTGCAAGGAATCAAGGACTCTGAGCCGTTGCACCCCAACACATTCATCGAGACCGTCGATGCACATAAATGTGGGCTGCGAGGATGTGATTGCCTGCAGCATCTTAACGATGTTAACCAGTTGCGGTCCACATCCACCAATGGTCTTTTTCTGCTCTTTGAAGGCCCGCGATATTTCCTCCGGAATCCTTTCCATCCCGCTGACCATTTGTTTTACCAAGGAGCCCAACATACTGGTCGCAGACTGCTCTTTTCGTGCTGCGAAGTCGAAGTAGAAGCACGTAACCGCGATGTTTTGTTCTCTGGCCCGATCGCACAGCCAGTCTACCACTAGCGAACTATCATCGCGGCTTAGCCAGGGCTCATTTTCTTCTCCCCCCGGATAGTAATCCTTGTTACCTGATAAATGTTTTGCCGACCCCCGGATCTCCGTAGCAAAACAGAACTGCGTTATCGCCTCCACCTCCACCTCCACCTTCTCCATCCAAGCCGCACCATCTCCTGAATTCCTCGGTTTGCATGAACCATTCCCCAACATCGGTGACACGGCGCTCGCGAATGTCCCTATGCCTTAAGCTGGGCTCTAGGGGAGATAACCATGCGAGGAGTGGAGACGGATCATTGGCAATGGTACAGTTGTTCCACACGTTATTAAAAGAGTTCGTTGTATTGAGGCAGTTTTTGCTATCGTTGATGATATATTGAGACATCGTCCACTCTGTATTGTTTGTTTTGTTGAAGTGAAGGAGTGGCTGAGTCTTGTTGGATGATGGTGTACCGTACCTAGGAGGGGGAGAAAGAAAAGAGGAGTCTGGCTGAAGAAAAGCGGGGGGGTCTGCTAGTGTTACAGTAGCTTTGCGTGGAGCCACCCATGGCGCTGAAGACATCCCAATTAAGCGATCCAAAATATCTGAAACCACTCGAGCACTAACGTTCTGGCGGTTATGCCGGTAATAGGAGGCATCATGCATACGAGTACGGGTTTCTAATTCCTGAGTTATTACGCAGACTAAGTACGACCCCACCAGCTACCCACAAAACTCCCGTGTTCTATTACCGGCAGTAGAATCCGCCCATTTTCATCTATGAATTACAACTTAGTGTTGTCGACACTACAAAATCACTTTTTCGATAGAAAGCAGAATCACTTTCAGCGGTGACGATATCGTGAATTTCGGGCCCAGGTACACCAAGCCCTCCTCCAGGATAAGACCGGACCTCTCCCACTACGGTGGACGGCCGCTAGCGTTGCGAATGCAGAGTGAAATCACAACCCCTCTACACAAAGCCAGTGCCCAATGCAAATTACAAGCGCCTTGCATAAAGGGAACAAAGATGATTTATTAAGTTAAGAAATCACACAGTTTTCGCAAGGGACACAAGAAATTCTCAGGTGATGCCAACCCAATTTTCCGTTGAGGCATGGATAGTTCAGGTCTCCCTCTGTCCGTTCGACATTTTTCTACTCATGCTGCCGAGTGCGGGTTGGTCACGTGATCTTCGATTCCCAATGATTCCGATGATTCCCTGACATAGGAAGTGAGAAGAATGTTCAAAGGAAAACCTTGACTCTCCTCATATCCTTAACCAAAGAAAAAAGAGAAGCCCTCAATTGCATATCAAAATCGTCGGCAAACCCAAAACGAAGATCACATGACCAACTCAGCACTCGGCAACATGAGTACGGTCGGTCGCTTCGTCGACTCGTAGAATGAGCCTTACGAGCATGTGGGGGACCGTAGGATGCCACTGGTAGTATAATAAATAGTCCATGATAGTATACATAAGAAAATAAAATAGAATTCCCCCCGGAAGGCCTCATTAACTGCCTAGAATAACCCGGGGTTATTAGCTCGGGGGTGGTAGCCTGCCGACTACCAATCTTACAAAGTGTCTGACGTATCTAGCTTTCCTAGAGACACAGGACGAAGCAAAGTGGGCTAGCAAAGCAAAAACTGTGGATGCGGAAAAACTAGTCACCCCCCCAACCGAGCCTCCTCTTGAACGATTGCATTCTCTGCGACGGGAAAGTCCTAAAACCTTGATTCCCTTACCCTATGATAGAGCCTCCAAGCCCTAATCCAAACCGAGCATATTTATGATATCCCAACTGGGAAAGTGTAACAGAAGTTACTGAACAGACAATTCCTGGGATATCTTAAATAAGCCGATTTTACGCAGTTTGGTTGAATAATGTGCCCACCCAACGCTTTTATATAGTACCCCAGAATCTAACGATACATGCAAGAACATAAAACGGGTTAAGCCCACCGTTAAGTTGCGCCACAGAAATGGCTACAAGCCACAATGGGCCTAACAAGCTAATTAAATTATTGTCCCTTGGGGAAACTATCCAAACATTGCGATGCAACGGCTCGCACTGACTTCTCAACATCCAACTCAACAAATAACCTCCAAAACCACTGCCAAAAAATATTTAAAAATAAATAATAATAAAAATCCTAATTGACACCTTACGTGCCACCCATCGAAATGATTGAAATTTCCAATTTATCATCAAAAAAAACCACTACACTATTCTCCTTGACAACATCTATTATCTAGTGTTTTTTTCAATTTCAATATGTGAAATTGGTTGTGCGGTATAAAGGATTGAGAACTACAGAAATTCTTGTGCACGTATTGGACTGCACGAACTATATGTGGTAGCACATTGCAGCGTCAAATACTCGGTTACTTTCGCCAAGTGAGAGTACACATACAAATTAAAAAGATTTAATTGGTGTAGCTTGGGTGAGTGATACTCCGTCTGGCGAGGCCCCATCTCAGTATATTTTGTCTCGAGTTGCGGGGGCCAGGGACCTAAATGCTAAGAGTGTGTCCAAGGGTTTCCCATTTTCAGGTCACACTTACTTTGTATTGTACCGGCGATGGGTAAAGTGACATACTCGCATAGGTGGGGAACCGGCCATTAAACAATGATCAACCCCCAACAGGGGAAAGCATTGATATGTGTGTAGAGATTGGGGAGAACCTTCAAATTGATTGGATACTAGATGCTTATCTGAGCGCATAAGGGGAATCAAGAGAGGGTCAATGAAGGCGGAGAGCAGGTGATTTGGATAACCACAGGGCAAAGCTGAATTGGGAAGGAACTTCAAGGAAGGAAGGGGGAAGGGAAAGAAAAAGCAGAAAATGGGTGTTGATCTTATGGAACAAACAAATGTCGGAGGCTACATGATAGGAGGTGACAGGGGGATCGGGAGGCATAGAACAATTGAGAGAGCGTATGAGTGTGGAATTGAGAGTAGAAGAAATAAGAAATAAAATAAACTAAAGGGAAGACAATGGAGGTTATAAGGGAAGGACAATTCAGTCAAGCAAAGACATAAGATGGCAACATCCCCAAGCAGCGTAGACGATCCTAGCACTGGCAAACCTAATTCCCGGATGGCAGCATAGCATGGGAAATTCCATGCTTGTTCCACATGTGAGCAGCAAGATTATCTGCCCGCTTGATCCCTTGAGCTCCGACGCGCACACACCCTTCAACTGGACAATCGACACGGTCATTGTGGTGCATTGCGCGGTAGTGCCTGTTGAAGGCTTGCTTTGTCTTGAAGGTTCCAGGCCAAGAGCAATCCGGGGCCTCACAGGTAAATTTGCCTGGGGCACAAGTATGAGGGCCGCTGCGGGAGTTATGAGTACATGTTAGTGTGATACAGTAAGTAGGGCGATAGCGCTGAGTAAAAGGGGATAGCTAACATGTTCCCAGAGCACTTGTGGTATTGGCAGAAGATGTTCGGGAGGCTGAGGTGGTTATTCCTCAGAGGATTCGCGGCGGGGGCAGGGATGATGTGGTTATTTTCCGGGTTTGCTTCGCTTGCCTGATTGGCTGGATCGGGATTATCAGTGGCGCCATTCCAGGAACCGAGAACTGAATACCATCCGTCCTGTTCTGGATGCAGCGGGAGATTTCGGAGTCCTGGATGTAATCTGGCGTGGCCTTGTTCATTGTGATCAACGAGTGAGAAGACGCTACACCGGTAGTTGCATGGGGATACACGGTGTTGAGCCCTGCAAAAGTTAAAAAAAAAAGCAAATCAATCCTTACATCTTTCCGTGTAACCGTAAGTTAATGCGGGCGGCTATAACTGGGGAAAAAGGATAGCAGAAACGCAAAATTTTATGGAAAAGAGAGAGGGGGAAGACGGTAGTATTTGTGTTGAATCCTCTACAAACAAGTTACACATTGATTCATGCATAGGTTATTCGAATACATGCATGAGCCTGAGATATCTGCATTGTACTCAAGTACAATCAGGCTGACCAATCGTAGACCACCATAATGATCCTGAGACATAAGTTAGATGCTTGCATGAGCATAGAACTCGCATCTCACTCTCTGCCAACAAATCTCAGCCTCATCCATTTCTTTGCCACGGCCAGGCTTCTGAATGGCTGAGAGAGGTATGCCATTCCCGGATGGTGCTGCTTCTGGGTTCCGGTTACTCCCTGCAGGGGACTACTCCGTTTAGCCTCTTGCCTTGCAATCCAACTTTCGATATTAACCATACTCGAGTATCGTGGTAGATTAGAAGTGCGAATAGTACTTTCCTGCTTGATGCCGGTGCTCTATTACACCGCCCCAGCCTAGGAGTAAATTCTATGCTGTATCCCAATTCTCCTATCAATTTCTCACCAGATAGCATGTTGCTCCGCAGCCCGTATCTAACTCTCCACCCTTTCATTTAGCACGGCGAATGGTGGGCTTACCACTGAGACGCTGGACACTGGGGCAACAAAACAACTGGTTAAAACCGGTCAGTCAAGCAAGAGGTAGTTACTTGTGCTCTTCAACTTGGAGAATAATAGTACAGGGGTACGGGGAGCATCGTTTGGGCGGAGCACGTGTTTGATACTGGAGGTTCAATAGCTTATTGTATAACTCTTAGTAGTAGATGTAGGGTAATTGTTTTGGGGAGGTTCGCTTGCTAGGTACTTTTCCGTACCGAAACTGGGGATGGGGAATGGGTGGGACAGACATACTCGAGCACAAGGTCGCTTCGGCTTTCACCCGGTAATTTACAAATGCTCGCCTTTGGAGAAATTCGCCCTTCCTTGCCATCCGAGCCTGAATAATTGAACGTCGGGCTAAGAAGTGTAAAATTCGGTCTCTCGGATAAAAAGGAGAATGCACTGCGAAAACTGACCCCCTCAGCCCCAGCTCAAGAGAACAGAGAAAAGAAAGCCCACGACCTTACCCGCAAAGGCAGCTCAAATGCCCTAAGGTAGGTTGAATTATTCTTGATCTTATGGTATATGCACCTGGGCTCTAGCACCACTAATACCGCCCCTATCCTTCAGTTCCGCATAAAGAAGTATGATACGATTATTACAAAAAAAATCGTAAATTAGAATGGATGTAAGTTAGGGGGTATACCGCTAGAGTGTGTTCATGGCTGCCCTGCGTGTGGTAGGGGAGTGGATGGCAAGGGGAGGGAGTGCGCTTGCTTGACTTTTGTGAACACAGTTGCATATACATATATGTACAGAAAATCCGCAAAAGCACCCCAGATCTCAGCGCCATGGCGTAGTAGCCGTGTTTACAAACGTCAGAAAATTACCTTCAAACAACTCCTGCCAGACACACCAGATAGTCCTCATCCGCCTCCTCCCCATCCCTGTCCTGTCTAACTAGGACAGCATTCCCAACCCTAACCCTCTGCACCCCTGACCCGCTCTGGCGCCGCGAGTGCAGAGCATACTGTCCGGAAAAAAAAAAACCTCCCATCAGTCATCGATTATTTTCCGCCACTTCCTGTCCCGTAGTGGCGGCAGAAGGGGCTGGGGGTGACTTTCCATTTGTCTCTAGCCGAGAGATTTCAAAGGGTGGGGGGATGTAGAAAAGGATTGAGGGAAAATGAAAAGCAATACTCAACGAAACTCACAAGGAGAGGCGTTACTAGAGAGATACTAAATTCCTACAGTACTCCTGCGGTTAGCAATTGTAGTTTTCGCTTTTTGCCCTTTCTTTCCTCCCATCTACTCTCTCTTTCCCTTGTATCTGAAGTTCATAGCCCCCTTCAGGGCCGACCAAATGCCCTGTACGACACTCATGCAATCACGCCCGAGTCACTGTGAATTCCAGCAGGGTTGGACCTATCCCTCGAACATTCCAGAGAAGATGGAACACACATGGGGAGGGATAGGGTCGTGTGAGTGCCTACGTGTATAATTGGGGATGTGGAGCAGGATGCCCGGGATGGAAGGCGCATCACCAAGGGTATACAGGACAGATAGGGAATGCGATTTGTTGATAGCTCTGCAAAATATATCGTGTCTTCCAACACATGGTAAAAGACAGGTAATAATTGTGAGTGTGAAGTGAAAAAGGGAGCTCGGGATTGCCATTGAAATGGTGACTCTTAATCGGGGGTTGGAAGTGAGCCATCATAGCTGCGGCCGGCCCCCCACCAGCATTGGTAAACTCAGTTTTTCCAGTGGCCTTTTTAACATAAATCTACTGTCTGTAACTTCGGGCACCCTTGCCATTACAGGGAAGGCTGTGGTGTTGCTGGCTCGTTGGCCCCTCTATTTTTAGTCTAATGGGAAATCCCTGGTACGGGGGGTGGAAGAATCAGCTTTGCGTTTCTTTGACACTTCATATAGTGGTTAAGGAGCGCTATATTTTGGTGAAGCTGTTCTGGAAATGCTCCGCGATGTTCTTCCCCGGGTCTCGTGAGGTGTACTGTGAGTGGGTGGGTATTCGGTGGCATTAACTCTGCTTCTTTTAGGAGGGGATAGTTCTCTCTAAACAGTACCTACGATGTATCTTCGGTTGATTATCTGCCGGTATGGTGGTTATAAGGCGGGTGAGATTAATGAGTTGACATGAAAAGCTAGTCACCTTTGCCCCCCATCCTCCATACTAACTCCTATATCGGGGGTAGCTAAGGATCCGCCCGGTGCGGTGTCGTAATATCCATTAGGGCTTATCATGGCAACCATCACCTATGATGGATATCATAACTTTTAGACTCTGTAACGTATGGAAAGTGCCGGTTGACAATTAAGATGCTTGTTATCACGGAATGATCGCAATGTACAGCATGCATCCCCAGATTCCAACCCTCCAATCTAAATTCACCAACACGGAGAGTGTAACAGAATAATGAATTTCCCGGATGTCTTTAATAACCCGATCCCATGGAGTTTGATCACCTTCTATAATTTGCCCACCTATCACTTTGGTACAACAGGAATGTCATCTACTATAATAAAACATGTGGCAACACCAAGGCTGGCTAAATCTATTATGAAGTTTCGTAGCGCAAATCTCTGAAACCTCAATAGGCTTAAGAGAGTAAATTTTTAAAATTATGGACACTAGGTTATGAGATTTAATCCAATATAGATAAGCTATACACTGCATGGGAAATGCATTTCCGTCTCGGCTTGTTTTTCCCTTTATGCGAAGGCTAGAAACCTGCCTGCCGGTAATGGGTGTAACTTATTTTATAATACTTATCATTCCCCATTCCGGGCTCACACACTGGCATGATTTTACCGGCTATGAATGAAGTGACATAAGAGGGGAACCGGCCCTTAAACAGCGATGATTTTTTTAATAAGGGAGAGTATCAATATGATTGCAGAGGTTGTGAGGGGAGAAGTTCCAAATTGATTGCATACTAGATGACTATCTGGGCACATAAAGGGAATCGTGAGAGGATCAGGCAAAGGGCGGAGCCCAGAGATCTTTTGGAAACAGCAAAGAGGAACGAGTGACGGAAGAGAGAAGAAGGGGGGGGGGAATGAGTGTTGATCTTTTGAAACAAACAGGTGTTGGAGAATATATGGTATGATACAACAAAGGGATTCAAAAGTAGAGGGCAATTGAGGAGGTACGAGTGTCCTTGAGAGTAGAGAATATGGGAAATAGAATAAACCCGGGGGAAGACAACTAAGGTTATAAGAGAAGGAATATCCCATTAAGCGAAAACGCAAGATAACAACCTCTCTACTAACATAGACGATCCCAGTACTAGTAACCTAATTCCTTGGTGGCAGCATATCATGGGAAGTTCCATGCTTGTTCCACATGTGAGCAGCAAGATTATCTGCCAGCTTGATCCCCCGAGCTCCGACGCGCAGACACCCATCAACTGGACAATCCACACGGTCGCTGAGGTGCATTGCGCGGTAGTGCCTGTTGAAGGCTTGCTTTGTCTTGAAGGTTCCAGACCAAGAGCAATCCGGCGCCTCGCAGGTAAATCTGCCTGGGGAGCAAGTATGAGGGCCACTGTAGTGGTTGTGGGTACATGTTAGAGCGATACAGTAAGTAGGGCTATAGTACTGAGTAAGGAGGACAACAAACCTGTTGCCAGAGCACTTGTCGTATTGGCAAAAAGTCCTAGGGAGGCTGAGATGGTCATTCCTCGGAGGATTTGCGGCGGGTGCGGGAATGGCATGGTTATTTTCCTGGTTTAATTCGCTTGCCCGGTTGACCGGATTGGGATTATCTGCGTTACCACTCCATGAACTTAGAACGGAATACCACCCATCCTGGTTGGGATGCAGCGGAAGGTTGCCGAGTCCGGGGTGTAATCTGACAGGGTGGCCGAGCTCGTCGTGGCCAACTACCGTACCGTATTTTTTCGTGTTATCCGGTTTTTCGCCAAGCTGTGATCACCATGGCGAATACGCCTAACAGGGATCCTGAGACAATAGGTTACACAACTTTTTGATAGAGAGAAGGTTCGCTTCTCCCAACACAACCATGATTTGCTTTGATCAACACTTCACGAACAGTGAGGTCTCCTTCATCTACTCTCTATGTTAACCAAAAATACAGTATACCCACCTAGGTGGGCTAACAATAAATAGAAAGAAAAAAGTTTCACTATGGTTCACAGGTTGGATCCTGGTGTGGCATGTATTTGTCCTCCGTCTTTGCAATCAAGGCCTAACCGCAGAAAATATGTTTCGCAAAGGCTCAGCTATCTACACACCAGACATCCAAATCTCCATACATTGAGCTCTCTGATTGTCGTATTTTGTTGCTTCTGGTAAGACTCCGATTCAGACCACATCACTTAAGGCTTTACTGTAAGAACTCTAATAATCAGACCGTGTGCTGGGTAGTCCAAAATTTCCAACTCTAGGCAAAGGGCGAAAGACATACCACAAAGCTGCCTCTCTGAGACAAAAAAGGTGAAAAGAAGACCAGACTTTACTAAGAGAGGCGAGTCAAACGTGCTAGCACATGGTCCAATTATTCGAGTTCTTATGATATGCGTGAAATGAAACGATAAGCTAATAACGATGTGCTGAGCAGGCCAAAAAACATCAAAGCCCACCGGCATCCGAGTCGGCTACGTCGAAGTTGATGATCTCACCATTCGGGGGAGGAGGGCGGATATTTGTCGGGTCTGAGAACTCGTCTGTGTTATGCTGATAGCCTTCACATGCCCACACATAGTGAAGATTATCATGAAGGCTAGTCTCCTGGGGAAGAGCACGGAAGGCTTCAGTAGGTTGAAGTGCAGCGGGAACTGGAAGATTGTTTGACCAATCTCCAATCGGGATATCAATAGGCGTAAATCCTTTGATTTTTATTTCATGATCCTGGCTACCGTCAACGGGTAATGTTGACCCCACATCTCGGAACGACTTTCGAATGAGTTCTGACTTTTGCTGACAAAATGCATGCCAGGATTGAGCAACTACATGTGTGGTCATAATCCTTTTATCGCTTACAGTCCATCTTTGTGCCTGATCAGGATGAATCTTTTCCCATTCCTCCATGTAAGTATCGGTGAACTCTCTTAGATACTGTTTAAATGGTTTATTGACAGCTGTATCAAGTGGTTGTAGAAGGCCGGTGCAGCCGCCGGGAATGATTGATGGAACAATATTGTTTGCGCAAAGGAGATCTAGTACTATATTGGTGATGTGAAAAGAGGCAAGGTCCATGAGGAGAAGGCTGCGAGGTGTTGCAGCTGAGGGTGATGGAGGATTGCAATTGGGATTTGCTGGGATAGGATAGGGTTGAGCTGAAGCAAACTGGGCTGGATTGGATTGGATTGGATTGGGTGGTGTGTGTTGTATACACTGGATCAGGGAAGAGGAGGGACTATTGACGACTGGGAAACTGTGTGCGCTAGTAGGCAATTGGCCGGATAAAAATAGAGGGTGTGTCGGTGGCTGGTAGCTGGAAATATGGTGATAAGGAGTAGGATTGTTGAGAGCGGGAATAAGATCTTCAGTAATAAAAGTCTTAAAAAGAGACTCATTGTTATAGGCGGTTTCATTGAATAAGACCGAGACCTCATTGCTCCATTTATGGCCTTCCCGTCTTGTAATCCCATCTCCAGTCTTTGCATGAAAGATAATCTTAGGCTTAATTCTTGCTATCCCATCTGCAAAGATATACAGTATTAGTGTCGCCTGTTGCTTATCCCACCCACTACCATCAGTTTTGCCAGCTACTGTTTTTGACCCTTTAATGTCGTAGGTTTTTCCTTCAAGATACTCAAAGGGGATCGGGGTCTCGTCCAGGTTAAGAATATTACTTAGCCGATAACAGCCCACATCAGTAGTAATTCCATCTCTTTCTAATAGATTTCGAGGCTGTGAGTTTCTTCCATTAAACCTCAGCCAGTTAATAACGAGTCGGCGGTACTCGTCAGGCAACTGTGAGGCTTTTTTGGTTAACACTCGACATGAAATATTCCATCGACATAAAAAGTTATTAAACCACCCAGTTGAAAAAACAAACATATTCAGACTCTCAGGATAGCGATTTTTGAACAGTTCTATTGCTTTTCTCCGGAACCAGCCTCGTCTTACTAGCCCACCTCCTTGTCTTCGCTTTATCAAAGCAGAAAACAATTCTTCCTCCATTTCTGGCCAACAGCACTTCCAATTGCTTTGAATTTGTCGATGAGATTTTGTTTTTTGGCCTCAAATCTCCTCTTGTTTGCTCCACCACTCCGGAATCGTACTTTGGGGTATCTTCCAATATATTGATGCTTCTGAAATTGTAGGTCGCCGGTATTGTGTTTCTGCTACATTTGCTGCTACCCGGTGGTGGGTTAGGAACAAAAGCACATCGAGTTTTCGTTCTCTGCTATAGCTTCGGCGAATACGCTTAATAGGTCCCCGTGGTCGATATACTCGCTCATAAAGTGATTTTGGCCGAGGCCCAGGACGTATGCGCTTATGACGTGGCTGAAGGGCAACTGCCCTGTGTCCTTCATTTTGGATATTGACACTATTGGTTAATTGTCTTTGCAAGGGAGGCCGTATTGCTACTATTCTTGGAAGGAGACACAGAAGAAGAATGAAAAATAACCCGGTAAATTGCTTTTGTCTCGTCATGGCTGGTGTTGTTAACATGTATTCCTGGGCGATGGAGATTGAAATATAGTTGCAAGTAACCTTGGCTGAGACATTTACTATTCTACATTTGGCTAAGTTCTTGCGTCTTTCTGGCACCATTCTGGCGCCATTCACTTGGCGAAAAACCGGATAACACGAAAAAATACGGTAGTGAAAAAACTTCGGACGGGGGGGTGGCTTCAGCTCTGCAGGGGACCTGTAAATGTTAAAAAAAAAAGCAAACTTACACCTTTTTCCGTGTAACCGTAATTTAAGATCAGCCGTGATAACTGAAAAATAGACAGCAGACACACGAAATTTCATGAAGAAGGGGGAGGGGGAAGACGAGAGTATTTGAGTTGAACCTTCCAAAAATGAGTTACGCATGAAGTCATACATAGGTTATCCGAACACATGCACGAGCCTGGAAATCTGCCCTTTGCAGTAAGGCTACCAATTGCAGACCAATGTGCTGATCCTGAGACATACTCGAGTACATGCTTGTCCGGTACTTGCATTTGTGCTCTCAGCCAATAAATGCCAGTGCTCACCCTCTCATGTCTGCAGCTTGCTTTAGCAATATCTTTACCACTGTCAGGCCTCTGAATGGCTAAGGAGGCAGATGCCTCCATTTTCGAATTTCTCACACGGTGCTGCAGCTCCCCGTTCCAGTCCCTCCTCCCCTGGAACTACTCTATCTATCCTATTGCTCTGAAATTCAACCTTTGTATCAACTGCTCGCGTACGGAGGGGGGGCTGGGGTGTAGGCCGCACCCCCGGTTTTATAGCGGCGCTCTGTCACATCATTTCAGCGCAAATGTGAATTCTATGCTCTGTATCGACCCATCTATCCATTTCTCACAAAACGGCACCTCCCTCTACCGCGCTATCTCTTTTCCTCTCTCCCATTTAGCAGCACCACCAATAACACGATCGCGTGCTTGCAGCTGAGAACCCCGGCACGGAGGACACAAATCAACTATCTGAAAGTAGCCGGAGAAGGAAGATGTAGCTGTTTGTGCGTTTTAACTTGGAGAGTTACAGTAGGGGGTACCGGTAGTATGGTTAAGAGGAAGAACATGCACGATACAGCAGGTTAGATAAGTTCTTGTATAATCTTTAGAAGGACATGCAGGGTAATGATTTTGCGGAGGTTTGCCTGCCTAAGTTCGCTTCGGCGCTAAACTGGAGATGGGCGGATAGATAGGACCTGTATTCAGGTTGTACGTGGTTGCTTCAACCTTTAATACCCATATTTTACAGATTTTCGCCATGGCGAAATTTACCCTTCCATAGCGTAAGAGATCGAATAATTGAACCTCTCAATAGGATGTCCAAGATTCCCGCTCATGAACAGGGGGGGCGGAAGCACTGCGAAACCTGAGCGCCCCATCCCCAGCTTAGCGATACAGAAAAAAAGTGCTAGACCTTACCAGCAATAGCAATTATCATGTCCTAGGGCGAGGTTTAATTATTCCGGCATTTACGGTATCTGGACATGGGTTTTAGCACTGCTACTAGCTCCTCAATCGTTCCCCCCACACAAACAGGTGCGACAAGTATGCCAAAAAGAATAGATAAACATGAAGGGAAGAAGTACTCGGGGTAAGTGATCGGAAAAAAAGTGGTGTTGCACCAACCACTTTTTCTCCGATCACTTTTTGCTCGATGCTGGTACTTGTACAAGGGTGGGGACCCATTAACCGGAAAGTACAGGGATATATTTGGCTGGTTAGCCTTGAATAACTGTTCCGCGGCTTCTTGTCGGACCCTGGTACAAGTACCGTCAAGATGGGTGCACACCTGCCCGGCATGTGAGAGGGGAGTTGGATAGCTAGTACTCGTACGATACTCTAGGAATCCCTAAGCAACCCCTGCCTGATCCACGAAATAGTTGTTATCTAGCACCTCCCATCCCCGTCTTACCAAGACCTAGCAAATGCCCAACCCTAACCCTTGGCACCCCACACCCGACTCGGAGGGCAGGCGCGCAGCACGTTGTTCAAGCGGGACCCTTCCATCGATCCCTCCTCGTCTTCACTAACGTGACAGGTCTTAGTTATTTTCCGCCGCTTCCTATCCTACGCAGATCATGTGGCGGCGGCAGGCCGGGGAGCTGACCTTCCGTTCCTCTGTAGTATAAAGATTACAAAGCGCGGGGGTATGTAGTACTGTGCCTAAAAGCGCTCTGGTCCAATCTTTACAAGCCTTTATAAGTCCTCCACGTAAGCTTTTTTTTAGCATAGTTTTTTTGCGAATGACAAAGTTCCTGCGGAATACCTTGGGTTTCGCTGGCTTCCCGTCGGCACAGGTAATCACTTAGTTTAGTTTGGCTATGGATCTCCGGTTGATTAGGAGGATTGGGCTCATTTGGTAAAAGAATTATAGTAGTGCAACTCCACCGCCACTCTACCCGGCGGAGAAGAGCCTTGGTATGCAGCTCGAAGAGCCGGCCCTCCCACACAGCGGGGAGTCGCGCGGGAGTGTAGGGAATGGCAAAGGCGGGGGTGAGGAAGCCGGTGATTGACTAGACTTTAATGTACGGATACAGCTTTGGAACAGGGCTAGAGAGAGGGGTACTTTGAGCGGGGCAACGGAGCGGGGCAAAGGAGGAGTTGGAGAAGCAGACTTCCAGGTATCCGAATGCGAGACCGACCCGGGAGCAGATGGAAAACATTCTATTGTATATAAAATACTTTGGCAAAGCAACTCGGTGAAATAGAGGGGGATACAGTACCAACCCTTTTCTGATTAGCCGTTGATCTAGTGCCCAAGTGTGTCACTCTCTGTCTCAAGAAAACTCGTTAGGTCGAAAGTCCAAGCATTCACCAGGAGACACCCTGAAGCCTCACCACCGCTTAGGAGGATCCTCTCGGGATCGGGAGATAATCAGCCATCACTTCATATCGTAGGAGCGCACTGATGGTTAAGCCCCCGACCACAGCATCAGGGTTCCCAACCAACCCCCGGGAGCCACACTACTAGTCGACTTTATCGAGATAAAATTTTCTAGATATTTAATAAACATTACCTAATAGTTGGTGGTACTTGTACTCGCGCCCCAGAGTGGTTTCCTAATAGGGCCAATTTGTTTCACATGTATAATATCATATCTTCCCCTCCCAACACCTATGACTGGCGGTCTAATTCTGCCTAATTTCCCAGGGCTCAAGGCCGACCGACATTTGGGTACCGCCGGGATTACACATTCCCCTTCGAATATGGATGATAAGAGATGCCAATTTCTCCACCTCCACATATAAAATCCACGACCCGTGCGCGCGTTGCATATTGAATGATATTATAGAATCCCGTGTTATATAAAACATATACCCTCTAGGGCTGTGGATCTAGCAAAGTCATAAACTCCTCACCTCAATGGGGATCGCGCATTCTCAACTATGGTTCACAAAATATCGACTAGAGCACCAGCGCTTCCTATAGAATATGCTTGCGAAAGGGTGAAGTCGCGTCTTGAACAAATATACCTTATACGAAGCTCTATTCTTAATTCAAAGTATCATGGTTGGGCCCTATGGAAGTAGATATCAAATGCGTCCATCCCATTCGCAAGTTTACTCAATGATATAAGAATCACCGAGGCGAGTGAGATATCATGACGATGGTGCAGTATTATTAAAGCTACCATATAAGCGCTCGTGATCAGGAATGACTGTATACAAAGCAAGTATCTAGCCGAAAGCCAAAGCCTCTTCCTCCAAATACGCATGGATTGGATCTACCTTTAGTGTATGAAAGTCTCAGTCCCTACTTACGACTACCCCATCAACCGCTCCTCCGCCAAAGTGCTTTAAGGTGGTTCCTGGAGCACGCTAGTTGAGCCTTCCAGCTTGATTGATGCTCCCAGGTCTGAGAATGCAAACATACCGCCGGAATTTAGTACCATCAAGTCCGGCGTTACCTAAGAATCACTCAAGTCAAGTCGGGCAGAAGAGACTAGTACTGCTGCGTCCAGCAGGGAATACCATCCTGGTTAATTTCTCGCGGACTCGCAGCCTAATCGGCGGGAAGCTATCCCTGGAGAAGTTGGACCGTGCCGCTCATCAAACAAGCCTAGTGAATCCTCCTCCCGTTGCCCTCTTAACCGAATTTCCATTTTTCTGTCGAAGAGAAACAGGTGGTCTTGCTCGCTAGTTCCTGCACTCCTATAAGAGTCGCATCGGTGTCCACATAGTATAGGCACTTCGAGTGCCTTGAGTTGTGAGTGCTTCGAAAACAAGCTTTATTCCTGCGGTGGTGTTTGCACGGAAGGCGATGTCGAACTGTTCAGGATTAGCGTGGGGGAGGTAGCGTGCGCGGCTCCAGATGTCGTCAATTCGTTTGGCTGGTGGCTGAGATGGGGGTTGCGGGGAGTGAGGTTGCCCTGTAGGTTGGTGCGGGGGTCTTTGGAAAAGTGTATTAGCGACGTCGCGTAGCGGGCGTCCCAGCGTAATCGAGATACGGTATGTTATTTCTAAATAAAGGTTTAAGCAATTAGTCTCGGAATACCGGTACTCAACTCAAGAGAGAACAGGTACCTTTTAGCTGCGGATACCCCGTAGATTTCAGTCTTCCCACCAACTAGTTATACCCATTGGCCATAGCTTCCTTGAAAAGAGACCCCCGGTGAATCGCCATGACATGTATCACGTGTACGGGTATCCATGAAACAAGATTTATGCTTAACAGAGTCCCTCCATCAAAAGTGGGGGAAGGTGGAGGATCCTGTGGAGAGGCTCGGTAGGCGCTATATGACATAGCCGAGTGGCTTATGGGCTACCCGCCACTGCTAAGCCATTGTAGCCTCCGTTGAAATTTTTGAAGGGTGAAGCCGCTTGGATAATTGGAACACAGGATAGTCTACGACGTCCAGATAAGCTTTGACGTCGGGAAATTGGCTTCCGATCGCTGTCGCCGATCCGTACTGCCGGTAGGCGGATTTAAAGTTATATACACTAGAAACATAATTTTTCCTACCCTCTGGCACCGGCGTTTTTTATTGAGCAGGAGAATGCGCAGGACGAAAGACCCGGGAAAAAGGGGCCGAGATGTCTGGGGCAAAATTAATGGTTGGAACTGGGTGAAAGCAAAACCCACTGTTTTAACATAAACATCGATGACCGGCTTAGGCACTAAATTTACATAAATAGCCACTGGAGTTGCCAGCCAAAGCCACTCCCTCTCTCATCGAAAACCCGGTGTCCCGGGTAAATCCCAGGCGAATTGCATAAAGCAAACCGTGGTGGTATATTCTGCTAAGAAATTGTGATAGTCCTCACGATGGGCACACAAGAAATCCCCCTGTGATGCTTACCTAATATTGTACCTGGAGGTATGGTACCTATCTTATATACACCGATATTCTTTCTAACTCGCCAGGGGCCGGGGAAAAGTAGACTCTTCCAAAGGGGGTTGGACCCTCGACCGCCTGGCCCGGAATAGTAAACGGTTTCTGGCATTGGAAGAGCCGCAGGACTAACCTGGCGGGAAGCCCGGTCAATTACAGAGAAGAAATAGATGACGTCTCGAATGACGGGAGAGCTGTTTCTCACACTGATGGAACGCTCTATGAAGGCACATTGGGGATCCGGTTTTCCGACCGTTATCGATATAGCCGAACACGGTGCGCGCGCGGTGGGAGAGCCCCACGGTATAATAATTCACTGGGTGGAAATCGTCCACCAAATCTCTACACCCCCGTAGGGAAGGCAAATCTGGCAAACCTCGAACCTATCATAAGTGATACTGCCTTAATCATTCGCCCGCTAGCCGGAGGTCCAACTCAATTCACACCGCAGTCTATCATATCACACCATCGCATCTCACTAATTCCAACCGAACCAGCACCACACCACGCAAAACAAATCCACCATTAATCCCACTCCCCCCCTCCCATCCACTGACAAATGGAACTGCACTGTAAGAGTGCTGTATGCAGCCTTTGGTGTGGGGCGAAGAGAGGTTCAATCATTTTATCCACAATAACCAAGGTATTGCCCTGTGTTGAAATTCTGTTATATTTCCTATGTGCATTTCATAACACTACCGTGTATTCTTTTACTTAGTTTGTGTTTCGGCTCCACCTGTACACTGCTTACATTACTACAGCTAAGATATATATTATGGTGTTTTATTGATTG
>Ga0307513_10001930_pt1 | contig 29390 bp, 34 predicted proteins | sample 15_EM_MG_FD_202174 | JGI IMG/M metagenome (GOLD analysis project Ga0307513, IMG submission 202174) | Populus trichocarpa ectomycorrhiza microbial communities from riparian zone in the Pacific Northwest, United States - 15_EM | ecosystem: Host-associated > Plants > Roots > Unclassified | place... | reverse complement strand
GGAATTTCTTGATGGAACGTTGTATGTAGAAACGTACAATGGAAGGCCGGATATGGAAAGTTACTGAGAATAGAAAGATTAAATCTCTGTGTTGCATTCGCGTGTTGTATTTTGGATTTTCTACACCCTCTTTATCCAGAAACCACATATTTTTTTCCAACCATGCCTTACTTGTCAAAGAAGAATTTGAAAATGTCCAGTATTCGATGTATTTAGCGCCTTAGGAACAAATGCTGCCATTAGGGACCAAATGTCGCATTCCTGGCTTGATAAACCAACCTCCAATGGACTGTGGAGACAAAATATCTTTTATTGCAGCCATAATATCTAGATCTATTTCCTATTTCCCTCTGTCATCCATCGTGAATTGGGGTAAGAACAATCCGTATCTACGATAGTGTCATAGACGAAGGTACATACTGGCTCATCGATAACGGCATTTATCGCTCCACAGTCTGATATTGGCATGTGCTTCGAGTCTATCACAAGCTCCAAGGAGATAGCGACTCGGAAGATGGGATTATAGATCACAAGCATTTCACCTGTCGACACTAGCGTCCTAATTTCGAACTTTCCAGAAACTGTGCTGAACCCACATACTCCACCGCGCTTACTCTTGCAAATATGCCAAGCAACACAAATATGCCACCCCTGCCAACAAGGCAATTGACATGTAAGATTTCTGCGACGTGTTTGTCAAGTATTCTAATTATTGTATTTAGTGATGTTGTCTTTCTCCAGGACTGCACCGAAAGTCAGCAGCCTTACATTGACACTGTACGCAAACATGTCAAGGACGCCATCTCCATGATCAAATCACAGGCAGATCTAAAGGGAAGTTCCGCACGCTATCGGAACATTTGTTGGGAAGTGCTTTAAACTTCAGTGTGAACCTTTCACCACTCATGAAATCCCAATGAGGATTAATACCGTGGTGTAGCTTTGATGAATAACATCATCGATAATCAACGGACTATTCTTTATCTGTCAAGGGAACGAACATCTGGTCTGGGCAACAACCACAGCAATATAACTCACAAGCAATCGCTTGGGGCACTTTAAGAAATTATTTTTCTCATTGTTCCTTTCTTCCTATTCATAATTTTCCTCTTCTTATTAGTCACGAGCTATTTGCTATCGGAAAGCGATATCAATTCGTTGCGTGGGTCACATTATTTGAGGCCTTGAGACCGGAAGCGCTGGCAAATGATATCGCCGGAATAGTATTTCGACCTGCGAGGGAGCGGCCACGTTAGTTGAATATGAGTTGAAAAAGAAATGGGAAGCCGGCGTCGAACCAGAATGAAATGACTGGGTTATGTTTCGCGTTGTTAACAGCGCCTTGAGCATTTTCACCCTTGTCTCTATGCCCATATGATACCCATGCGCTTCTTCAGCGACATCGAAACCCACTTCTGGGGGCGACTTCTTATCCAGTAGGTCCCAATGTGATTGCTAGAGCTTGTCCGGGCCAAAAATGTCGAGTTAGACTCTATAGGACGTTTCATAGCAGCGAGCGTGGAAGAGGAGCTTCTCCTCAGACGTTGTTAGTACATCAGTGCTAAAGGATTCGGGTGGGGGTTACTGGGAGGGAAAAGACAGATACAATCGAATGAGAGGAAAAAATAAAAGGGAAGAAAGGAGACACAATTTTCAGAAAGACCAGTCCAGAGAAAAAGAAAAACTAGGTGCATGCCTCCAGCCAACATCGGAGAGCCATGAGCCGTCCGATATCCAACAGTATGTTCACGCGCTGAGCTTTGAACCCGTAGAGGTTCGTGTCCCTTCCTGCAAACTAAGGCTCCAACCGTACTATCTACCTACTGTATAAATACGGTTAATACCGTATACATATACGTATATGTATAGCGTCGCACCTGGAAACTCGAGTATACGGTAAATATACGGTATACTATACAGTTATACAGATAAGGTTCCGGCAGCCTTTCGGCACTATATCCTTGGCATGGGAACGCGTGAACCTTGTTCTTTAACCACCATCACCATCGCACTTTTTATCTACCCATTGTGCTCCCTTGTTCAATCATCCATACTGATCGTACTGTACCGTTTTTTCCAATACATTCATGACTTCTTGACCTCACTTCGTTGTTGACGCATGTTGGGGAGACTTACCTTGAGAAAGCGACACCATCCTCGACAACATTGGTTCCATCAACACATACCAATGCTACCTCTGAGTCGATGCCAGTCAAGAGCGGTAGTTTCATGGATGATGCATGTGACGTCAAGGTTGGTGGGGTCCAGGTATCAGAAACAACATCGACGCCGTTGGAGTTACTCGCAGATGAAATCAAGCGTTATACGGAGTTCCAGGGTGGAAAGGGCGATCTGCAGAAACCATTGGCTTGGTGGAAGGCGAGTCCGGCTCCAAGATATGCCAAATCCATTCACTGACCTTTACGGCGCATGCTCTAGAAACACAAGACTTTGTTCCCCACAATAGCTCTTCTTGCCCGTGATATTCTCGCCATCCCTGCGACCAGTGTCTCTGTCGAGCGAGCGTTCTCCAAGTCCCGCCATATTTGCTCTGACCTCCGTAGTTCTCTCAAGGCTGAAACCATTACCGAAGCCTTACTCTCAAAAGTCTGGATCCGTAGCGGCCTCTTCGAGTTAAACGAGCCAAAGGTACTTCACTGAAAACATGGCAGTATGATGGATGTCGACGATTCCTAGCGTTTTGGCATCTATATTTAATAAATTCATTACTTTTTTGGAACCATATACAAAGAACCGTTTAATCGTATATATACAGTAAATATACAGTAAACAACCATATCCGTATATTTAAGCCTCCGGCCCTATACGTATACTATATGGTTGGAGCCTTAATTCTCTGGACTACACACCTGAATTCTGCATTTTGATCTAGGTCTTCTGTAGAAAATTTTCTAGACTGGTTTTGAGCTTAGCACTACTCTTTTCTTAGGTTATGAAGACCAATTCGCAAACTTTACTTGGTATTCATTGCGCCGGGAGTTTTCGTCACCATTAAGTCATTCATAGTTAAGTACATAACTATATCAATGGAATGGATCATCAATGCTATGGCAAAACAGTGTTGGGAGAATCATTGGAGTGAAATCCGTAATAGTAATAGGTCCATGTGATTGAGATCTGGCAGTGGTATTTAATAATTCGCATAGGGAAGAAGCAAGGGGGGAAAATGGTCAAGGAAAAGTGGATTGGTATCATTCATCCAGTACACGTTACTCTTGATCAGACCTCCGGAAATCCCGGATATTGTTGGGGGGAATACACAGAGGCAGTGGCAGGAGCCTGGGCTTGATAATGGGGAGTAAAGCCTGTCGGAAAAATCGAAACTGGCATATCAATGGTTGCGACAGCTGATGAATATATAAGAACTGATCAACTTCTTGCGGGCAGCCATTTCAGCCCGGTGTCAGATCATGTCACCACTGGTAAACTGCTGGTATGAACAATCAGTCCGTGATAAGTTTCTTCCTGACACACACATCAGAAGGTTATCACCTCACATCATCTCTGGTACCTCTCACAAGTCCTGACCGGCCTCCAAGAGGAGGAATATCATATCTGAGGTGCTGATGGTCATGGAATTTTCAGTGCTGAGTCTACTGACCGATATCTGACAACCATTCCTGACAATGTTACTGCATCACGACAAATTATTTACACGTAGGAACATATCGCCGTCGACAGTGTCTATGAGATAATGAAACCTTGCATCGGAATCGAAAACAGGGCACATGAGGGCTCCCCGGACAATGTAGTCCAGTAATACAAATGAGGAGTTCCTGGTTTCTGCCGAAATTTGACAATTCTTCCACATCGTATATGGTTTCCAGCCGTTTCGGGTGAATGCACGGACCAATGCAATATCAACCACTTTTCCGGAAGGCAGCCGACATCGTAATAATGAACAGAGACGGGCGACAGAGGTTCCGGGGGTGTCATCGTTGATAATGACACAGTCATATCGCTTGCGGTGATGAAAGTTCGGATTGCAACGCAAAATATCACGGGCCTCCGTCCAGTCCTCCATAGATTGATACGTGATTTTAAGGCATTTGAAGGACTGAACCTGTGAGCATCAGATTTATTCAACAAAAATTCATTGTACCCATTCAAAACCAAGAAAAACGTACATATATAAGATCTTCATAGCGAGGGGCTTCTTCAGGAAAGTTATGTGCAAGGAAAGAGCGAAGGCGCTCATCAAAAGAAACAAAATCACGGTTAGTTGGTGCAAAATCCTTCTCTAGCTCTCGAGAGTCCAATCGAGTGCTGCTACACGAACCAAATGTCCAATGCCGCCCAGGGGTTTGCAATTCGAGGTCGCTTGGTGGTTCGGCTGCACAGTCTTCGACATCAACTTGAGCCTGTACAGTTCGCGCCTTATTGTCATCGTCAATAGCCATGCGGATGAGGGCAATCGCTTCCTGGTTTCCATCAATTCTAACCATCTGTGCCACCTGAATGAGCGTCATCAATGTGGGTTCGGAGTAGTGAGGTTACCTGTTTTTCGGCTTCCTTTTTGCTTGTCTGCTTATATGCTTCGGTGGCCTCTTGTTGGAATCCTTCCCCAGGACGTGTGGATGTGTTGTCGGTGGTTCCTTTTTGCTGTATATCCAAAATGACATGAGATACGTAATGCTGCTTGAAAAAGTCAAAGTTTTTCCCATATTCCTTTGATACTTTCTGACGGTGTAATTGAAGGATGAGAGGGCCTAGACTCAGCAGAAGAAAAATTCCACATACTGAGCAATATCTTTCGTAGTCTTTGATCAGTCCTTCAAGATATTTGAGGCGCCGATCTGTCATGCATCGCAGCCCAATCATTATTCGGTAGCATTGATAGGCTCGAATGCAATGTATGAGTGGTGAGCTTCGAGGAAGCAGCTGCACAATGCATGGGAGGATGCACTAAATACGACACAGTAGTATTAGACTCCTTTATACAAACGAAGACATATGATTTACCTTTAAAATGTCGTAAAAGCTTTGTCCATCAGTGAAGGAGATGGTTGAAACGTGGTTAAAGTGCTTTAGGTTATTCCAGGCTGGAAATTTGTGCATGCTATATAAGTTGTCAGCCAGAAGAAGCCTGAGTGCGATGACAACACGTTGAGACTTACTTCAATGTTAATTTTCCTAGACTCTTTCTGTCCTCCAAAACCTTGAGGAGCAACTCCCATATATGCTTTCCCCATTTCCCGAGATCATCTGAGTGTAATGTGTCATATGAAGACGCTAAGTAAGGATCAGAGAACTGAAAGTCCCATAGGAAATGCTAAAGCCTTTCGTTCAAACAAAATAAGGTTTTTTTTTTTCACATCGACTCACTTTAATATCATGTAATCCATGGTCCTGTAGAATTTTTTCCTTCGCCGTTTTCGAGGTTGCAAGAGAAGCACGCTCTAAGACGGAACGCATGGACTCTGATGTTCGAGGTTCGAAGGATGTGGTGATGCGGTGAAGGTCAAACTTATGTACTAGGCTCTTTGGACATGGATAATTTGCGGTTGCAGCTCGGCAAGCACAAAAGTATGAGGCCTCTTCACCATCCTGCGATTCAATAAGGATCCCAGGGTAAAGAATCCGGGTTTTTCCATCATTACAGAGGTGTGTTTCTCCACGTCGCGAGCGTCGTCCCAGAGATGCAAAGATTCGACCGAGAATTTTCTGGTAGACTTCTCGTTTGAATTGGGCAAATTCCAATGTCTCAACTGACCCACGATCGCTTGGGTGCGCTGGATCCTCAATCTTCTTGCTTGTAAGTATTTATTTTTTCATCTCAACGCTTTTGAACCACTCACAATAGGCATATAGCCTAACAGAATCCCACCCCCATTTCCAGACGCATTTCGAATGTTTTTTGGAAGCCAGGCTGCACGAAGAATCATTGGGTACTTTTTAACCCATCGTGTAACCAGCCCTTTATCAAGCCAGAAATGGAGGGGAAGGTAGCAATGTGGATACGGGCCGTTATTGGGAAGTGAGGACTGAAATGAGACTATTAGTTCCTCTGTGAGCTCGTTCTCAGATTGACTACTGCTTACATCAACCTCCCACCAGGTATCCGCCGTATTTGGTTCATCGATAATACGTTCCTCAAGGCCCTCCCAGCTACAACAATATATTTTTCGAACAGAGTTCCAGCAGCTGACAGAAGCCAGGGATTTATCGTGAATAAGATTGAGAATGTATTCCCATGGGTCACGGTATTGGAATTCAAATTCTAAGAGCTGCCCACGATACGTTGTGGACACTTTGTCTGATTTAAACTAATGCAATACTTAGCAAATGAAGAGGGCGACCAGATCGTAGAATAACTTACTTGCACACCATACTCTCTTGCTTTTGCAAGAGAATCCTGCATGTCCTTATAGGTACGAAGGGTTAGATGGCTTCCACCAATAGACCACCTCCCGTTGAACCCAGCCAATTGTTTATCAACAAGATCTTTTGAGAGGAGGCCTTTTACAGCAGTTTCCGTGTATTCGAAATCCGCGAGTGTTCGAAATGGCGCCCAAGGTTGACTTTCAGGAGCTGGGAAATAGGTTTCGGCCACCTGAGATGAAGAGAGGGATATATTACTTGATGTAAGAGGAATGATAGTCACATTAGGTTCACTGCTGTGTGGATGAGGGATGATCTTGATGTAAACTTCTGGGAGATGCGGCCCATAAATCTCGTCGGCTGAGCTAGAGGCTAATTAACCATCAGAAAGTGAATCTATAGCAAGAATTGGGCTTAACAGTTACATTCTGAGTCTCCCAGAGTCATTTCTGAGTCTCCTCCATCCAAACGTTGAGGAATCAAAATATCGCAATCAACTTGGAGTTCATCCTTTAAAAAAACTGTTAGCTGATGGCAATGTGTCGGACTCGGATTGTCAAAAACATTAACCTCAATTGGAACCAACGGATTGACAACCTTCTCAGCCCCCATCTGCTTTTCGCTACAATTCTCCAAATTTAGAGACCTGACGGGATTTTTTTTCCTACGCTGCAGTTGCCATATTATCTTGCATGCAGCTTGATGCCTGTCGAACCCACGACCATCACGGTGCGCCTTGCAATAGAGGCAAAAGCGGTGCGTATCGCTCAGCTGCTTCTTGACACTTTTTTTAGGGGCTTTAGGTTTAAGAGGCATGTCGACAGTGATTAGTGGATGTTCTTGAGTGATCAACGTTTCCAAGGATATGATGACGTCTGAGGTGGAGCTATTGAAATGTCGTCATGTGGAGCATTCGTTCAAAGAGGACATATAAAGCTTAAGCCTTCCCTCGTATATTCCATGCAACATCCCACCTCTGTTCCCATTGTTTCACGCAAAAATGCCTAGCTCTTCTCAACAAGTTAATCAACATGAAAGTCGTACCCCGTCTCCTGAGATTGTCCTGAGTACCAGAACCAGTCCATCAAAATTGGTCAAGGTAAGCTTTCAGCCTTTCCTTGATATGATTGACACGTCAACTTTTCATCATGTGACCGTGACACCACAGGTTGCTCGCCTCTTTGAGCTTGACAAGAACACTGCCAAGGCTGAAGTACGAGAGCTACGACGAAAGCTTGCAGATATTACAAACCAGGAAGAAGACAACGACAATGCAGAAGCCCCGCCATCCAAGCGAAGTCGAACAAGCGATGTTGATCGGGATGAACTTCACAACGCTGAGGAAACCCATGTCATCGATGCAGGTCACCGCTTTGTCATGCTTTATTCCCCGTGGCTTCGAAATGGAGAAGGAACCTTTAAGGTTGAATGTGATGTGGAGTCAGAGGAAGCAGAACGCTTTGAGAATGCCGAGAATAAGATTCAAGGACAAGTCCGGGAGATCAAGATGGTTCTTGGGGCGCATTTGTCAGGTGAAATGTCCTCTGAAGCATGGATTGCGAAGGCGGTGAGTCAATTCTTTGAATAATACATAGTGCATCAACAAATTCTTACTATAATTATCAGTTTACGAAAGGCATGAAGGCTCAGCGTTCGAATATGGCCACTCGCCTCCGTCGTCACTGTGCTGCACTCTTTGGCGTATCTGAGTCCAATATGCTTCAAGCTGATATACGACGGGAGAAATTCCGAGGGCGCATTGGGTGGGTAGATAACGGCCAAGGAGCTGGGTCGTACTCCAGTGTCGATGTGGAAATCCTCCACAAAGATTACTCAGGTTCTTATGATATGGAAACTGCGTTTTTGAATCCCATTCTTATGTGGGTGAGTAACGTAGCTATTACAACATCTTAAATTTGCTAACTAAGTGATGGTTTTTTAGGTCTTCAACGCTATCATCCGTGGTCCAACTGCAGCCAAGGAGTTGATGAGTGGGATTGCGGCGAATCCCAAGACGGATACCATGGCTCGAAAGCATGGTATCTGACACACTACACCAGGAGCTATAGCTGGCACTGTAGTGTTGGTATGTGTTCTCAATTACTTTAAGTTGACGCTTCCACTTACAAGTTTAAGCAGTCTCGCTGGGCCCTTTCTTCTGATGACTTTTTACAAAGTGTGGGTACCAATACCGGCATTAACTATGGAAAAGACTTCGAAGAATACCTCGAAATCTTGATGAAAGGCCTTCGAAAAAGGAAGAAAAGTGTTCTTAATGTCTTCAGGGAGTGGGATCGGGTCATTTTCCCTAACTCGGATTCAAGCTTGGTCGATGGCGTTGGGCAGGATCAAAATACGAGTAGTGGTTTGAAGACGGCTTTGGATATGCTTGAAGCTGACGAGGTCGAAGAGGAGGACGAACTCCAGGACTAAGAACAGTGAAAGGAAAGATTTTGAAGAAACCCAACAGTTGTTAAATAGACCAGATGTACCATAGAATATATCTACAAACCGCATAATGTATGAAATTGATCAGAGCACTTCTATACGCTTTTCCAGTGTACAATTATTGAAGACCTTCAAAAAAAGATAGTCACCAATAACAAACATCGAAGCTTAGTCAGTAGTCACAAACGCATTTTTGTTTCGTTCCTCACCTTGTTTCCCACCACCACTTCCTAGTCCTCTCTACAGAAGTTCAATTGTATCCTCATATATTCCACGATAGTTTAGCTGATATCATTCAATGGCTTACATCTTCAAACGAGGTCAGTGCCACTTGTCTTTGTTCCGAGCATTCAACTAACGAGTGATGGCTTTGACCAGATGGGCATGTCCTTTGTATTATACACGCGTCCAAGCGTGTTGATACATCATTGGAATACTAAATATTAAAGACAAGGTACACCATAGATTGTGTCGATGACATCTGAGTGCTCATGGCGAGTTGTCTTAGATCACAGCGAATCATATGGTCTCGATCTAAACTACGTCAAAAGGTCATCACTCTATCAAGGCGTACCCGACGTGAAAAATTTCCTTGGTAAGCCTCCCGTTCTCTGAGAACTGGGAGAGAACCGGGATACCTACAATTCTCCAGTGACGAATGGATGGGGATTACGGAGAGTGATGATGTCCGCTTTGAGGATGGCGAGAGGGTTGAGTGGGCTATGGTTGCTATTCTGCGAGGCGTCAAAGAACCCAACGCCCCTTCACTTTACCAGGTATGCTTTGATTATTTCCTTCCTTCTCATGCTAAAAATGTCCCCCAGACTCTGGTATCGTCCATCCTCCTCCACCCTCATCCAACCGAGGTGAACGCTTCTCTCCTTCCAGCAACCTCTCATGTTCGTGTCCAAGTAGTGGAAGCCCGACTTGAGCTCCTCAAGTGGATAGCAAACGCCGGCTGGTAATTCGTCAGGAAAGGGGCTTTGACCCTTTGGAAGGGTGGGCATTGAAGGAAATTAGCGATCGTAAGCTGTAGTTCTCTCTCTGAATTCCCATCACTGACCTTGAACTCTAGATGTCGAAGTGCCTATCGACGATCTCCTCAGTCCACCATCCTATTCATCACCAAAGAAACGTCAAACAGGTCTCCTCCTTAGGCCGATTTCCAACCATCCCCACATATGGCGAACAGTATGCATGTTAGCATGCTCAGCCACAGTGTGCACACCAGACCTTCCATTCGTGACCCCCGGTTCCTCTGCAAATTCTATTCATTCTGTCGCTCGCAGCACCACATCTGTCTTCGGCGGCCAGCACCAGTATGGTCTCTGCCTCTCGCCATGCTAACCCCACAGGGATGTCGCTGGTTAGACGGATCACGACCAATGTGCAGGTGGGTAGGCCAATTGAAATGAAGGACCGACCAGACTTGAAATTAACACCTTCGTCATCTTCCATCATCTCGCGAGAATCTCGAACGCCGTCTCCTCGACAACTTTCTATCATCGAACCCAGCGTAGACGAGGGCGAGGAACAGGTCGAAGAAGATAGAATGGAAGATGACGGAGGAGAATCGATATATTAAACACCACCCCCACCTCTGAAAAAGACTTTGATCACGTGGGCATCACTTGCGAGCGTTGCCTCACACGCTAGCACGTCCAGTGCCAAACACACTACTTTGAGCGTGAAATCACAAACTCCAATTCGCAAATCCATGACCACTTCCTCGTCAATCCGCATATCGCCATCCTCAGCCAGTTTCACCTCTTTCTCGCGACCCAGCTCCTGCGGTAGTACACATTCGACTGCACGCTCGCATTTGACTATTTCTATGAACAAAACTGGGAAAGTTGGGACATCAACAGCATCACACCCTGCTTCTCGTGTTTCCGCAAGATCCATTTCTGGTGGTTTGCCCGATATCCACTGCCTCCACTGCGACGGACGACACGAGTTCATACCATACAACCAGTAACAATGCTTTGACCGCCTCCACACCCACTGCTCATACTCGTCGAACGTCCACAACATCTACTGTGAGTGTTCACACAGGGGGTGGCGGATCGAACACAGGATCATCAGTGAATGAATGTACGAGGAGGATTTCCGGTGCCTCTGTTAGCTCGGTTGTGAGTAATGCCAGGAGCGTGCGATCGATGACGAGGGCGACAACCGTCAAATGCGTTGCTCCTTCTATCCCAACTGCTGACCCTATGAAGTTGAGTCCGGCCAGTGCGGCAATAACCCCTATGGTAAAGAGCAGGCCTGTGTCAACTCATTCAACGGCGTCGACGGTATCTTCCACTCCGCAAAAAGTCATCATAGTTGGGACTTTAGGACGGGACGGGAAAGAACCGAAGGAATCGATGTTGAACCCATGTCCAGTGGAACTGCCAGCTCAGCCTCTACCCCCTTGAACGTAAAACCAATTGAGACAGAATCTGAGAAGCAACTGCCGCACCAGTTCCTGTCGAAATTCTTACTGTTCGTATTTCTGCGCCGGTTGCAGAACCATTGGTCTCAAGTACATCCAGTCTCGTCACTATTCGTCCCAAGGTTCGCCCCAAAGTAAATTCAACCAGTGTCGGCCATGAACACGAGCAGCATTTCATCGTCCTCGAGCGTGGCTACGTTGAAGCGGAAAACTCGACAGATACTATCAAGAACACAAAGCCTCCGAACCTGTATCTAAACCTTCCCAACCATCTATGCGACCCCCTCTCCAGCAACAGCCACCCATGACGAAAGTCCAACTATCACCTCCAGTAGTTAATCGCATTCCATCAGCGTCGTAGCCCTGCTGTATCGACGAGATCCTTGCCAACGATGTTCCGCAAAGTTCGATTGTGGATATTGGTATTCCATTTCACCCAAGAGGAAGTGATTCAAAGCATATGCGCGTTACATTGGCGAGGTACCCCTTCCAATTGGAGACAGCGACTGAGGAGATTGAGAGGGCGACAAGCCAGTGAATGATTGACTGTTCATAGGGGTTCGGTATTTTGCGATTGGCGGTATGCCAGGTGGCTCTGAGTATTGTGACCATTGTATGGCGAGGAGAAGGAGAATTGATACTGGGAGTGTTGGCGGCGCTGTTTGGGGCAGGCAAGAAGGGCATGCTGAAGCAGGAAGGAGATCCGGTCAATATCTCTTCAGAGAGAATGAAACGAATGAGGAGCACCAGCTCCATGGTTTTTGAAATGTCGGGAACCGAGTCCAAGGGGGAGGGCGAGTGGCATATTCAGAGGGCGGGGAGAGACTTGCGATCCATTTGTTGAAAAGTCGGTGTACGAGGTAGTTTTATTACATAAACCCAGTTTGTCATTACCTAGGGATGCTATAATCGATCAATGAAGTTCCAATTTTGGACGAAACCAACCACCACTTTCCTTGTCGTCATACTCCACAGTTGTGCAGGCCCCTGCTGAGTATATAAAGAGTCCAGATGGTGAGCAAACGATCCAAAATGAATCACTCTAACACTCACCGTACATTCATTACGCTCTACTGCAGCCAGGCCACTCAAACCAAGCCTGACAATTCCGAAGCTGAAGCTAGCGCTGAAGATTCGGACTTCCCACCCTGTCGAATAGGGAGCACGTCACCTATCATGTCCCGTCCCTTGCCTGTTGCTCGTCCTTCCCGTTATCTTCCGAAGGCAGCTGCGAGCAGTGAACAACTTCAACAACAACCCACCATCATAATATCAAGCAGTGAAGAGCCTGAGGAACCCCCCCAATCCCACCGTTGTCGACAACTGAACACAGGACTTGGGCAGGCCAACATTCTCAATACGGTTGATACAGATTCGGACTTCCCACCCTGTCGAATAGGGAGCACGTCGCCTATCATGTCCCGTCCCTCGCCTGTTGCTCGTCCTTCCCGTTATCTTCCGAAGGCAGCTGCGAGCGGTGTACAACAACCCACCATCATAATATCAAGCAGTGAAGAGCCCGAGGAACCTCCCCAACCCCACCGTTGTCGACAACTGAACACAGGACTTGGGCAGGCCAACATTCTCAATACGGTTGATACAAAGGTACTCCTATTCATTCCTTACATGTAACGAGCTAATGTCAAATGTACTAGGCCCATGCTCTTCGCAAAAAACCTTCACTAAAGCGCCAAGGCTCCATAGTCCAAGGACCTTCGAATGAACGCCCATTGAAGAGGCAGCGTCTTACTCCCCGTGACGATGACAATATGAAATGGGTGCGACGTGAGATTTCTGGTATTAAGGAAACCCTCGAGGAGATGGCTTCCGAGGCAAGGGAGGACAGAGAAAAATTTATCAGTATGTTCGAAGAGCTCGATTTCGCTGGGATTAAGGAGAGTCTTGACGAAATGACTTACGATGCAAGGGAGGAGAGAGAGAATATTCACAGCATGTTGGCAGAGCTCCTTGCCGAAGTCCAACAAACAGAGTAATTTTGTACATACCAAATCTAACGAAAGCTGTAACTCTGTACCCAAATGTAAAATGTCCATTTTTGCCGTAACTCTAGTGGAGTTCAAGAGGGTTGAAGAGAACTTACTCCACAGCCTTGGAGTGGCCGTCGTCATGCTCCAACCTTGACCCTGCTGCGCAGCAACCCCCAAACATATAAAAATGCACAATAACCATCGATTGTGAGTGCATTCTGCCATGAGTTCTCAGCGTTGTCCCATTCCACTTTATCCTCACCCACCGCTCTCTCCCCATCGGACTCAGGTTGAGTCGGCATCCGACAAGCACTCCAATTTTCCACCCATCCGAGAACGCAAGAGCACACCCGACCCTCCTATTTCTGTGCCCAATCATTCTCACCCTCGTCGTTCTCCAGTTGCTCAGAGACAGTCAGAACGGTACTCGTCACCTAGCGAGGAACCAGCACCTCAATTACAACTACGACATACACCAAACTCAGTCGCTCAGAAACGGACCAAACGGTCAAAGCAGCATTCCTCACTCAGCCAGGAACCGGCACCCTCTCCGAGTCAATTACAACAACATTTACCAAACTCCGGACTTGGAAACAGGAACCGCTTGAATATAATGGAGGCTGGTGTATTGGTACGGCATTCTAAGGTAAGACGTCAAACGCTGGGCCTACAAGCAGTTATACTGATTGAAGTTATGCCAGAACAATTTCGAATCCTCGATGTTGAAGCGAGGTGCAGATGTTCTCGAGGTTGAAAATGAGCGCCCCTGTAAAAGGAAGCACGTCGTGTGTCCCGACGAAGATGACATGGATTGGCTGAAGTGCGAGATTAAGGAGTGCATGAAAGAGATGGCAGAGGATCTTAGAGGGAATGTGGAATACAGTCTGTTGGAAGAGCTTCGTTTGGATATTGAAGAATTGTCTTGAGCCCTAGTAGCCTGTACATACCAACTTCGTAAATGTATCATCATGAAAATATTCTTACCCAATGCGCCATATTATGAGACTGCCATTGTCAATTGAGCAGTGTGTAACCCCAAATCGGCCTGTAAATCACAAATTTGGTGTGGTACTGAGACGGAAATATCTGTGCAGATCAAAAAAGTCAGGATTAAGCAACGGTTATCTTGTTGGTCAAGAATAACTACTGTAATGACCATTGGTCAATCTTGTCATTGTTATCAGTAGTGGTTCTTCCCGTTAGTGATGACCTTGGTGACCATTCTCACCAGCATTTGAACACTATTGCCAGTGTAATCACCCTTGTCAGTGCGGACCATTTTCACCAGCGTAATCACCCTTGTTAGTAATAATCATGGTGGTCATTCTCATCAATGGGCATCACACTTTTCATGGTGGTCGTTCTCGTCAGTGGACATCAAACTTTTCATGGTGGTCGTTCTCGTCAGTGGACATCAAACTTTTCATGGTGACCATTCTCATAATACTATATCCATGATTACTGAGACATGTCTACCCTCCAAAAAGCTGACGGACTGATATGTGTTGATGTCTTCATGTCTCTCCAGATATGCCAATCTCGATTTTCCCGACACCGGATTTGTTCGAGGGGACAGCCGAATTAGGTCCAGCAGCAGCGAAGTCTGTTTCAGTGATGTCGCCAATCCAGACAGTGGAGTTTCCACGCATCTGCTGCCTGATGATTAAGATCCAGAGGGTAATATTGTAGAAGAACACTAAGAAAAGAATGATCAAACATAAGAGGAAGGCATAGTTTCCAAAAGACTTACGTGCAATCCAGTTCACGAAACTGAAGCCAGTCACTGCTTGACTCTGACGGCACGCGGATCCAGGCCATCCGGCTACGTGAGGTGAGGCGTTAATATTGACGAGTCAAATCATGTTGAGATGGACCGCTCACTCCTGTCACCGCAAACTGAAAACAAAAAAAATCCTGTAGACTGGGATTTTCCTCCGAGAGCGACCCAGAGAATCCAAAGGCAAGCTGAGAGGGTCGTTGTTAACTTGAATAGAAAATATTGATGTAAGGGAATACTAACATGTCCATCCAAGTTCAAAACCGATCATGGAAGTGAAAGCACCCCTGCGGTTCAAGGAGAGGTAGAGACTAACAAATTGAGCAGCGTTTAGAGAGAGGTCATGGAAGAGAACGAGGGATCTCCAACACACATGAGAGGCAATGTGAGCAAGGTAAGGGCAGCAGTTGCAATACCCAACGTAGCGACCGGGAAGTAGCGCCCATGGAAGCTTTGGGATATGTAGTAATTTATAATCGAGGCACAAAGAGCAAGGACGATGAATGCGAAAAGGTTGACAACACCTATGGATATTTCTCAGCCGTTTTTCCTCAAGACAACGGGAAGCGCGATGACCAAACACCACTGTTCATACAAGACGGAAGGTCGCATTCACGTCTTGAACCATCTCTGTTGAGTTATGAAGGCCGTTCAAGGGAGGAAGTCTTGGTTTGGACGAGAACCCAAGGGAGTGCTCAGTGCGCACCAGTTGGGGAGTAAACGGTCTTATCATGCCTGTCTCTGCTTGGCCCCTTTTTTATAGTGTCCAACTTGCGGAACTAACAAAATTCAATCTCAGGGTCGACGCTGCCTTGGCTCCTCTGTGAAAGGCAGGAATCCCACAGAAATCAACCCGCACAGCATGTCGCAAAATGGTCTGCGGAATTTCTCGTAATATTGTGTCTTGGTCCAGAACTTTGGTTCGGGTTCTGATACTCACAGAAACCGAACAAAAAGTCCAGTTCACGGTTCTAAAGCATTGAGAATTGAATGAACCACTGTGAACCCATTCAAACCCTGCGTCGGGGGAAGTGAAAATCGTGAATTCTTCCACTGTGAAATCCACATGTCCTATGGCTGCCTCCAGTGCTCAGGTGACCAGCACAAGACCGGCATTAGACTGGTCGGTCTCTTTGAGACCAAAGGTTTGCCTCGCTATCCAGGGCTCAGCCACTCCCTCGGGACGTCTCAACCTCCCTTGTCCCCAGCTCTTGACTATCTATCTTTGGTTGGCCAACCCCATGAGATCATTTGGCAAGCATGTCGCCGTGTTGTCGCTCTCCTTGAGTATGTGCATCTCCCTTTCTTGGTGGGTTTAAGTATTCCACTGCAGTTTCGGGCATATGTTGGGCATATGCTACACAAGGTGGCATGTTGACACCATTTTCACAACACGTATATTATTGACATTTTGTGTCTACAGTGGGCCAGTGGCATCAGCTGTCCTTCACACGCTGTTTCTTTTAACTTTTAGTGATGAACATGCCTTGCAAGACTGCCACCCACTTGGCGGATCTGCCCTTTCTGGGGGGAGAGACTGTACTTAGGCGGTAAAAAGGGAGGATACATAAAAGTGGGCATGCCATAGGAAGGTCTACTTTTTCGATAAAAAAATTATCACAAGCCTTCAAGTTGAGTTTTCAGTCTAAAACACCGCAGGAATAAGAAAGTGGCATTAGTATTTCTCTACACATCCGACAAAATTTGTACAAGAAATTTATGTACCGAATCTAATGAGGGACAGCTTTCAGTTGGGCGACTGTGAAGGTGGGATAGCCGATGGGGACAAAGCGGCTGTGGGCGTAGCGGGCCAGACCGGTGTTCGAGAACATGCGGAGGGAGGCCATGGTGGAGAGTAAAATTCGGGGAAGTCTCGTTTGATAAAGCTTCTATAGTTTATTTCTCAGATAGAGCAAGAAGGAAACAAGAAAACCCTTTGATTTCAGATAATACCACGGCACCGAGTGTCAAATACAGAGAGAATGAGTATGCAATGGAATAACGGATTCTTGGTGCGAAGTTGAACAGGAGGGGGATGTAGTTGAAGAAATGGGGTGCTGCCTCCTCCGGAATGGATTGCTGGACGGTGCTGGCGACGAACATCGGCGGGAACATGGAAAACCGAGTTTAGCCGATGAAGGGCAAGTCTATCCCTAGTCACTTACCGTGATTTCTCCATCTCCTAGATTCACGTCAACGTTCGAGGCAGCCGCAGTGGCGATTACCCACAGCCAGTAACAATGACCGAGACCCTTGTCTACATGCGACGAACATGGGAGACGTAGCTTTCGCCGCCACAGGTTACACGCATCCTCTGCGGGTCGTGGTTCTTCTCGGAGTGATCTGGGATAAATGAGGTCATTGGCGGGTTCTGGGTGGTATGAACTAAGGAGGGTACGGACGCTTTTTCTTTTTTTCTATTCGACTTGATTTTCCATGCTAATCGAATCGCCCATCTGTCTAACCGTACAGTCCATACGGAGTTCCGAAATCGACAAGACAACGATTGGGTGAGTCTTGTCGCCGGGTGGTTCTCCTTTGATCGTTGTATGCAGAGGGACGCAATTGTAGGATTATATATCCGGGTGATAATTCGCGGCGTTATCGTTCCGGTCTTTCCTGTTTTCACTCATTGATGGGCTTTGGGGTATAAGCCGCCCCGCTTCTGTTGGAGGCGGGTGAGGATGGGGTAGTAGGGATGGAGATAGCATGAACCAGATACGTACCGTGAACCGCCGCTCTCTGTCATGGATTTGCTCCTTTGCCAATCTCCCATCCTATCTCGTCACTATTTGTGTTCGGGTCTCTAGACGTCGTCGTACACAGCTACCAAGATTGATTTGTTGGAGGTTCCAGGTGAAGCAACTAATGTATTCCGCGGGTAGATGGCGTTCGAATGGGTGTGAGTGCGTTTTATTCAAGCATACATAGGTTGGAGTAAGAGATTGAGCATGTCTATTCGAATTAGTCGCCATCGCCGTTGCATTTCAGTCGAATCGACAATCTCTCCTGCCAGCCTGGCCATACGCGGTTGTCGAGATCCTAAGTTTGCGACTCGAAACGACCAGCCGAGTATACGTCCACTCCTGATTCGAATGGTCGTGTCGAAGGGATGGAGTATGATCTCCTTGCTCCTCCTCGCCCACAAAGAAGTCTGGAGTGGGACACATCATCGGTGAGAAGGTGGAGTGTTTTGATGAGGAAACGAGGAAACCACTGACCTTAACTTTGCTTGTGAGTGCGAGTGCGATTCCACTTGTTGATCGTTTGAACGTCTTTTGATGACTCCCCACCTACCCATTTGCTCCTCCCAATCCGGGGTTCTCCATGTTATTGAACACAGCTATCAATATTGCTATGGGGCGCAGGAATATCTCGGCCCCATCGCCGATATTGACGCGGTGGCGTGGATATTGAAAGGGAGAGGGGCTTGGGGCTATGCGTAAGTCGTCTTATGTTCTGTTCAGCTTCCCTCTAAGGAGATCGCTCTTTGAGGAGTACAAGGACATCGCAGCTGTTGTAGGTGTAAGAATATACTACGCCGACGGGTACAAGGACTGACCAGGTAAGTGCCCTCCTCGTTGTCAGTGTCATTCTCGATTTTTCATTCCTCTTCGCCACGATCACTCCTCCAGAAAATTCGACACGACGCTCGCAAAGTACAGGTGTCCTATTCGTTACAAACATGGCTGAGAGCCTAGGGACCGCCTGTAATGGGCAATGATTATGACCTGAAGTGATTCATAAGCAACCTGCGACCGAGAGAATCTATTCTTGACCCACCCTGCTGGGAACAACATGCGTAAGCAGCTGGAGATCTTGTCATCGTAAGGAGTAGTCGACTACTGGACAACAAGTGGTGGGAGAGAAGTGGGATGTGGGTGCACTGGATGTTGACGAGGGAAGAGGGGATCCCATATGATCGGTAGGAAATGACGACAGAAGCCGACTATGTGGGGAACAAAGACTGTGAGTGAAAAAGGGATGATGGGAGAAAAGGATACACGCTTGGACAAATGAACCATTCAGTGAACGCTATCGAACTCTACGCGCCACGTGGATTGTTAAGAGAGGCTACGGGGTGAGGAAGCTTCGCTTTCGCTTAGGGGGTATCTCTTCATGGAGTACAGGAATATGTCTGTTGAAAGTGTGAGGATCGACTACAGCGACGAGAGCAGCGACTGACCAGTATTACGGAACCATCCTTAATCATGTCCTATCCTTCCCGATGATTCTACTTGGAGAAGACTGGACGTGGCGCTCCCAAATCACGGTAATGATGGCCACGAATGAACCATGAACCAGTGCCCCAAGATTGAACGGGCCTCGTTGAGGATAAAATAGACCTTGTGTAGTGACGATCGAAGCTGGGATGAGGAAGCAAATATCGTGATAAGATCGATGGTGGCGGTGAGATAGTGGATAGGTGAAGGGAAAGGTATGGGGTATCGCATAAATTCGAGACGAGAGAGTGATTATGGAGCGGGGTGTTAGTTGGCAAGTCTGTACAAGGACAAGAGGAGAGGAGAAAACGTCAAAGCTATCCGTGGGAATTATGTTGATTGGACAACACTCCTCACAACTAGGTATCCATCAGTGCGCTCGCTATATGCCACGCTTCTCACGTCCATCCGAGTCTTTCGGGGTCTCGCTGATTCAACTTGGCGACCTTCTGTCCGCGGCAATGTTGTGTTGATACGTTCAAGTTTAATGTACACTACTGGAGTCCCCTCTCGATCTGGAAAATCTGCCATCGCGCACAATATAGCTCACCGTTGCAATTTAGAGAAGCTCCTGCTAGCAAACTTCTTCTTCTCTTGTTCCGATCCCGCACACAGTAACGCCAAGTCCTTCATCATGACAATTGCCTACCAAATCTTGGTCAACGTCTCAGGGACACGAGAAAGGATTGTTGGTAACATTGAGCAAGACCCTCTGATCCTCACTTGAGACCTTGAAGCCCAAGCCACTGCCGCTCGAGTCGGGATAATTCAATGTACCAACCCCACGAAGTCTGATTATCATTAATGGTCTTGAGATACTCTGGCCGTGCAATGCAGCATCCTTTAAGTTGTCTCACTCCTCTTTCACGGGTACCTCCTCCCCCTCCCCCCCCCTCCTCTGGACAATTCATATACGCATCGAAGGCTGTAGTGATATATGTCTCGTCGATCTGCCATCAACCTGAAAACCGCCTGAATGTTGTACTCGGAATCCGACCGCCCCGTCATGCTCATGAAATGCCTTTCGGCAAACTTGAGTCTTGACGCATTGCACATGCATATTTTTACTGCAGTTAGGGACATAGAAGCAGTACTTCTTATCCTGGGCTTGTGTCTGCTCCCCGACTTAGATATTTGCCCCTCAATGGACATAGGAGAACTCAAACATTTTTTTCTTTTGAGCAAAGGCAATTTCGAGGTGTTATTTGGTGACCTTAGCTTACTCATCATCATTTCCAGTGTCAAAGCATATATTCATCTTCTACATGCGTCCCTCGAAGATTTCCTTCGCGATCCAGCCCGATCAAAAGAATTTTATATTGACCTTTCAAGTATTCACATTTACATACGTAGGAACTACCATAAAATCCCCTATCTACGACGCATTAGTGCAGTAGCAACATGTGGCGCATCTCTCTTAATTTTCTTGACAAGTTGCACTGGAGAAAAGACATCAGGAGGTGGACCCAAACCTTGCATATGACTGAATCACTTACCACGAACATCTAATCTGGTGTCCTTGAGCAACTCGACTATGTGTGGCACTGAATTTTCCATTGCCTTGGCAAGTTCCGCTGGAAAAAAGAATTCAAGAGGTAGACTGGCCAATCAGATGATGAAATCACTTACGCTGCTTCGAAATTTCACCAAGGGCAGTCACAGCCGAATTCCGAACCTTTGAACTTCTGTCCTTGAGCATATCAACAACATGTGGCACCACACTCTCAATTGCCTTTACAAGTTTCGCTGGAAAAAAGAATCAAGAGGTCTGACTGTGCAGATAAACTAAATCACTTACACTGCTTTGAAATTTCACCAAGAGCTTTCACAGCCCAATAGCGATTCCATGAATCACTGTCCTTCAACACAATAACAACACGTGGCACCATTCTCTCAATTTCCTTGACAAGTTCCGCTAGAAGAGAGAATCAAGAGGTGGGCGTGACGATGCAGATAACACTTACGTAGCTTGGAAAGTTTACTGAGGGCTGCCACAGCAGAAGGGGAATTCCGAAAATTGGTGTCCTTGAGCAACTCAAGTAAGTATGGTACTGCAATTTCCACGGCCTGGACAAGTTCCGCTAGAAAAAGTAAATCAGGAGGTGGGCCTGACTGTACAAACAGCTAAATCACTTACACTGCTCCCAAATTTCACCAAGGGCACTCACAGCATTATTACGTACCCATTTACTGGTGTCCTTGATCATATCAACAACATGCGGCACCACGCCCTCAATTGCCTTGGCAAGTTTCGCTGGAAAAAAGAATCAAGAGGTCTGACCATGCAGGTGACTAAATCACTTACGCTGCTTCGAGATTTTACCGATGGCAGTCACAGCAGAATGGCGAACCAATGCATCTCTGTCCTTGAGCATATCAATAATATGAGGCACCACACCCTCAATCACTTTGACAAGTTCCACTGGTGAAAAGAAATCAAAAGATAGGCCTGTCCATGCAGATGCCTAAATCACTTACACTGCTGGGAAATTTCACCAAGGGCAATCATAGCAGAAGCAGAAACCGATGGATCGCTGTCCTTGAGCTTATCAACAACACGCGGCACCACACCCCCAATCACTTTGACAAGTTCCGCTGGCAAAAAAAAATCAAAAGGTGGGCCTGACCATGCGGATGCCTAACTTATCACTTACACTGCTTGGAAAGCTTACCAAGGACCTCCACAGCAGAACTGCGAACCATTGAATCAGTGTCATTGAGCAATTCAACAACCTGAGGCACCACGCCCTCAATCGTTTTGACAAGCTCCACTGGAAAAAAAAAATAAAGAAGTGGGCCTGACTGTGACGATGCCCAAATCACTTACGCTGCTCAGAAATTTCACTGAGGGCAATCACCGCACGATGGCATACCCATAGATTAGTGTCCTTGAGCAACTCAACTATGTGTGGCACCACACTTTCCATCTCCTTGACAAGTCCCGCTGGTAAAAAGAAAAATACGTGAGCCAGACTCAGAGGTTTGGCAGATGACCAACTCACAGTGCTTGGAAACCCTTCCGAGGGTCAACACAGCAAAACCGCGAACCCATCCGTCGGTGTCCTTGAGTGCGTCAACAACATGCGGAACCACAATCTTGATCACCTTGATGAGCTCCACTGGAAAAATATGAAATCAAAAGGTGAACCAACCAAGCAGATGACAAAATCACTTGCATTGCTTGAACGTCCCTTTCACGATTGTTTGTTCCTCTAGGGCCTTGTAATCACAGCCGGGAAGAAAGTCACATAGTGTTATCAATCGCCAACATAGGCGGGTAATGTCGCTATATTGCCGTATGGCCAAGTGTAGGTCCATTGACCGATCCGGAGGAAGGCCTGCAATAGCCTTGACGGCCTCACTTATTACATCGTCACAGGTTGAATTTGCGATAATCCATGCCAATATCATCACCTCTGCCTCATCCGCCTCTGGTTTATGGCGGATATCAGAAATCATCAAGCCAGATGGTGAGTTGAGGTGCGTATAAGAGGAGCGAACATATCGTTTATACCGCGCTATCTCATTCATGCCCGGTATAAATGCCGATAATGTCGTTCGGAATGGACAGGCAGGTGACAACCACGGCAGCACCGTCATGACAATGTATACGACAGTAGTCAGCGCGATCAATGCTAATACTGCTGCACCAATGCTTTTGCTGTCGCCAAGAACGAAAATAGCGAGCCCAGCAAGGAAAAGAAGAAGGGAAAGTTGGATGAGTAGGGGGATCAAAGCGAGAATGCCGTCCAGATGCCATTGGTATGCTCGGGTAACACGAAGATGCCGCTCACAAGCGTCCTCAAAGGATTTCCCTGCAGACGCCGGTAGATATGTAACAATCCACCCTTTCGCGATCACCGCGCTGAGTGCGCCGACAAGAGTAAGGGTCAAGCTTGTGAACCATAAGAAGTTGACAGAGAACGAAGAAGCGGTGGGGTGGAAGGGGATAGGGGAGGATGTGGAAGATTCATTCCTAAGGGCCCGGCTTATTTCTCGCAAAAGGACCTGTTGGGGGTCGTCCTGTAATCCCTTTCTGCTTTCAAGGAGAAAGGCCGCCAGAACTCCTGCGAACAAACCCGCCTGAGAATTTTTAGACTTCAGGCCAAAGAAATCGGATATTGGGACACTCACGAATACCAGTAAAGAGTCGAGGCCGGTTTTCCACGACTGAACAAGCTCCTTGTCTTCTGCTTCCGTCTCCGTCATATAAAGGGACCAAACTTTGGCGTCAGTGCGGGAATACTTCGCATACGGGTCTTCGTGGGGTTTAGGTGGTTCCGCGGGGTTATTTTCCTGGTTTTCATCTTCATGCACTGATCCTGCAGAGGCAAAAGATGAGAATGTATGCCATCGAACGAGATGAATTCTATGCAGACCTTTCTCTGCCGACGAAGGTTCCTTCGCATACTGAAGAAAATTGTTATGCATATTCAAGGAATATTCTGATACTCCTCACTGAGCCAACAACAGGTATTCCAGACGACATGGGAGACGATACTTGAGGAAAGTGTTGAGTGCGTGGACTGGATAGTACTAGATGTCGTTATGAGTTGTTTGACCGGTTCAAGTACTCGGTTGGTACTTTGAACTCCTCGACGAGAAGCAAGAAGAAGATTCGTGCCGGATAACGGCGGGATTAGGCCATGGACGTCCAGATAGTTCATATGATATGGATGACACGGTGTTCACGGAAGATGCAATACACTAACCATTCTCAGTGACAAGCGATTTGACATCCGATCCGGATTGTCTTGGTGGGAAACGGAAGTAGTGAGAATGGCTTCGAGATGACTGCGATATTCCTCCAAATGGAGGAGACGGAGGAGGTGCGTTTTGCATTGGGATTCCAGTGCTGGATGATGACGATGGTACGAGAAAAAAATGACTAGATGGTGAGGAAATTGGTGCTGTGGGACGAATTGGCACAACGGCCCGTCTCTTTCCGCGTAAACTCTACCCCTACTCTTACAATCTTATAAACCCCGCACGCCATCTACTGTGGTGCTTCTCTCAAACCAAACGGGCCATTTTTCACCAGAGCATTGGCGCGGATATGAGAGCAGCGGTCTTGGGAGTGAGAACGGCGCTGATTGGAGAATTTCAACGTTGGCATCCGCCTAACTGCTTCAAGGTTGGCACATGGCCATATCTCATTGCCTCAAGGGGTACACAGCCGACCTTGACGGATGAGCGCTAAGCACTGAGCCGTAAAGGCGACACCTTATTTGTAACACGGCGGAAGAGCCATACAACCGGGTGGGCTTAGTGAACTACGGCAGAAATTTGGCTATGAGCGAAGCATCTGAATCAAATAAACATGCTCCAAGGACGGATGGGAAGTTCAAATTTGATCTTTCCTCAGCAATATTACGCAAAGTAAGAAAGGGAGGAACGAGGGATCGTAAACATGGTATAGTAAGGACATGTTAGACATACATCTGCCACCCCTGCGCATCAGTGACGACTGAAATGACTGAAATTGGACCAAGGAGGACTAAGACTTGTACAAGGTGTAGTCATGATCCAGCGCGGGGTGCAAAGGCAAGATAAAGGGAACCAGATAATACCTCACAAAGCATACATAGAGCAAGGGAGGAGAACGGAATTGGAATGACATAAGTCTCTTGCTTAATGTGCCGAACAGAAGTCACGCGACAGGATCGACAATATACAAGGAGTCGATGGCATATAGGATACCGTGTGATGCATGTATGGCGGCGAAGATGGCGCGACGGAAATGGGCCAAGGGAGCAGACGAAATGCAAGCCAGATTGGATGGTCTGTCTGATTGCTAGAACCGTAGAGGGGAGGAAACAAGAACAGAAAAGGCAGGGGAGTGGAAGATCGCTGAGAAGAGGTGCATCGAAGAGATATGAGAGGCCATGAGCATCAGGAAGGTAGCCCTAGTGATGGGATAAGACAGGGCGGGAAGAGGCGATACCGCCTGCAGCCACCCCATCCACCAACCCTATCGTTTGGAGGAAGGTGAGCTATCGGGACTCGGTCAGGAGAAGAGTGGCGGTGGCTCACCCGACAAAGTTGACGGCGGAGTAGTATGCCAGGAAGGAGCGGTAGGCGAGCCGGGTCGACGGGTATACTTGTCTTTCGCAAGGTCGATATGACGACGAGACCAAATCGCCACCCTGCTCTATGTTTGACATTGATGATTCCTCCGTGCGTCTTTCGTCGAAACCGCAACATTGATAGCTAACGGAGGAGGGCTGCGTCAGCGTGGGCATTCGAGAGAAGACCCCCGTTAATCCTTATCGTCGTCATCTAGGTCCATCGTTGTTGCCGAGCGTAGTCAGGGTTGTGAAGCTATTTCCGTTTATTGCACTTCAAAGGTCTTTGTGGGATGTCCTTGTCCTGATTGAGTTGCTCTTGGTCGTTTGGTAACGGAAGCCGGTGGACGCCAGAAGTAGACGTTCACTGCGACGTCCGTCGAGGATTTGGTAAATGACGAAGGAGGTGAATGCCGAATAAGCTAGCAAAAGTGCAGGAGAGGGTGAGGCGGAAATGAGGCGAAGGTTAAAGATGGTGGTCGGTGTCGAGAGCTGGGCGCCGTAGAATGTGTGAAGCGAGCGGAGATGCCGCATCATGTTGGTGGAAATCATCCAAAATGGGCGGTGGCGGAACGAAATTATTCAGATCTAGAGAGAAATCAAGTCAGTAAGCGTGGACGGAAGCCAGAGAGGGAGGACGCGTGAGCATCCCTGATGCTCCTTCTCCTCTGGTCCATCCATTTCCTGCACTCTCTAGACTCTGGCGGCATACAACTCTCAGGAACATCGGTCAGGGCGGCTTCTCCACCTCAGGCCGCTGGAGGTCTGAAGGATGCGATTCGACAACGGTTGGAACGACGGGCTTGGGTTTACAGCTGAGGCCTTCCGGGTGCAAATCGGCGATGTGGGTGGAGAAACCGCCTCGTGAAGTTAGTGGACAAGGAGGTGGAAATGAGCGGTGGCAGAATAAGGTTTTGCGAATCTAGGGAGAAAATAACTCGGTAGGGGAAAAGGAAGCCAGAGAGGGACTGTAGACACGAGCCGGATGCATAATCTTCTCTGAAGCTCTCCTTCAATCTTCCAGTTGACCCATTTCCTGCACATCTTGGGCGACGTACGACTTTCGGGATCATCAACTTGCACAGGACCTTCACCTGAGACCTAGAGGCCCGGATGTAATAATCATAATACAATTTCCCAACATCAAGAAGAGCAGAGTCATCCAAGAGTGATTGGCGCACGAGTTGGTTTCTTCGACAATGTTTTTCAATCCTTGATGGGCTGTCGGCACGTAAATTTGCGTGTTCCCAACGTAGTCGTCCTTGCCAACGGCCAATTTCAGAGATTTGTCGAGTCTCAAGCAGATACCATACGCGTTGACGACATCGGGATATCTCGAAGCCTCTCAGGAACCTTGAAGTCATGCTCAAGGTCGTGATCATTACCGAATAACGCCATTGACCCCAAGAATAAATAACTGCAAGCAACAGTTTTCTCATTTCTTTCATGTGCCCACGAGACTGACAACTGTGAGCTGAGTCTAACCACAGGCTCTATGGCAGCGTCGTGGACGACCGGGGGTTTATCGCGGGTTTGAGAACCCACTAACGCTTGCCGCTATGGCTATCCTTCACCACTGCACGCGCTTTTTTGAGTCAACGCAAGCACCCTCTGATGCCCCTCCCCTCTCCCGAGGAATGTGGGCAGAACTCACTCGCTGCAGGCAATTGTCGGATAGCATATCCGGTACAGGGAAGAGGGGGAGGAATACAGGGCAATGGCACAACGTACGTCACAGAGACAATTCTTTCCTCATTCCAACCATTTACTCCCACATTCTCCTCCCACAAAGCCAGTCATCTACGAACGCCGCATACTTGCGATCTGACTAACGACAAACCCGCCTCTTCCAAGAACTTCCCAAGCCTTTCACTTTTCCCGCCACATTCTCCTCCCACCCATCGAATTCCTATTTTTCCCCGACTTTATTCCACCATGTTGTTTTTATCGTCGACCTCACAAGGATCGACCTCTATCATCCGCTTATCCCAGATCTCGACTCCTACTTTATGCCGCCACCTCGTTTGTCGATCTCACCCCCGGTCCACCCTCTACCACCTTCTCCTATTCCTTACGTAATACCGCTTCTCTTCCTCCTCGACAAGAAATTCACTTGACCTACAGGCGGTCTTCGCTCGCGCCCAACTCCCTCTCGCCTCTTCCTTGTCGTTGAGCAATCAACTATGTGCCTTCTTTGTCATTGAATTCCGCATCCCGGTGGCTAACGCGTCTCGTTCAATTGGCAGGGCGAGTCTAGAATGAGCTCTTCAACTCTCCATTCCTGAAAAACGATTATTCCCACTCGGGGGCAACTGGGGCGTCTCATCTTGCACGTCTTCTCGTGCACTTTTCTTCCCCCCATTCATATTGATAACAGCCATTCCTTGCCAATGAATCGCTGCGAGGAATTGACGAAATTAGAAGATGCGCTGATGGATTGGTTCAGCAGAAAGCGGCTTCAACAGTGAGGAGGGTACCTATCCTGTCAGCGCTTGCCGCCACGGTCGAACCCCACCGCTTCCGCCAGCAGTGGCGTACTTGTATCCTACTGTTTTTTTCTCGTAACCTTACCTTGCTCCTCTCTGGAAATCGAACGAATCGTCTGCATATCCCGAACTTGTCACTGTTCAAGCCTCAAGTCCATCGTGAAACTCGGGCCGTTGGACGGAAGTTCCAAAAATTCGTCTGGATGTGTTGTTCTAACGGATTTAGTATACAACGATGAAGGTAACATCAACTACACTAAGTACGTACCATTGCCCTTGAATCTGCCGCTCTCCACTGTGAATTTGCTAAGCCAATCCCACCCATCATATCCCAGTTCGGGGCCTCTCGAAACCATGATCCATCACCGCAAGCATCGATAGGCGATGGCTGTATGTTCATGGGGTATCTAATGTAGGTGGCTTTCTAGTGGGTACGTCCCGGAAAGTGTTGGCTTGGACAGAGTACAAGAGTGCCTCTGTTAGAGTTCATCGCGGTGTTCCAAGCCAAGTAGGTGAATCAGCAGAGTATAGAGTATGCTCATGTCGCCGACCAACGGGGTCCTTGATTGTCGCGTAGAAGGGATGTCCTTGTCAAGTTGTAACGAAGACCTCTATTAAGGTAGGACACATAATTGGTAAGGAGATTGGGTAGAATGACCAGCAAATGACCAGAGAAACTCACTGACGATGTGGTGCACTGACTCGCCTGCCTTCCTTAATCCTCGCCACTCGCCCTATTTTCCCCCTCCCAACACCGGCCTTCGACCCCCATACTCATTCAAATCCATGTAAGTCCTCTGCTTCGATTCTCATCCTGTTCGCTCTTGTTCTCCTGTGAGTAATGCACAGAAATTTATAAAATCCAGCATTAAGGAACGAACATCTAAATATTTTGATGTATACTAGGTATCGCAGTTACCAGCTCCCCGGAAAGTAAGAATTTGGAAACCAGTGAAAACATCGCCGACATCGCTTGACAACTTCTTGCAATATATCTATGATAATGATATTTCCCTTCGCTTTTGAATACTGGTATAGGAGAAAATCTTACGAACGGGTGCTTATAGCCGTTTTCATAAATCCTGGCGCGGCTTCCTTTTTTGGATCAAAATCAAAATCTGAGAATTCTCGAGTGCCCGAGCCGTGAGCCTCATTGCTCGGGCATTTCTTGTCCTACAGGCATAATTTTGGGTGATTCGGAATCGTAAGATGTAGGGCTACATGAATATGTACAAAATTTAAGAAATAGAGATGATTTTTCGAACTAGGCACTTTTGAACCAGGTGTCTTGTACCATGGCAAGGACAGGTGGTATGGGCTACCTGTTGCATGAAAAATGTACCAGGGTCTAGTATCATTATACCCAGAAAGAATTAGTAGTACCATGCCATGTTGAACAAAAGTTATAGCCCTTGAGGAGTGCCAGCTGGCACAAGCCCACTTGATCAAGCTGAATAACTTGACCACTTCATCCATATCTTCCTTCAAGCCTTTATACCCAGTGAAAACGGACTCGGAGCTAGTCTGGGGCTTTCCGCCAGGATCTGGAGTATTCATGGCGAGATCAGAAAAATTCTGTAAGCAGATGAGGCCGCTACACGTCAGATGAACCGGGATCAGGTCC
>Ga0307513_10001929_pt1 | contig 29395 bp, 27 predicted proteins | sample 15_EM_MG_FD_202174 | JGI IMG/M metagenome (GOLD analysis project Ga0307513, IMG submission 202174) | Populus trichocarpa ectomycorrhiza microbial communities from riparian zone in the Pacific Northwest, United States - 15_EM | ecosystem: Host-associated > Plants > Roots > Unclassified | place... | reverse complement strand
TAATGATACAGATTCTTCATTCGGCTTGGTGACCCGCTCGGGGTGCAGTTGGCTACGGGGGGAAGTCGGATTTGTGGTTTTGATGTTGATTTGGTGTAAAGGGTTATTTGTTGTTTCTTTGCCGTTGTTATAGGTGGTGAGGGAGTACGTTCCGGTAGGCGGGTCCGGGAGTAGCTAGTATTGCAGGGACGCGCTTTAATGTAGCTTAGGTTCCCGAAATGGAAAAAGTTTTATAAAAAAAAAAAAAAAAAAGTACCCGAACATTTGGAGGGAAAACAGGGATAATACAGGGATAATCAACGATATTTCAGGGATATTTCAGGGATATTTTAGAGGTAAAACATCTCTTGGGGGCCTGTGTACACAGTTAACAGGGGGCAATTTTGGTGAGAATTGCCCAAAATGGCGTCTGATCACCTGAATGTTCAGGTACTTTTTTTTTTCTTTTTTTTTCTAAAACTTTTTCCATTTCGGGTACTTAAGCTACTCTAAAGCGTGACCCTAATCAACTAACTATTCCCGGACCCGCCTACCGGAACATATTCCCTCACCACCTCTAGCAATAGTAAAGAAACAACAAATAACCCTTTACACTAAATCAACATCAAAACCACAAATCCGACCTCCCCCCGTAGCCAACTGCACCCCGAGCGGGTCACCAGGCCGAATGAAGAATCTGTATCATTAGTAAAACAACAATAACAAGGTGAACCTATGCCGTCCGATACCCCAGTGCTCACACACCAGGCGGGCTCCTCCAACATCTGAACAAGGGGTAAAGCAAGCCCTGCCCACGTCGATTCGCATAATATAGCCTAAACTAAGGCCAGTCGTTAGGTTTACCCTCGCCACCCAGGGTTATCTGTATCCTCCACCACGCCCCGCTGGCCATTTTTCACGGTCTCCGGGAAACCCCCGGGAATGGTTGAAAAACAAAGGAAAGTTGGGGTTAACCACGCCCCGCCCCCTAAAATCCCTTCTCTTCGGCCCAACTGGAGCCCTCCCCACCATCGTCATACCTCTCGGCTCCCTCGGAATCGAGGTCGCCACCATTTGCCCCTCAACCACCTCCTCCACCTCACTCCCCGTTGTCTCCTCATCCTCTTCTCCAACATCGGTCCTCCTCCTCTTACCCTTCGGCAGCCTCACCAACGCCACCTCAGGTTCATCAATCACCACCGCCACCCTAGTCTCAGCCACCGGTGGCTCCGCCACACCAGCCACCGTCCAACAAGATGAGTGTTCAGGTACTTCTTGCCTGGGACAAGTAGCGTGAGGGCCAATTATTCCAGTTTTTACGGTATCATCACGCTAAGGCTATTTTGGAGTGATCTGAGTGGAGGGAATATTTAAGCTGACCACAATCGCTGAGTCATTTTGACTCGAAAAAAAAAGAGACTGAAAACGCCGATTTCCTGACCAAGTAGAGCCGGTGGATGCCTAATCTGGCCGGCAACGAATTTCAGTGTTTCAGACCGCCCAAGGGATAATAATACTGGCTAAAATTGACTAAAAGATTTAGGCTTTAACCGTGCCAAGGTTCCCGCCACTTTGAAGGACGCTAGGCGACCATCAAAGTTGACGGCACTCCAGAGGAGTGCCAGTCACCCCAACGCAACAAGTCACCCCAACGCAACTTTCATAGCCAAAATCCCACTATACGAAAATAAAAGTTGTAAAAGAGAGAGAAAAAAAAGGAAGACTTCTTTTCAAAGACTTAAAACAATATGTGAGAAAGTTGGAAGGACGTTTAAAGCATCAGAGAGTGTTTAGTCGTGGTTCGTAATTCTTAAATTCACATACAAATGAAAAGTTGTGTTGGGGTGACTTGTTGCGTTGGGGTGACTGGCACTCCTCTGGAGTGCCGTCAACTTTGATGGTCGCCTAGCGTCCTTCAAAGTGGCGGGAACCTTGGCACGGTTAGGGACAATTGTAACTGAGGAAAGGGCTTTGAAGGAAGGAAGGAAGGAAGGAAGGAAGGAACGAGCTATGCCAATTATGCGCATAGTGCTTTGTATCATACTTAAAACGTGCTCCATGCTCCAAGCAACATATAATACTATAAGATTCTATCGTGATATTCAAGAAGCGCAATGGTCTAAATATCCTGTGTCCAATTCACAGTAATATCCCCGTGTTAATATTATTTTATTATTAATATTATTCACTAATTATAATCCCACAACATCAAATTTCCTACGTTTTACTTTTAGGTTAACTACCCTTATTCCCTCCGTTTGGATATGGTTACAAGGTGCTAATAGATTAAACACATCAGGTATTGGGAGCGGATTTCCTCTGTTGGATTATCTTGTATGTACAAAAAGGAACCTAAGAGGTTACGGGCATGAAAATTGAAACAATAAGCTTACAACAGGTAAGTACTGGAATTCATAGCGGGTGTTACAGTCCACCCGAACAGGCCCACCCGAACAGATGCTGATTAGTGGGTTTTGTATGATATGAGGAAACGAGCGGTGGTCAGCACAGTAGCCGCAGTTCATCCAAGTAAGCCACTTGAAAGTTGCCTATTTGGGTTTAGGTGTTCGGGTGGGGGGCCTGTTCGGGTGGACTGTGGCGCTCTCCATTATTAATAATGACATTATAAAGTTGCTTGGAATTGCACATAAGATCTTGAGAACAAAATTCTGTTTTTAGGATACGGCCCCAGTTCCTTATAGGGTTGAGCATTACATGTTGCATGGAGCACAGCGTACGCTTTAAGTGCAAGGCACCATATGTGGAAATCGTCGCGAAAGTGGTGTACGTGAATGAGGTTGCGGAGAGAAGGAATGTCGGCGAACTTATTACTAAGGCCAGTCCGCATGATACGGTAGGAATTTGAGTACGTGGACTATGTGCTAGGACGTTGGGGTTGCTTCTCTCCGTAAGGTCTAGTATTCATTTTCTCCTCTTTCTTTCTTTCTTTTTTTTGCCCCGGGGGGGTGTTTCTCGGGGTGTTTTTAACCGCTTCTCTGGGGGAGGAAAATTTGGACAGATGCCGGGCACCCGATCCGAGCAATCAAGAACCGGTATAGGGTCGAGCAAGAAATTATTAAGCAGTTATTCAAGGTTAACCAGCCAAATATATCCCTCTCTGTTCGGGTTACAGCCAAATGCGCCCTAGCCGTTGTCTCCTCAAATAGCGGTATAGTTAGGTGCAATTCCCCAGTCGAGGGCATCTGCGATTTTTCGATGCCCGTTCATATATGCGATTAGGGCTGGCGTTCGACCAACACTGTCCGGTTTCTTAGGATCGACATCGTCGCGTGCGAGTAGTTGCATGACAACTGCCTCCCTCCCACTCCCAGAAGCCCACGAGAGCAGTGTTCGACCATAGTTGTCTGGCTTGTCAGGGCTGACGTCGTCCCGTGCGAGCAGCAGTTTCACAACCTCATCATGCCCATTCAAACAGGCCCGCCAGAGTGGCGTTTCGCCAGTGTCGCTTGACTTGTCAGGGTTAACGTCCCTCCGTGCAAGCAGCAGTCTCACAAGCCCCTCATGGCCATTTGAGGATGCCCGCCAGAGCGGTGTTTGGCCATGATTTTCTGGCCTATCGGGATCGACATCAGTCCGTTCGAGCAGTATCCTCACAACCCCCTCGTGCCCCTCCAAGGAAGCGCACCAGAATGGTGTTTGACCATAGATGTCCGGTAAGTCGGGGTTGATATCGTCCCGTGTGAGTAGTCGTCTCACCACCTCTTCATTCCCCCTTCGAGCTGCCCACATGAGCGGTGTGAACCCCTTACAATCGCTTTGATTGACATCACAACTTTCTATTTTAATCAAAGCAGCCACAATCTCAGGAATTCCGAAGTAGGATGCATAGTGTAAACCAGCAAACCCGTGATTGGTCACTGGGGGAGAATCGTAGCTCTGAATTTGGTTGAAAAGTAAGGTGGCAGATACATGGTTACCATACAGAGTTAGCAGCTCCAGCGCAAGTGATTTCCCACGATCTGAAAGTCCCAGTTTTGCATGGCTTCCCCAATAAAGAGAGGAATATTCGAGGAAGGGCGTATCTCGGGGGTTAGGGATCCTATTGGCGGGAAGCCCCCTGATCTGCTCATAATTTAGATAAGCCAAGCATGTCTCTCCAATGGTTTCGTGGGCATCGGGCAGGATACGGGGGTCGGAAACGTATTCCCGAAGTGTGTAGTGTATCGGCCGAACTGTTAATGTCTCCTTGTCAACTACAGCAAGCCCTAGGCATGACCCTAGAACCACATCTTCCGACCGGATGTTCTCAGGGTCTAGATCCGTCTTCTCCATGTGGACTGCCAGAGCATGGCAGAGCTCATCAATCCGTAACGGTCGCTCGGAGTAGGATACCCAAATTAACACCTTCATCCCAAGACTTGATCGGTCGCCCTTCTGTTCTCTTATTCGTTGTAGCGTTTGGGCGTACACGCTATCCAGATCCACGCCGGTTGCCGCCACCTTCGATAACATTTCCCGTCTCCCCGCTAGGGAGGTCTCCCCCAATATTGCATCAATATTCAATGCAACGAGTAGAAACCTTGCCATAATATCAGTGAGTAATTCAAAATCGAAATAGAGTTGCTCCTACTCACATCTCCGAAGCCTTTCCCAACATTGTTCTTATTATATCGTTTTTCAGATCCCCGGTCATCAAGTCTGGATCTTGGGCATAGTCATCCTCTATCTTCTGGGTCAAATAACTCGCGATATCTCCTTGGTCTGCCACGATCTTTATGACGTAGGGGGCTCCTCTCAGCTGCCTGACAAGTTCTGCCTGAATAGATGGCCGCGTTGTAAGAAATAGCCGTGTATTTGGCGCATCTTGGGTAATCCGGCGTAGTTCCCGAAGAAACTCTAACCGATTCTTGGGCAATAACTCGTCCACAGCATCAACACAGATGTATACTCGGTCAATAGAACTGACTACTTTGACGAATAACCTCAGCATGTCCGGCATGCGAAGGCCTTGGCCACCCCTCCTTTTCGACTCGCTGAAAGCGCTTCGAATTTCGCTTCGAATCCCTGCTTCCCCCCAAATAACTTGCCTCAGTAGACCCCCAATCATGTTTACCGCCGATTGCTCCCCTTGCGCCTGGTAGTCACAGTAGAGACCCAAAACAGCGACATTCTGTCCACGAGTCTGGTCGCGCAAGGTGTCTATTACTAAAGAACTAATTTCATTACTTGTAAGCATCGTCCATGATTTCTGGGGAATACCCTTCTACCTTATATAGGTCTTGCCAACCCCTGGGTCCCCACAACTTAGCAAGGCAGGGTTCACAGCGCCGTCCGGACCTGCCCTCCATGACTCGAACTCGCTCATTCCTAGAACCCAATCCCCGACACTACTGACCCGCTGGTTGCTCACATCGTCATGTCTTCTATGGGGTTCAAGCGGTGACAACCACGTTTGTATCCACCAAGACTCTTCGTATACTCCCACGTTGATGTTGGTGGTATTATAGCTGTGTGACACATTCCCAATATTCTTATTGAAGTGACCGCTAACAATATTGGACATTCTGTTGCTGACACGAGGATCCGATGTGCTGTGCTGATCAGGATAACCGCTGGGGTTTGATCCCCGGTGCTCCATAGGTGGTTTATTGGGAGTGGGTAAGGGTTGGTGGTAGGCGAGATGATAGTGCAAGGGCACTGTAGTCTACCGAGGTGGCCGGCAGACGCCTCCTTCTTTTGCACAGAGAAGAGTGGGATCGCCTTCCTGTACTCGTGCAGAGTCTAGTTGTCCTCCCACAAGGGGACGTGTGCTATTTATTTCCTTGCCAAGGAAATACCCCACTTTCACCTCCCTGCGGTAAGGTAAGGTACAGTGCTAGCACAGATACGGTACCGCGGAATTACTGTACAAAATCCTATGGAATAGGGAGGTTTTGCCAAGTCAGTTCGCTACTGAACTTTGCTTAATTTAAGCAAAGTAGAACAGGGTGGCGTGAAGAATTTTTCCGGGAGTTTTGCTGTATTGAACTCTGCAACTAATCTATCGTCAACCTCGTGGATGAGGTGCCGGTATCGGTTGTCCACAGTACGCAAAATCCCTCCCTCTTTTACAAAAACAATGATGTCAACAAAATCTCTTTGCACTGTTCAAACTATGAACCGTTCATAATACTCTGCAAAGCTGAGCCACTTCGTGCTTTACCAGAGGCGGAAAGGATAGCGCCGTTGCTGTGGTGATAAGATAAGTTCAGTAGGGAACTGACTTAGCAAAACCTCCCTAATCGCAGAGCCGCAGTGTGTGGGGCTCTGTGTGTAACAACCCCCGCGCTAGGATTATTCTCGATTAGTTGTGAGGGGCTACTGTTACCTATTTTAGCCGTGTGCTACACGGCTAACCACCGTAGTCTACCGTCAAAATCCCCCTCTCCACAAGGCGGGATAAAACCATAGCCAAAAAAAGTGGTAAGCTAATTAGTCCCACTAGGATGGAGGGGAGGACGAGCAGAAAAAAGACACCAGACCATACCGAAAGAGGTGATTTGAACGGCATTGCGTATTCTGACTTATCTCTGCTAGTTCGCATTTTGTTATCCTAGGATGTGTTTGAAGAATTACTCTAGCTCGATATTCAAGTGCTCTGCTTAGGCACTCTACTCGTACAGTACAGTACAGAGCCCCCCCCCTGCCTGTGGTTCTAAATGTTAATGTTGATTTGGGATAATTGGGGGGGGGGGGGGGGGGGGGTCAGCCGCTTCCTGTGCTGGTCGCGTTCGTGCGGAATAGTATAATTCCCAAAGCAGGTCTCCGGAAAAATTCGGTCAATGAGTTGTGCTCTGGGAACCCGAGCTTGCGGCGGGTTGGGATTGGGTGATTTGTACTAAACACTCCCGGTAGACTTTGTTTCTCCAACCTACCTCCTCACAAATCATGGGGGCCTAAGTATCACCCGTAAAAGATCCTGGGTTAGGTATGGCACCTATCGTGCAGAAGGAAGGGCATCAAACGGAAATGGATGATTAAATTCACCCTAATCGTAATGGAACATCTGAAAATACGTATAAATTCTTATCTGATACTTCCATAATTTCCAGGATTAGGTTCACTAAGTAAGCCTACCGAACTTGAGATGATACCTAACTTACTTAAATTCTACCTCAACAAATGATGTAGACTCTCTCCCTCCCAATACACCCCCAGCGTGAAGCCCTGCTCTGCTCAATGGAACAAGCAATGGCACTACCATTTCTCAAGCATCATTTGGGCAGACAATAATATACCTACGCTACCAATTATAATACAAATTCCCCATGGTGGTATATTGATCTCAGCAAGCAAGCACGTGACTTTGGCCTATTATTTTTTGGTTCTAACAGCATGCGTGGTGCGAATCCATAGGAATAAAAGAAAGTTAGTAACTAGCGAGGGGGTGCATGTATGGAGCTGCGGTTGGCATCTCCGGTCGTGCTGCTTTCGAACAGCAAGACACGGGGAACTGCGATACCCTAGGCCTCTCTGCATTGGCGGGTGCATTCCCTTTGGAACCATACCTGCCAAGGAATTATTTCCAATGATCCCAGGACTTGTACGGCTAGCTGTCACAACGCTTCTTTTCACAGGGCCTTAGAATGAAGTGTAAGGACATATATAGAACCAACTCCCTACAATGCTATTTTCAAGCTGAACCAAAACAAAGGAAAATAAGAAGAGAACCCCCAAAAAAACCAACATCCATGCATATGTGAACCCGAGAACGATACTTGAATAAGAATATTCCAAAAAAAAGAAATGGGAAATGGGAGATGGGAAAGGAACACGATGCTAAGAAAAACAAGAGCACGCAACACGTTATGTTCCAGAATCAGGTCACCAGTTCCTGCACTAGGGACGTACATCTACCGGTGAAGGAGAAAAGGGGGGAAGGGGAAAAGAAGATTAATCTAACAAGGAACTGTTGCATACACCCACTCACCGCCCCGTAGATGTCTTTTTTTCTTCCAAGTTTTTCTTTTCCTTTCTTTGGCTGGTTGGCTGAACGGTGCCCCGGGGCGAACCGGTGATACTGAATGCTTGGGACTACCAGCTTTCCCCATGCCCCTTGGGAATGTTTATCCTGAAGGGTTTCCCAATTCTCGTATCTTGTTGATGTGTTGAGATGGAGTAGGATAGTTATTGGCTTGAGGAAAGAGAGGAGACCGATAGAAGTCGCGGTCGCAATCAGAAGGTCTCACAGTAGGCTTACCAGCCAGCTCCAGAGACATTAGCATACTTACCCACCCACCCACATCTGTCCGCCCACCCAGATCTATCTGCGGTACACTGCTACAAAAGGGAAAGCACGCTCAACCTGGGAAGCCTATCCCATGTGCGCGAATATAGCGTTCCAGTTGGATCCAATGAGAGCTCTCGCAATCTCCCGCATCTTGGAGCGTGTCGCCTCCGCTTCTCTGTCCGGACGCATGGGCCAACACTTCAACCCGATGGGCCCGTCCGGGAAGCGATAACCGCCCTCTCCTATTAATGGTGTCTGCTCAGTATTTGCCACGCTGAGGAGGTCGTTGAATCTCTCACAGAAGCCTTGCGGATCTGCTAGGGCTTCCATGATAATCATGTCCCGAAGGCCGGAGCGGGTGAGTAAGGGCATGCCCCCCTCGACCGGTGTGAAAGTTTGCCGATGTTCTACTGGGACGCTGTTCATCTGCTGGTCATGGCTGCGTGTACCCTGTTGGCTGTCCCACCCGCAGATCTGATAAATGAGGAGGGTCTGTTGGTCGCTCCAGGCGAGCCCATGGGGATTTTGCATGCTGCTGGTGATGAATAGATGGAATATATTGTCTCGTTCGTGGTAGCCCAGTAGGGCCATAACGTAGCTAGCCTTTTCCGGCTCAAAATTGCCACTTCTTGGCTCGCGAGCGTGAGAGATGGAGTAGTGTATGGAGTCAATTAGGCGTCCGAAGCGGTCGGAGGGTGTCTTTTTCTCTGTGATCATGCGGCCCCAGAATGGGTGTGGTTCACCGGGGGCATACTGCAGCGGGGTCCCACCGCCAAATAGTGGGAAACCGTTCTGTAACGAAACTCCGACTTTAAGTTGGTATAATTTATGATCTTTTGTATGGCCGTTTGATGGTTGCGCTTCTTTCTGACATCCGGAACAAAGGTCGTAGTTGACGCATGACATGCAGTGGTATCGTGGTTCGAATTGGGTGACAATTCGCCCGCAAAAACTGCACAGGGCAATCTCTGGTGTCTGCATTTGGCCGGTTTTTGAGGTTTCTTTCGCTGGTGTCGCGTGGCTGTGAGCTGTGCTAGGGGTGGAGTACAATTCATGAACATCGTGTGGTTTGATCGGATAGCGGGGCGGTGGGCTAGGAACCGAGATTTTGGAATCATCGTCGTATAGTCCGTCTGGGGATTTGGATGGTGCGCTAAGATCGGAGTCGGAGTCATCATCACCTGGATAACGAGGAAGTCGTCCAAGGTCCGGTGCGTGGCTGAGCAGCAGACCAGGAACGGAGTAGGGACCGTCGTCGAGCGGATAAAGTGGAAGAGGTCCAGAAAGTGCCCGGTGTTTGAGGAGGGCAACAACCTCCCTGTGCCCATGTATAGAAGCGATCAGGAATGGCGTTCGACCAATGTTGTCTGGCTTGTCGGGATCGACATCGGGGCGTGTGAGCAGTCCCCTGACCGCTTCCGTTTTCCCACTCCCAGAAGCCCACCAGAGCAGTGTTCGGCCATGGCTGTCTGGCTTGTCGGGATTGACATCATTTCGTGAGAGCAGAAATTTTACCACCGATTCATTCGCATTCAACGAAGCGTGCCATAGCGGTGTTCGACCATCGTTGTCTGGCTTGTTGGGATCGACATTGCCCCGTGCGAGCAGGAGTCTCACCACCGCCTCATGCCCATTCCCGGAAGCCGCGGATAGTGGTGTTTGGCCAGATTCGTCTGGCTTGTCGGGATTGACATCGTCGCGTGTGAGCAGTCCACTGACGGCTCCCGTTTTCCCACTCCTGGAGGCCCACCAGAGTAGTGTTCGGCCATCGTTGTCTGGCTTGTCGGGATTGACATCATTTCGTGAGAGCAGCAATTTTACCACCGATTCATTCGCATTCAACGAAGCGTGCCATAGCGGTGTTCGACCATCGTTGTCTGGCTTGTTGGGATCGACATTGCCCCGTGCGAGCAGGAGTCTCACCACCCCCTCATGCCCATTGGAAGAAGCGCCCCAGAGTGGTGTTCTACCATCGTTGTTTGGCTTGTCAGGATCGACATCGTCCCTTGCGAGTAGTAGTCTCACCACCCCCTCATGCCCATTGGAAGAAGCGTGCCAGAGTGGTGTTGAGCCATAATTGTCAGGCTCGTCAGGACCAATGTCGTCCCGTGTGAGTAGGAGCGCCACTGCCCCTTGATTCCCCTGCCGAGCAGCCCACGATAGCGGTGTGAATCCTATAAAATCTCTCTGATTGAATTTATAACTCTCCATCTCTATCCAAGTAGCTATAACCTCATCAATTCCGAAGTAGGATGCACAGTGTAAACCAGGGAATGGGCGATGGCTAAGTGGGTGCAACCAGGAAGGGCATATCCTCTCGGCGAGTAAGACAGAAGATATATGGTCATCATATCGGGTTAATAGGTCGAGTGCAAGCGATTTTGCGTGGTGTGAGAGTTCGATTTTTGCGTGCCTCCCCCAATGCAAGGATGAATATTCGAGGAATGGCATGTTTTCGAGGGTTGAAACATTATCAGCGGGAATCCTCTTGACCTGTTCATAATTTAGATAAGTCAAGCATGTTTGGCCAAGTGTTTTGTGGGCATCAGGCAATACACCGGACCGGGAAAGGTATTCCTGAAGTGTGTAGTGAATTAACCGGACTTGCGATGTTTTCTTGTCAATAACAGCAAGCCCTAAACATGATCCTAACACTGTATCTTGCGGCCGGATGTTCTCAGGGTCAAGGTCTGTTGCCTCTATCTCTACCGCGAGAGCATGACAGAGTTCGTCAATCCGCAATGGCCGCTCCGCGTGGGATACCCACATTAGCACCTCCATTCCAAGTCTTGGTCGGTCGCCCTTCTGTTCCTTTATTCGCCGCAGTGTTTGGTCGTACACGGTGTCTAGATCCACGCCAGCCGTAGCCACCTTTTGCAACATTTTCTTTCGCCTTGGTAATGAGATCTCCCCCAAGATTGCATCGATATTTAAAGCAACGAGCAAAAACCTGAGTAGGATGTTAATAAGTGATATAAAAATTGAATAGAGTTAATCCTATTTACATTTCCGAAGCCTTTTCTAGCATCGTTTTCATAATATCATTTTTCAGCTTTTCGGTCATCAAGTCCGGATCTCGGTCATCGTCATCGTCCATCTTCCGCCTTAGGTATTTGGCTATATCCCCGTGGTCGGGCACAATGTGGATGATATAGGCTCCTTTCGTGAGATGCTTGTCGAGTTCCCCTCGAACATGCGGCCTCCCTGTGAGAAATAATCGCGTATTTGGCGCTTCTTGAATAATCTGCCGTAGCGCGCAGAGGAACTCTGATCGATGTTGTGGTACTAACTCGTCCATTGCGTCGACGCAGATATATACTCGTTCGAGGGAGCCAATCGTTTTGACGAATAATCCAAGCATCTCCGGCAATCGGAGACATTTTCCACCTCCTTGCCTTGACCTGTCAAAAGCATTCTTAATTTCGCCTACAATCCCCACTCCTCCTAGGGCAATCTGCTTGAGTAGACTCCCTATCATATTAACCGCCGATTGGTCCTTCTGGTCCTGGTAATCGCAATAGAGGGACAAAACCGCGATATTCTTCTCACAAGCATGCTTGGATAAGGTGTCTATTACCAATGAACTAGTTTAGTTCCCTGTTAGTATCGTCTACCATCCCCGGAAAATATCCCCGTACCTTATATATGTCTTTCCAACTCCTTGATCCCCATAGCATAGAAGAGTATGATCCATTGAGGCATCCTGACTTTCGCGCCATGACTCGAACTCATTCATCTGTAGAACCCAATCCCCAACACCTTCCAGTCGCCGGTTCCTCACGTCTTGATTCCTTACATGGGGCTCAAGTGGCGACAACCATGCTTGGATCCGCGAAGATTCCTCACTTAGTCCGACGTTGATGTTATTATAGCTGTTTGACACACCCGCAAAGTTCGTATTGGAGTTACCGTGAACATTATTTGTTGTGTTATTGTCGGCACGGGTATGCGATATGCCATACGAGCAGGGATCACCGGTGAGACTTGATACTCCATTTCCGCTTGGTAATGTGTTCATATTGGATAAGGCTCCGTGATAGGTGAGATGATATGGTCGTATAACGGTACGGGGGTGTACTTGTATCGGGGAGGTTGATGGAGTTAAGCGGAGCGGGGGCTGCTTTAAACAATGGGTGATGTGCTTGTTTCAGATCGATCGTAGCGCCAGCCAATGATTTCCATGCCAAGGCAATCAGTGACCTTGTCTCCAGTTGAACAAGTTTTCACATCGGGCATTGTTACACAGACGCATGCCAGCCAATTGTTGTTCCGTAGAATCTCTTGAGATCCACCACAAGAGATCTCCATCAGATCAGTTTACCAAACCATCGCAGGCTCTGAAAAGTGGGCCAACAAGGCAGCGAGCGAGCCCAGGGTCCGTAAGTTACTAGTATACTATTTCTGGGAGGCATAATTCTTGGAGTATTGTGTCTCAGATCAGGAAGCCTACTCGTAATTTTCTGAATGCTATTGCATACGGTCAAAAAATCGACCAGAGCCTCAGGATTTTGGTGGTAGCAGTCGTGTTCACAAACGTCAGAAAACTACGAGTCGGCGCCCGACAGCTAATGGTGGTTCCAAGACATTTTACAGTACTATCCTATCCCCGACAATTTGGGATGGTCAGCTGTCAGGGTTGTCTGTTCACCCCCGAAATTTTCGTTTGTGTTAGCATGCTCGGTTCTGGGATGATGGACCTGTTGACATCTGCGCAACGCTTGGGTCTCTCTTAAATAAACAGCAAGAGGACATGGCAATGCCAGTGAGATGATCGTGGAAAAAGCTCGCTAAATAGACCAGAGGGCGAGGCGCTGCGCAATTGATGGAGATCCTAGCTATGGGCAGTCCCATAAATTGCTAAATAGGCTAAACCCACTAGTTTACGACAAATGGGTTGGGGGGCGAAAGTAATGATAAACCAAATATTCATGTCCTATCTACCGCCGTAACATGGGGAGAGCGCGATCCACCACTCTGTGCCTAGCCACTGCATGCCCAAGCCCATATGATAACCGCATGTCTCCCGAGCCACATGCCCGACACATGATTCAACAACTCCCGCCGCACACTAAGTCTGGGGGTTGCCTCGTGAGATCCTAGTCGGACCCTCCAACAGGTGTAACTTAGTGCCGCTAGCGATAGATGGATGAGAGTTGCAGGGGTGTGAAAAAGTTCACACCAAACTTGAGAGGTAACGTTTTTATGTTTTATTACATATCATGTAAGGGCGCCAGTGTGTTGCGCAACTGGTAGAAAGCTAATATATATAATAAATAATATATATATATTTATCGTGATAATTTGATAAAAATATACATCATGATTCTAGATACTGCAGTAGGGCTAAACTCGATGTATGGCCACCCATTATCCGTGTGATGTATGCTACTGGTGAGCAAAAATTATAAATAAAAACATAGCAATATCTCAGGCACGTCGCTATACGAAATTTTATAGCAGCTCTTGGTTTTTTCTTCGCTTCTCCGACAGCCGTGGAACAGGTTCCACTTTGACTTGCCTGGACCTGCGCGATAAAGAGATATTGGGTGGTGTTCGATCATGGTTATCCGGCCCGTCGGGAGTGACATGGTTACGTGTGGCTGATGGTCTCGCCTCTTGTTCATGCCCATCTCTAGAAGCGAACGGGAGCGGTGTTGGAATATTGTTGTTTGGCTGGTCGGGATTGATAGCGCCCCGGGAGAGCAGTCGTCTCACCACCCCCTCATGCGCACTGTAATAAGCGCACCAGAGTGGTGTTTGACCACCGCTGTCCGGCTCGTCAGGATTGATATCGTCCCGTGCAAGTAGTAGTCTCACCACCCCCTCATGCCCATTGCTAGAAGCCCACCAGAGTGGGGTTGCTCCATAATTGTCCGGCTTGTTAGGATCAATGTCGCCCCGTGTGAGTAGTAGCGCCATTGCCCCTTGATTCCCCTGCCGAGCTGCCCACGATAGCGGTGTGAATCCTATAAAATCTCTCTGATTGATATTATAACTCTCCATCTCTATAAAAATAGCTATAACCTCATCAATTCCGAAGGAAGATGCAGTGTAAACCAGGGAATGGGCGATGGCTATGTGAGCGCAACCAGGGAGGGCATATCCTCCTCGCGAGTAAGACAGAAGATATATGGTTCTCAAGTTGGTTTAATAGGTCAAGTACAAGCGATTTTGCGTGGTGTGAGAGTTCGATTTTTGCGTGCCTCCCCCAATGCAAGGATGAATATTCGAGGAATGGCATGTTTTCGAGGGTTGAAACATTATCAGCGGGAATCCTCTTGACCTGTTCATAATTCAGATAAGTCAGGCATGTTTGGCCAAGTGTTCTGTGGGCATCAGGCAATACACCGGACCGGGAAAGGTATTCCTGAAGTGTGTAGTGAATTAACCGGACTTGCGATGTTTCCTTGTCAACAACGGCAAGCCCTAAACATGATCCTAACACCGTATCTTGCGGTCGGATGTTCTCAGGGTCAAGGTCTGTTGCCTCTATCTCTACCGCGAGAGCATGACAGAGTTCGTCGATCTGCAACGGCCGCTCCGCGTAGGATACCCACATTAGTACCTCCATCCCAAGTCTTGATCGGTCGCCCTTCTGTTCTCTTATCCGCCGAAGTGTTTGGTCGTACACAGTATCCAGATCTACGCCAGCCGTAGCCACCTTTCGCAACATTTTCTTTCGCCTTGCTAATGAGGTCTCCCCCAAGATCGCATCGATATTTAAAGCAACGAGCAGAAACCTACACAGAATGTCAATTAGTGATCCAAAAATTGGATAGTTACTCTTTACATTTCCGAAGCGTTTTCTAGCATCGTTTTCATAATATCATTTTTCAAAATTTCCGTCATTAGGCCCGGATCTCGGTAATCGTCATCATCCATCTTCTTGCTTAGATATTTAGCCCTATCCCCTTAGTCTAGCACAATGTAGATGATATATGCTCCTTTCGTGAGATGCTTGTCGAGTTCCCCTCGAACATGCGGCCTCCCTGTGAGAAATAATCGCGTATTTGGCGCTTCTTGAATAATCTGCCGTAAAGCGTCAGTAATCTCTGACCGATTCTTTGGCAGTAACTCGTCCACAGCGTCGACACAGATGTATACACGACGAATGGAGCTGATTGCCCTGATGAAAAATTGGAGCATGGCTGGCAATTGACAGGCTTGGCTACCCCTCCATTTCGACTCGTTGAAGGCGTTTTGAATCTCGCGCCGGACCTCTGCGCCCCCCCAACCAACCTGCCTGAGTAAATCCCCTATCATGTTTACCGCTGATTGGTTCATCTGGGCCTGGTAATCGCAATAGAGACATAAAACCACGATATTCTGTCCACAAGCTTGGTCGCACAAGGTGTCTATTACTAACGAACTGGTTTTATTAGTCGTAAGCATCGCGCATAGTTTCTAGAGAATCCTCACGTACCTTATGTAGGTCTTACCAACCCCTTGACCACCATAACATAGCAAGGTACGATTCACAGTGCCGTCTTGACCTTTGCTCCACGACTTGAACTCGCTCCTTTCCAGCACCCAATCCCCAACACCATGAAGCCGGTCTCTCACCTCCTGATGCCTGCTATGGGGTTTGAGCGGAGATAACCATGCCTGGATCTGCAAAGACTCGTTTAGTTCCATATTAATGGTGTTGAGGCTGTTTGTTATGTCTTCAACGTTCCCATTCCCCCCGTGGAGGGGAATAGGCATGGTATAGGCGGTGGGAGTGTTAGAGATGGTATGCGGGCGAGGATCACCGCTGCTGCTAGACTCTCCGTAACCCGTCGGTAATGGATTCATAGCGGATAATGTTGGATTATAAGTGAGATGACAGTATAGCGGCGCTACCGTTTGTCGAAGCGGTTGACAAACGTCTCTTTCTATCGCGCAGAGCAGAGTGGGGATCGTTGTCTTGTAAGGTACTCGGGTGCAGGGTATTTCGGGCGTGGTAACACAAGCTCTCGTCCAGCATGTTGCTCTCGCAAGCGCCACTTCCCCTTGCTGAAGTGTCCCCGACTTTTTTTGGCAACAGCAACAAAATTAAAATTGCCCCGAGACTACTGTTTTTGTGAGAAAACAATGTCTTGACAGAATTTGAAAGTTCAATTAAACACCACTCTTCAGGGGTCCAGAATTGGGTGGATGTTTCTCTATAGAAAATGATGCCTTACTGTTTCCAGTTGTTCTATGGATATTTTATAATTTTGCATATTTTCTTCAGTAACATATCTTAGTGCGAAATCTGCTAATCCTGCAGTAAAATTGCAGGCCCCGTCGCTTTTCCAACCTGTCGTAATTCTATCACATCTGTGCCCCAGCTGCAAGGACACGAGAGTGGGGTATTCCCTTGGCGTGGGGATGATTACAGCAGCCCCTGCTCCTTCATGGAAGAGCGAGTAGACACGGTACGGGAAAGCGATCCCCGCCCCGCTCCTCGAAAGGAATAGCCGTCCGTCAACCGCTACGATAGACAACAGTGCCGTTATACTATCTCACCCGCCACTTATCCTTATCCGCTACTCGAGTACTGACACCTTGCCGACTGGCCACAGAGGATCTTGTAGGAGTGATCCTCGCTAGCACATCTGATACCTGTGCCAACAATCATCTGCCCAACCCTACTCACCCTTACATGTACCAGTATAGCGTTGGAAATGTGTCGAGCTTTAATACTATTAACGTAGAAGTATATCAAGACTCTTGGTGGGTCCAACCATGGTTGTCACCACTTGAGCCCCATAAAAGGCACGAGGATGTGAGAAAGCGTCGACTTGATGGTATTGGAGAATGGCTTCTGCAGAGGAGTGAGTTCACATCATGGAGCAACGGGCGGGACAGCACCGCGAATTCTACTTTGCTCTGCCACGGGGACCAAGGGGTTGGCAAGACCTATATAAGGTAAAAGAGTATCCTTTAGAAATCATATACGATGCTTACGAGTGATAAAATTAGTTCGCTAGTCATAGACACCTTGCACGACCAAGCTGGTGGTCAAAATATCGCCATTTTGCCTCTCTATTGCGATTACCAGGCGCAGGAGGAGCAATCGGCGGTGAACATGATTGGGGGTTTACTCAGGCAGGTTGATTGGGGGGAAGCAAGGGTTCAACGCGAAATTCGAAGCGCTTTCCACGAGTCAAACAGGGGAGGTCGGCGCGGTCTTCGCATGCCGGAGATGCTGGAACTATTCGTCAAAGTAATCGGTTTCATTGACCGAGTATACATTTGTGTTGACGCTGTAGACGAGTTACTGCCACAGGATCGATCAGAGTTCCTTCAAGCGTTACGACAGATTATTCACTATGCACCAAATACGCGACTATTTCTTACAGCGAGGTCTTGTATCCGCGCGGAACTTAGCGGGCATCTAGTGGAGGACCCCTACACCATAAATATTATAGCGGACCAAGGGGATATTGCTAGATACTTAAACCGTATGCTCGACGATGATCGGGATGGGCACTTGATGACAGAGGATTTGAGGAACGACATTATTGAAACGATATTGGGCAAGGCTTCGGAAATGTATGTATGGAAAACTCTATTTTAAGTTTGGATTACTGATTGATATTCCGGCAAGGTTTTCGCTTGTTGCGTTGAGCATCGCTGCAATCTTGGGCGAGACGGCCTTAGCGGGAAGAAAGAAAATGTTACGGAAGGTGGCGGAGACCGGCGTGGATCTGGATAGTGTGTACGCTCAAACACTACAACGAATAAGGGAACAGGCTGGTGACCGATCAAGGCTTGGGATTGAAGTGCTGATGTGGGTATCCCACGCGGAGCGGCCATTGCGGATTGACGAACTCTGCAATGCTCTAGCCGTAGAAATGGAGAGGACGGATCTGGACCCTGAGAACATCCGGTTGGAGGGGACCGTCCTAGGGTCATGTTTAGGGCTTGTTGTAGTTGACTCCCGGACATCGACGCTCCGCCTGATTCACTACACGCTTCAAGAGTATCTTTCTCACTCGGGTAACCTGCCCGATGCCCACAAAACACTTGCGGAGACATGCCTGGCCTATCTAAATTATGAACAGGTCAAGGGACTTCCCGCTAATAGGATCCCTTTTCCCCAAGACATGCCTTTTTTTGAATATTCTTCCATCTATTGGGGAAGCCATGCGAAAAGGGGACTTTCAGATCGCTCAACATCTCTCGCGCTGGAGCTGCTAACCCGGTATGATAACCATGTATCTGCTACTCTACTTTTCAACCAAATGCAGAGTTTCGATTCTCCTCCAGTTGCCAATCACCTATTTACCGGTCTGCACTGTGCGTCCTACTTCGGAATTGTTGGGGCTGTGGCTGCTCTGATCGAGGTGGAAGGTTGTGATATCAATAAAGGAGATTGTAAGGGTTTTACACCGCTCATGTGGGCCGCCCGAAGGGGGAATGAAGCGGTGGTTAGACTGCTACTTACGCGGGGCGACCTTGATCTCCACAAACGAGACAACGATGGTAACGGCCCGGAGTGGCATGCATCCTCAAATGGGCATCAGGGGGCGATGGCCCTTCTGCCCGCACGGCGTAACGTCAATCCTGGTCGGCTAGGAAACTATGTGAAAACACCGCACTGTTACACTTCTTGAATGGGTATGAGAGGGGCGATAAGACTACTGCTCACATGGGACGGCGTCAGCCTTAATGAGCTAGTAACTATGGTCGAACACCACTCTGGCGGGTTTCTTTGGATGGCCGGGAGGGGGTGGTAAAGCTACTCATACGGGACGACATCAACCAAAACCCCACGATCCAGACAACTATGGTCGAACACTGTGATGGTGGTAGGCTTCGGGGGTGGGTAAAAGGAAGCGGTGGCACAACCCCTCACGCGGGACGATGTCAACCCCGAGCGGCCAGACGACATCGGCGAGATGTTACTCCTAATCGCTAATATTCATGGGCATCGGGAGACTGTAGCAACCCTCTAGCTTTGGATAACCGGAATCTCTAGTGTGAATTAACATCACCAGGAGGTTTGTCTACATTTCATCTCTGTACACACCTTCGTACATAACCTTCGCGATGATTGCTGTATACCTACCCGTTATCAGCACAGGTTGTGTTCCTCCTCCGAACCTCTTTATAGCCGTTTAATGTATCGTTATTATCCCGCCCAGGCTCTCACACCCCCTTTCATCTGATACAATTATTCCTAAATCTTGATCTTCGAACCAAAATTTTGGTTAGTGATTACGCGCGGGAAGTCTCCTAGCATATACTGCACGTTTCTTCCCTTCTATGTCCCGTAGCAGGTTTGTCCACGGTCGTCTTTAACGGCCGGAACTGTTGAAAATTCACGAAGGTTTCATATCTCGGACATAATTGAAACACTGATTGTGTGGATGGCTGAGTAGACTTTTGTTAGAAGAAGGTTGCGGAATTGAGGTGTATTGTATCAGGAGAGTGATGGTGTGTTTGGTTCAGGACTTAGACGGAGCAGGAATGTTTGGGATGTTTTAGGAATGCACTAGGGAATATGGAAAGTTGGGGATTAATGTTTGCTGGGGGTTGAGATGGGTTGGTGTCTCGCTGTGATGATTGGGGAACGGAAGGCGGTATCAGAACTGTAAAGAATTATGGAAGATGAGGGAAACAGTGGAAGAGGATGAAACCAGAAAGGGGGGATAAGGGATTCGGGGAAGTTTGAGGGAGTTGTGTGGGAGGATCGAGAGATTGAACCAAGACGGGAGAGACTCTGGGTCATGCTGAGGAAGAGTTTTTCTATAAAGTCAAGTTCGTGTATATATAGGACACCTCCGGCGACATAGAAATGATAAGGACCTCAAGATACTCTCTACCGAACATAGCCTAATTTATGAAGAACCACCGCTATGCACAGATTTTTGAAATCAGAGCTTAAAACACAAAAATCGTCGACACCTTCACCCAAACCATACAAACAGCAAGCTTCCAGTGGTCATCACTATTGTGAAGAATTGATCAATGCATGCATTCTCGAATCAATGCATACATGAAGGCAACAAAAATAGAGTATTATAAATAAAGAACTTCGGTTAAAAAAAAGGAAAGCTAAATTTATTCAACCACGGTATTGCTGGTAGTATTACGCACAAGAATTGGGTTTAAGTGATGATTCTGAATGGTCTTTCTCTCCGGCTACTTAAAAGAAAAAGGAAGGAAAGAATAGCACAAGAGGGAGCCTTCGCCTACTGTGGAGTGGCTGGATAGGGGAAACATTTGCCAAAGGTTATATTCTCTGGGGCGCGTGAGCTATTGCATGATATCTCCTGAACTATTTTGTTGTTCTATTTTAGACTTGGACGGAGAAAGGATAGACGGCGAGTGACGAGCAATGAAACGAAACGGAACGCCAAGCAACTCACAACGAAAACGATCGCACACTTCAGGGACGGGAAAAATATTTTCACTAACAACAACCTGAGGCTCACGCTCAACGACGACTACATCCACTGACTAACTAACTAAGGGCGATCACGGGAGTATATATCAATCGCAAAGACATCATATCCATCTACGAGGCACCAGACTACTCCATGTGAGTCTCTCCTTCCCCGTGAGCACTCCCGGCTAGCTAAAAGGAAAGCAAACACTTGGCCACCTCCGGGCTTCTAGCTCTTTCCGGCTGATCTTACAGTACTTCCGCTTTTCTCCCGACTTTCCCGAAAGCTGCACGATCCCAAAACTATCGCGTATTCCTGCATTCACAATGCTTTCCCGAACGCACAAACCAAACGTCTAAAGCCGAACCATATACCCGAAGCCGAAGCGAGTCTCCGAAGACAAACCTATGCCTGAATCCTCAGCACATCTCCGAACACAAACCTATGCCCGATGCCGGAGCCATATGCCTGTATCCTCAGCGCATATTTGGAGCCGCGAGCGAGCGCGCTCTCGGAAGCTATCTGAACAGAGGAAGTATCGTGAGAGCATGGCGAGCAGCGCCATTTTCAACAGAGATTAGATAGTCCACAGGAGAAGCTCAGTGCGGCTCCAGATTTTGATGTGTCCTCGAAATTCCCTCTCAGCTAGTCCAGAGCTCGGCTGCCTTTCGCTCTACTAAGGTGGTTCCTTTTCTATTGTCTGCCTCTGGAACAAAAGTCACCGTTGGTGGACCCAAGCACGATCGCACTCCTGAAACACAAAAAGCCGAAATTCATAGTCCCTGGAGTGCCGATTGGCAGGCCCACCTCTTAATCAGCTAACAGAAAGGAAATATCAATAGATAGCTAAAGATCTAGTAAATCTAAAATTCAGATTTCTGTAACAAATTCCTTTCTTCTGTGGGTAGCGCTGGTCAATTGGAGGGCCCTATCCTCAAATGGAGCAAAGTGCCAAGAATTCGTATCGGTTCCCGTAGAAAAATACATGTTTTGGAAATTACTACCCTTAACTCTGAACTGAATAGCGTAGCCATAGTTCATTTAATACGATATCATATGCCCCAATACTTAAATATCACAATTAGAATAGGAACACTATTTCACCCAAGAATTGATTTACTTGTCCTGCAGGTGGTCCAGTTCTTATGCTTGAAAAAATATCATTTTTGGTGTAAAGTTGCTACCAACGATGGCTTTTATCAGGACACCACTCATAGATGTGTTCTGGCAATTCCTAAAATCCCTAGCCTTTTCCCTCAAAGCTGGGTTCTTCTTTCAGCTTTCTACTTGACACGCCCAATTTCTTCTCACGAAATCAACTGCAAGAATGCTCCTTCGTGGGACCTGAATCCAAGGATCCCTCCTTTCCCTGCTCCGTATATATTAATTCTAACTTGTAATAGTGCTGTAGCTCCCCGGACCGCTGCTATCGTAGTTCATACTCTGATACTTATGTCCCCCGCTGCAGTTAGCACCAATTCTTGCACGGTATATTTGCTGAAACAGGGGAGGCTGAATCTAGGATATGGAAAGATTTGCTATATAAGTTACTTGAGAGACGAAATTATAGCAGATTGGGATGGTGTCATTCGTACCAAATAATAACCTTTTATTACTTCAATTTAGCTCCCCTGTTCTACAAGGAAGGCAATTATGATATGAAAAGGTCCTTGATTGTACATAATACCTGTCGTGCAGTATAATCCGTTAGATTTATGCTGGAGGAATAGTCTGCATACTAGGCATTTGTCTTCGGTTACTATTCACTGGCAAGTCAGGGGTGCCTACAGAGTAATTATATGCCGGTAGGGTGTTGGTAACAACTGCTGGGGGGGGGGTCCAACAGACGGCAGGTATGAGGAATGACGCCGGACACACATGTGGAAAAAAATGAGGGGGACCGCAGGCGATGGTTGAAGATCGCCGGGGCTTTATACAAACTATGAGTGATATATGGTGATGCCGGATAACCGACACAATTATTAAGGTAAGACTGAGCCAATCATTCTCTACGAGCCTTATTTTCTCTTTTAAATAATTCCATAAGTGAAGTCTTTTGCTTTAACTATAGTCATGGTGGTGATGTCGCAACGGGGCCAAAGAACTATGCAACCGAGGTTGACTCGTAGCACAATGCCTGGGATTTTCAAGAAGAGTTACCAGGAAACTCAATTGACCCTCTCGGATCCGGATATCTGCAGCCAATATTAGAACTTTCCGACGGCGATAGTGCTAGTGCCCTCTCTAGTGAGGATATGCTGCTTTGCAGATTGATGCCGATGATTTTTGAGTTCTAATATGGAAAACACTTTTGGCTTTTTTATTTCTTAAAGATGTATTCTTCCTTGCATATTAGTTTATGCATATGGCACATGATTTGCCTCATTATATGCCACGAGCGAGATCAAATCATTATCCTGAAGTTTCTGAGCATACCAGACAAAGAGATGTGTGGTGAAAAACACCACAGGGCGTTCGGCCCTACCTCCATCTGCCCTAGTCCGTCTATGGACTCGAAAAAAGACGGAATACCACCCGCGGTCCATCCGGCCCTATCTCCGGGACGGACGGACTTGACGGGTGGGAACACTAATGCTCCTAACTTGTAGGACAAAATAAATAGAGAGGAGGGTGGAAGGAGCAAACGGGAGCACTAAGGGCGTGGAGCATATACGAGATAAGAGGAACAGATATGTTGGATCTAGTGAGAAGCCCGGATATGATGTAGAACTTGCTAAGATAAAGATTGTACTGGGCGTCTCCACCTTTCCCTCAGCCACTATCCCCACTGGTAAAAATATCTCAAGACTACAAGGTAGCTTGGCCACATCAAGCACAATGGATAGGGAAATTATTCTCTTCTCTAGTCGACTCATTCAGCCTTATAAGACCTGTGCGGACCGCCGACATAGGTGCTTATAACGCGCCTGCTCTTACAAATTCCCTTAGATAGAAGTGCCTTTTCTCTTGCGGGCAAAGAGACTAAGTAGTAATGTGAATGTGAGAGCGGCCTCAGACCCACCGCCCCCCCAAAGTCCCATGTCGCTACTTTTGATGAAAACTCGCTCCTAGCTTTCCACAATGATCCTTTTCCATTGCCACCTCTTGCCTCCCGGGGGTGAGAGAGCTCCCGTGCTAGTGTGGGAAATAAGGACCGCACAGCGATAGACGATAGAGTAAGAGAATTCACGTGGAGCTTAGGCACTTTATATGAAATATATGGAAGTGTAGCATCCACCGCTCGCACTTCCTTCATTAGAACTCTCATATACTAAACCCAAGGTAAAGACAGGTGTATAAGTAAAAAAAAAAAACCAAACAACACATCCTGACCCTTCCATGCATCACTACACCTATCTCTGTATGTCCCCACATGCCCTTATTCCTTCGTGCACCCCCGTGTTAGGAACGGAAAGGCGTATCGGCATAATCTGTTGTTAAACAATCTATCTCGTACCCGAGCCATCTGCAGAGAGCCTGAACGATCCGTCAAACGGCAACCATCAAAGCCAATCACATCCCCCTAACACCCCATACAATACATCTTTGTGCAGGGCTCCACTGGGCTTATCTCCATCTCCGTCGAGATTCATCAGTCTGGGTGCCGGGTGGCCGGTGCTCTGATCCCGTTCTCTCACTCGCCTTATAGGCTAAAAAAAACTCAACTAATGAAAATCATAAATAATACCAGTACCAATACACCAATTCTAGCATTACGGCCGGGTGCTACTAGGTATAGTTTTGAGGGTGGGCTCGCCAGTCTGTTGTAATCGGGAAACGTTGAAGACAGGACACAACCAATAAAAAAACGTGCCGGGATTTTTACCCCTCCCCCGGCCAAAAAAAAAGGCCTGAGAATTAGCCAGAAATATACATTAAACCATGAGGATACGCCTGAGGGGCGATACAGCCCACTCATATTACCGATCTTTCTCATATCTTGAATTGTCCACTGCAGGAATGGACCAGGATAATTCTGGCACACCCCCATAATATACCATAGCGTAGTCTGAGATATGTTACCATTTCTAATATTATTTTTTGCCATGCTGTGCTACAAGGGTAGAGGTAGGGGAAGAAATACAAATATAAAAATTTCCCACTCCTTCCATGGAATTTTCTGATGTGTGTGGAAGACCCCGACAAGTTTTAGGTCCGGATGGGGGTCTGTTCTAGCTTGGGAACCCTCAGAATTTGTATCTTTTCCCTACTGCTCTCTCTTCCATATTTAGCCATGGTGATAAATCTCTATTGGCGGAGGGCATGAGAAGCTAGAATTCTACCGCAAAAAATAGGGGAAAATAAACTTTAATATGGTATTAGATATATATATGAATAGAGGAACGAAGGCTTTCGAAGCGATAGCATATCAAGACATAACCTGGGTATCTCAATACCATCACAGTAGTCTCTACCAAACACCATGGAAAAAAAGGTTCTGAAAACATTGAACACGAATGTTATACATATTAAAGTTTTTTCTTACTATAGGCCTATGACTAAGTCAATTTCGGGGGTCGGGGTTTGAGAAAGCTTCAAAACCAAGAAGCGAGGGAGAGAGTATCTACGCGATGGTAGAGGGGTACACCGAGCGACTTGAAAGGGACTATAAAATAGGATGGGAACCATGGTGATACCGGTAACGAGCGTGTATGTGAAAAACGTTGCGAAAGCGGTGAGAATTACCTTGGTGGAGGAGGGGGAAATGTAAGTCGATGTATTTTTTAATCGGCATTAGGGATTTCCGTTGTCCGAGACTGGAGGAATGCGGCAATCTCCCTATGCCCATTCATAGAAGCAACCAGGAATGGCGTCCGACCAACAGCGTCTGGCTGGTCGGGATTGGCACCGTGTCCGAGTAGTTGGGCGACTACTTCCTTTTTCCCACTCCCGGAAGCCCACCAGAGGAGTGTTCTGCCATAGTTGTCTGGCTTGTCAGGGTTAACATCGTTCCGTTTGAGCAGTAGTCCCACCACCGATACATGCCCATTCAATGAAGCGGGCCACAGTGGTGTCTGACCATTATCGTTCTGTTTGTCTGGATTGACATTGTTCAGTGCGAGAAGCAGCGCCACTACTGCCTCATGCCCATTCTCAGAAGCGCACCAGAGTGGTGTCTGACCGTTGTTGTCTGGCTTGTCAGGGTCGACGCCGTCGCGTGCGATAAGTAGTCCGACCACCGATTCATTCCCATTCTCAGAAGCACACCAGAGTGGTGTCCGACCTTCGTTGTCTGGTATGTCGGGATTAACATCGTCCCGTGTGAGTAGTAGTCCCACAACCGCTTCATTCCCCCTCCGAGCGGCCCACATGAGTGGTGTGAAACCTTCACCGTCCTGCTGGTTGATATCACAGCCTTCCAACTGGATCAGAGCAGCCACAACCTCCACAACTCCCAAGTAGGATGCGCAGTGTAAACCCGTAAACTGGCGCCTGATAACTGGGGGAGAATCGTGACTCTGCGCTTGGTTGAAGAGCAAGGTAGCAGATATATGGTTACGATACGGGGCTAAGTGCTCCACTGCAAGCGATTTCGCGTAATCTGATAGTTCTATTTTTGCGTGGCTTCCCCAATAGAGAGATGAGTATTCCAGAAAGGGGTTTTCAAGGAGGTCGGGGAAGCGATCGGCTCTAAGCCCCTTGACCTGCTCATAGTTTAAATAGGCCAAGCATCTCTCGGCAAGTGTTTTGTGGGCATGTGGTAGGACATCAGGCTTGGAAAGGTATTCTTGAAGAGTGTAGTCGATCAGCCGGAATGTCGATGTCTCCCAGTCAATTACAACGAGCCCTGAGCATATCTTTCGGACTTCGTCTTGCTGCAAGATATTCTTAGGGTCTACGCCCATCGACCCAGGTTCTACCGCGAGAGCATGGCGGAGTTCGTCAATCTTTAACTGTCGCTCCGAGTGTGATACCCACATCAGTGCCTCGATCCCAAGTCTTGATCGGCCACCCTCCTGTTCTCTTATTCGCTGTAGCGTTCGGGAATACACACTCTCCAGGTCCGAGCTAGTGGTCGCCACCTTCTGCAACATCTCTCTTCCCTTTTCCATGGATGTCTCCTCCAAGATTGCGTTGATATTCAATTTAGCAATTAGAAACCTTAGCAAAGCGTCAGCAAGCGATCTAAACTTGTAATGTATCTATTCTTACTTACGTCCCTAAAGCCTGTCCGGGGACTATTTTCATGATATCATCTTTCAAATTTTCTGTGACCGGCCCTGGACACTGGTGTTTGGAGTATTCTATCTTTATGCTTACGTAGCTAGCGATATCTCCCTGGTCGGCCACCAGGTCTATGACACAGCCCTCCTTCGCGAAATGTTTGACAAATTCTGGGCGGATATGCGGCCTCGTTGTAAGAAATAGTCGGGCATTTGGTGCTTCCTGAATAATCCGTTGTAGCGCGCGAAGAAGCTCTGATCGATCCTCGGGTAGCAACACATCAACAGCGTCAACACAGATGTATGCTCGGCGGATGGAACTGATTGCTTGGACAAACAATTGGATCATGTCCGTTAATTGAAGGCTTTTACCACTCCTCTTTTTCGACTCATTGAAAACCCTCCGAATTTCGCTTTGAATTACTGGCAGCTTCCAATTAACCTGCCTGAATAGGCTCCCTATGATGTTTACCGCCGATTGTTCCTTCTGCACCTGGTAATCGCAATAGTGACATAAAATGACAGTATTCTTCAGAGGAGATTGCCTGCATAAGGTGTCTATCACTAGGGCACTAATTCCATTACTTGTTAGCATCGCCCATGACTTCTGGTAAATATTCTCCTACCTTAGATAGGTTTTTCCAACCCCCCGGTCCCCATAACATAGCAAAATAGGATCTACTGAACCATCCTCACCCTTGCACCATGTCTGGAACTCATTCTTCTGTAGAACCCAATCTCCAATGCCACCAAACCGACTCCAACAAAGCTCTTGATACCTCCTACCCGGGCTGAGTGGTGATAACCATGCTTGGATCCGCGAGGACTCTTCATATATCCCCACCTTGATGTTGGCGTAGCCAGCTGAAAGACTACAGCATATTGAGATTCCAAAGTCTGCCGCATTCCAGAAGGACCCGTTCCGCCATAGTGGGTAGTTAGGGGATTGGATCCAAGTAGTAAGGGTATTAGACATGCCATCCGGGCGAGGATTATCACTACCACTAGATCCTACGTCACCGGTCGGGGATGCACTCATAGTGGATAAAATTCGGTGGTAAATGATATATTGTATAACAGCGCTGTGGTTTCTCGGGGCGGTTGACAGACTTCTCTTTCTGTTGTGCGGAGCAGAGAGCGGATGGCTCCCTTGAACGGTGTTGTGTGGTCGTCTTACAAGAATGAGCTAATTATTTACATTCCAAGGAAATACCCCACTTTCACCCCCATGTGAGTGAGGTACAGATATGGTAGAATTATAAAGTATTCGGAATTCTCTCACGTTTGTGAACACTGCTGCTATCACATAAGGGCAAAAAATCTGCCGGAGTCTCGGGAATTTGGTGGCATGCAATTGCACCCATGCCCACAAACGTCAGAAAATTACGAGTATTGCGACATCTATAGGCTCTCACGACTGCAAGTTTATCGGGTCGGAAACCCTACCCGCATTGCAAAACTTGAGTATATCACAAACAGCCTCGATGGACACAACCACTCGCCTGGTGGCCTCTTGTCCCCCGGCGGCCACATTGGAAGTTTCAAATCTTGGCTCATCACAAAGGGAGGTATCATCACATCACCCTGTGAGGCACTTTTGTATGGGCTGTGAGGTAGTCATTGCCGGGGCCCGAAGGAGTACGCGCAGTACTCGTACCACAAGGACTTGTAATTTTCTGACGTTAGTAAACACAACTGCTATTGCATACTGGCAAAAAATCAGCCCGAGTATCAGTAATTCAATATATTTTACCCTAGTTACACCAACAAGGCTTCCACTAGAGAAACAAAACTTTAAAACTCTAAACCGCCAAAAACTGCCTCGCATCTCAAAGACCTCCACATTAGGGAACCACAACAAAACCGCTCAGCCTGCCGCTCTCGCGGACGCTCACTCGGACTAGCCAAGTCTCGGGAGTTTTCTGGTATGCAATAGCAGTTACGTTCACAAACGTCAGAAAATTACGAGTAACTTGGAGTACCAGAACCAGGGTTCGGTAAGAAGTGATTCGTAGGAATTTCCCTACCCTGGTAATGTACTATACGATACAAGTACTATCGGTAGAGGACTTGAGAGTCGGGCCGATTATCCGTTCTTATGTGTTCTTCGTGGCCCTGTTTTAAACGGGACTGGTTGCGTTGCGAACTTCGGTTTCGGTAGGGGCTGACGAACCAAACCAGATAAAGGAAGGAAACATCCTGGAAGCGTTTTGAGGCTCTCTCACGAACCCACAACTGCCGCCCGGCGAGCTTCGGCGAGTTCTCTATTTCTTAGGGGTTGTTTGGCGTGTCACAAACCATGGTTGTGGAACCGTGGTTGGAAGAACCTCATACCCTATGTCAGAAACAGTCAAAAGTTTGGTGCTGGTTGCTGCAAACCATGGTTTGTAAAACACGTCTACAAAACAGTCCCGTAGTTACAAACCATGGTTTTGTTGCGAGGATAATGCGCGCGTAACGGTCAACCGGTCGAACTAGACTAGGGCAAAACTAAAAAGGTACTAGGGAGAATCAAAAACTTCATTCGCTCGACATCCTCCAAAACTAACTAACCAAACATAAGTCTATATAAGAAAAAACTCTCTCAATCATTCTATCGTCTGCCACACCTATCAATCTCTCCTTCATGCGTAATCCCCTTCTGCCTGTCGATCTCCGTACTC
>Ga0307513_10001928_pt1 | contig 29422 bp, 49 predicted proteins | sample 15_EM_MG_FD_202174 | JGI IMG/M metagenome (GOLD analysis project Ga0307513, IMG submission 202174) | Populus trichocarpa ectomycorrhiza microbial communities from riparian zone in the Pacific Northwest, United States - 15_EM | ecosystem: Host-associated > Plants > Roots > Unclassified | place... | reverse complement strand
TTGGTGGAGAACTACATCCCCGGCAAACTTGCGACGATGGGTTTAGGCTGGGATGACTGCCGAGCAATCAATTCTCGTCTCGTCTACGCGTCTATCACAGGTTTGTTAATGGTGTCTCCTTCCACACTCAACCCCTCAAAGTTTCTAAGCCTTCTCCCTTCCACAGGCTATGGACAAACTGGACCCTATTCCCAGGCCGCGGGTTATGACGTGGTGATCGAAGCTGAAGCAGGACTGATGCATATGTAAGCAGACTCACTCACTTCACAGCGTAAGATCTAATCCTTCGTCTCGAGCAAGTACAGGTGAACCAGATGGACATCCCTGCAAAGTGGGAGTGGCTGCTACTGATGTCGCTACGGGGTTATATGCGCATGGGGCAATCTTATCTGGCCTACTTTCAGTTCAAAGGACTGGAAAAGGCGTTTGGATCGACTGCAATCTCATGGAGACACAGGTCGGCGTTAATAAATCAGTGGAAATAAATGGCCTCTCCTTTGATTCTTGTTCACAGATTGCTGGTCTTGTGAATATCGCGTCCAACTATCTGATTGCTGGCAAAGAGGGTTCTCGGTACGGAACAGCACATCCATCCATCGTACCGTACCAGGTGCATGAATCCTTTAACGACTCGATGTACCGCGCGTGACGTTCTCCACAGGTTTTTCCTTGCCAAGATGGATACGTCATGGTCGGTGCTGGTAATGACAAACAGGTCAGCCTTAAGTAGCACTGGGAGGTATACTCAAACGCTCTCTTTTTTAGTTTCGAATACTCGCGGAGAAGGTATTGATGCGACCTGAACTTGCTGAGGATCATCGGTTCTGCACCAACGAGACGCGAGTGGCCAACCGTCAGGAACTTGTCAGTATCATCACAGATTTATTTATAGAACATCCGAGGGATCATTGGATAGAAGTATTCAACGGGCTTGGGTGAGCACCCGCAGGACCTGTGACAACTTTCTAAGATCTCATTTACGTTTGCCAGGGTGCCATTCGGTCCTATCAACAACATCGGCCAAACATTTGAACATCCCCAGGTCAAAGCACGTGAGCTTGTCATCGAGGTCGAGCATCCGCGTGCCGGAAAGATCAGGCTTGTCGGACCAGCTGTCACGTACAATGGACATCGAATGCCTGTGGAACGCCCTCCACCGTATTTGTCGCAGCACACCGAGGAGGTAAGTGCCAATGCCAATTAGCATTACAACCATTGCGGTTGGATTGACGGCGTATCGCTCAGATCCTGAAAGAACTGTCTTACACCGATGCACAAATAAGAGATCTCAGAACAAGGAAGGTGATATAAAGAAATGTTTGTTACAGAATTTTTCACGTGGCCAGTGTGCTGAGAGCTTGGACCACGTTTTCCGCACTCGCAGTAAAATCATCAGAGGTCCTAGGCGAGTGTAAATTGGGTCTTCCATCCATTACGAGGAATTATTTCACTCACCAGTCAGTCTCCAGCAAAAATGGTTCAGCTTCATCTGTACCAGGGACGTCATTTGTCTGCAATATTAGATAGAAGTACTCGGCAGTTTCCTCTCGGACCTGTGAACCACATAAGCCCTAAACCTCACGCTGAAGAGGTCTTTCACCTTTGGAAATTGATGAGCCAGGAATTCGTGAAGATGCCCAACACTTTTTCGAGAAACACTCGCTATTGTGCACAGCCAGCAGATCCTGGAGACATTCTTCAGCACAAGTCGGAATAGTCCTCGTTACCTACACTCTCATTGTGCCCAAGATCCTTTGCAGGTTTTTCAGTCTGCTCGCCTTTCTACCAATGTTGTCGCAGAGTGATACCAGTCTATATTGCGGACGGTCACATTATGGAGTGATAATTTACGACTATACTCACAATTCGCTGCCCTCTGCGCTATCCGACCATGGCTTGGCCACCCCTGCCTCCAGCAGCACTTCGAATGTTGTCAAGAGTGGCAACATCATCGAGTTTAGTGACAATGACTCCTTCAAAAGATGCAGGAGGGATTGGAAAATGGAGGTCGCCAATGATATATTTCCAGCTTCAACCTCCGCGTGAAGGTAAGCCGCAAGCGCTTCCGAGGCCGGTTTTTGCTAGGCTCGGGGCATCAATTGTCGTTTCTATTGCAGAGAACTGTGTCTACTCACAGTACTTTCGTTTCGGCTCCCAATGCTAAGCACCAGACCCCGGAGAACGCTTATGCGATAACGCTCAATTGCAAGCAAACGGACGGCTTTGGGGTAAAGCCATGCAGGTTCCTGCCATCCCTCTAGCTCGTCATCCCGTGACCTGCATGATAATATAAGCTGCGACCCAACCTGGTGAAAGCAACGTACTGGACGTTCACGAAGAGGTCTCTGAACAGACCCTCTGCGTCAAGTACCCAGGCCTCCTTTCCTGACTTGTGCGGGGCTTTCAACAGCGCAATTAATTGTTTTCCAGCCTCGACTCGATTATTGTTGAGTCGCTCCACTCCTTGCTTCAGGATTCCGGCGACAATCTCATGGTATGTATGACTGGGCAACCATTTGTTGATTTCGACAGAACTTTCGGCAAGGAATAAGAGGACGATTTGACCAAGGCCCTTGATGCATGTTAAGCGGGCCCATGAGCCGACGTCCCCACGTTCGTCAACAGTGTAATCCTCAAGACCCTTGAGTAAGGCGCGAATGATTCGCGCTACTAAAGGTGGGTCCAGTGCTGTGGTACATATATAATGAGCGGCACGTGTTTGCAGACGTGGATCCCTTACTCTGATCCAATTGCGGCGTAAGGTCTCTGAGGATCGTTGAAAGGGCATCGTAAGCGTTTCTCCGGCTTTCAATTACCGTACTGTATGCAGAACCCTACTACTTTCTGAGATCTTCAAAATTGAAACCAATGAAAGACCCACTGATTGATCCACGAGAGCAAGTAGACAAGTAATCGCTTGGCGACTGCTGGCCGGATGAAGATGATATACAACTGAACCGAGAAGCCGACTCAGGCTTTGTTGCAATACCCAATTATTGGTCTGGATCTCTCTTATCCATGTGGAGGGCCCAACATCAGAAGAGTTATCAGGACCGTTAGGGAGGATACTCATCTTTCTACGTCGCTTGAACAATCTCTAAGCATACTCAAGGCCGTGATTGCCTTAGCTGCTGCCTCTTGAACGACCTGATTCCGATGTTCGAGTGCCGCATTGAAAATCGTTCTCCATGTTGGGGAAAGATGCTTCAAACCTCTCCCGTCATAATCCGGTTGCTGCCTCAAAGCATTTGGTGAAACGCTGGATGCGATGACGAAACACGAAGCCTGGAGGAGTGAGTCGTTTCGGTGAATTTTCAAGGTTTTCTCAGGAATGTCCGCCAGTGACTGGAATATTTTGGTACGCTCCTTGCTCAAATCGGGGGAGGTGCTCTCCACCTCCTGGAATGCCGTTGCCAGTTCTGCAAGAGCCAACAGTGCTCCGTGTACATCGTTCGGATCTATCGACTTGAGCATCAAGATCTACGGCACCGAATCAGCGGCTTGAATCTGCACTAGGTATCTAGACAATCATACCGCACGGCGCGAGGCTTCGGGTCCGAGCGTAGCCAGGTCGATCTTGCAGATCAAGTAAAGAGACTGTGCGCCTATCACACGCATAGAGGCGTCCCAGTGCTTCAGAGTAGCATTCAATAAATGTTCTATCAAGTATGGACGATATTCTTCGTGCCTGTATGTTCGTAAACGACCATTGAGCGAAATGCGACAATCACACTTACTCTGCGACTTGTGGAGCAGCAACAGTGAATGCGTTCTTTCGTACGCTAACGGCGTAAAAGTCTGTCTTTCGCAGAACATCGATGCCATGTGGAAATAACCCCTACTTAACTAAGTTAGAGTGGGTCAATGAACACCGATGTCATTCATACCGTCCTCCCAACATTCTCTTGAAATGCTGCACTTGCAGCCCTTCGGATATGTATCTCCCTATCGAAGAGGCTCGTTGCGACCAAGGCCTGGGCAAGGTCCAATGCAAAGGGTCGCAATTCATCCATGTTCTGAGCCCTTGCGAGAGACCACAGTACATAACAGGCTGCATCTCTTACACTAGAACCCACTGAATGTGCTCCTTTTCGGACATCGAAGAACAATGCCTAGGTCTGACGGATGAGGTCAACATATGAAACGGTAAAATGAAACCCACCTTCAACGTCCATTTGATAAGTTGACCAGTGTGTTCTCCGCGAACCAACCCTCTCCTGGCAAATTCGGCGCACCCTAAACAAGCCCCATGCCAAGTCGCTTCCGCTACTGGGGGCATTTCAATACCGCTCCCAGGTTCGGCATAGTGGATGGCGAAAAGACCAATAACAGCATCAAGAAGTTGGTTGACGAAGTCCATGGGGAGACGCTCAGCAATTCGCGCTAACGCTTTGGATGTCGACCACCTGATTGTTGTGTCCTAACGAGGGCTACGATCAACGTCGAGACAGGATAAGATAGTCTGTCACGTATACCTCACCTTGTCCTGCAGGCTCTCTAACAAGCCGCCAATGATCGCTTCGACTTCGGCGGGCACTTCTACCTCCTCGTCTCTGGAACTCCCAAAGCCTTCGTCCTGACTCGCTGCAGTGGTACCGTGGAAGTAATTACCTAGCTGGGGTGAATTGGTGCTCAACGTCTGCGGCGGCGCGGTCGGCTTACTGGGACGTGACCTTGGTCGAGACGGTGGGGAAAGTCGAAGGCCGACGCGGCCAGTCATCTTGACTATATACCGCCTGACAACAGTGTTCGAGTTGAGGAGAGTCGTGTTCCCAATAACATGAGAGAGCTCTAATATTATTGGCAGGAAAGAACCAAGATGGTCTATTCCACCAGATTTCAGAATTTCTGCGACCGTTTGCATGATGCACAATGCCTGTGTAGAGGGTGAGTACCGACTCAGATGGTTCTCCTGAATCACTAACGCTGAAAATGCTTGGGGAACCCTTTATGTACTCGCTACTCCACGACAAGAACCCTGGAAAATGGGAGCAACTGTCCTGCCTGGGTGGAATGAGTGAGAGGTCAACAAGACAATCTGCTACGTGCCTTGTATACAGCCTTGCTAGAAGTAGAGCAGCTCCGTCCCTTTCGATACCGGACATGTCCATCGCATTTCGACCAACGGTCTCGATAGCAGAGGCCGTCTGTCCCGGTCTTGTAGGATCACTATCAAAGTTGGAAAGATCGAAGGGTATCCGACATATAAGCCAGAGCCATAGCAACAGGACATAGCGGATTGACCACAGATTGGCCGGAGAAGTCTTAGGAGGGTTGTGCTGAAGTCGTTGAATGAATTCAAGACAAACTGCTAGGTCTTCTACCTGATGGGGGAAGAAAGGCACTAAACACGAAAATGTATCAGTGGACTCGCGAAACGGACAAGGAGTTGAACTGTACCGATAGTTTTGTAGCCACGCGTCTTGATGATGTGGTAGATAACGAGACAGAGGGTAATCAAGCGCGGGCTAGCAATAGGTACCCCAGGATCTTGCATGGCTGCCTGAGCGTGCGTTCTTAGGGCTTGAAGAGGAGGTACGACGATTTGCTCGAGCCACGGATCAAGAAGGTAGGACTGCTCTTGGTATTCATCAAGCTAAAGGGACACCTTAGTCGGATAGAATGCCATGTTGGGCAATCGTCCTACGTAGAGCGTCAATACTCGATACGCCTCCCGCTCCACATCTGTATTGGGATCGTCACTGCAGAAATCGCTCTCCACAATCTTCTTCAGGAGTTCCAAGAACGCGGAGGCGCGCTCCCAAGTGGAGTAGATGCGACTTTCGTCAACATTGTCGTCGAAGCCGAGTTCAGCCATACAGAACAAAGGGTTGGCCCCTTGCACCGTGCACTATGCACAGCTGCCTGTACATCACGGAGATCCTCTCGATTATCTTTACTTCTTTGGATCGTGTGCACCTCCCTGTTGTAGCTCGGATATGCCGTGCGTGGGAGAAACCCGCCCTCGACGTGCTCTGGAAATCCATGGAGGATTTGCTTCCACTCATTGATCTCTTCCCTCAAGATTCTCGCACTTTGAGTCTTCCTCGAGTTTGTAGCCCTCACTTCTCTGGCATACCACTGACCACCCAACAGGGTTTCACTCGTCCGCTAGTCCCAAATGACTTTCAGCGGTTCAGCTACTATGCATCTCGTGTGCACGTACGTTATCCTGTATTACTCCAAGGTCTGCCCTCAGCCCCTTTATGCAGGAAATAACATACAAGCAACGAGTTTCTCAAGTGCAACCGTCCGTCTTCAATTCGCTAGCCTTCTACAGGCAGACACTCTATATCCTTCCTCGGCTACGGCACTTGATGTTACGAGGGCACACCTCTACCTCGCTTATTAACAGTGTTATCTTCCTCTCACCTACTCTGTCCCAAATACATCTACACATCGACGCAGAGGTCTCCGATCAATCCGTTCAAACGTTCTTCAAGACCCTGGAATTCTATGGTCAGAACAGCCTCAGAACCTTTTCATTCTCACATGGACGAACTGGACCGTTTGTCTCACCCATCACCAACGCCTTACTCTCACTCCTCCAGTCTGCCCAAAGTCTTACAAAGGTTACACTTACTTTATCAGCTGTGACGACAGAGGTGTTCACCCAGCTTGCAACGGTGCCTCACCTCGCCATTCTCCGCGTGAATGCGTCTCGCCATAGCATCGCAGAGGCAGACGTCGTCACCCTCAAGAAAAGCAATGGGGCATTCCCATCCCTTCGAGAGGTCTACTTGTCCAACAAAGCGGAGACTTGTGCCAACATCATTCAGGCTGTGGCATCTCCTCGCCTGGAGACAATCCGCCTCCAGATAAGCCACTACTCGGTAGAAACCTTAGAAGCCATCTCCAAACACTCAAAGACGCTACGTCACCTGGTGCTCGAGGTGCTCGACCGCGAAAAGCAGCCTGCTCAACCATACGGGCGCGAAATCTGGTTCCACCCTGCCCAACTCCTCTCATGCCGCGCCCTGCGGGTGCTCTCAATAATCTCACCAAACGCCCTGCACATAACGCCGGGTCTCCTCGAGACGATGGCCAAGACCTGGCGATCCATCCAGTACCTCTCGCTCAACCCGCGTCCAAGCATGCCGCCCGATGCGCCGCCCGCGATGTTCAACTTCAACCCGTTCGTCACCGGGACTGCTAGCGGCATGAGCCACGTCCCGTCCTTCCCAACCAACGGTGTCACGCTCGTCAGTCTCAAGCCGTTCTTGCGCGAGACTGCGATCCGGCACTTGGGCCTCATCTTCGACGCGTGTGCGCCACCCGCACAGGGCTATACCTCCAAACACGACACGCCCGACTCCGCTTCACCCCCAGGCTCCACACTCCACACGCTCGACCCGGGCTACTCCCCATTGCCAGAGGACATTGGTCCTGTCTCACTGGCCATCTCGAACTTGTTCCCCAATGCCATACTGGGGCACGATGAAGATCTGAGTGGGAAGCGTATCTACTTTAGCCGGTACTTCAACAAGCTCGCAGAGCGGTGGAAGCAGGTCGACTGGATCGTTAAGCGGATGAAGGAGAAGCAGGACCAGTTAAAGAAGGTGCAGGAAGACTTGGTGAATGAGATCAGGTTGCTAAGAGCGGAAATGAAGAAACGTGAAGAGGATGAGGTCCCTTTGCTTCCACTGAATCTAATACGCCCGGCACTAATCCAACTCCCAGCACCAGAGTATTAGTGAATAAGTTATTCTGTTGTATATTCAATATCATGGCCAATTTTTGGGGTGTAAATACAGGCAAACAAGTATAAGTGAAAACGGGTACTAGTCCTCAAGTATACATAGGGACATGGGGGCCGATCAAAATCACAAAGCCGACTCATCACCGCCAACATCGCGAGGAACGGCATCCTTAGGTTCGGTCTTGTCAATTGCCTCTCCGACATAAGTAGGGAACCTTGCAGAGAGAGCCATTAGTACCCAGTATGTGGGAGCATTGTGTTATCGTACCTCGGAACCATACTCTTCGTGTACTCTTGGAATTTGTAGACGACAATCGTACCAATCTTGGGTGGGTTCTGGCGCTGCTTATCGGTGAAGCCGCTTCCGATCTTGAATGTCTTTCCACTAGCCATGACACACTCTATCGCACCCATGACCTGCGCGTTCTTCCCACTGCCTTTGTGGTGCTTGATGATTCTAGCCTCAGCGTCGTAAAAAGTCTGTTAAGAACGTCAGTGACCACATTTGGAGAAGAAGAGGAGAAAGTAATGACCTTGACTTTAAGGAGAGTGTTGGTGCGCCCATTCTCGTACGTTCTGCATGTACACTTGTCAACCAAAGCCCAAAGCTGCAAGCCAAACAGGGAACTCACGACTCAGGTCGACGCAACATCAACCCCTCTCCACCCTTATTCTGTACACCATCGAGCATTTCGAGCACGTGTTCCTTGTTCTTTGCCTTCGTCTGGTCAACAACAATGATGTGCGGGTGCTTAGGAGCATCGGGTTCGCCGAAGACGTCCATGAGGTACTGCATGCGCTGCTCAAACGGTTTCTTAAGAGAGGGAACGTCGAAGATGTAGTACTTGATCTCGTTCCAACGAGGGGAGTTGGAGCTGCGGACGATGGAGACTGCTTCTTGGAACTTGCCACGACCAGCGAAGAGTTCACCGTCGAGCCAAACATCAGCAGGGAAGCCTGAAATGCATGGTCGGCAACAAGGAGAATCGGTGAGCAGACCGAACGTACCCTTCTTGAAGGTGCCGGGCGCAGCGAACTCGTTATTCAGGCGGCTGTAGAACGAAGAGCCATTATAGTAAGCTCTGAAGTTGAGTCGAGCATTAGCAACTCGAGAGTTCCGGAGGGATGAGAATGGTCGACGTACCTCACACCGTCTAACTTTTCAGAGATCCACCACCCAGTCGGGTCGGGGCCGTTGTCTGGCTTCCAAGAATGGGCAAGCATCACTTCGAATTTGGGGCCAGTGGACGCTGGTTTGCTCGACGTGGGCTTCCGCCTCTTGGAGCGAGAGCCACCATTGTCTTCGTCTTCATCTTCGTCTTCGGAGGGTTTCTTCCTCTTGCCCCGAGCCGAGGTTGTGGATTTGCCACCGTCGTTTGGCTGAGGATTCTTCCACGCAAGACGCGCTTTCTCGTACTGGAGCGTCCATCAGTACGAGTGACATAGCGTGGGCATGTATACGGACCCTATCGCCAAGGAGCTCCTTCAGGTGCTTGCAGGTCCGCGCGTCGACCGGCTGAGACTTTCCTGCGAACGTCCATCCCTGCCCAATCCAGTCAGTAAACATGACCAGAGCATTACCCAAGTAATCTACCTACAGGGCATTTGCAGTAGTAGTGATCGTCGACGCGCTTCACGGCGTACGTGCTACTGCTGCATATTTTGCCTCCGTGTCAGAATTTGGTACCCACACTCGGACTGACGGAGTACTGACGAGCTCTTGGACTGAACCTCGACCTGTTCACCGTCCTTGAGATATCTTTTGGGCTTGATCCCACTGATCTCAGCGAGGGGGTCGTTAGACATGCGGAGGGGAGCAAGTGGGAAATGGAGATAGGCAATGGAGATAAGGCAATAACTGCCGTGGGCCCCTTATACCGTAGCGGAGCACAGGAACCACTGTCATTGCAACCGACATTTCCGTGAGTCACGGAATTGAGCGCGCCTTCCCTTTGTCAAGCGCTCGGAACCGAAAGCGGCGGGGGGCGGTACGGACGGCTTGCATAAAATGTCGGCGTCGTTTCAGGCAGTGAGAAGAGCGACTGAGTCATGACAATGGCCCGCCGGAAACGGATTTGAAGCGCCAGACCGCTCACACCGACGGACCTCTACATGTTGAGAGCAAATAGGAGCGTCTCTTCTGAAAAGAGCATTTCAAGCAGTAGGAGGCTTGAATGCCTTTCATTCAACGCGATACCTTTTCAACCTGGTTGCGTGCCCCCCGAGAGATTCTCGCCTGGTACTGGCCCTGGTTTATACTGCAGACTTTGTAGAGGATAGAAGTGCCCATGGTACATGTATTCAAGGCTCTCAGGGCCAGTACAGGACACGGACAACCCAAACAAATCATTGCGGTCACTTTCCTCGCTGCGCCATTCTCTTTGATTTCCCGGGCCGTTTGGGACCACCAGAAGGCTTGCCAACCTTTCCGAAACCAGGCTTTCCCTTCCCTCTTCTGCCACCGCCGAATATATCGTCTGTGCTGTCCTTTGTATTTTGTTTCGCCCTCCGACCGACCTTGCCCCCAAAGCCAAACTTCGCGTCACGTTTCGTTCTTGAGACCGACGGGCGAGGCTTGCCGTCCTTGGACATTCCAGCATGACGCTTGGAAGGTCGGTCTTGCAAGGCATCCTCGAGTTCGATGTCAAATTCATCACCTACTCCCTTCGCACCATCAAGGGTGTCTTTCCGTTCTGAAGGTGTCATAAGACTTTTCACGAGCTCGAAAGATCAAGGACTATGGTACGAACTTCGCTTGAGTCCTTTTATCCTCTCCTCCATCTCCTTCTTGCTCTGTACCCGCTCCTTGAGCTTCTCTTGTTGAACCTGCTTGCCGAACTTCTTGCCCTCACGTTGTCGCTTTGCCTCTTCACTCTTCTTGATGTTGGCAGTCTCGTCGAGTAATCGTTGTCGTATCCTCTCCATATGCGAATCGGATTTGATCATCTCTGCAAAGTAGTCGGCTGGTCGAGTGAATGGGAGTTGGTGTTTGGCGGCAAGAGATCGAGCCTCATTGGCAGAATGTAGGGCTTGCTTGTAGCTGTGAAGCAACTAAGACTGATAACATGAGAGGAGGGTAATCCGACTCACAAAGCCAGCTCCCGTTTGAGATCATCATCTACATCCACCTCAACAGCCTCTGGATATGTCACGACGAGAGTCTCAGTCCAAGGGGAATTAGGGTCCAGTTTTATGTTTTCCCGTATTCGCTCCAAAGCGTCCTGGGTATAGGAATGTAAGCCCACTTCCTGCCCACGGAAATGAAAGTCCAGACATCGTTCATGTACTTCAGTCGTTGGTGTGGGACTGCATCCTCATCAACCTCAGACAGACCTTCCAGGTCAATTTCAGAGTCCACAGCGTCTTGAGTAACGGCAATGTCATCATCTTCATCGTCCCCGATATCTTCGTCGTCCTTTGAGGGACCGTCTGAGGCCCCATTTTCACTACCACCACCCTCTTGCACATCTGAACTCTCTTCGTCGGACTCGATTTCATGATTCTCTTCCTCGCTACCCTGTCCGCCGAGTACTCCAAGTTGGTATTGGGCAAATTCATCGAGACCATCGTCGCCTAAAAGCTCTATTATTCTCTTCATACCAGCGTCGTCTATGTCATCCTCGTCGCCGTTCTCCTCATTGGATTCGCTTCCCGATCCTTCGTCGACTTTTTTCACCACAAGTTCTGCGACAGGTTCAAGCTTCTTGAGTTTAGGTTTGCTCTTTTGTGCCTTCGAGGCAGTTTTTGGGAGAGTTTGAGGTTGCATTGATTTAGTCTTCGCCATGATCAGAGGTCAGACCGCGGACAAAGAGAACGACTTCAACCTGACCTTGGCGTTTCCTTTTTCAACGTCGGCTCGAAACTTCTCATAAACATACCAAAATATATCGCGTTTCAGGAAAAGATTTGTCAGATACCTTCGATTTGACTTATTCCCCGTTGTACCTACAAATTGGAAAATGGCGGTCCAACTAACTTCACATGGGAGAAAACGCAAGAGGAATAACGACGAGGTATAGGCCTAGCCTACTGTCTACACCTATTTTCCGCCTGAGACGTTCCCTATAGCTAGCTTCCAAGTTTCAAACGAAACTTGTGAGATCCATGACTCCACCTTGCTTTCCAGAATGAAGGGTTAATCGAGGTTCCAGCATCATGGTGTCAAGGAAGCCAAAAAGGCTGCCAAGCTCACTAAGGCTTTCGAGGTTCAAAAGTTGGTAAAAAGACTAAAAGGTTTGAGGTACTATATATATCGCCCTATTCTTTTCCATATGATTCACAATGCCAACAGAGAGAAATCTGCTCCCGGACACGAAGTATGCGACGCTGAAACCCAACTGAGCGCGCTGAAAGTGAGCACGCGACACTCGACGTCTGTTGTGCACTAATTTCGGTGCATCCTTGGAATAGGCAATCGATTGCGAGTCCTTTGCAGCACTTGCTTTATACCGCAAGCTCCGCAGAGACAAACACATCATGTCCCATCCAGATGCCTCGACGGCTATGGCCGCTGAACTGCCGAGTGCATCAGTTGTTGACTCTGCAGAACCCAAACTTAAGACTGCCGAAGCAATTGTCGAGAGCCGGCTGGCAAGTTCCAAACTCCTTGCCAAGGAACTCGCTGGCATCGTTGCGGGATTGAGGACTCTTGCTCTGGGTCCAAAGGACGACGCAGACCATGACGAGGAATCAAAAGAGACTGGTTCCGATAATGAAATCACTGGCGGTCAACCCGAGGATCAGCTGAATGAAGACGCGGGTGGACTATCAGATGATGGCGCTGCCAAATCAGATGATGCTGGATGGGTGTCAGGGTCGATATCTCAAGACAGCGATGTCGACTCGGACGGCTCGACCCTCTTGAGCAGTGAAGTCGAACTACCGCCTGCAAAACGACAGAAGAAGTCGGCACCTTCAAAAGCACGTATTGAAGCTACCGATTCAAGCCTAATGAAGAAACCTGACCCCAAAACGTCGCATCCATCATCGAAAGACGACTCCGTAATCCTTCCTTCGCTCTCTGTCGGGTTTATTAAAGGCGACTCGGACATTTCCGGGGACGAGATCGACTCGGACGCGGGGTCGGTTGGACCAGCAAGAAAGAACAGACGAGGTCAGAGAGCCCGCCAACAGTGAGTCTAAAGCTCTGGCTCTCCGTCTCTGGGCGGTGCCTAGCGTGCTTATGCGTCACCAGAATATGGGAGAAGAAGTACGGAAAGAGTGCCAACCACATTAAGAAACAGAAAGATGAAGCAGTCAAGGAGAACGTCGCTGCAGCTTATGAATCAAGGGGCAGAGGTCGTAGGGATGCACGTCGAGGACGGGGAATATCGAATTATAACGGGCGAGGGAGAGGACGAGGCGCCGGCGGACTTGCTAATAGAGCGACCTCAACGGGACAGGCGAAGCCGGCACCAATACCTTCAGATAAGAAAGAAGGCGCCCCAATGCACCCTTCCTGGGAAGCCGCTAAGAAGCGAAAGGAGCAAGCGACATGGGTTCCCTTTCAAGGGAAGAAAATTGTCTTCTAATTCTGTCTCGTATATCAATTGCTCTCTGTGCCGTGTTTCTATTGTCCGTGGTTGTCATTATCCATACGTCTTCGCGACCAATCGAGTTTCGCAAGCTTGGGAAAAGGGTGGTCTTATTAAAATGTGCGTGATCTACCGGCCTTCCAAAGTAAATATGGTAACTTCCAATGTGTTCTCTGAAGCGAAGGGTGAAATGCGTTAAAGTTAACGCCCTCTAATCTTGTCAAGAAATCTTGGGCTGGTACCTGAAGCAAGACCGGAGTTAAATTGAATTGACCACATCACTGATACCGACAAGGACTTACAGCAGCCAAGAAAATAGGCATAGCCGGTCTTGGTACCTTTCCCTCCACCTCTTCTTTGAACATCTCTCGTGCAGTGATCAAATGATCGTTCGCAACGGTCGCAAACTCGAAGGTGGCCGCATCAATGCCTTTAGCGTCGCCACCATGGCGGAATACATCCTCCTGCTGGACTCCGTGCTTCGCAGTGATCTCCGCGGGTATCACCATCCGTCGCTTCGAAGCGTGGAACGGCAAGGCGCGAAGGAGGGTTGTAATTGTAAGTGATGCACCGAGGTGCGATGCCGCATGTGCGTAGACGGTGCTGGAAGAGAGGCCCAGGAGGGAGAGGAGAGCGTAGAGGAACGTTGAGGAGGTGGACTCTGCGTGAGCGACGAGCGAGTCGATTGTCATATGTGTCGGAGAATGGAGTTCTGATATCTACAGTGAAATGAGAGGTGAGGGCTTCCGAAGTATGTGCCAAAAAAATCTTACCCTCGCATCGATAATCCTCTGCAAATGGTATTGCGGTATTTGCTCTTGGACCTGACACTCATACAGAGCCAGTACAATGGGCTGCTTTGGCGGACTGCCCTTGGACGAATTAGTCCGCCTCCTGCAACAAGCCCAAATCCAAGGCACAACGAAAACGCACTTGATAAACCGCCTTGACAGCGTCCTTCCACCATTGGAACCTCATCTGGGCAATAATAGGTTGTGAAATATTGTCCGGAATCATCGCTAGCTCCGTCTGCCCAAGGTCGTCATTCGAAATTTGCACCTTTGACCTCCCGCACGTCGAAATGGAACTCACGTTCAGTGCTTTCAGTGCAAAATATGCATCTTTCGTGCGTTTTCCGTACGCGAAGGATGTGAGGAAGCTTTCGTACTCGTGTTTTTGGACCATAGAGCGGCAATAACGTGTTGGGTTGTCCTCTTGAATGGATGTAGAAATGGCTCTTGGACCAGGGAGACACGAGAGTGGTGTTACACGTCTGGAAACTATTCGTAGAGCCGTCCGTAACATTTGGAAGGAAGAGGTGGAGGGCAAAGACACAAGTTCGCTCAAGGTGGTTTGAGTAGGGAATCGTGCTCGCTGCGCACCCTATTCCCATTCAACGGAGCACTCTATCAGACAATCTTCTATTAATTACGCGGGTGCAACGTCGAGAAGAAGAAGACCTCCTAATAAAGAGCGTGCAGGACATCGACAGTGATCTACAAGAATTGCAAGAGCAACAAAAACATACTGAAAGGCAGCAGTATGGTCCATTTGATGTTAATCAAGGTCGATAACTTCACCCTGCTCAACTCGAACGTTTCGGAGCGGGATGAACAATAGCTCCCCTGGGCTTCGTGGAACGTTCGGCTATACCCTTATATGCAGGGTACCTATGGAGGTAATCAGTTCAAGAGGGGAATCCTTCAAAGGGCGGAATACACACCTTGGCTTTTTGTAGAGAGTGAGTTCTCAGAATTTATACTTGATGATGCTATTGACTAGAGTGAATTCTCGCGTACCCCGTCTGTAAGGTTAGGGACACTGAAGGTCTGAGGACAAAACGAGTCCAACAGTGCAAGAAGGTTCGACGACCAGTGCTTACCATTCCCTCGCGTTTCCCAGTCCTGGGCTTGCGTTCGATTAACCTTCGTACCGCAGTGAGATAATGCAAGCGTCGGACGGTGGATAGGGCTCTGTCGGATATATGATGAGGGAGTGTGAATCATAACTGCTACCGTTGGACTAGTTCTGGTATTGGCTAAGGTGAGCGCCTGGCCATTGGAGAGCTTGCGCTTCTTGGCCGGAGAGGAACCGACGTTTTCTACATTCTCCTTAATTCCCTTCGTCTTCTCCGTGCTTCTGTTTCTTAACTTTCGAGGTTACATTGGATTTATCCTTTTCTCCATTTCGATCTTAGTTGGTGGAAGAGACGGCCGCCAAGCCAATCGAATTTTCTCGTACTCCCCAAACGTAATTTCCAGCTTCTGGTTCGTCCAAAGACACCTTACCTCTTCGCCGAGCACGAATCTGAGGTGTTTGCATGTACAGGACCAGTATGGTACGTCATCCGCCTTGCCTTGGAATCAGAAGGCCTAATAACAATTAATAGGCATTGGGATGATGACACAACACAGTGACGGGACGTACTGAGCACGGACAAGGACACCAATCTTCGTGCCTCTGGAGGGCACACCAAGCGATTCGTTGACGTGTATATGGTTAACCTTACCGTGGTTGCATGCTTCTTATCGCCGTTGCACGTGTACTGGACTTCAGAGGCCAGTGTGTCATTCTGTGACGGCGTACCCCTTGCTAGAACCGACCTAGACGCGCCCGCCGACACAGAGGAGATCTTTGGTTTGACACATTGATCATCGCGAGTGGATCGAGAGCAGCCATGGCAGAATTAGGGTGGACGAAAGGAAAGGAGTGAACCTCGCAGCTTAGACCAAACGACGACCATATAAGAGCGGGCAAGAAGCCGCCAGCTCACTCAAGACCGTCCGGTAAACTCATAAGAAAGAGTCGGGTGATATCATGGCCGACGCTAGGCTGAGCCCTCAAGAGGTGGCCGCGCTGAATGCAGCAGCGGTGACAAGAGAGTACAGTGTTCATCCACGACTCGGTCAATAACTACCCCCCTTTGTATCCAGAGGATATAAGCTTACAGACTACAGATTACAGGACGGTTTCTGCTATCAACGGGTAAGCGATCTACCACGTCGCCTGAATATTCCTCATGAGGGATCGACCAGCCCACTCGTCGTCCTCGATAACGTCAAGGCATGCCACAAGCGCCACTATTTAGTAGCTCTCTACTGATGACGATGACCATGTCGCCAGTTCCCGTCCTACAACGAAATCGTCCAACTGACCCTCCCAGATGGTTCCAAACGCGGCGGCCAAGTGCTCGAAGTACAAGGAAAGAAGGCCATCGTCCAAGTGTTCGAGGGCACACACGGTGTCGACGTCAAGGCTACGCATGTCGAATTTACTGGATCAAGCATGAAGCTCCCGGTGGCAGAGGACATGCTGGGAAGGATATTCAACGGCTCTGGCAACCCTATTGATAAAGGTCCAAAGGTCTTTGCAGAGGACTATCTCGATATCAATGGTTCGTCGAGCCTCCATTACACCATGAACAGAACGGTTGATGGTGTCATAGGTTCCCCTATTAACCCGTATTCGCGTATCTACCCCGAGGAGATGATCCAAACTGGTATCTCGACGATCGATGTTATGAACTCTATCGCCCGTGGCCAGAAAATTCCAATATTCTCTGCCGCAGGTCTGCCTCATAACGAAGTACGTTCAGCCACGTTCACTACATGCAGGTACTTGCCTATCTCTCCTCCAGATTGCCGCACAGATCTGTCGACAAGCCGGCCTCGTCAAGGGCCCAACGAAGGACGTGCACGACGGCCACGAAGAAAACTTCTCGATCGTGTTCGCGGCGATGGGTGTGAACATGGAGACCGCACGATTTTTCAAGTCCGACTTCGAGGAGAACGGCTCGCTCGACCGTGTGACGCTCTTCCTCAACCTGGCGAACGACCCTACCATCGAACGTATTATCACTCCCCGCCTGGCGCTTACGACTGCCGAATATTATGCATACCAACTCGAGAAACACGTACTGGTCATCCTTACTGACATGTCCTCATACGCCGATGCTCTGCGTGAGGTGTCTGCTGCAAGAGAAGAAGTGCCTGGTCGTCGCGGTTATCCTGGTAAGACTACTGCTGATTGTGCATGGATTCTCCTGATTACCTGATAGGTTACATGTATACTGACTTGTCGACTATCTACGAGCGGGCCGGGCGTGTCGAAGGTCGAAATGGTTCTATTACCCAGATCCCTATCCTGACTATGCCTAATGATGGTACGAGTGTCGTACCTAGGATGGATGGATCTATGACTACCATTTCGTTCAGATATTACACATCCAATTCCCGATTTGACTGGATACATTACGGAAGGGCAAATCTTTGTGGATCGTCAGCTCCACAACCGGCAAATTTACCCACCCATTAACGTACTCCCCTCTCTCTCTCGGCTGATGAAGAGTGCGATTGGCGAGAAGCTGACCAGGAAGGATCATGGCGACGTTTCCAATCAGCTGGTGTGTGGAACATTCGGCGGGGTATACTTACCCCTCTAACTTACCTCTTTAAAGTACGCCAAATATGCTATTGGACGGGATGCTGCTGCGATGAAGGCAGTCGTCGGTGAAGAAGCACTGTCATCGGAAGACAAGCTCGCCTTGGAATTCCTAGAGAAGTTCGAAACGCAATTCGTTGGTCAAGGTAAGCTTCCACGCTCCAACTGCAGCACCCAAGAGCGGCTATATTAACGTTACCCCTCAAGGCGCGTACGAATCGCGAACCATTTTCGATTCACTCGACTTGGCGTGGTCGTTGCTTCGCATCTTCCCCAAGGAGCTCCTGAACCGTATCAATCCGAAGATTATTGCTGAGTTCTATGCCAGACAACCGTCGAAGCGAACTATCAAGGAGAAGGAGGTCACGAAGGATGGAGTCGATAGTGGACCTAAATTAGTCGACGACGCGTAGTCCACCCATTCCACGTGGTGATTGAAGCCAGATAATGAATGAGCACACAACAAGCGCCTATTTTATTCTGTTGATTGGCTTCGAGGCTATTTTTGACCCATAAATAAAAGCGGAATTCCGATGCGACATTTGTGTTCATACCCGTATTTGATGTGCTGGTACTAGAAGCTGTCCGGAAATTCGGCCGTGACGAGTTGTGTGGAGACTGGCTTGCCTTTCGCCTGGGGTGCCGGGGCGGACCAACAGTTCTTGGACTCCAACCACGACCGAGCCGTACCTCGCAGTGTTCTAGTATGTGTATGCAAGGCGAGCAGGTGGGTCCACGATAGCGCCTCTCCGGCCATTCTCACTCTGAGCTTGCCAGTTTGCCGCAAGGGACGCAGTCGCACTTCACGCCAAGAACCAGTGCGAAGTTTCACGCGTACGCTCCTTTCATGCATCGCGTCCGTTGTGCAGATTGGAACTACTCGACATCCCTTTGGAACTCATCGAATACATCCTTCAATCCACCGCCGACGGCCTGGCCCTCCTTCCATACCGCCTCGTCTCACAGTTGTTTAACAACCTCATTCTACGTCACGCGTTTGCCGACTTCTGCCCACGTACGCAGAACAAATTCAAGGCGTTGCTGCGACTCTGCCAAGTGCCGCGTCAACGTGGTGGACCACCGCGCATCAAGAGGCTGGCGTTTCCTTCCGAGGCGGAGGCGATGGGTATCAGGTCCGAGGAAGTCATAGAACTCCTCGACTTGACGACGCAGCTTAAGAGCATGGCCACATCGTGGTTGTTCGAACTGGATACCCTCCAGGTCATTCCAAGAGCCTTTGCGGAGCTCAAGCACCTGTGTGTGTACATGCAGTGCTCGATGAGACAGGTTGCATGGTGCATGCAGCTCCAGCAACTACAGAGTCTCGTTATAACTGAGGTCAAGGTGGAGGAAGAAAACGATATTGTGGAATGGATGAGGGAACATCAGGGCACCTCGTCAATTATCAAGATGAGGATCGGGCTCCAAGGGGACGTGCTATCGGATGGCTTCTGCCATTTGTTGCTCACCCCGCGCTCTCTGTCCGGCCTGACTGTTTTCGCAGCGTCGAATGTGATATTGCAACTCGTCACATTGGCGGACGAACTACTACGTCAGCACAAACCAACCCTCTCTGCGCTATCTTTCTACTGTGTTAAACGCAGGCCGGGGTCCGCGCCGATACCAACTGTTGGTCCAACTCTATGGTTCACCCAGTTCCCTGTATTGCGCCAACTATGCTTATGCACTTCGCATATAGTCGCTCTCCACGGCTTCCATAGTACTCCTAACTTCCTCCGCACGATGGTTCACTCCCCCCTCGAGCTCGTTTTGCTCAAAGGGCTCTGGCCTCCCGAACCCCACGGGCAATTGTACCGGTCTGTGTTGGACTTGATACAAACCCGAACCGTCACGTCCTCCTTGATACTGTGGACTTCGCCCCTTCACGCCGACGATGTGACCGGCTTACTTGGGGCTTGCCACAACGACAATGTCAAACTGACATTTTGGCCTTGCGAAGACCAATTCAGCTGTATCATGTGATCTCGCGCCATCTATGTTCTCTTGTTCTTCTCGCCGTGCCCTTGCTGCCGTCTCCCTGTACCACTACCTCGTTGTTATGAATGTCCATATTCTTAGTTTCCAATTTCCAGTTTCCACTCACGTATACACTCTCGATAGTACCGCATATCCCAAAGACGCCGTGGAATGCATTTACATGCGAAGACAGGTGCAATTCGTACATTTCGATAACCCTAGGACGCGGACACCGCCGCGCTCTCGGCCCCTGGTGCTACCAATTGGTGCTACATTTTACTTCCTCGAGGCACCCTTGCCCTTCGCAGCGCCGCCAGTTGGTGGGGCTTTGCTTGGGCTGCCGCCGCTGGCCCGAGCTGGTGTAGGCACGTCGTTGGATGCCTTCGTCCCCGTTGTTTTGGCCGTGTCCGCCTTGGGCTATAGAGGGAGGGCAGAGTCAGTATGTCTGGCGCCGGGGAGCAAGGGAACGCACGGCACTGGTACCAGAATTAGTGGAATTCGCCGTGAGACGAGTGCTAGTGCGCTTCTCCTGAGGCATATCGAATAGATTGGTTCTGTTTTGGTGATACGAGGAGGTGCACTGGTGCTAGCGAGTAAGGTTGCTGAGACTGCTGCTGGATGTCGCCCCTCAAGCTGTTCCTCCCTCCTTATATATCCACAGAGAGGGTGCTTGGCTCGGGAAAACAGGGAAGAGAACTACCACAGTAACGCCTTCGGAGACTGATCCAGCGGCGAGGCGGCCATCCACCATCGCGGTGGCACTACACCATTTCGAGCCCGGGTCGCGCCTAGGGGCTTATCGAGCAGCACCTCAGGGTCCAGAACGAACAGTACATTCGAGGCTTCAGTGTTGGGGGTACCCACAGGCGCCGTTCGCCCTATTTCGCAGTGCACTGGAAGGGGGAACGATGGCTGTGAACCGCGGGCGATCCGCATCACTCGATCCCCGAAACGGGTGTCGTAGTTCTGTCGGGCTATCCAAGCGCATCCAAGATAGGACTGGCGTTCGGAAGATTGGGGACAAAGATAACGACAAAGCAGGAGGGAAGGGAGAAGTGAAGGGGTGACCCGCGGTGGGAGGGACAGGAGTGTAAGACGAGAATAGATTGAAGCAGGGTTGTGCATAGGATGGAAGCGGGAATGCCCGAAACGACGGTTTGCACTGGACTGCTGGTCGGGGTTCGAGATGTTCTAGAACTGGCGGTATGCGGACTATGTCGAAATGTTGACGCTATCATCGTACCTGCTGCTATCTTCTTCCCAGCTGCATGCCCGGAGGCTGGGTGGCAGCCAAATATCGCGGCGCATATGGTATTGCGATACGTGTGATCATTTTATCGACACATATCGTATTGAGCTTACAGTATATCATTTATGTATTGAATACCTTGTGAATCAACAATTATACCTGCTAATCTGTGAGTTCGTTTCCCTCGGCGCCCCGGCTCGACCTAAATGTATCAGTAAGGAGTATGTACTGGACGTGCACGGCGATGCGAATCAAAACATCATATCAAGGAGCTTGCGCGAATACTCGACACCGATGAACGTTGCTGCGTTTGCAGGGAAAGCCTGTCCATTTAGGGGCCTCATCAGCCGGAGCCGCGCGTCAAGGTAGATGAAAGGGCTGAGTGCACGTACCCTAGCCATGGCGGGCCGGAACCCTTTGAACAGTGCACTCGCACCGTCAGCGGCGATGGTTTTTCGCGCACAGTCGATAAAGCCGCGGTACATCCCTTCTGGAGCTGTCTGTATCCTTGATTTGAGGACCTGTGAATTCAATGATTTCCGTTAGTATATGCTTGGTGCAGTAGCCAAAGAACGCACGTCGGCAGGGATGGCAATTGCCCACATTCCAACGCCCGCCATACCGCCAGCGAATACTATCGCTCCCAGATTTAGCTGGGAAGGGTCCTGCCCGGCAGGCGTCAAGGCTTTCTTCGTGACCTCATAGACGGCGAAGTACCTCCAAGTCAACCATCAGCATCGCAGAGCAGCATGAGCAAGACGGTTTGTAGACCTACATAGCGCTTCCAGGACCATCTCTTATCAAGGTCGCACCTGATCCTCGGAAAATGCTCCTCACACCACCTTCCTTGTACAGGCCCTTTACGACGTCGAGGACACCCTTGTATTTCTGTTCACCAGCGGTGCCTTGTCCCTGAACTTGCAAAATGACTTTAGCGCGTTCGACGGGAGCAGCGACCAGAGTGGTAGGAATGGCGGAGAGGAAACCTGCAGTGGTTATTTCGGCAGTGGTGAGTTTTGGGTCTGTTCGGTTTGGTGTTAGAGCCGTTATGAGCTTCTTTGAAGCATCATATGCCTGCAGAATCGTTCTGAACATAAATTATGTCTCAGGCCATGAAAGGATATGCACACACCCAAAACGAAATGGCGAACATGGGAGTAACTCCTAGTAAGGGAGGTAACATCCCTCGGTACAGCCTAAAGCGAAGGAATCGGCATTATGGTCTCCAAGCGAGATGAGAAACAAGGTTACCCGAATGCACCATCGCGGGCAACAGTTTTTCGTACGACCTCAATAGCGCTCCTATAGGTGCCAGGAGCAGCAGTTTGAAGCCGAGTCTTGGCCAAGTCAAAGGGGTATCCTAAAAATCACGGAAAGGTGAAGAAAATTCAGCGTTTAATGGTCCGCCTCATGGTTCGGACCGATAAACGGGCGTGCGCACCTACGAGGACGGCGTTGGCGCCACCAAAGCCACCAGCAATGAACGATTTGACGTTGTCCGCTGCAGTAGAGGTGGCTGCTTTAGCTGTCTGGGCGGTGACATCGAGCGCGGCTTCGTCTTTCTGGTTTCACGAGCGGCACGCGTCAGCAGCACCGTCCACGACAATACGAAGAGAGATGGCACTAACCATGGTCATCGCTGGGTCCAAGGGCTGGAGGGGAGGCAGGCGGGGAAGCCGGCAGGCGGCGTTGAATGTGAAAATGCCGGCTCGGGTTTCGACATCGGCATTTGTCGTCGCCGGGAACTGGGATTCGTAGGGTTATAACGTTTTAACGCGTTGATTAACATTATTTCGTGTTTACTTTGTGTATGAGGCGGGCCAAATGAAAGCGGGGACTATAGTATGTCATTTCACAGATACATCAACAATAGGATAGCTATAATACACTGCAAAATAAGTAATGATTTTGCCTAGACAACTACTCGACGTTGATGCGAGTGCTGCCCTGTTCAACCACCTTCGGGACGGTAATGGTCAGGACTCCGTCCTCTAGCTTAGCCTTAACGCCAGAGCTGTCGATGGGACGTGGGAGCCAGACAGTGCGAGTAAAGGTCGAGGTGCCTGTGAAGGTTCTTTCGGTGGAAATTTGTGATTGCTCTGCAGGACCCGAGTCAGCACCACTCATATATTTTGATGGGGAGTCTTTAAGTGACTGACCACTAGACGCGGTGGCAGACTCTGTACTTTGAGTAACAGGTGCATCTGTGGTAGCCTCTTGAGCCGTTCCGCGGACGATCTTGCCCTCGATGGTGAGACTCCGTCCGCCGTCGCCAACGCGTACTTCGACATTCTCCTTCTTCACCCCTGGCAATTCAGCTTCGACAATATAGCTATTCCCCTCTTCCGAGAGGTCGACAGCCGGGCGCGGCCAAGCGTTCTCCGACCAGAAGGGGTGGTCGATGAAATAGCGGTTAAAACGCGGGGCGACAGCGGGGAAAGGTCGAGTGAGAGGTTCCTCCAACATACGGAACAATGGGCGGAATTCGTTGAAAAGCGACCTTGTCAGAGACATTTTCTTTTGCTTTGGTAGCTCTGTGAGCAGTTGGGTGAGTAGTTGGGAAGAGACAACCGGCACGAGCGAGATTTATATACCTTTTGAGACCGAGAGTTCTAGAACGTGAAAACTGAGACCCGCGGGTTGCTGCGCCGAACGATTACCCATCCTTTCGGCCAGCTGTTCTGGAAATTTCGCGAGCCAATTTTCGCCCAGGTGGAGGTGGCAAGCATCACATGTATTCAGGGAAAGTCCTCGAAGGTTCATGATCAGTGGATGCCTTCTCCTAGGTTCGCACATCGCACATCGCGACTCGCGACCTGGCAGGTGCTTTGAAAATTACTGTACGGGTAAAATTATAGCGATAAATTGAGGATAATTACATTACACCACTGTGATATGCGATACAAATTCGCGGGCAACGTTGTCCGTTAAGCAGCGACGAATGAGAGCCTGAGCGAGGGCAGGGAGGGAAATAAACATGCAGGAACCGATTCAGATTGAAAGTAACAAAAATCAAGTTGCCTACAACTAGTCCATAGCTAAAATGGTGAATAGCCGTAAGCAACGTGTGTCCAACGTGTGTCCACCGTTGCATGTCTCTTGCCGAGTCGGTACCGATCCTGCCAAGCGGCGGTCCTGTTGCTGGTCAAGAACGAACCCCGTGGGCCATTAGCCATTACGTTACGGTTTGATTGTTTGTTTATCCTCGCGGTAATGGTTGGATGCGGACCCTAGACACCTCCTGTAACCGTATATGAGTGCTTTTACGATTGACTCGTGTGGATGCATAAATCATTGCAATACCGTGTCCATAAGGAACGAATGTCTCCAAGTCCGGTGTCCGGAGAATGCCTCCGCCACTCAACCATGGAAAAGTAAGGGTCGGACAGCTTGTAAAACCGTATACCCCTCAACTGTAGCGTACCGTCTCGCGCGGGCGTGCCGTTATCGGGTGCAGGGCTTTCCATGTTTGAAACGTCAGGGCTCTTGCACTGCCCGTTTGGGTGGGCTTCATGCATCAGGGTTCACAGGTAGGGTAGGGGTCATATGTATAACTGCGTCGTCGGTTGGTTGTCTCGCACACCTACCGCATTCTGCGCACACTCTAAATGCTACGTACGAGTCTCCTTCCGGGTAACTGTTAGTGAATGGCTTCTATTGCATAGACTTAGAAGAATTATTTCCTGCTGCATTCCCTCATTTCACCATTTTTGACGCTTTCACTTCACATTAGTAAGGGAAAACATACTATTGCCTCATTCTGGTTGATTCTGGTTACCTTCGAGGCTCAGCACTACGTTTGCACATACCACAAGATATGGTAGTGTTATCGTGCCGAGGGAGTGCTGCGACAGCTGTCTGATAGCCAAGCACAGCGTACACACAGTGCACAGAAGGTCTAGAGGCGTTATAATTGATTACGGTTGATGATTTTGGGCTAGAAGATGACTAGTGACGGGGGCACGGTAAATAGTTTCATTTGTGGTCTCGAAGTCGCGGCATCTCCCCGGAAATTTTTAAGCAAAATACCAAACGACAACGCTCTTGCAACATAAAAGAAATAACATTTCATCATATTCATGTCTTTACATGTGATTTAAATTGGCCGTCAACGTTCGGTATCCCGCGGAGAACCAGGCCGTCCTTGACACCGTGTATCATGAGTCATAGTACTGATGTCACAGTTGCTGAGAGATGGGCGCAAGTGGTAAACCGAACCGGAGGGAGCCTCTAGCGTCCAGTTGGTAGATCTCAAATCTCGCTCACTTACCCTGGGAAATATTCGCCAGACAGATCCTATTTTAGCGTCTGACCTGGGGTCCGCAGAGACAAATCAGTTAGGTACTTGCGGTCACCACACGCAAGGCAGGTCTCTTTAGGCTTCGTCAATGCCGTAAAAAGAAACTTTTGATTTCCGTCCTTGGCTGATTGATGTGTGTACGTACGATGGAACTGCGCGGAGCCGAAGCGTCAAAAATATAAAGACCGAAGACACATGAGGCGGCACATGTCTGTTGGCGGACCACCGATAAACTGGAAGTTCCCGCATCGGCAGAAACTAATGAGCTTTGCTGTACCTAACTGTTCATGTCGTGGATCAGTATGCGGAAAGATCTCTGGCATGGGGTGACCGGTCGACTACAGAGCGCATCCAAGCCGAGTTCTCGTTCTCTGGTCTCCTTCCAGAACCCTTTACTCCATTGGTACGATGCGCGGACCATTTCCTTCCCCGACAGGAGTGGAGAATGCCTGCCCACCAACCACGTTGCGTCGTCACATCTGTCAAGTAAATACTAGCACTAGGCAATGGGACATTGTCAAGCGTATTCGCGCACTCCGTCAAGACCCACCACAGTGTCTGTATCTCTACCGACTGGACACCAGTGCGGTAGTTGGCATCCTGCCTGCCTAGCCAGGGCCTAAGAGGCCAGCCGAGAGTCTTATCTATCGACCGTTCGTCGAGAGGTGGGAACAAGACCAAGTGGCCGCTTACGGCGAGGGCGGTGGATTTGGTGAACGACGGAGTGCCATGCCCAATATGTCACGGGCATTTAATTGCTTCGCCGAGTGGGTTTTAATCGGCCCAGACTTATTTTCCTGTGACGCACGTTCGTGGGGTACTCTCTCAAAATGTTCGATCCAGGGCGCCGGTTCTGTACCATTCACTCCACCTGTGTAGTTAAAAGGTGGGATAAGGCTGCCAGATATGCAAAAGTCGTCCAAAGAGCCGCTTTGGCTGTCTTGACCACCTCCCGTTCTCCTCACCGCTATGGGCGTCCTGAGATCTACGTGGAACCAGTACTCCTTCAAGGAGCGGAGAAACATTGCGATCTACATCACCGGTTTATGTTTGTATAAATTCGGCCTAGAACTCGTAAGTACCCGAGTTAGGAGCATCCCACACATCTGGCTCATTAACGACTTCATCTTCTATAGTTCGTTGGCGCAATGTAAGTCCTTCAAAAGTGACACTGGATACAAGTTTACCCTGAGGGTGTTATAGAATTACACTGGCCACCAACCGATTCACGGTAGACGACCCGCACCATGCCTACCTTAAAGTCGGCGCCCTTTCTGGACTGAACCAAACATTTCAATGTAAGTATTTACTTTTTGTTCAAAGCGATAACTCAGCTTCCTTGTACATTTCTAGGCATTGGTTCTATACTCATAGCTCCTTTAATCAAGCGCTACCATACTCGGACCGTTCTCTCATTTGCCATCATCGGCTTCGGTATTCTCACTGGCATTCTCCTTATCTGTGATGGTGAGCGCAAACAACGCTCCTCATATTTCTCCGGCATTAATATATTGAGGTCGGCCTGTAGCTACCACTGGTGGGCGCTTCAGATCTGATGGTCAGGATCATTACGGTTCTTATCCTTCAGATGCAAAATTCCCGTGAGTTCTTGCAAAATTCCCGAGGTGATGAGGCGTTGACGCACCCGCAGGGTCTATACGGTCGCGTGAGTATGGTTCATCCTGCACCGAGGGCTCACTGACTCTGACTAGTGGGATCTCTTATGGGATGGTGGAACTTAGTATGCCGTATTCCTACCTCACTTCGAGCGACAGGCTCAACTCCATCCCTAGTTCGGCGTGTCATACCCCGAGACATTGTCGGTGGTCACGTACGGAAGTTGAAGCAAATGGATGCGGTGGTCCATAGTGCGTGCTCGCCTATCTACCCGACCTCGTCTGAATTGCCGTCGAATAGTATTCTATGAGGTCTCTGGTACAGCCGGTGCCTTTTCTTGCTCCGTCCTCATTAAACGGCTTGGCAACAACTACGCTTTCCTTGCTACTCCGGCGTGTTTTTTCGCTGCTGGTGTCGCCTGGTGGTTTGTGGACTCCGAATTCTCGGAGACGGACGCGACTCAACATACAACAGAGTCCGATCAATCCCAACTCGAAGGAGAGCATGGCTTGAGCTGTGGTGGATATATTTCCGGGTGAATCACCTTCTGGTTGGGAAACCTTATCCACGTCGTTGACCAACCCGTCAACAGTGCCATACATGGCTTTAAGAACTTTGGAAAAGCCGTGTGGTATGGAGCCTGGGTTGTCTTTTCCACTCGCAGGTTCATTTGGCTCGTCCCTGCTTACTCGTTGGCACTCTTTGGCCATCGGTGGGTCCATATCTCCATGGGTTTCTCGTTCCTATCCTAATGAACCAGTCCAGTTACCTGGAGAATAACCTTATGAACATTTTCGCCACGGCAGTTCTCAAGGATTCCTCCTTCCAGCAAATCATGGTTGGCGGGTCGAACTTTGGTGAGCTGTGTGGTGCAGTGACAGTCTTCTTCACTGTGAACTATATCCCAACGTGTGTTCCTATCCTCTTCTTGTCTTCTTTTCCTCACGATTACTACTAGACCGATACCGTTCCTTCGCTTGGATGCACTCATGCTCCTGATCATCTGGTACCTACCATTCTACAGCCCGCCTCCGCATCAACCAATCATAGCATGGGCGATGGCAGCCACCTTCGTCCCCATTTCCTTCGGCTGGGCAGCTGGTGATGTATCACTGGCGGCGTACATCCAAGCATCTCTAGCGCGTGGAGGAGGGGCCACCACGGCCGGTATCTCGACGTTAGGTGCAGTGATGAGCTTCCTATATGTGACTTACGTACGTCCTCCTGTCCTCCTGTCCTCCTGTCCTTGCTCTTATGTTGACGACCTACTCTCCCAGATTGTTACCTATGCAATTCTTTCCCCTGTGCTTGGGAGCTATGTAGATTCGCAAGTACGGTATGTACCTAGCCACAACGAGTCCTCCTATCCAACTGACCCACAATGCAGAAATGGAAACGTCCACCATGCGCTCCTCGGCGTCGGCGGGATTCATTTCACCGTTCTGAGCGGAATGATCCTCATCGCTACCATGACCCCACGTGGTGCTTTACGACTCAATCCCCAACTCATTAGTGATGAGATTGGAAAGGACTTCTTGGAAGTCCACCCTCGTGAGCGACTCCGTCTTGGCAAAGCTCACCCCACTTCGGATAAAGATGGAGACTCGTCGGTTGCTGGTACCGAACCAGACATTAAACGCGAAACGAGTTATGATGCCACCAGTATCCCAAGTCCAACTACACCGACCAGTCCAACTGGCCCCATCAGTCCAATTAGTCAGATTAGTCAGAATAGTCAAGTCTCGGGTGTATTCAATAGCGCCGATGATCGAGAACGAGAGCGCGGTTTGAGGAGACCACAAAGCGCAGGCGCTGGTCGCGAGCTGCAGCGACCTATTCTCGAAACCCATGTGCATATGCCTACGGGCAATCGCGTAGATCTGAATGTGAGCACGAGGGCACTACCGCTGCCACCGCCCTCGCCTTACTCGTCTCCCTCGCCTCACTCGTCTCCCTCGCATCACTCGCATCACTCGCATCACACACCTCACACACCGGTGGTTGATCGAACACATTCACACTACTAGCTGCCTTCGTTTCGGAATGTTTCCATCATTGTCGGGTGACTGTCTCTCTCACGTCGATTCTTTCAGGTTGCGTATATATGCTTCACTCTTTTACATCACAAATTTTGTCAGAATTTACTCCTTCACTGTGAAGAAGCTCCAGCCCACTGTGAGGCTCACATGGTCGTGCTTTCCAAATTGCCCAGATTGATCCGGCAGCCTGCTGTCGCTTACGATAGTCCCAACTCGGCCGCCAAACATTCACGACTACGAAGGTCAGTGCATGTCAAAATGGGGACGCGGCAACATATCTTGTCTTCCAGAGCCACGGGCACCTCGGTGAACGCAGGAGGGATGTCCGCGGTGTTTACAGTATGGCACCGTATACCGTCAAGGACCAACACGGTCAGGTTTCGACCACGAGTGCCGGAGCGACTCGTTGTACACAATGGTTGCCAGTGCTTGTTACGTGTAGGGTAATTTATTGTAAATTAAATACGTAACTGTCTAGTAGCCTGGGTCTAAATCCGAGGACTATTACTTCAGTCCCACGTATATAGGTATATTTATCAATAGAGAAATATAATTATATACGCTTTT
>Ga0307513_10001927_pt1 | contig 29431 bp, 32 predicted proteins | sample 15_EM_MG_FD_202174 | JGI IMG/M metagenome (GOLD analysis project Ga0307513, IMG submission 202174) | Populus trichocarpa ectomycorrhiza microbial communities from riparian zone in the Pacific Northwest, United States - 15_EM | ecosystem: Host-associated > Plants > Roots > Unclassified | place... | reverse complement strand
GTCAGCACGCTGACCGAGCTCTGCAGAACCTGCAACATCGATTATGGGGACATAATGGAGGAGATGTTACGTTTTACCAAGCAGACTGTAGCGGATGACCATCCGCTGTCTTCTGACCCTACCGAACTGGGGTTACTTCCCGTAGAGCAATTTACGCACCTTGAAATTCCGGTCGCTGACTTTCAGGAAACGGACGTTTTCCAGATTCACCGAGCCCGCAGCACCGGAACAATGGCTTTCCGTAGCGGTGGTCCCAGAAATGATTGGGTATGGATCCAGGCGGGCGGAGAGGACAGTTATGGAGATCTTCGGGGGCGGGGGGTGGCGCAACTGTTAGCCCTTTTCAAAATAAGAAACGTCTTCAGCGAGGCCGCTGGTGTCCGGCGCCTGGCACTACTTCGCGTACTCGATCCGATCAATTCTGGTAGATTCCATCTCGCAAGCGGACATATACGAGTCGGGAAGCGGCGTAGTGGTCGAGAGATGCGAATAGTTGATATAGGGACAGTGATTGGACAGGCGCATGTAATTCCCACGGGGGAGGGCCAATGGATAGTAAATCACAGGATTGATCTGCGGACGTTTAATGAAATATATTAGATTATTCTATACTACTGGATTGTGTATAATATGCACACGGCCGAGTTGAAGCCGGAGGCTTAAGATAGCAATTGCCACCCGGGTGCCCGGATTCAACTCGGCCGTGAGAGTAGGGCGGATGTGTGAAATATGTTGTGGATTAGGCTACAGAATTGTGTATAATACGCACGCGGCCGAGTTGAAGCCGGACGCTTAAGATGGCAATTGCCACCCGGGTGCCCGGATTCAACTCGGCCGTGAGAGTAGGGCGGATTTGTGAAATATGTTGTGGATTAGACTACAGAATTGTGTATTATACGCACGCGGCCGAGTTGAAGCCGGACGCGTGAGATGGCAATTCCCATCCAGGTACCCGGATTCAACTCGGCCACGAGGGTGTAGCAGACTACCATTAATGAAATATATAAAATTATATACAGGCTATGCTAGAAATCGAGAGGGTGAAAGCGGACGAAGGTAGGCGTCTGCGTAGTGGGACCGGCAGGGTGCGGACGATGGTAAGAGTCCGCGAAGGGCGCCGGCAGGGTGCGGACGAGGGTAAGAGTCCGCGAAGGGCGCCGGCAGGGTGCGGACGAGGGGAGGAGTCCGCGTAGAGTGTCGGTAGGGTGTTGCAAGCATTATGGGGCGTCCCCGGACGAATCTAGGCCGTCGGGCTCCCAGAATCTGGCAGGTCTACTCGAGAGACCCCCGGGCGAGAAGAGACTGAAGGTGGGTGTTCGGACGGAATCAGGCCGTGACAAGTGCGCCGGGTGGTGAGGACGGGAACAAGGGTGTTGGGAGGCACCAGGCGCAGGAGGTGCAATCCTAGGACGCCCGGACGTTCAGGACGTTCAGGACGCACAGGACGCAAAGGCGGACGTTTAGGACCTACGGAACGAATGGGGCGGACGCACGCCGTCCGGACGCGGGCCCTATCCGTCTGGAGTAAACGTTTTTTTTGCTGATGAATGTAATTGGAGTTGACATCATCTTCTCAACAGCGTTAACAAGTTGTATTGCAGGCGCTTCTGAACGTTGACGAACACGACCCAAAGGTGTAACTGGAGGCCCACTATCCATCCTTCGTCGCTTAGTTTGTGAGGGGGAAGAACCTGAACTAGCATCATCAGAATCGATACCATGACTGAGTGTGGTTGGAGATGGTGAATCAATAGTAATAGACTCAGTCTGTCCAAATCTAGGATATATAGCATGACGTCTTGTTGCCTGAACTCCTTCAAAGAATTCTCCCAATTCAGCAATATTACCAATAGGCCTATCGCGAAACTCTCGAATGGCAGGCTGTTTCTGAATTTCAGTTTCCCACACATCATCTGGTGCAGTCACAGCACCAGTTAATGTATCATACCCAAATCCACTCATCTCCTTCAATCTAATCCAAACCTTCCACTTTCGCTTCAAGTTTTCAAGCTTGGCTTGACACTTTTCTCCTGTAAGTGGTATTTCTTTCCCAGCAATAGCACAAACAGCCTCTGAAACTGAGTTCCATACTTCCATTTTAAACCCATTGTCAGATCGTTTGCCAGATCTAATTGCTTGTACCAACTCCCGTACTAAAACAGTTGTCATTTCTGCCGACCAGTCCACAGTTCGCCCACGGGGCTTTCTTGGCTTTGATTTCCGTGGCTCGAATGATGAGGGAATATCCTGATGATCTAGAATGAGGATCGAGGTTTGTTGAGGTTCAATTCCAGGAGGTTGGATAGGAGAAGGAGTAATTTGCTCGACTTCTTGAATAGTGGCTTGACTATCTGTGAGTAGCTCTTGATCAGACATTGGTATTTGTAGTAGTAATCCAAGTTGTAATAGTAGTAGTGGTAGTAGTAGTTGAAGAGAAAGCGGTGGTAGAGGTTGGCGTAGGTAGAGTAAAGAAAGCAGCAGCAGGGGCAGTAGTGAAAGCCAGAGTTGGACTTGGGGTGGAAGTGAAAGTGGAAGCAGTAGCAGAAGCGGGTGCAGTAGCAGCAGTAGTAGTAGTAGCGGCAGCCGTAGTGGTAATGGTGGTGGTAGCAGTAGTGGTAGCAGTAGTGGTAGCAGTAGTAGCAGTTGTAGTAGAAGCTGGACCCAGAGTAGAAGTGGAAGCAGGAGTCGGAGTAGAAGGGAGAGCAGGAGCCAGAGTAGAAATGGAAGCCAAAGCCGGAGTAGATCCGAGACTCAGGACCAACACAACAGTATTAGCTATAGTGCTGGTAGTCGTGGGAGCTGAAGTGGGAGCAATAGCTGAAGCAGGCACGATGGGAGCAGGAGCCAGAGTAGGAGCAGGAGCAGGAGCTGTAGGAGCAGGAGCCGGAATAGGAGTAGGAGCAGGAGCAGGAGCCAGAGCAGGGGCAGGAGCCAGAGCAGGGGCAAGAGCAGGAGCAGGAGCGGTGGGAGCAGGAGCGGTGGGAGCAGGAGCGGTGGGAGCAGGAGCGGTGGGAGCAGGAGCGGTGGGAGCAGGAGCCGGAGTAGGAGCAGGAGCGTGAGCGTGAGCGGGAGCTGGGCTGGGAGCTGGACCAGGAGCGGCAGTAGCGCTAGTAGCCGTTGTGGTAGTTGAACCGGGTGTAGCGGTGCGAGTAGTAGAGGAGGGAGTTGTGTAAGGATGAGCGGGTATGTGTGATGGATCTCAATTCTGAGGGTGAAAGTTGTGCTCAGGAAAATTTTCATTCAAGCTATCTTATGTGGTGGTAAAAATATTTCTAAGAGGCTAGGGTAAAGTTATTCTCCTAGGGCAACAAATGGCTGACCGTTTGTTACAACCATTTCTTCCGAGCAAACCATTCCGCAACGGAACGGTCGCCACTTCTTCCTTCGTTACCAAACCGGCCCTTAGGGTTTCTTTGTGAAATCGCCTGTATATTAGAACAATAGAAGACTACTAGTAGTAGATTTAACAGATTGACGGTATGAAATCTATTGTGACCCAGGTTAGAAAAAAGTAAAGGGGGAACCCGTCGCTTATCTCACGAAGATCTGGTCTGGTGTCAGGTAGCATCCTGAGTATTAGGTGCTACGTCTGGTGCCTCCTGAGGATTACGTGCTGTGTCAGGTTGCGTCAGATGCGTGGTGTGGTAGGGTGGTTGCGTCCTGATTCGCGATTTGCGTTCTAGCATCAGGTGCATCAGACGCACAGAGCGCACACAACGCATGGTATTATTTTTACTGATGTCTTGTATGCGCCTGCACGCTAGTATCTTTTGAGATAAAATGAACATTTGACTAGTATCATGGAATTTTGCGCACCTGATTTTGGGAGTCCTGGGTGGGTGATAGTGGTGTAATGATGTTATTGTCTTGATGTTAAGGCGTGCTGGGGGAGATACTGGGCATAGTATACACTAATCTATCACAAGCCGTCAATCAGGTTTAGCCCTGTGTCATGACGTTACGTGGTATTAGTTGCTTAACATTTTGCATTCCGATAGGGTGGCAATGACAGAAACACTAATGGATGCCGGAGCTGTTAGCACTTGATGCATCTTAATTCTTGAAGACAATTCAAACCATTCATGATTCTTTCAAACAATCTTGAATGTTTGAGAGTTGTATATATACAGTGGGTTGATCACGACGGAAGCAAGTTTATACTAAGGATAATCTGATGTCCTCAACATTCACAACTTGAATATCCACAACTTCCACAACTTCCTCTATATTCACAAGACTAGTATCTCCAAATGAACAATCAATATAAACAAATCCCCGATTGTCATAGTGCCAAAATATCATAAAGGTGCGGTACGTATTCATGTAACATCCCAGAGTTCTTGCGCGGGGACACAGGGATCAACATCTGCAAAGTTTGATTCAAGCAAGAATCGGCCTGCAGCGCACGTACCTTGGTGGTTGACAGGTCAGTGTTCACAAGCTAATTATGGGCTTCACACATGCCCAGGCTCAAAAGGATCTGAACTGCGAGGGGCGGGACTGGGTGAAAGATCAGATGAGAGCAAGTAACCTTATGCCAGCCACAAAACAGGCCGCGAATTTCCATAACATCAACTTCCTGTCAATCTACACAGGCATGAGCACCTTGTGTCCGGCCTGCGCTCTACTTGCCACACCAGTCACAGCGAATAATATGCATTATATACAGGCTAGCAAGGCGGCAGTCTTGGCACTGGTTCAGGACAGTAGCCGGAAGTTGAATAACACAAAGAATGGTGGCAGTATGAGAGTGGCAAATCCAGCGAATCCTTTGATGCATGTGTTAGGTGCACGGACTCCCCATAAGGATTTACAGGGCAAGGTTACCCTGCCTTGACGCACACCAACTTCGAAGGAAAAAGATAACACCCCCCACCAGCCCCAGCGTTGGGACGGCCCGTCATCACTGGCCGCCTGGGCAGTTACGTCCCAACACTAAAGACCACTATCAATGCAACACATCTTATAACGCCGTATACGTCGCGGCCGTCCGTCCGACCGGATCCTGTTCGTAGGATATATGCGGAGAGACCTCCGGGCACCATATGCAGGTGGAGGAAGGGGATTCGGACGACGGCGCATAAGGTTACAGTCACTTAAAGACAGGCAGTCAGAAGAGTGGGTCGAAGGTAACAGGTCGTTTCGCACGAAAGTTAGTCCCCTCGTACCTACTAAGTCGTGTAGAGTATGAAGGAGGTAACTATGCCCAGTAAGTGGATCGGGTGCATCCACAGAGGACAAGTTGGTAAAAGATGGAGTCCGCAGGGAAAAGGCTATAGGTACGATCCCGAGGACAAGTCGTGTAATGCCGGAAGACCAGAATACGATATGCAGTTGCATGCCGAATTCTTGACGGAACCAACCAAAGAAGATTGGCCATCTTCTGTCCAGCGAGTTAAACTACCTTCGACGAGCACGAGGACAAGATAATTCGTAACCATCGTTGTCAACAGATAAACGGATGAGCTGACACCTGACATAGTCTCCACACCCTCAGGAATAATGAAAGCGCAGACCGATAAGTTGGCCATGGGAGCAAAAGGTGTGGTAGAGAGTTTTCAGGGTCTACGAGTGTTCACACTCAGGTAAAGTTCGCAGAGATGCGGGCAAGGTACATAGTTAGTAGGAGGTTAGCATGTATACCGCGATTGCTCAGCCGCGGAATATAAATATCGAAGCATCTTCGCTGCTATTAGACACAACAAGCACGGAGAAGAGATCTTATCAATATAATAAGTTATCCACCTTTTTATATCGTTACCAATACTTTGACTATCTACACCAAAGTGAATATTATATCTAGCCTACATTACTCACGTCTTCTTAACGAGTTCTCCGATATAATCACGATCAAGGTCCCAGCTGTCTGAATACCTCACGCCGAAGCTACCACCTAACAGCATGTCGTTGTACACACACAATTACAAATACGAAGGGCCCTAACTCAGTGCTGGGCTGCGACCACTGTTAGAGAACCCAGGTCATCTTCCTCCAAATGCTGCCCAAGCCAATATCCCTTCCGCTGGACTACTTGGACAGGCTCCTCGAGGTGCAGCTGATCAAAACATACCTGGTGTGCAAGTCAACGCCCCTTCTTCTCAACCACTGGCTCAGACTCCTGTTGGTATTGCCTGTTATAACATACATGCTGTACAAGTCAATGTCCCTCCTGCTCAACCACTCCCTCAGCCTCCTCTGGGTGCGGCTGGCCAAAGCATACCTATTGCGCAAGCCAATATCCCTCATGCTCAACAACAGGCTCCTTCGGGTGTGGCTGGTCAAAACCTATATGCTGCCCAAGTCATTGTCCATCCTGCTCCACCACTCGCTAAGGCACCTCCGGGTCAGGTGGGTCAAAAGATACCTGCTGTCTGAGTCAATGTCCCTCCTGCTCAACTACTCGTTCATGCTCTTCCTGGTATGGCTGCTCAAAAGGTACCTGCTGCCCAAGGCAACATCACACCTACTTAACAACAAGCTGCGGCTCCTCCATGTATGGCGGGTCAAAACTTACCTGCTGCACAAGTCAACGTCCCTCCTGCCGCACAACATAGATAGACAGCTCCAGCTAATATTCCTGTTGTGTGTCAAAATATACCAGTTCAAGCTGGTAATGATCTTGCACACCCACAAATAGTATGTGATTCAAGTTCACATAATGATCACCCTTCGCCAGGCCAAGTGTTACCTGATCCACCATATCATAGCCTCGCCGCTGTTCAAAACCAACCTGTTGCCACAGGTGTTCACCCAGCCCCCACCCATAGGCCCCCAGGTTAGTCATTTCCTAAATCATGACGTTGTTTCAGGTATTTACTTAGTGACTTATGGGATACAGATGGGGCCTCTCTACTTGAGTATCCACGTACCGTGTATATCGTTTATGTCCTGCCATCACGACTTGGTTGCGCACTATTCAACTTTGAAAGGAATACAGTATATGTCGCCCCAAACTATAACCTATTCCAGTGGCATCTACGGCATCTCAATAGCATAGTGTTCACCAAGTTGGATTCCTATAACATCCATTGGTTGTAAGCCATGCATTACAGATCTGTCCATCACCACCACATCCGCTACATACTTGGCGGAGCAGGTAAAGGGCCTAGAAGGTTACGTAGGTCTCCTATATCAGCAAAAATGGATTCTCAGTCTAATCCGTCTCCATTGCGTCCTGACGCCAGTAATGTATTTCTTGTGTCTACGCCTCCTGTGCATTCCGACTTGTGTTGCAATGTTCCTTGCATCCTGATGCCATGTCACATCCTCCCAACTTCTCGACTACCCTAGACTCTTGATCTTGTCACCTCTTTCTCCTGATCCTGCTAGCTTCTCCTCACCTCTTCTCCGCATCCTGATGTATCCCACCCCTCATACACGCTCCAGTAATCCCAACTTCAATTAATTCGCTCCTTTCTCAGCTGTTAGCCCATATCTAGGGCACCCTTCTTTCCACATCTCATGTTTCAAGTTTCAGATCTCACATCTCACGCCTCATTGGTCTGCTGAACTAAGGATCTGTGTTTCAAGAAAGTTGCTTCTATATCTTCTAGTATATGCAGTATCAAGATGTAGGATTCTGACGATTCTCTGATTCTAACTTTTTAATAAACCTCGGTACATCAGGCCAAGGCATTAACTACAGTCAAGGAGGTAGTGCTATACCAAGACAGACAGTAAGCGAGGTTGAAGGCCATAGTGGTAGGAGGATAGGGCAGTAAGGTGCGAGCTGTAGCAGTAAGGTGCCAATAGTGGGTAGTGCAATAGAAGAGTATCAGCCTGGGAAAGGGGCAGTAGGATGCCAGCCGATCCGACGGTGTGGAGAGGGGAGAGGGAGGGTAGGACCACTTCTTTGCCTTAGAAACTATCGGTAATCGTGTTTGTTTCAAACTCAGCCCTCAGGTACTGGTTCATTAGAGGGTGTATAAGGAAAGTGACCATAGCCTGATAAAGTATTTCCCCTACTGCAAACCATTTTCCTAACCAGCTGTAACTTGAGCGTTGAAGGAAGTGTTCCCGATGGTGCAAATGATAAGCGAGGCCAAGCAAGTACAGGTTATCCAGAGGAAACAACATCACGAGATAATGAAACCAACCACCAAAGGATGGAAAAGAGGAGAGGATATACTTAAAGGGTAGACCTAAGAGTGTGGAGAGAAAAGGGAGAGTCCATCACCCTATAGGGATAAACCCATGATGAGGGGGGGTGGTGGGAAAAGGGGTAATAATCTCATGGCATTGAGATTTCAATCGCTGGCGATATAGAGGAGGCAGAGGATGTTCAGTAAAGCTTGCGAGGTACTTCAATATTTATATCCCGCTTTGTAGTGTGTATGGCCTACAACTATCTACTATAGTAACTAAGTACCTACTCACCTTTCCGAACATTTTCTCATGGTGCGAACAGTGTTTGACACTGAATAAAATCACCGCACCATTGACTTTGGAACTGGCCGACTCTTGATATTTCTGGTGAGGCACTATGTTCTAGTCAGAGTTCTCAGTCTTTCGTCCATCAGAAGGAACTAAAACGAGAACACATGCTAGACAGGATCCTTATCATCAGCATAAGAAAGTGGCGAACTTCATAATCGTGCCTATCGTAGTTTCAGATATTACACGGTCTTCTTGTGTAGAGGCTTTGATTAGCCTAGAGCTCACGATCGTACCAATTGCATAATCTCCTCATAGCCTTTCCTTACTGAATCGTCCTAAGTAGTATCTTCGCGAACATACTATTTGGCTGGGTCCAGTCATACACCAAATTCAGTCTCGTGTAGATCTTGTAAAAACATCCCATTATGTTAGGGATATAGTTGCCGTTGCCATACTACTATGTCTGTAACCTTATATGACTTCCACTAACTTTGCCGGGAACACATGCATGATCTCGCCAAAGATCTACTCCAAAGTCTTCTGCGAACGGCATCTGGTATGATGGATGGCCACCACGTATTGGGTATTATGAGATAGATTCCAATGGTAGTCTCCTGTGCTGTTGGGAGGCAACTACGACGCTGTCTGGTGTCATTGCGTCATCCCAACCCTAGGGCGAGAGCACGGTGTTAGTCTTAGGTGGTAGCCTTGGCGTGAGGAATTCCAACAGCTAGGACCTAGATCGTTTTATATCGGAGAACTCGTTAAGGGGACACGAGTAATGTAGGCAAGATATAATGGTATAGTTCGATATCGATAGTCGAACTATTGGTAAAAATAAAATTTGGAAACTTCATATATTGATAAGATCTCTTCTCCCTGCTTGTTGTGTCTAATAGCAGCGAAGATACTGGAATATATATATTCCGCGTCTGAGCAATCGCGGGATACATGGTATCTCTATACAAACTAACTATCTCGCTAATCTTTCTGCGAACTCTTTCCGAGTGCCAACACTCATAGACCCTGAAAACTATCTACCACACCTTCTTGCTCCCATACTTAACTTATTGTTCTGGGCTCCCCTTATTCCTGATGGAGTGGAGACCACGTCAGGTGTTAGCTCATCCGTTTATCCATTGACAACAATGGTTACGAATTATCTTGCCCTCGTGCTGCATGAAGGTAGTCTAACTCGCCAGACAGAAGATGGCCATTCTTCTTTTGTTGGCTCTGTAGCGAATTCAACCTGCGACCGCATGTCGTATTCTTGACTTCAGGCATTACATAACTTGTACTTGAGATCGCATACATGGGTCTTTTCCCTCTGACTCCATCCTTGGCCAACCTGTCTTTTCTGGAGTCACCCGCTCCAGTTACTGGGCATAGTTACCTCCTTCATACCCTAAGCGTGTTTGTAGGCAAGAGAGGTCTAACTTATATGCAAAACATCCAGTTACTTTCGACCCACTGTTCTGACTGTCTGTCTTCACGTGTCTGTAACTTTATGCGCTGTCATCCCGTCCATCTGCCTCCACCTGCATATGGTGTCCGGAGGTCTCCCCTCATATATTCTGTGAACAGGATCCGGTCGGACAAATGGCCGCAACGTATATAGTGTTATAATCTGTGATCCAATCATAGTAGTCTTTGGTGTTGGGACGCAACTACTCAGGTGGCCAGTGTTTAGACGCTGTCCCAACGCAGGGATGGGAGGGAGGTGTTAATTTTATTCTTTGAAGTTCGTGCGCCTCAGGGTAGGGTAACTCTGCCCTAGAAATCCTTACGGGGAGTCCATGTGCCTAACACGTGCTGCCCTCTTCGATGCTTTCGTCCCGAATACTCTATGTCAATTATACAATCTAACTTCCGTTTTTCAAGCTTCACACAGTAGGGATAGAAACCACCGGCATTTGCTTGTCCACTGATTGAAAACCTTGCTATGTCACTTGACCTCTCCCGGGCCCGCTATCTCCAGGTTCCCTCTATGAAACCTCTCCAACTCTTCATGCGCGTTCTTCATTTCGGGTGGTTCCCACGTATTCTCATCCTCGGGGCAGTGTTTCCATTTCACAAAATACCGAAGCTCTTTCATCGGCTTATTTCTGCCTCGTACCTTTCGCGTTTAAGCAATGATCTTACATTTAACAATCCTTTCAACTTCCCACTCCAAATCTCCCTTCATGGCCGCGGAATCTCGTGGTGGTTGTTCGCGGTTTGATCTGTTTGAGGCTCGGTAGGGTTCCAACAGCGAAACGTTAAACACAGGATGAATTTTCCCCGGCGGCGATATTTCTAACTTGTATGCCCTGCTTTCTTTTCTTTCTAGAACTTTGAAAGGGCCATACAGCTTCAGACACAGCTTCTTCGATGGTCGCTTGGTTCGTATATACTTCGCATTCAACATTACCAAGTCGCCGCCCTCGATTCTGGGTTGTTCCATTGCTCTCCGGTTATAATATTTCTTCATCCATTCTCGTCCGTTTTCCAGGTTTTGTTTCCCCTGTCGGTATATATCCTGCATCCAGTGAGCATACATTGTCGCCCCAGGGTTATGAGCTTCTCTCTCTTTCATCCATTCTGTCTATCGGTGAAAGCCGTAGTTGGCAAAGAATGGTGTCATATTGTCTGCGTTTGTTGCCGAGTTATAATAAGCATGTTCGGCTAATGGGAATAGTTGGTACCAGTCATTTTGATCGTAGTTGACAAATGTCCATAAGTAACCTTTCAGCACTTGGTTGGTTCTTGCAGTTTGTCCATCAGTTTGCGGGTGGTACACCATCGATATGCGTCTTTTCACTCCAGGCAATTTGCATAATCATTCCCAAAATTCGCCGGAAAATTCAGGTCCATATCCGATATGATTTCGGTCGGTAACCCCTGAAATTTCCAAACTTCCCGAAGGAAGGTATCCGCAACATGTTTTGCGGTCGCATTTTCGTGGAGGCCGATAAAATTGGCCATCTTTGTGAACCGATCTACTACTACCATTATCTGGATTTTCTCCTGAGATTCCGGTAGTTGCGTGATAAAGTCGGTCGAAATGCAGCTCCAGGCAGCATACGGTACTTCCAAAGGTTGAAGCAGACCGTATTTTTCAGGCCGTGGGATTTACTCCGTTGACACTCGTCGCAGGATCGTAGGTAGTCACTGGTCCACTCTGCAAGTCCTTTCCAGTAAAAATCTATTCTTATTATTGCGATTGTTTTTTCTTGTCCCAAGTGACCCGCTACCAAGGAGTCGTGACAGCCTTGGGCTATTTCTGTCTGTAGGGATTCTTCTTTCGGGATATATAATAGATTTTGGTAGTATAGTAACCCGTCCTTTTCTATTTCTTCGTTCGGCATTTCCTTCCCGCTGTCTCTTAACCTGACCAGTTCACGGCCTCGCTCCTGCCATTTCTCTTCTGCCTTCCCAGCCATTCCAATTTTCTCTAGAAATGAATCATTCATCCTTCGCGTCAGGGCTGCGTTGATGTGAGCATTTGATAACATTGCTCTTTCTTCAATTAGCCGAAGGTGATAGCCCATATCTGTCGCTCTAAAGAATTCGTTGTAGCTCGTGTCTGCGTACAGCAAACATATTTGGACTTCTTCTTCTTTAGCTATGATAGATCCCTTGGGGTTTATATTGCATGATCTAAAACCCTTTTTTTCCCTCTCGGTTGTTCCCAGGTCCTCTACTTCCATGATGTTGGCATCAGCAATTCTTTCTACTATGAGTTGAGCTATCTGATCCCCTGCTTTAAACGAGCAGTCCACCTGGCCATGATTTCGAAGTATGACCTTGACCTCCGGCGTAATCCCCATCTATTACACCACCGCCCACTGCTATCCCCATCTTGCTAGCCATACACCTTCTTGCGGCTAGCCTTCTATAGGTTCCTTCAGGCAATCCTATCGCAATACCCGTTTCCACCATTGCTTGTCCCTTTGCTGGTACCAGTCCCTCCGTCAACCCATATATGTCAGGACTGGCCGCAAATCGTGACCCTTTTGTCTGGATAATAGTCTTGTCTGAAAGTTTTATTATCCTGAGGCTTATAGCTTCGCTTATTTGAGAGGTGAGTGCCGTCTCCGCACTTCCTTTTTGATGAATTACAAAAATTTGAAATTGTTTTGTTTTTAAAATTGACTGTTCACTATGATGTCTCCCTAGTCAGGACAGTACTCTGGCCGTCTGCTTAGGGTATCGGGCTTCCCGCCTCTGCTTCCCGGTCTGTAGACTATTTTGAAGTTGTAATTTGTCAACTCTTGTGCCCATCGAATGTGACGCTGGTTCCATATCTTTTTCGTCAAAAAGGACTGTCCATTTTGGTGGTCGGTGTATACTGTTACTGGCTCTTCTTCGCCTGTGAGGTATCGCCTCCATTCTCTGAACGCTGTCATTATTGTGCGTAACAACTTATTGTGTATCTCATAATTTCTTTCTGCGCTTTCTAATTTTCGAGAATGGAACGCCACCGGGTGAAGCCGTCTTCCTTGGTATTGAGACAATACCCATCTGAGCGCAAAATCGCTAGCATCTGTCTCCACTACCGTTTTTCTTCCTGTGTAACAATGCGATAAAATTGGTGCCATTGTGAACCTTCTGTTCAACTCTTCAAACCCCTCCTCCTGTTCTCTCCCCCAGAGAAAGTCCTCTGGGTTCCCTTTTAATGTCGCCGTGATCGGCTTGCAAACCTTCGCAAAATCTTTGATGTAGTACCGTCGATAGAAGTTTACGAATCCAATGCAGATTAGAACTTCTTTAACCGATCTCGGGTGAGCCCAGTTTTGAACACTTTTTACTTTCCTATCAGTCATCGTGACCCCGCTTGTCTTGACAATGTATCCCAGGAATTCGGCCTCATCCTCGTAGAACACTGACCTTTTCAACGAGACTGCGCGGTCATGTTGTTCGAGCCTGTCAAGAACCTGTTGGACTAGATTGATATGGTCTACCATATTTTCGGCCTATACCAGAATACCATCTAGGTAGATGACTACTCTAGATTCCAAGAATTCCCTGAGGATCTTGTTCATCATTGTCTGGAAGGTAGCAGGGGTGTTTGTGAGTCCGAAAGGCATAAACTTGTATTGGTACTGTCCGTATCGTGTACGAAAGGCGGTCATAGGTTCATCGCCTTTCCTCATCCACATAAGATGATATCCATCTTTTGGGTTGAGCTTGGTAAATACCTTTGCTCCAGCAACACAGTCTCGGAGTTCATCCATAAGCAGTAGTGGGCATTTATTCAGGATCGTCAGCTTGTTGAGGTTCCTATAGTCTATGCATAGTCATAGGCTGCCAGCAGGTTTGGGAACGAAGAGAATTGAGGCTCCATAGGGGGATTTGCTATCCACTATTTTGCCTTGTGCCAGCCTTTTCTTAATGTATTGGTCCAGCTAATTCAGCTGGTATGCCGACATTGGGTAAATTGGGCACCACGGGGGTTCCGCCCCTGCTTTAAGATTGATGGCGTGATTGAACGTTCTTCGAGGTGCCAACATCTCCCTTTTATTCTCTTCCAAGAGCTCCTTATACTGCCAATCCGGTTTCCACCGGGTTTCCAGTTCAATTCCCCCCTTCTCTTCCCGCCCTCTCCTGTCTATATACCGTGCTTCTTCGTGGTAAGCCACTGTTTCATCCGACTCGAATAGGTCACCCACTGTCTCATCTTCTATATAAGTATGCCATTTCTTCTCTTCAAAGACCCATTTACTTGGGTTTGCGATATTTTTCAGGAGGTGTTAGTTGTGCCACCACCCGAAAGGGATGATTAAATCATATTTTCCTGTGAGCGCAATTTCACCGGATATCATGATCCGGTGAGAGTTACCACCGATTTCCAACAGAATAGGATGCCTATAGAATATTCCTCTGGTAGGGGCAGTTTCGCTGTCGAAATTTGTGATTTTTAAAGGTGAATCCCGAGCTTCAGTCGGGATGTCTAGCCGTCGTGCAGTGTCTTGGTTCATAAGGAAGATGTTTGAACAGGAATGTAAAAGGACGTTTATCGCGTGTTTTCGCCCTCTTGTCTCCATAAATGCCTTCCCTTCAGGCCAAGGGTAATGCTTGGGTTTTTTAATGGGTCTTGAGCCTTCGCTTGGTTCCTGATGAACTCTTTTAATCGTAATGGCTTTATGTAACGTGGTTTGTTACCGCACCTGCCCAGTTTCAGCACTTGAAGCCTCCTCCAACAAACTTTAAGGCTAAGTGTCTAACTTTTGAATATCGGGCAGCCCACTACAACCGGTCTTTACCTCCCGCCAAGGTGTTCCCCTATTACTGGAGTGGTGGTTCACTAGAGTAGCCCTTGAGTTCGCGACTAGGTTGCGTCTTTTATTCTCAACATATCCCTCCTTTGAGGCTGTCCCCTGCAATCAGTCCAACATACCTTTGCCTTCGCGTTGGTCTCACTCCCTCGGAGGGACCCCCTCTGACACCATTCATCATAACATAAACCTTGTGCAGCATAGAGGCGCCCCTGGCTTCTATTTGCCTGGCTGTTGTACCTGGAGAGAAAGTCAGGTTGCCCTGGATTTCGACCCCCCTTCGCATGTCCTCCAACTAAAGCTTTGTTCTGACATATGGTTGTCTTCTCTTTCGATCTAATCTCGTCGACCCCTTGCTTCTCTTGGGACATGTTATGATTCCCGTGGTGAGCACGGACTACCCATTTTTCCAGTAATATGTCAACGGGTATCCTGTTTTTGGTTTTTTAGCCTTCTGGTAGAATGTCATCACCGACTTCGCCACAGGTTTTTCAATTCAAGGTGGCAACCTCACTACCCAGTCACTGTCTCTGCTGGTACCTGGATGACTTCTTAAAGGATCTCGTCATCCTCAAAAGCCCATGCCGGGGGCCTTTGTACTGCTCGTCGTGAGCTCTCTCCCTACCCATCTACGGCCACAGTGGCTACCTGGGGGCGTCGCCTTGGTGCGGATAAGGCCTGTGGTCTGGGCTTTGCTGGCCCTCGGTATACTGCCAATACTTGTACCGGCCTTCGACAGTACTTCCAAGTGTGGTTTTTAATTCACCACCATGTGGATTTGTTGTCTTTCTTTTGTTTGTCGACAACATTTTGATCGACAGCCTCGTGGGCTTTGGCCCACACTGTATATCTAACCTCCCCCGCCAGTGCCACCGACCCTTCTTTCTTCACGTTCTTTTCCCCAGCCTTCTGACCCTTATAGTCCCCCTTTTCTTTAGCCGAGTACTGCTTTTTTACTCGCTTTGCGACTATGGGTGGCCTCGAATCCTCCAACTTCCTTTTTCGCCCCTTGTTACGCCAGAGGGACCGCACCCTTGAAGAGCTTTCCGTTCTTTGAAGTCTTCCTCTACACGGGTAATGGTCCTGACTGCTTCTAACAATTCCCCATCATCGACATACTCTCCTAATGAGAGTCTTCTTTATCCATCTTCGGGGATTTGGTATTCAATAATCTTTCTTCAGGCTATTCCGTTGACTCTTGCATGGATGTTGAGATTTTCCATTTCCAGCAAGAACTTAGCGATATCACCCTGGTATTTGACAAAGCCTATTTCTCTAAGGGATTTTTCTGCCTCATGGGTAGGACCGAAACGTTGCAATACCTGTTCTGCAAAGATATGCCAGAACTCGTATCCTGCTTGCTTAGTGTAACCTAAGTCTCCGGTGAATTGTTGGCGGTAGGTTTGCGCAAATAGCGCCACTTCCTTCCCTTGGATCCGGGTCAGGACGTATCGGATTTGTTGCGCCTCGTCTTCCCACTCCCAAATGTTTCGGCCGAAAAGCTCCGTGCATGTCGGTAGCCACATGCGTATATCTTGATGTTTTTGATTTCAGAACAGGGCAGGGGTTCCACTGGGACTCGTGTCCGGCGTCCTAGTGCACCGGCCATGACTCAGGACAGGATGTCGAACTGTTCGTTGTCCTCAACGTCCTCATCATCTTCTAGCTAGGTTGTGCGGCTCTCGTCCCGTCTTTGTTTCCTACTTTCGTCTTGCTTTCTTCAACACCCTTCTCGCTCGACATCCGGTCTCCTCCTCCTCCAAGAGGCCCTGCTGCCCTTCTTGCTGGTGGTGGTGGTGGTTTTCCGCCTCCTGCTCTTGAGGCTTCTGGCATCCGATCTGATGCCTTCCCCTTCCCCTTCCCTTTACCCTGTCCCATCAAGGTTTGCACCATTGCTTTGAGTTCCAAGATCTCACCATCTCGTGCCTGCTGCGCATCTTGGTGCTGTAACATCTCCTGTTTCATGAGATTAATGCTTTGCTCATGATTTTCTAGCTCCCACTGGTGCTGCCCGTTTAGCCGCACGATTTCTTGGTTGAGAAGTAAGTCCCGGTACATTGACTGAGCCTTGGTTCCTTGTACTGTCTCATGTAGCAGGGATGTGACACCCTCGTACCTGGCTTGTCGGTCATCGGTTTCTTCCAGCCTCTCAGCTACTGTGGTAGCGAAGCTTTCCTGGACCCTCTGGGACTCTTTGTCTAGAATCCATACTTTATCGTCTATTCTGTCAAGGTCCTGGCCGACAATCTGGGCCCCAGACTTCAACTGCGATTTGACTTTTAGCAGTTCCTGAGCCATGAGTAGCACTTCGGTTAGCAGGGAGCTGGAGGACAGATGCTGCGCATCTCTGCTTTCTTTGAGATGGGGGTCGAATCGTACTAGAATATTGTCCAAACGTTCAATCCGACCACTCATGATAGGGTCATGGGTAGGAGCAGGGCTTTTCCACCTTCTCATCCTTCTGCTTCGTTGCGTGGCTAGAAAGCCGATCGGGACACTTGAGGACCGGGCCGTGAGTCCACCAGAGTGTGACCTGGCTAAGCGTGTACTGCCGGTTTCTACACTCGGCGCCGTGTCCTGGGACAATTCGTCCCCCCCTTCTTCCTGTTACCATTCCATGGTCGCAGGTGCTTTCAGGTTAGAAGGCATCCTTTCGACTTCTTGCTGGCAAACATATCTTTTGTTTCCTCCCCACAATTCCGGTATCTCAAAGTGTGGGCTTCAGCGTCTTCAGTCGCTATAGTACCCCACGTACCAGACCTAACCTATTTCCCCCATGGGTTCGTAGTAAATAAAGTCCTCACCTTCCCACTGTTGATACAAGGGTGTCAGGTCTTTGGTTATGATAATATGTTCTGTAGTTATCCAGGAAGGGTAGGTTTCGTGATACGGTTTTTGTGTCCCTAGTTCCCTTGTAAAATTTGGAAAGTAGACTTATGCTATTGAGGTCGTCCTCAAGGGTCTTGGTTCGAAACAGGTCTCCGGGTTGGAAGTATAAGTGGCTCTGCCAAACATTCGTCTGAGTAACCATAAGACGTATCAATATACTGTTAGGTGGTAGCCTTGGCATGAGGAATTCCAACAGGTAGGACATGGTTCGTTTTATATCGGAGAACTGGTTAAGGGGACACGAGTAATGTACGCTAGATATAATAGTATACTTCGATATAGATAGTCGAAGTATTGGTAACGATAAAATGTAGAAACTTTTTATATTGATAAGATCGCTTCTGCGTCCTTGTTGTGTCTAATAGCAGTGAAGATGCTTCGATATTTATATTCCACATCTGAGCATTCGTGGTATACATGTTATCTCTATACAAACTAAGTATCTCGATAATCTTTCTGCGAACTCTTTTCGAGTGCCAACACTCGTAGACACTGAAAACTATCCACCCCACCTTCTTGCTCCCATTGTCAACTTATCGTTCTGGGCTCCCCTTATTCCTGATGGTGTGGAGTCCACGTCAGGTGTCAGCACATCCGTTTATCCGTTGACCACAATTGTTACGAATTATCTTGCCTCCATGCTGTAAGAAGGTATTCTAACTCGCAAGACAGAAGATGGCCATTCTTCTTTGATTGGCCCCATTGAGCATTCGACCTGCGACCGCATGTCGTATTCTTGACTTCAGGCATTACATAACTTGTACTTGAGATCGCATACATGGGTTTTTTCCCTCTGACTCCATCCTTGGCCAACCTGTCTTTTCTGGAGTCACCCGCTCCAGTTACTGGGCATAGTTACCTTCTTCATACCCTGAGCGTCTTTGTAGACAAGAGGGGTCTAACTTATATGCATAATGTCCCATTACCTTCAACCCCTGTTCCGACGGCCTGTCTTCGAGTGTCTGTAACCTTATGCGCCGTTGCCCGACCCATCTGCCTCCACCTGCATATGGTGTCCCGAGGTCTCCACTCATATTCCCTGTGAACCGGACCCTGTCGGACGGACGGCGGCGACGTATATGGTGTTATAATGTGTGTTCCAATGATAGTGGTCTTTGGTGTTGGGACGCAACAACCCTGACGGCCAGTGCCGACACCCCGTCCCCACGCCGGAGCTGGAGGGGGGTATTAATTTTATTCTTCGAAGTTCATGTGTGTCAGGGTAGGGTAACTCTGCCCTAGAGATCCTTACAGGAGTCCGTACGCCTAACAGGTAGCTTTACACGGTGAAGGTGGGGTAACACTAGGGTATACAAAATTAGGTGAAAAAGCTGTGCTTTTCCCATATGCCTAACAATCGCTTCCTGTCACAGTATGAATGATTGAATAAGTTCTGGAGCAACACAGCCCCTTTCTGCTGGACTCCCTTGCGCCCCGACTGAGACCGGGCCTCATCATATATGTACAGTATATAGAAATACATATACAAATAGAAACCTTATTTAGAACCAAAAATTATGCCTGAGACTACTACAATTAGTAGGCGATTACTAATAAGCATTTTCACACGCAGGGGAGTCAGGATGTTGAAAGCTGGTTGGGAAGTGAAGGTCAACGGGGGGTACCTGCGAGAGGGCCTGACAGAGTGCCCGCTCCTCACAGGCAACATTAATTTTTCCCTGATCAACATCTGAGGTTATTAGGACATTGAGGATCCTGGGTGTTTCTTTAAGTTTGTCATAGTACCTGGATGAATCAAGGTAGCTCTGTTAGCATCAGAATGTAATGTTGGGCTACCTCTGCATTCACAGTTAAGGTTAGCTTTCTGAACATTCTCGAACCTCTCATACTTAAGATACTAAAAATCCTTGATCCAATTCTTGTAAATTATAATAGAAGCTGTATAAATTCATCCATAATCTCACGGAGCAATTGGTATTAAGAGTGCTGGGAGAGATAGAACTATACTATTATGTCTACCCAAAGTGGACAAAACATCTGAAAGATCTCTTATGATCAGTGTATCCTTTTCGGTTAATAACAAGATCCACTAGTTTCTATTACTCAAAATATTACCCAAAACCCATTTGTTAGACTTGTGAAAAACCCCTTGAAACCTGTTATTAATTAAATATTTACTTGTTGTATTCATGATTGTCTTTTTCTCCAAGACAATGCTCCTTTTCACAAAACCCACAATGTTATTGCTTGGCTAGAGGTTAATAATATTAATGTATCAGAGCATCCCTCTTATTTCCCAGATTGATTCCTATTTAACTTGTATCTGTTGAGTTTAAAAAAGGGCTTTATTAATATTATCCAAGGATTGGAGATATCCCAGGATGAAAACCGAATGTTAACAAGAGGCTACTAGCCTAGGTGCTTCCTTTAGATTGTAAGACAATTCCTAAGAAGTTTTTTGAAAAGCTATCGAAATCCAGCTTAATATTATAGTGGCTGTGGTTCTGGACGCCAGGGGAGGTTATACCAAGTACTTGCTCTTACTTTTAGTCTTTCTTGTTGTTGAATTATTTTAATTATATTTTTTTTCTTCTTATCTACATTGGTTAATTGATGGTGGTTGATCGTTGAAGGTTGATTGTTGTGAACGAGCGATCATGGACCCGAGCGGTCATCAGAGTGGGGACTCTTCTGGTGTCGCAACTCGCCTTCTACACCCCACGACCCCACGACCCCATCAGCCAGGTAGTACGGAAATTGCGCAATCACGATTAAACATATCTCAAATCACGAACACTTCAGTCGAGTGACTGTATTTAGAGTACCTGTTACTTTGAACCTCGGTATCTTCTCTCCATGATATTTTTATCTGAGCCTTAATAGTAGTATACTTGGGCAACTTGATCTTGACATGCCCCAAGGGCAAGAAAGGCACAAATGACTTCTGTGCAAGTGAGCTCTTGGTTTAACTTGAACAGTCACCAACATTCCGAAGACTTAAAAAAAACGGCTAGGACGACTATGGGTGCTAAGATACCAGTACCCTAATACACTGAAACGTGGAGATACTTGGAAAGGACTTCCCATCAAATAGCGGTAGGGAACATCCACTTACCGCAAGACAATGTGAAAAGATAATCCTCGGAAATGAAACATCATGAGGCAAGACAAAAAAAGGAGCAAGAATTAACTTTTAATGAGTGACTTCATGGTGAAGGCACTCTTGGACTTCGCTCTCACCAGTTCGACCTTACGACTTCTACCGGCGCTCCCAGACGCTGGTGTTGTAGCAGTGGGCTTGGCATCTTTCTCCGGGACCGCAGGGGGAGGTGGTGATAGAGTTGGGTGAAGGGGATGGATGGGGAAGAACGTTTGTGGATCGATTCCTGCTTCGGCGAGGCGGGCGTGATGCTTCAGGACTAAGTCTAAACGTGACTCTGGATACAAGCAAACAAAGGATTAGTATTGCATCCCCTCTGGTTGTGCTTGGGCAAAGATACATACCAAACACAAACCCAACCTTAATGCAATACCACGGCCAATTAACACCCTCCTCAAATAACAACCCCTGCAGCACCTCCTCCCCCCACATCACCGCCCCCTCCCCCTCACTACTAGCCTTAATCACCACAATACTCAGCAGCCACTCCACCAGATCCATCCTCCCCGACTTCCCCCCGGCCCTCTCCCAACCCTCCTTGCCCGCAACTGCCAAAACATTCGCCTTCCCCAGCGGCGGGAGCACCAACTTCCCACTCTTATCCAGGAGCCTACAATGCTCGATCCTCAGCTCGCAGTTGAGGGGGTCATACTTGGTCTCCGATCCCGGGGCCGTCAAGCCCATGCCGAAGGAGCTCGCGCGCTTAGAGACTAGCTTGCGTTCGTGCTGGAGACGCTGCAGGTCGGTTGCAATCGCGCTGCTGAGCGCAGCATAGAGACCGCCGATGTCGCCGGGCGTGATGGCGGAGACGTCGAAACAAACGTGCCCCCAGCGGTGATTGTTGGCGTTGGTTTCGGTGGAGTAGCGAATGTAGAGTTTGCTGGGGGGTGCGATTGCGTCGACTACATCGACTTCTTCGGGTACTTCGGGTGGGGAGGAGGACATCTTGCATGGATTGGTTAGCTGTTGTGATCGCCGCAGTCGTAGAGAATCTTACATGAGATGAAGAAAAAGAGATCCTAGCTTTGGTTGCTCTGACCTTTGGTGCGTGGTTCCTGCTCAGGGATGGAATCCGGCAGTCTGTGCGAGAGGCAGGGTGATATATACCTACCAAGAGGATGGGTCCTTCAAGTCAACAGATTAAGCATACATACTATCTGAGTTAGGGTTATGAGGGTTAATGCCCCGGTTATCTCCCAGTTATCATAATAATATTATCCTAATAATTATTATGCCATCCATCCCCACAGTTAATTTGAAATCGAAGCAGGGAGCCTGAATGTGATGATCAGTCTTGGCGTGTCCGGAATTTAGCCACATGTCTGGTGAATCTCCTCCTGGCTTGTATCGTGAACACTGTCCCGGAGACTACGATACTGGACTAGTAGTTATTCAATTTCAAATTGTAAAACGGGAAATTACAGGACGGCAACGGGCTAACCTTTGGCACTGCCATCGAACACTACGGTAGCACTGTAACCGAACCCCCCACGGGCGTCGCCTCACCCTCCCATCTATTCGTCGCCGCAATGCAACAATGACGGTAACTGGGTAGTAACTGACCCTCGCAGCAAAACCAACACCCACAACTGTATTACCGCCCACAATATCCAGCATAGGTCCCAAGCGTTACAGAAGTGGGGTGGCTCAACGGGCTGGATCAGAGAGTCAATGCATGTTGGAGGGTGACTTTTCTCTGTGTGCATGAACGTTCATGGGACTTAAGGATATGGGCGAAGGAATTGGTTTGGGTTGGGCTTGGACTGGGCAGGATACGACTGAGGGGGTGATTTTCTGTGATGATTAGCAAAGGGTTTGTGTCGCAGCAACTGGGGTGAGAGAGGGGAGCATTTGTACTATGGTGTCTCCAGTGGGTGGGCGAACGGGGGTGGTGATGTGGTACTGGACAGGTTCGTTTTGTGAACGGTGGGGAGGCGGTTCGACACGTTGGGTTACAATTCGGGAGATCTTTGGGTGCTTCATTAGATGTAAAGGGGTGGAGAACAGCTGTATACCGATATCATTCATGTAAGTCGCCCCAACACTGGATCCCAGGGCGGATTATAGTGCGAATAATACGCTAGGGAGATAGGTGTAATATGCCACGATGGAATCACCAGGAAGCTCCAGAGTTCCACTTTACCAAGCACGCAACTGGGTATATCACAATGGCGCAAGGGAGAACTAATGACTGAATTCAAAAAATAACTATTGCCTAGGGGAATTGTGTAGAGATAGGTAGGAGAAGAACTTTTTGTTTATTGGAACCCCCAATAGGAAAAAATCAGACTTCATGATAACCTCCAATTTCTAGTTCATCTTGCGGATGAGCTGGTTGATGAACTGCTCACGGTCACCTAGATCACCACCCTCAACAAAGTGTTTGAATTTGCGAGTGCGGAAGCCGCGGTTGGGAGAAGAGAGCTTGAAGGGCCAGAGAAAGTTGGAGGCTTGCTTGAAGTTGGGGCCGACAGTGTAGATCTCGTGAATGAGATCCTCGATGGAAATGATACCGTACTTGCCTAAGCTCTCCTCAATGAGCTTGTTATCGGTCTGGGATATTGCGTTAGTTTGAAGCGAGGGGGCAGAGGATAGCGAGAGGGAATATACCAAGGGGATTCTCTGGCGGTCGATCTTTCCGTAGCCACGCTTGTAGATCAGCTCACGGACGGATTTGAGGTTAGGCTCACCATAGGCGATCCATGGCTCAACGACACGGAGCATCTCAGCGGTGGCTTTGGTAAGGCGAACAAAGACACCGTTGTTAATCTGGAGGAGACGGAGGAGCTGAAGGATCTTGCGAGGCTTGGGGGCAATCTTGTTGATACTGTTCTCAACCGTAAGTCTAATTTCCAATGGCTTGAGATGGTCAGATACAAACCCTTTGATACGGACAACGAAGACAAGTTTCGGTTGAGCAGGGACATAGAAACTGCCCTCCTTCTTGGCATCTCGAGCAAGACGGATCTTCTCACGCTCGGCCTCACGGTATTCCTTCACGTACTTCTCGGCGCGCTTGAACATTACTTCGCGCTTTGCTTTACTGTCCTGTGATTTCCCATAATTAGCATGTTTTCAATAGGTAATCGGATGAATGCATCGAGGAAAAAGGAGGAATTCTCAGTCCCGAAAGATGGTTGACGAAGCAACAGCATTGCCGTGGCTAGTTTCGCGTATTGCAGGTATCATCACCGAATAGTCCAACCTCTTATACTTTCAGAAATAAATGATGAGTGGGAAATTACCTTTTTTCTTGCTTCAGCGGCCGCGGCACGCTTCTCGGCAGTCTTCTGCTGAGCCTTGCGCTTCTTCAGAAGAGTCTCCGGGACAAGGACCTGGTCGGCAGTGGGAACGGTACTATCCCAGTCTCGTCAGTGGCCATTCAAGTAAGTATAACAGCGCCGAGCACAGAAGTGACAACTGTCATTATTCTGCTGCTGTGAATGCTGGTGCATTCGACGACATGAATTTAATCGGTAAGAAAGACTTGGTGCTCATAGATCGGCTTCTTAGAAAGAAAGGATCAGAGTACTCTGCAAGCGTATCCGACAAGACCCCGAAAATAACTTCAGGAGGCAAACATACTGGTGGGAATGAATATTGCGATGGCAGATACCTTGCCCGAGGGCAAGGAATCAGGAGCAGAGAATCAATTCCCAGCAGCAGCATATATTTAAGGAAGGAATCGGTAATAACCGGCTCCAGCCCAGAACCTCCAGGCATAATCTGCACACAGAATTCGCCAATGGCTGAGAGAAGAGATCGAGCTGGAATGCAATTCTCCAAGAAAGCAATCACCAGCGAGCGAAGGCCAATGCTGAAAAGGAAGGGAATTAGGAGCGTAGGGAATCATACGTGTTAGGCATTTTGGCGGTTCCGTAGATAGCTAGTTGTTGTTGATGAGAGCAGGCTGCGGGGGTTGTTTCTCGATCAAGGATCTTGAAGTTGGTATTTGATGGATTCCTTTTGTGACATTTTTTGTGCGGCCAAGACTCCTGGTGTGGACTGCCTTTTTTCTTTTTTTCGGAGGCTTGGCAACTCAAGGGGTTGCATGGGAGAAAACCCTTAGAATAACTATGCACTCAGTGTTGCAAAGAAGGCATTTGATGATCGAGCCCGGGGGGTTAGAAGGGGTGGTTGCTTTAATGTCTTAGTAAGCAAAAAAAGCAGGGACTCTGATGGGAATTTCTACCTTTAACCCAGATATGCGAGTATTTATTGCTCAGAAGCCGGGGAAGTGGAGTGCCATTTCTTGTTTATTTGCTTTTTCTGCTGCATTTTGCCCTCTATTCCTATCATTTCATTTGTTTCTTTGCTTCCAACTGCCTTCAAATATCATGGTTTACCGATTTTTTAGAAGGGGTTTTATCTTAGAACCCCCTGGTTTGAAAGAGCGCGTTCCTAGCCTTCGATCATTTTTTGATCGAACCCCCCCCTTCATTGCAACATTGCATGCACTTGGCGGTCAACCCTTTCGGATACCTATCGAGGGAGAAATTTACCATCTCAAGTGAAACCTTTGCATGGAACAATCACTCTCTACGGCTACCAGAAAATAGTGAAGAGGAATTAAAAAATGAAGTGAAGAGGATCACTGAATGCCATCAATATCAGGTACTTATTTTTCCACCGTCAGAATGGCTCCCTGCGGGCTGGTCGACGGTATGGTGTGGGACTCCTTAAACCGGACCACTACGACATTGGTTAAGCTTACTAATTGTAGGTTAATTTAGGTTAATTTAATATTATCATTGACTTACTAGGAGGTTAACTATGGTCTTGGCATACTAACCTGTCTATTAACAGTAAACAGAAGGGGTTGACATTGCCCCAATAACTGCCGTTATTCAAACCCCCATAACTCAATCAAAACTTCATATATTTTAAATCTACTTCGATTATCATACCTTGTTCTCTGGCTTCTAATCTATCGTTTGATAGATTTATATTTTTGATAGGTGTTGTTGTTCTGGAGCCTCATCATTCAAAGATGGGCAATCTGGGGGCCTATAGTAGGTCGACTCAAGGAGTCCCCCACCATACTCCCATACTCTAGTGAAAGTAGTAGGTTCAGAGAGGTCTTTTATACCAAGAGTCCCTAGAAAATGGAGAAAACCTTTCCCATACGCTCCGGCCGGTTGCATACCTTTGCAATACCCGCCTTGGCTAAAACATGCCTTCGGGAAATAAACAATGACCCTCAAAGTAGGAACCTCCACAGGCTGAGGGGCTGTTTGGGACGTCGACGTTTGAGTTGGTTGGTGTATTTGGCTGCCCGCGGTTTCCAAATAGCAGTTTCCAAAGTTTGTAAACTGCAGTTTGTGAACAACGCTTCCATAGATTAATATTAAGTTAATAAATGATATTTTAACATAGATTCTGCTTACTATCATCATATTAAATTCAATTTATGGGAAATTAACCTCTTCCAGTGATTAATAATTTTCTCTTATTCATTAAAACTTATCTGAGGAGTTTGGAAACAGAAACCGCTCAAACTGCAGTTTGAGAGACTACTTAAATAGGGGTTTTGAAACCAACGTTTGAGTGAGTTTACCACTCATATATTGAGACGCCAAATAGCCCCTAAGGGGCGGTTTAGTGCACTGTCATTTGAGATGACAGTTATCATAAATGGAGTTTTGCAAAACATATTTGTGAAAAAGGAGTAAACATGCTTTGCCAACAACGCTCTAGTACCAAACAATAATATTCTAGGGTAGCTAACACGGTAGGATTCTGAGCTAACTAGGCCAAAAATCTTTGAGGTAACGGATTAATAGTGATTACGGCTCGTATATAATCCCTTGGTAAAGGTAAAGTAAGAAGATTAGCAAAAAAAACCTTTGCTCTGAATAGATAGGCATTCTGTGCGGATTCTCCGGTCCGCCCAGTGCGCCCTGTGAGGGCCCCAGCAGCACTAATGCATTCCAGTCCATTGGGTGCAATCCACCCCACATCCTGTCCGCCTGGTGTACCAGGATGGTCAATATCTTACAGTTATCGCCTAACGCACATCAAGTGAAGCCACCTATGAGTTGCTGCATCCAGGATCTATTCTTAACCCTGATGTCATCTACTCACGATAGAGTACTTCACAATCAGATAAAGGTTTTTCAGATGAAAAAGGATCTTTACATAGAATGACTAAGCAGCCATTGTCCTGGTAACCACTCACAACATACCCCTTATATCATCTCAGGTAACAACTCTCGCAAAACCTTTGTAACTTCTTTCACATCAACTCTTCCTCAACTCATCAGAACTACTATCTACCATTATCTAGGCCCAGCGATCTACTGCATGCCTTTCAATGTAGCTGGACCCTATTCAAGCTACATTAGCGAGCAGATTCCAACAAGGCATGTCGGGACGCTGCTGGCTATATACCGTTGAATCCACCGCGGCTAGCCGATTTCAATTAGACCCTTCCCCAACCTAGCGGACATCTGCCTGCATCAGCAAAAAAACGTTTTTCACTGAACGTATTGAGCCCGGATCTGGACGAAGCCAGTCTGCTGTTTGCCTCCCTTCCTTCCGGATCTCCTGAGCTCTCTTTGCCTTTCATCTCTTGTGTCTGGTACGCCCGGACGGCCCACTTTCCCTCCAAAGGGTCCGACGCGCTCCATGCGACCCCACCCCCTCCCAGCGCCTTCCTGGTGTATCCGCCCCCTTATCGTCTCGTCGACAGGCCTCCTGCCTACTCTTACCAACTGCGCGCATCCGGCGGCCCTCCCAGATCCCCTCTCACCTCTAGCGACCTAGATCTGTCCGCTCCCTTCCGCTGACATCCTACGTTGCGCTTTACTTAGCCCGCGCCCTACTGTCACTTCCATAATTCCCTTACTGGTCACAAGACGCCCGGCTCGGCTGCCATGTAGACCACCTACGTTGGTTGGCTTCGCCACAGGAGAGAATAAATTGGTATTATTAATCATCCGCAGAACTAACGCGGCCGAGTTGAAGCGCGACACTTTCCAAAAGAATCTCTTCCTTAAGTTGCTAGCTTCAACTCGGCCGCCTACTCAATTCAACCTATTTAAAATATTCCCTTAAACGCCCGCCGATCGTATATTACTCCCGCAGCCGAGACGAAGCCGGACACTGAATATGGGAACTACCATCTTAAGTGTACGGCTTCAACTTGGCCGCATATTCATCTCAAACAATTCAACCTATTTAAAATATTCCCTTAAACGCCAGCGGATTGTGTTGTACTCCCGCAGCCAAGGTGAAGCCGGACACTTAATATGGGAACCGCTACCTTAAGTGCTCAGCCTTAACTCATATAAATACTGTACATAATGGGATAGAATAATTTAATATATTTCATCAAACGTCCGCAGATCAATCCTGTGATTCACTATCGATTGCCTCTCTCCGCTAGGAATTAACTGCGCCTGTCCGATCACTGCACCTATACTGACTATTCGCAAGTTTCAACCATTGACCTGCCTGCCGATTCGAATATGTGCGCGCGCAATGTCAAATTTGCCACTAATGACCGGATCGAGTATGCAAACCAATGCCAACCGATTGACAGCTCCTGCCTCACTGAGAATATTTCTTATCTTGAAAAGTGCTAGCAACTGAGTCCTCGTAAATCTCCATAGTTGGCTTCCCAACCAGTCTGGACCTTTACCCAATTGTTTCTGGGGCCACCGTTACGGAATGCCTTTGTTCCAGTGCAGTGGGCCCGGTGGATCTGGAACCTGTCAGTTTCCTGAGAGTCGGCGACTGGAATTTCACACTGAGCAAATCCTTCTAGAGGGAGTAATCCTAGTTCGGTGGGGTCAGCTGGCAACCGCCGGTCATCTGCAGCAGTCTACCTAGTAAAATGTAGTGTCTCCTGCACCATGTCGGAATAATCGCTATTGAGGGTTGTGGATAGTTCAGTCCGCGTGCTGGTGTTCTTTATACGGCCGTTAAGAACCCGGCGAGGCGTACTATAACTTGAAAAACCTGGCATTTCCATCCTACTATCTTTAGCCACGATCACACCTTTAACTTTCGAAAGTGCTTCTATAGTCTGCAACCTCATTCCTACGACATGTTGGCGGCAACATTGCGACAAGATCTGCCGGGCGCCGTCATTCTTGTTAGACCTGCGGTATCCATCTTTAATCTGATCCTTATGTGCTAGTTCACCAATCTCTGTGGAATACATTGATATGGATCCAAAACGCCGTATGTGGGAGGCAAAGTGAGTCAGGTAGTGCATCTTGATGAAGTTGAAGTGGTTCTCACGCCGTATCAAATCCGCCGGCCGATCGGAGCTTTCAACTCTCTCTTCATCAGCCTGTCGACCGCGATTAGCGACGGTTCTATGGGGGACTTCTTTATCACGCTGATCCACCATCAGTTCCCTTAGCTCCCGATCCTGGCGATTTGCTCGGGTGCGAGTAGCCTTCGAGGTACGGAACTCGAGAAAAATGTCCTTTGTCCGGTGAAATGTCTGCAGGTAGCTTTCCATGTAGGAAACTGTATCTGGTGTATGACTCCGATATTGAGCCATGAGAGAGAAATCAACCAGTGTGCTAACACACTTCAAAGGGCTGTTGAAATGATGACACTGCGAACTGTCTGGATTTGGCAATGCGGACGCCAAGACAGCTGAAATACAGCCGCTGAGATTGCGCATCGCCTTTCCCTGCCATTGTGTGTATTACCCTAGCGGGAATAGCTTGCATAATTATGCGCGAGGTATATGCCACCATAGGGGAGAGCATATATCCGAACCCAAGCTTCCTGAGTAGGGACTTCCCGGAGGCATCTGGGAGACTACTCA
>Ga0307513_10001926_pt1 | contig 29434 bp, 43 predicted proteins | sample 15_EM_MG_FD_202174 | JGI IMG/M metagenome (GOLD analysis project Ga0307513, IMG submission 202174) | Populus trichocarpa ectomycorrhiza microbial communities from riparian zone in the Pacific Northwest, United States - 15_EM | ecosystem: Host-associated > Plants > Roots > Unclassified | place... | reverse complement strand
CAGACCATTTTGTCTACCGAGTCCTGGTCAAACCTTTGTAGGTGTAGTTAGGTGATTCGAGGGTGGTGATGGAGTGACGATCAACTGACCATACTTCTCCCTCGTCGCCGAATTCGTCAAAGTTGGCGCGTTCTTCTTGGTACACTGACTCCCAGCTAATGTAATGTTTATATTTAGGTCCTCTACATCCCTTGGTGCTCTTACTATACTTTCATTCCAAGTTTTGTAGGCGCCAGATGCATGGTCAGAATCGAGAAGTGGATTGAATATCGAATTGGCGAACACTACATTTACTGTGACAATTCAGATTCAAGTGTATGCGCATTTGTCAGTATATCGGAACGATGAGCTCGGTGATATTGTAACCTGCAATGTATTTTACCTATATATCGGAACGATGACAAAGGTATTTGATTGTATACATATAATTCGATTGGAGACTTGCGCTTAGTGATACTATAAAACCACTGAGCTGCTCAATGCTCGATACAGGGGGATTTCATAGTAATTCTGAGTCGGGACACTAGATGAATGTGAGTTGTATTCAGTCCCTCGCAGAAGCACTGTCATATCTGCATATATACTGCCTCTGGACTCAGTGATCAGTTCTGATCACGATGCCCTTTTGGCCTAGTGGTTATGGTGTCCAAGCATAGCCCTTTTACAGTCAGTGACATAAGAGCGAGTGAGCATCGATAAAGGTCCCACCGCAAATGTCCATTAAAAGCTTGTATGTACATCACTTTGTGGCAACGGGCGTGCAAATGAAACCACCTGGCGTCAATATTATTACTGCAGTTGATCACCGGATTGGCGGAAGCAATGTCGGCAGAGTTTCACGCCGAATTGAGCCACGAGTTTCGCGCGAGTGTTCCCAACTGTAGCGCAGTGAAGGGTCAACTGAGGCTCAGGCGAAGCGGAGTCTTATGGATCGTCGGGAGTCCATATCTTAACCCATTCCCATATGTCAGGCAGCTGGGTAACGGCTGGCGCCAAGGACCACCCGGGAACGAGGTTGTACGCCGTGTCCAAGGTCTGTCCCCCGCGGCGGCAACATTTCGTCTTGGGCTCTTGGACGCCTTGGACGGCCCGGAGACACAAATAAAAGTCACCGTCCAGATATTGTCGCATGTCACAAAGTCGTTAGCGCTCTTGATTGCGCCTGCATGCAGTTTGTCCTGGTCCCCAATTGTCCCTCAGGTATCGCCAGCAAGCGAGCAATATGTTTCCTTTCATGTGAAAGCAAGCTGGTACGGGCCAGTACTCGAGGTTAGCGTTAGCATATAAATTGTGTTACAGGCAGACTTGACTTCGCTCCAATGGAGTCGCAAGTATCTCCGTCGGTGCTGGAATAGAATCGCATTCGTGATCGTTGCGTTTGAGAAAAGGAGCGGTGTGGACAGCCAATGCCGTTACAAGGGCAGAGAGAGCGAAAGAAATCGCGGGCATTAGGTTGTACACAGTACAAGACGACTGTGATGTCCAGAGGTCGTGTGCTTGGTAGCTGAGGAGCTTGAGAAACAAACGAGCAGAAAGGAGACCAACCCGTTGTAATATAGGAAAAACTAGCAGCCTCAATGACCAGAGGACCCATTCCTACGTACTTGATATCCATCCAGCGGGGCCCAAGCCACAAGGTGTACCAGGGCGTGCTCAGTGACCTTGGACCTTACCATGACCCGACATTCGAAAAATAATACCGCTGGCTCTGTATTCACGAAGGCAGAGCACAATAAGCTCAAATCTTTGTACGGGACGCAGCGAGCCCGACTAGGCGCAGATTCTCTTCGGCCATTCGATGCTTGTTCACTGTGCCTGTGTCCTGCTGTGACGCCAGTCGCATGCTCCAAGGGCCACTTGTTTTGTCGGGAGTGTGCGCTCAAGGATTTAGTCGAGCAGAAGGCAGAGTTGGAGAGGAAGAAGAAGGAAATGGAACTAGTCCGCAGAGAGGAGGAGCGCGCACGCGATGAAGTCCGCCAGAAGGCAAGGGAGCGTGTATTGCAACAATTTGAACGTGGTCAAGCCGTCGGTCTCATAGGCAAGCGCAAAGAGCGCGATGAGGATGGTGTGGGAAGCGGTGAGCCTCTTCGCTGCTCAAAGTGATGTTTGTTCGACCGAATGATATGCAGGAGAACCTGTTGCAAAGCGAAGGAAGTTCGAATTCGACAGGGAAGCGGCTCAGAGGGCCACACAAGAGGCGGAGGAGGCTGCAATTAAACAGCTCGAAATCGAGCAGGTAAGCAAACTTGGGAATGAGACCATACACCTATTTACGCATTGACCCAATTACACAGAATGAAGCCCGAAAAGCTAAATTACCAGACTTCTGGCTGCCATCGCTCACTCCTGACGCGCCAAATCTGATATTGCTCAAGGACGTCAAGCTACAAACCATGTGTAGGGCCTCGGATCCTGCTCATACTATGCTGTTGGTTTTCAATCTGAATTTACCCACACCAAATCTCACGCGATCAACTAGCATGAAGCACCTAACTCCTGTGGCTTTCACCTTTGACGGTTCATCGGCACCATCATCTAGTAGTGATAAGAAGCAAAGCGAATCTGCAAAGAAGATGTGCCCGTCGTGCAAGAAGGAATTATCGAATAGCACTCGGGTATTCCGTAAGTCAATAGAGGGTGTGGGTGTGTGATATACTAAACTCAAGTTGTAGTCATCAAACCCTGCTCCCATGTTATCTGTAAGACCTGTACGGAAGCCTTTGTGATGCCTTCGTCACAATGTGTCGCTTGCGATGGTCCGGCAAAGCCGAAAGATATTGTCGGGCTTGTGAGGGAAGGTCAGTTTAACCACACCTCAAAGACCGATATGTTACTGACCATCTCTTAGGTACCGGGTTCGCTGCAGGGGGACGCGCTGAAACCACGAAAGCAGGAACTGCTTTCCAGGGTTAGGGATAGGAAATCGAGTATATTGAGTAATTACGTGTCAATAGTAGTCTTTGGAGCTCGAATGGCCTACCCCTTGTCGAGAGGCGTGGCAAAACTAGACGGTCTGTGCGGCGTTCCGCTGTGATGGACATTGAATAGACGTTCCCCACCTTTTGATTGCGAAGCGGGAGACATGTGTCTCGAAAACCGGTATAGCCCGCCAGCTGCACACCTTGTTCCCTCCCCCAACACGACGGCCATGCTGCCGCCGTCATGGGCCATGGCGCCTAACGCGTGCTGTCGACCTTCACAGTCCCTCCTGCTCTCCATCCGATCACTTCCGCTTGCTCTCATCTCAAGGTCAACATCAACTGGCGGCGGTCTCATCAACACGAGACGGTTGCGACCATCGTGGGCACGTGCCTCGAGAGGTTATGCGGACGTCGTCGATCCCAAGCTCGCTGGTGGGTGCACTCGTACACGCTGGCGATTATCTATATTTGACGATTTGCTTGTCCGGTAGCCGGGATCCCATATGCTCAATTGTCAGTCGGAGTCGCAGCGGAATCCTTCCCGGGCGAACTGCGGGTCGCTTTGACGCCTGCGAATGTCAAAAGGCTCAAGTCCAAGGGCTTCCGAGAAGTCCTGGTCGAGAGCGGATGCGGCTTCAAAGCACAATTTCTCGACGAGGAATACAAAGCCGCCGGAGCCACCATGACGACCCGGGACCATGTGTTTAGTGCCTCAGACATTCTTCTCAAAGTGCGACCTCCTTCGTTGGAAGGTGGTCGCAATGAGGTTGACCTCCTTCGCGATGGATCAACTCTCATTTCATTTTTGTACCCGGCTCAAAACAAGGACACCGTAGATGCTCTACAGAAAACAGTCAGAATGTTTGCATCTGATAACCCTTCGTACACTGACATGTGCATCAGCGGACGACTGTTTTCGCAATGGACCAAATCCCTAGAATTTCTCGTGCCCAGCCTTATGATACGTTGAGTTCCATGGCCAATATTGCCGGCTATAAAGCGGTTTTAGAGGCCAGCAACGCTTTCGGTCGTTTTCTTACAGGTCAAGTAACCGCTGCAGGCAAAGTCCCTCCTGTGAGTGTTTGGTCGGGGTGCCACTATTCAAACATTGAGTTAACAGGCATATAGTGCAAAGTTTTGATCATCGGTGCTGGTGTTGCAGGTTTGTCCGCCATTGCCACAGCTCGTCGCATGGGTGCTATTGTCCGAGCTTTCGATACTCGCAGTGCTGCACGGGAACAAGTTGAGAGTCTCGGAGGGGAATTCCTCGAGATCCTCATCAAGGAAGATGGCGCTGGTGCAGGAGGTTATGCCAAGCCAATGAGCAAGGAGTTCATCGAAGCGGAAATGCGCCTCTTCATGAAACAGTGCCAGGAAGTCGACATTGTTATCACAACGGCTTTGATTCCTGGCAGGCCTGCTCCCAAACTCATTACTAAGGACATGGTTTCCGCGATGAAACAAGGGAGTGTGATTGTGGATCTTGCAGCAGAGGCTGGAGGAAATTGCGAAGTTACCGTACCCGGCCAGCTACACGTCCACGACGGTGTTTCGGTGATCGGTTTGTCCTTTTCCCACCATTGGTTTGATGGATTCGCTCACCATTCACTCACCATAGGTTACACCAATCTTCCGTCCCGTATGGCTACCCAGTCATCGAACCTTTACTCGACCAACGTCACCAACTTCTTGCTCTCAATTGGATCGGACAAGCAGTACCGCATCGATTTAGAAGACGAGGTCGTTCGTCGCTCAATCGTCTTGCAAAAGGGTGAATTATTATGGCCCGCGCCTCCACCTCAGCCGCCTGTTGCTGCTCCTTCGACTTCAACTCCTGCGGCAGCGGCAGTTGAGGAGGTTACCGCAGTGACTCCATTCAAGAAAGCAGCTACCGAGGTTGCGGTTCTTAGTACCGCTCTTGGTGGTGTCGTGGCGTTGGGTAAGGCTACTGGGCCCGCTTTCATGGGTAACATCTTCACGTTTGGACTGGCTGGCTTGATTGGCTACAGGGCCGTCTGGGGTGTTGCACCTGCCTTGGTGAGTAGTACTCTCTTTTTGGAGATTAGGATGAGAACGATTCTGTTTAGCATTCGCCTTTGATGTCTGTCACGAATGCAATTTCGGGCATGGTGGCTGTCGGTGGAATGTTCGTTATGGGGGGTGGCTACATGCCGCAAACTGCCCCGCAATGGCTGGCTGCGCTTTCGGTCGCCTTGGCCAATGTCAACATCTTCGGAGGCTTCGTGATTACCAAGCGTATGCTCGATATGTTCCGAGTGAGTACAAATCTCCTTTCATTGGACATTTCTCACAGATTGTTAGCGAGCTACCGATGCTCCTGAATATTTGTATCTGTACAGCATCCCCGCGCTTGTCTTTGGCGGTGGATTTATGTGGGCAACTACTACGGGAACTGCGGGGTAGGTCCCTATGACCTCTGATAAGGAATGACACCTGATCCCGCTGTAGATTGATTCAAGCAGGCTATCTTGTTTCCTCGCTTCTTTGTATCTCGAGTATCTCCGGCCTTGCATCCCAAGTAACGGCTCGTCAAGGCAACGTTCTCGGCATCCTGGGTGTTGCTTCTGGTATCCTATCCTCCCTCGTTACAGTCGGCTTTAGCCCCGAAGTTCTTGTCCAGTTTGGTATTTTGACCGCACTAGGAGGAACTGCTGGGGTTTGGATTGGGCGACGTGTTACAGCTATGGAGCTCCCTCAGACCGTAGCGGCGCTACATAGTGTGGTCGGTTTGGCTGCAGTATTCACTTGTATTGGGAGCGTTTTGGGTGATCTCACCCATGCAAGCAATTTACACCTCGTCCTTTCATACCTGGGGGTGCTCGTTGGTGGTATCACTTTCAGGTAACTTGTTCCCAGTCGAAGTATTTCCTCAGCGACTAACTAGGCATTGCAGTGGCTCGATAATTGCGTACCTCAAACTGGCAGGAAGGATGTCGTCCAGGCCTTTCAAACTCCCTGGTCGTCATTGGACTAACATTGGCTTGCTCACGACGAATGTGGCCACTATGGGCGGCTTCCTGGCTGCCGCACCCGCGGCTCCAGTTGTTGCAGCTGGGTTCTTGACTGCTAACGCGGCGCTCAGCTTCGTCAAAGGCGTGACGCTGACTTCGACCATTGGAGGCGCCGACATGCGTAAGTAGGCCTCTTCAGAGGATTTCCTTGCGTTGCTAATATTAGGTATAGCCGTGGTAATCACTGTCCTCAATGCATACAGTGGATTTGCGCTCGTTGCTGAAGGCCTCATGTTGCAAAATGACCTATTAACGACAGTCGGAAGTTTGATTGGTGTTAGCGGTTCGATTCTCAGCTACGTCATGGTATGGGCTCTTTCCACCATTTACAAACTCGTACACCGACCTCTCCTTCTATAGTGCCGAGCGATGAATAGGTCCTTGACGAATGTTTTATTCGGTGGTATTGCTGCACCAGCTGAGTCGGCGAAGAAGATGGAAGGTGTGGTCACCAAGGTATGCTATTGCGACCGTGTATGGCCCAGGGGATTAACCGTTGGAAAGACTTCCGTGGAGGAAACCGTCGAAGCATTGTTGGACGCCCAGACCGTGATTATCACCCCAGGTTATGGACTGGCTGTTGCCAAAGCGGTAAGATCTCTTTTCATTGTGTGCATGGTACACTTTAATAGGTGATTGCTAGCAATTCGCCATCGCCGAATTGGTCAAGCTCCTCACAGCTCGTGGAATCAAAGTCCGATTCGCCGTCCATCCAGGTGAGCCTCGCCTCCTCGGTATTTAGAGCGCTGCTGATCATCGAGGATAGTCGCCGGAAGAATGCCAGGACAAGTAGGTCGCTCCGTGGATCACACCGGCGAGTCGGACTAAAACCTTCGTGCAGCTCAACGTACTGCTGGCAGAGGCTGGCGTGTCCTATGATAGTGAGCTATTGCGGTAAATACGTATAACTCACAAACTGAAGCTGGTCCGCAGTCGTGCTCGAGATGGATGAAATCAATGAGGACTTCTCTGACACTGATATTGTATTGGTGATCGGTGCCAATGATACAGGTGCGCTCTTCACCGAATCCTAGAGTCATCAGCACTGACAAACGGTTGTTATTAATTAGTGAACCCCAGCTCTTCGGGTAAGTAATGTTCGCCATTGGCGGTCATTTCCTGACGTCTCCTCGCAGACCCTGGCTCTCCTATCTATGGGATGCCCACACTTCACGTGCACAAGGCGAAGGAAGTGGTTGTTATGAAACGTTCACTTGCTAGTGGTTATGGTGCGTCAGGCCTCTCGTCAGGATCAAGTGAAGGGCTAACCTAGCTTCTATCTATATCAGCCGACATCCCTAACCCGCTCTTCTATATGAAGAATACGAGAATGCTACTCGGAGACGCCAAGGACACCTGCGAGTCGCTCAAGCAGGGAATTTCTGCTGCACCGAAGTAGGAGGCTGTCGATTTATGGACAATACGTGCTGCCTTGGATCTGGAAGGATTGTCTTATTTGAGTCGATTTCGTGTACAACGGCCCAAAGAATAAAATTGCATCTAGTCTGGGATAGAGGATTGGGTTGAGCTAACCGTACCTCGTTCTATGGTTATCTCGGTTCAAGCGATTAGGCTGTGGGGTAAGGGCGTTGAAGAAATCCGTTTCCTTGTACATCCGCGTCGTGATCCTACCAACATGGGATGAGGGGCTAGTAGAAATTCGTTTGAATGGTATGGACCACGTATGCTGCGGCTCCTGCGCGTGGGATGTTTGTCCTCGCCTCTTCCCCACACTGAACGCCGCTGTGCAAAGCTTTTCGAATGAACCGCCCTTGCGACAAAGAAGCCTTGTATAACAACAATGGGAAGAGTTTCGACCCTGGACATTACCACCTGAGAAGCCTCTCGCTGGGACACCTATCAAGTTCACCAACCGCGAAGCCACCCAAGAAGAGCTCTGAGCCGCTCACAACTAATGAGCTCATCGAACCTCCAATTAGCTCTTCCAGTCCGATTGGGTTGATTCAACAATGTCGTATTGATCCGCGACCACAAACCAACATCCCCAGCTGGACGAGCAAACGCTTCCTAAATGACCAAGTAGAGACACTTCTTGACCTCAAAAATCTCCATGACGGGCGTATGAAGGCACTAGTCCCGTACCGGTCTCAGCAGAGGAGAGGACACACCAACTGCCAATCGTAGCAGTCGCGCTCTTTGGCTATCTGCAATACGTAATAACTTCTGGCGTCTTGTATTGGGTTCGATTCGTTTGCATTCCCAGAGCTCAGGTTCAGGGGTGGACAAACTGGTCATTCATTGAGGGCCTTATGGGGGGTTGCATTCAAAAAGGTAATTCTCGCTATCAACCCGTGTGGGATCTTTAGCCTGGGACGGAACTCAGCGTCGGATGGTCCGGCTGCTGGGTGACGAATTGACTTGTTCAAGCGTTTGTCCCGGTCACCAACATAGCCATAAGTGATGCTTTATTTGTTTTTGACGATTCGTTGGTTTGGCTGTCCACCATCAGCAACGCGTCAAAGGCCCCCTAAGCAGGCACATCATGGATCATGGCAGAAAGTCTTCGTAAATGCCGAGAAACTTGCCAGAACCGTTCCGACGCACCAATGAAAACGAAACCAATCAAGGACATTAAATGCTGAGAAAGAGCAACGGTGAACAAACCAGAGCGGCTAAGGCGATCTACATATCTGTGATCTGGTTCGATGTTTGAGTTCGAAAGTTTCATTTCCAGGGCGTCAGGGCGACAGGGCGACGAAACGGAGCATGATGATAAATCTTCCTCGTTTCCCGGTTATTATATAAAGGCCTAAGCGACATGATTCCATTGGCATGGGAATGGGAGGGAGACCGCTCGTCAAGGTGCAGGTGCAGGTGTATAGAGGATATGTGCGGCTTTGAATCGAGGGGTGGAGGGGTTTTGGTGATCTAGAATACATTGACGGCATGGAGGTCGGTGCTTTACATGCGGGGGGACGACGATAAGGTTACGATGTTATGCAAGAGAGGAACGTGTTGTATGATCGAGGGTATGCATGAAGTGAAAGAGAACGGTCTAACCCAAGGACACCAAATTCATGGATCAGAGGCTGGGGGAACGAGCGACCATCACGGTCCCTGCGGCGTGGGCTGCTGCTGTATTGGATAGCCCTCCTAGAAACGTGTTGGAGAAATAAAGAAAAGTCAGATGTGCCTCCATGGACCGGGATATATCTGAATGGGGAAGGCGGAGATGATTATGGGAGAGCGGTACGCGCTCTCGGAGAATGTAAGGGACAGTACGCACCTGGCGGCGCTTCTTACTCGGCGGGATCCCACTAGCCGAACCCGGAGGCTCGTCGCGCTCTTTTCGCACAATACCACGTTTGGCAGCATTAGCGATCGGCGGTACTCCACCTGGCGTAGGGAGGTGCGCGGCAGGGGTCGGTGCGGCCGAATTGCGATGCATGGGTTGCTGGTGGGGATGCGAGGATGACGAAGGGTCTCCTGCGGCAGCTGCCAGGTGATGTGTACCGTCGTGTTCCCTTTTTCGCTTTTTCTGTGGGTGAAAAGACTGGACGTTAGTGACTGACAGGGCAGACCGCGAGAACAAGCGCAGGTATTACCTTTTTCTTCTTGCCGTCTTCATCTGCAACTGATTCTGGTGGTAGCTGAGAATGCGAAAAGAAAGTATCAGTTCCAGGGACAGCCTCAGGGACAGGAGCACCTGGCTACCAAGAAGCTGGGCTTACCTGGGTCATCTCTGTGAAGACGAAGACAGCAGCACGTTCGTCGTCGAGGGGTTTGACCTCGATTTCCTTCTCAGGAGGGAGCATGGTGAGGTCCATGAAATAATGGTCCTTTTTGGTATCGATTTTGCCTACAAAAGAGGTGAGCGGGCAGACTGGCAAGCAGGCCGGGGGGGTGATTGTGACCTGGGATGTTGCGGAATAGGGATTTGAACGATTCCTTTTCCTGCTTTCTGCGTTTCTTTGCGGTAGCGGGGTCGTCTGGCTGTCCATCGGCTCCAGACCGCCTGAAATCGCTGCGTAAGTGGAGTTGGGAGTTGGTGTGTTGGATGACCTCGATGTCGAAGGCTCTTCTGAGGTTGAATTTGCTGAGCATTTCGTCGTGGAGGTTGATGTTGACGGTCTGTCTCCGGCCTTGCTCTGCACCGCGGATGCTGAGCAGCTGGATGAGAGGACGGTTTACAACGATATACCTTGTGGACAGAAGAAGAGACCCAAGGGGTTTGACGGGCCGGGTTCAGCGTGTGACTCCATGGCGGGCGCGAAATAAAGTCAGCTCCAAGCGGGAGGTGCCAAAGCTCCTCGAATGTTAACTCCTTCCGCCGCCGAGGACGACCGAGGACGAGGGCCATGAACCACCCTGGGCACAGAAACTACTCGAGACCGATACAGTACAGCATATACAGCATATCCTCGCGTAATAACGACAGCACACTCCCTACAATGCACGCCCACCAGCACCCACAAGAGGGCTCGTACCAGCCATTTTCAGACACAAACGCGCGCTCGAGTCGTCACCACCCGCGTCCTGTACGTACTATACTGCCTATATTATCCCCTCACCGAAACCCCGTCGCCCAGCCCTCCAAACGGTCCAAGAGTGTACCCCGCGCCCGGCCCCTCGAGCCGGACCAGCGGCCCCCCTCGCCTGCCTCGTCCTCAACCCATGTACAACGCCCAGCGCGCGACTCTTTCCTATCCCAGGACTCGACAGCCACCTCGGCCTATCCCCCCTCGACCATAACCTCCGCCTTCTCTGGCCCAGACACACCACCTTCTCCGCTTTCCCCGAGCTCGCAAGCCCCCGTAGTCGCTGAACACACTCTCTATACACCCTCCATCAGGCCAGACGATATTTCGTCCCGTCTCCGCTTGCTTGCAGTCAACTCTTACTTTCTCGTATGTATCGCCCCACATGGTTCCTCCCCCGACGCGTCTGTACTCACATGGTCCTCTTCTCATTAGCCTCCCGCACATGCAAAGCCTACTCCCCAAGAACTCGCAAGTCCATCAGCCGCGAGCGCGACCAACACACCCTCCAAGTCGCCGGTGTTCCGAGATCTCTTCAAGCTTAAGTCGCCTGTGTCTACGTCTCTGTCCGAGCGTCCACAGAACCAGATACCACCACCACCTGTCCCACCCGCGACCAACCCACCAGTTACCCGTGGTCCTCGCCTGATGGTGCTTCGCGAGCAGCTCGACGATCTCGACGCGTTGGCCACCGCCGCTGCTGCCCGGACGAGCTCGATAGAACCCTCCACATCTGTTATCGGTCTCGACATCGACCCAACCACCGCGGTCGATGTGGAATATCCAGAGCAACGCCCCAATGTTCAATTGCAACGCCCCGTAGCAACCGAACAAGACGCATGGAAGAAGGAACTCCTCCAGCAAGCCGTTGGCTTGAGTTTTGCGTCCCCTCGTCCATCCATGGCCAAGCCTACCAGCCCGCAAACTCACCAGCCGAGAAAACTCGTCGCCTCGCCCCCGTCCGTACGCGTACCACTCCCAACAACAAACCTAACCATCGCGCAGCAAATTGTACCACCCTCCCAGGCTTCACCAAGCGTTCCCTCCCCCAATTCCTTCAAGAGCGAACATCATCGCGGCAGCCAGAGGAATCCCAATCTGACTTCGCAGGCTTTACCCCCTCCCCCTCGTCCTTCACGGGAACCTACCAACACGAAAGCAAGCAAGAGCTCGCCCTCGAGGACTGTTGCCTCAGAGTGCTCGCCGACCCTGCCGGTACCCGACCCATTACCAATTTGGCCCGTCGCTGTCGCGCAACGGATCCCGACCCTGAGCGTCGAGACGGCGAGTTATGCCAGTTCGCTCCCACGACCGTCCCATGGAGAACAGTCGCGTTTCTCGCTTGATACAATCTTACCGGTCGACGCCCGGACGCCGGACGAGTCGTCTTTAAACAGCGGGGTGGACGGTGTGATGGGCAGGAAGGTATCGTGGGAAGGAGCAATCCACGGAGCGCTTTCACCACCTCCCCCACGGTTATCTGTTGCGGCTGAGAGGGGAAGGTGGACACCGTCGCTGAGCGTCGATCATGACGATGAGCGGTTAAGCACAGCAGGGAGCGCCACTGCTCGGCCATCCATGACTGAGTCATTACCTTCCCTACCTAGGCACTCAGTGTCCTCCCTGGCATCTCAGACGAGCTTCCAGTCCACGACGTTTGGGCCACGTGCGAGATCGAGGAGTAAGGCGGGGCTTTTTGCGCGCGCGAGGAGTACAAGCCCCTCTAGGAGCTCGGTATTGTCTAAGCAGTCGCGCTCGCGCTCGCGTACCGGCCGTGAACGCGCGGAAGATCCACCCCCGATGCGTAGTTCAGGCGACGGTGAAGGACATTACAGCGAGACAGATGCCAACTCAATGATTGTCTACGTACAACCCCACACACGGGCGATTAGCTCCACCGCTGTGGTCGGGAGCACGCCGACCACCCTCTTCGTTGCTGACGACTCCATGCCCGTACCACCGCTTTCTGCTGCGCTCGACCGCAAGCGCGGGATCACAAACGCCCCGGTGTTTGATACGGCGCATCCAAACGGCTCGGGTATCTTTGGCGGGTTCAAGCGAGACCGCAGTCCGGCACCCTCGATGCGGTCTGCGATTCTTCCAAGCAACACAGGCGGGAAGCCTTGGGATTCATTGAGCAGCCTTACCATGCGGCCTGTGCAAAGCGACCATGGTCACGGGTCTACGGCCGTTCAGCCGCAAGCGCGAACGCTGGAACAGTGGCGGGAGACGCAGATTGCACAGGAGGAAGCGCGGCGGTTTGAAGGGATGTTGGTACAGCACATCGAGGACGAGAAGGACAGGATACGCAAGATTGCATTCGGGGCGCACTCCCGCCGGGGAAGCACGGTGTCTACGTCGTCTTCACCGGCCTAAAGTTTATCAAGTTGTTATATACTCACTCACTCCATCGACTGGATCAAGGATTTGCCTTTTATGTCGTCAACGCGTCGTCATGTTGGATAAGCTACGAACAGTCTCTTTGTCTTGTCTTCTTGATCGGCTGGCTTTTTGGATTTGGATTGATGGGTTCGGAGATTGGGCTGTGGTGGATAGGGATGCATATGGACGGATTGCAGACCGAGTTTAGCCCTCTCGCATTTTTGTATGTAATCGGATATTTACGCTCGTCCGCACACACAAACTGAAAGTCACTCCTTTCTCTCTGTCCCTCTCCTTGCCCGGTGTGCTCCTGAGCTGAACTGTGAGTCTGGTAAGGCACTCGTAATTTCATACAGGTCAAATTGAGCTGTTGGACGTCCTGGTTTATGCCCTGATTTTCAGGTACAAGATGGATCTACAACCGTTCGATGGAGGACGGAGCGGACCAGACTTTTGGATGCTTCCACGGCTGGCTGGCACAGTGCGAGACCTCGACAAGCTGCAATGACCCCTCTGGATGGCAGATGACGACGGTGACATCACCAGTCAATATATGCTCATGTTGGTGAGTAACACCACTGAGCGCATTTCAACACTGATACGATCGCAGATGTGTACGACGTCAATGGTCAATGCGTTCACTTGTCAAACTTCAAAAGAGACTCAATACTCCATAATCGAAGATTGGCCATTCTTAACGACACGAACGTCCACGCCACTTGGCCTACTCCATTACTGATAAGCTCGGTACCCCCCGGGACGGACAATTCAGAGTGTGGAAGAACAAACCACAATCTAATGGTATATTCCATTCTTATTTTTGCCGTCCTTTGAATGTCCCTTTCTGGATGATCCATGCTCCATGCTCTGAAACGCTGATCCAGTGTTCAATCGGTGAGCCAATGCCGCCTCTCACCCTGCTTCCAATTACACCTGACCTCACGTAAAGTACAACACTACACTTCGGCCCGTCGTCTCCGTCGGCGGTCAATCTCTCTCGTTGAGCGCCGCAGAGCCCCAAACGGTCTCCGGACAGTGCCAGTGATGCATTATTCACCATCCGTCATTAGAGTGTGCCCTGAGCAAGGTACCGGCGTCAGAGGGCATTCAGAACCCGGAAGAACCTACAAACTGTCCGTTTTGATGGGAGCCTCGCACGCGGATATGAAGGTCGGGTTGGGTTCTTGGACCCGGTCTCACGGCTTCCATCGCCGGTGCATCACTGCCAGTCTTCAACGTCCGACATACCCGCGCGTCTGGCCCTTTTCGCTTCTCCCCGAGCTTGGATCTCTCCTCTCCCGCCTCTCTCGTCACCGGCACCCATTTGTGACCCCAGGCGTGCGTTTCGACTCGTCAGATCAAGGTAATGTACCTTCAACCCGTCCGCAAACGCGACGAACGCAAATTTACCCACACCAGTTGCGAAGAATAAGCGCGAGTTGAAGGATGAGAGGCTCCATCGGGATGTTTTGGTTGCTTGCGACCCTGTTCACGTCCCTGGGCTTCGTCAACGCTAAGACACCCACGACCTCGGTCGACTCTGGGTTCGTCAAGGCCCCGGGAAGGCAATTTACTCTTGACGGAAAGTGAGCAACATCTGTGTCGTCTGTGGATCACTTATGCTGATCGTCTTCAAGGCCCTTCCGCTATGTCGGTGAGATAGGAATGCTCTAGCGCTCGGCGTTATTTAACAGTTCATGCACCGGATTAGGCACGAATGCATATTGGCTTCAGCTGGTGCGTCCAGCAACGCTGTGAATACTTTGGATCTGACGATCCTTTATAGCTCAACAAGGAGGACCTCAATAAGACTATGCACGACATCTCGAAGCTTGGCATGAAGGTTGTGCGAACATGGTGGGTTGATTCCTTCCAAAACCTGCACCGTACAACTGTATCTAAATCGACACTAAGGGCTTTCAACGACGTTGCCGAAATCCCGAGCGATGGCGTGTGGTTCCAAGTCTTCCACAAGAACGGCACGATCGAGATCAACATGGGAGAGAACGGTATCGCTCGCTTGGATAACATCGTAAAGGCAGCGAAAGACAACAAATTGCATGTCCTGTTCTCCCTCACCAATAACTGGTTCCGTAACGCCACTGGAACGATTGGTAACGGCGTCAAGACCCCGAAGCGGGATGGCACAACGATTACGCCAGTGGATCGTCGGAACCTGCCTCGTAATTACTTGAGTAACGACTATGGGTAAGTATATGGTGGTTGCGGACGGTTCTTAGGTGGTGATTGCTTACTCCTTCGCAGGGGGATGGATGTTTACAACAAACACTTTCTCAAAAAAACTAAAAGAACTAAAGAAACTACCGACATCTCCCATGACCACTTTTACACCGACAAAGAAATCGTGGACGCTTTCAGCCGCTACGTCGCCACGATTGTGAAACGTTACGCCAACGAACCTTCCGTCCTTGGTACTCCTCTATTATTCATCTGTTATAGTGGCTGTATTAATTTCATCTTCAAGGCTGGGAACTTGCCAACGACCCACGCTGTTCCTCTTCCCTGCCCGCATCGAAGGATTGTACACCGCAGACCATTACTAAATGGACTGCAACCATCGCAGCAGTCGTGAAGCAGAATGATCCGAACCACCTTGTTTCTACAGGTTAGTATCTTCCAGGTCTAGTCTCTGATGTGCCTGCTTCTGACGCCGCTCTTGCAAATAGGCGACATTGGGTTCTACTGTGTTGACTGTCCAAAGCTTTTCCCACGGGTGCCAACCTCGACGCCTTCTCCCGCGCCCGGTCAGAAACGGCGACGACGAAGCGGGTACTTGACCGAGGCAGATGTACGCAGGTTCCTTGCTAAAAGAGCGAAGAGGAGCCTTGGTGTGCGAGAAAAGCAAGATAAGTCGCAACTCCGCCAGGTCCGAGGCAGCTGGTATGCTCCTAAAGAGGCCGGTCAGTTACCATTAGCACGTATTTACTCGCATTCCCACACTGATCGTTCCTACCCAGTTCGTAAACGTCAGTCCACCACCTTTGGCTCAGAATTCGATGGATCGGCTGGCGTCGACACTGAGGACTTGGCCAATACTCCTGGCGTTGATTTCTCCTCTCTCCAATTCTTTCCCGATCAGAACTCCTTTGGAGCGAGCGGGGGCGCTACCGGCGCCAGCAATGTCGTCCAGAATGGTGTTGATTGGATCAACCTTCATGCAGAGACGGCAAATACGTGAGTGCGGCTGCACCCCATCGTTACTTGGCCTCACACCAGTTCCTAGTTTCGATCAACCTGTTACCGTTTCTTCTTTTGGTTTGCTCGACCAGGAATCGCAAAACAACTTCGTGCCCTTCAACCCCAATGACGAGTGTGAGTGTGCAACTGAATGTATATTGTCGCAATGGGACTGACCGTTGTTCAGCGACCGGACATACTACCAGCACTACACAAACTGAGGAAGCGCATGCCGTGGATACATGGACCCATGCTGCAAATGAAGCAGATGTCAACGTTATTCACTATCAGTGGGGTCAAGAAAACCTCACTCCTTCTGCTGCCGGACCGATACGCCCGGAGACTGTGACCACGAGTCCCACAAACCAGAACGGGGTGTCGCCCGACGATGGTTACGCTACGTGAGCAAAACTTCTATTACTACCGTCAGAGTATAGATACTCAATCTGCGCTTATAGGTACCCGGGCAGTCCAGTCCGTCCTGTTCTTGCCGAAGCTGCGGCGAGTTTCGAAGCTGGCGCCCTTGCAAAGGTCAGACCACGCATGGAGTTCTAAGAACGTCACAATTTTCTTTACTCTCGCCTCTTTTCTTTCTTTTCTTTTCCTACTCACTACTTCCTCTATTACATTTGTCGGACACACGTCTTTTGGACAGTTACGGATTGCCACGATAAGGGAAGACTAGAAATGTTTGCTTGGTGGATGAACTTTAGAATGAGAAAATGATAGTCCGGAAATGGGTTACTACATGAGTAACAATGAGGCAGTGTCATGAGAATGTACCCTGGAGCAAAACGACACACTTCTATAAATACCGTTCAGATAGCACACCCAAAGATGGAGAGAATGATGTCAGCACGACCGAAACAGAGTTTATTCGCTCTCATTTGAGCGATCCTCACGCTCGTTGGAGGCAAGGGAAGGGTCTGATTGGTAAAGAGGGTGAGCGTCCCTCCATTGCTGTTGTTCCCGCTCGTACGCTAGCCGTATATAAGCGTATCGGTGGAACTGGTTCAATGACTGAAGGAAAGCAAAGCCGATCTTGCCAGTCATGGTCAGCAAGGGCCAAGAAGATTAGGTGCACGGACTTACGGAATATTCACGAAGGGTGTTTAAGAACTCTACGGCGAGATCTCTGATGTCTGGCTGTTGGTGGAACAATGTCATGGCCAGGGGTTGAAATCCACCATATTGTGGTGGGAAATATGATAAAAACTGCTCAACAGTTCAATCACTGAGTGGAGTCAATCCCGCGGGGAAACTGACCTCTACAACTTGATCATACGTGTTGACTTTTTCGATAAAGGCTCGCAATATCATTCGAATCTCTTCATCTGGGGCATTCTGCCCATTGCGCAAACGTAGCACTTGATGCATGACGTCGAGACCTTGTACCGGACTAGTCTCCGTTTCAAGATTGAAGTCCTTGATGCCGACTCAGCGACGTGGGTTATAATATAAGTAGAAATGCTCCACGTACCGTCGCCCAATACTCGTAGCTTGCGCTTTTACGCCATCCTTCGATCCGACCCGCATTGATGCCTATCTCTCGCATACCCGTGATCTCGTCCGAGAACCGAATGCCACTTCCAAGACTTGCTTCTCGCGTCTTGGGGGAGATCTTGAACGGCTGACATGGGTGACCAATGCTTGTAGAGCCTTGTGTATCCTCCTCGTATCTAGACGCCAATTGGATAAACCGGTAGACGTATTCGGCGCATCTCGCTCGAATTTGCGCTTCGCCTGCGTGATAAGATATTGACGCCAGAATCTGAATCGGACATTAGAGTGCGCCCGTAGAGCCGTAGTTGCACGTACGTCTTCCATGAATTGTGCATCGTAACTGTCTGTGCGAGACGCATAGTCGTTTTTTGACAAGCCTTGCGAATTCATGGTACTGGTATCCCGACCACCTGCCGACGACAGACGGCCAAACTCATCCTCTGTATTTCCATCCGCCTTGGGTACGCCTGTACGAGGAATGAGGACCGGAGGAACGGGAAAGACACCTGTCGTCGGCTCTGGCGATGCGAGTCCTGCGTGAATCGTGATTGAGCCCTTGACAATATCGCATAGAACGTCCCAGATTTGAATATTCTCAAATATGGGGTTCGTGACACCGGCGATATACCCACTCTTTTGGCTAGAACCCGTTTAGCGACTACATTCACTGACAGGTTAGTGGCACTCACAATGGGTCCAACACCTTCTTGGACAATAGATTCACGTAAGGGAACGCTCGTTCGGTAAAACCCCGAAGGTAGCAGCCGCTTCCCGAGGCTAAAGCGCAAGCGGCAAGCACGAAATTGCAGACATATCCTGCCGGTTTCCCGTATCCGAGGAATATGACGCGCTTGTGCGTGATCAAAGCGTTGAAGAGTATGATCACAGGGTGAGTTTGTGTGCCGTTGGTGTGGAGATGCGGATGTAACGGGCCTGTGACGGTGATATTCGGAGCAGAAAACGTTTGAATGAGTTCGATTAGAGAGAACTATGGAGGTGTCAGTGGGTTTATCGGGTTTGGTTTAAGGAGACCACAATACATCTCCGATCTCCTCTGTCAATGTGGTGAGAGGGAGCTTGATGGGCAAGTTCAATTCCCCATATTTGACTTGCGTTTCAAATACCCGGGTATCGCGATTCACGGGCTTTGTGAAAGATCGCCTCTCTGGTAGGGAGTCTGTGGACAGACCATTGAGGTAGCCATCTTGCTTGCCGGGGGGCTCATGCGGCTTGGGGAGTGGCTTTCCGTTCTCCATGCTTTCGCGAGCCGGTTCATCCCCAGCGACCACAGTACTTCCCACCGTAGGAACTGGTGATGGCGGGCTCCCTGTACTTGCGGACCGTGCATGGTTTTTGGGCTGCTCGACAACAAGTTCAGAAGAGGTGGATCCACCAAGCTTCCGCTTTGCGCTGTCGTCGCTGTGATGACCCGTATTACGGCTCTCTGGTCTTGACGCCTCGCGTTTGGCAAATTTCTCGACGAAGAGGTCGCGTCGATCGGATGTCCGCAGGATGAACTTTTCGTGCCGAGTAAAGCTCGGGGCGAGTGAAATATCCATAGCATTTAACGAGTCAAAAAGTCGCACCAAGCAGTCGACTGATTGGTCCGTGAAATACTTATCGAGCGCGCAGACGATGGCAGCCTACGGACAGGGGCACATTTAATCGACACAGTAATCGGTAGGGTGGGACGAAGCGTACTTTGAAAATTTGTATGTACGGAAGGTGTGTGCAGACAGCCAATGCCTTGCAGACGGCGCCACTACGACAGTGTCAGAGACGTTGTCGAGGTGGGTCATGCTCTCCTTACCGTCGGGCATTCTGGTCGTGCTTGGTTCGTACGAGATTAAGCACATATAAAAGCTCCTTCTTGTCCTCTTTCACGCCATTCGTCTCGGGAGCGGCCTCCTCGCTCTCGTGAAACGGGGTGGCGATCGAGTTCTCAGGGGACTGGTTGAGCAGGAAGATAGTCCAGTCTTCCGATCGTTGGTGGACACCATCTGGAAGCATCAACTCTGCGAGTTGCCTTTGGTTGGAGTCAGTGACACAGCGGTCGCGGATCACATCGGTAAATCCGCACTGTTCGTCCGTTCCAGTTGGGAACGGGTATTGGTGTGAAAGGACAGAGCCCTGGTCGATATCAAATTCGGCGAGCAGAATGAACTGCACATTTTGCTCAGACCGAAGACTGGCCATCGCGGCGAAGTCCAAAGTCCAGGGCACCTTTCAACCCCGTCTTGAACCCGTCCGCTACTGGGCAAAAAATGAAGTTTGAGATTGATGACTTGCCGGTACTGCACACCATATAGGATATAAAGTATGGTCTTACAGAATGCCAGGTTATTTTCCCGTACGACCGAATCTACCCAGGTAAGTTTGAAAGGAGAACATTTGGCGACCAACCTGAGGCGTCCAAGAGCAATATGCCTACATGTGTGACCTTAAGAAGGCCCTGGATGCATCGGTATGCCATCCCCAGTCGTCGGCGTTGGCTCCACTCAAAGGGTGGCACAGGGGCACTGTTTGCTAGAGATGCCTTCAGGGACTGGAAAGACCGTGTCTCTCCTGTCATTAATTGTATCCTATCAGCAAGTAAGAATAACGCCATTACATATCGATTCTTCTAACCGCGCCTGGCTAGTTTTACCCAACAAAGCGCAAGCTGATTTACTGCTCGCGGACCGTGCCTGAAATCGAGAAGGCACTTACTGAGCTCAAGCGCCTTATGACGTATCGAATAGAATATGCGGAGACGGACGCGCAGCAAGAGAAGGAGCGATGCTTCACGGGTGTGGGGCTCACCAGCCGCAAGAACCTATGCTTGCACCCCTCTGTACGTGTAATTTAATACCTGCCTGCAAGACGCATGGTTTACTCTGTCCAGGTCAGCAAAGAGAAGAAAGGCCGCGTCGTAGATGCGAGATGTCGGGACCTCACCAGCACTTCCGCCTGCGAAAAAGGTAGAGCCGACCCTGGTTCCGTTCCTCTGTGTGACTGGCATGAGGTGCGTATTTCGAAGACTGCCTCGAGTCATCAATTTTTTTTTGGCTCACCCCCAATATCGGGCCAGGGATTGAACGACCTCGAACCTGGTCATTTGGTCCCATCTGGTATTTGGACTCTTGCAGACATCATGGACCGTGGAAAATCAAACAAGACTTGCCCATACTTTACTATTCGACGAATGGTAGCCCGCCGGTTTTTCGACAAGGTACCAAAGTCCTGAGACTCCTCTATTCCAGATGCCGTTTGTCGACGTCATTATCTACTCGTTCCACTACTTGTTAGACCCAAAAGTGGCAGAACAAGTCTCAAAGGAGCTATCAAAAGACGCGATTGTAGTATTCGACGAGGCACACAATATCGGTATTTCTACTCAATTGACTTGTGGGTAACCGTTGATTCTCTCACACCTATTTTCTCTCAGATAACGTTTGCATGGAGTCCCTCAGTATCGATTTGACTCGCCCCACGTTGGATTCGGCGGTAAGGAGTGTAACAAAATTGGGAGAAAAGATCGAGGAGTAAGAGTCTCGCAAAAGAGCCCCTGCGATATACTGATCATCTATAGAATCAAACTCACGGACGCGTCAAAGCTGCAAGAGGAATACTTGAAGCTGGTAGAAGGACTGCAGGAAGTCGAGGACGCAAGGGCGGAGGATGCCGTGATGGCGAATCCTAGTAGGAGCTACACACGAACCGAAAGCTGCTCTAATATGATTGTAGTTCTCCCTGATGACCTCTTGAAGGAAGCCGTGCCCGGGAATATTCGAAAGGCGGAACACTTTGTCGCCTTCCTCAAACGGTTTGTTGAATACCTCAAGGTCTGTAGCTGAGATTTAGCGGGTTCAGTCATCGCCCTCGGGAACTCACACGGCTCTGGCTCCGGCTCATTCAGACCCGAATGCGCGTGCTGCATGTAGTCGCAGAAACCCCGCTGTCGTTCCTGCAACACCTCAAAGATATTACTTTTATCGAGAAGAGACCTCTAAGGTATATAAAACATCACATTTGACTTCTATATATGTTTGAGCACTTTTTTGTTCCCAGATTCTGCACGGAACGGTTACAGTCCCTCGTCCGAACTCTAGAGCTCACTGGATTGGACGAATATCATGCTCTGCAAAAGGTTGCTGGCTTTGCCACGCTTGTTGCGACGTATGAGAAAGGTGGGGTAGCCGTCGATCGGTGTTCATGCTGCAGCTTGACAGTCCCCCTTATATAGGATTCTTGCTTATCTTGGAGCCTTACGAATCTGATAATGCTACAATACCCAATCCGATTTTCCATCTTGTGTAAGTTGACTTGGTTGTGTTGAATCGACCATCACTCATTCTTTTGTTGCAGGTGCCTGGACCCATCACTCGCTATGAAGCCAGTTTTCGAGCGATTCAGCAGCGTTGTCATCACCTCTGGGACAATCTCTCCACTTGATATGTACCCGAAAATGCTCCAATTCACCCCCGTGCTCCAGGAGACGTACCCGATGACGTTGACCCGGAATTGCTTCTTGCCTTTGGTGAGTGATATACGATTATATATATTCCCAGGCTGAGCAATTCCAACTGTGCAGGTAATCACGCGGGGAAGCGATCAAGTAGCCATCAGCTCGCAATTCGAAGTCCGAAACGATCCGGCCGTGGTGCGCAACTTTGGGAGTATTCTCATCGAATACAGCAAGATTGTTCCAGACGGCATTGTGGCGTTCTTCCCGAGTTACCTTTATATGGAGTCCATCGTTGCCGCATGGAATGACATGGTGGGTGGGTGGAGGGGGGGAGGAAATTCATTCTTCTCTATCTGTGGCTTTTTGCTTACGTCACGTACGCGTATCGCTAACGCAGGGCATTCTTGACGATGTGTGGAAGTACAAACTTATTTTCGTCGAGACTCCAGATGCGAACGAAACGAGCATCGCACTCGAGAATTATCGGAGGGTGAGTCACTCATAAAGTCGGTATATGCAATGCGCTGCTGACCTTGCAGTTTTAGGCATGTAACAATGGTCGCGGTGCAGTTCTGCTCTCCGTCGCTCGAGGCAAGGTCTCGGAAGGAATCGATTTCGATCACAATTACGGACGTGCTGTGATCATGTTTGGGTTGGTTTTTGTTTCTTTTGTTTTGCCGATCCACTCTCAATGGGTTCGGGCTCAGGGTACCATATCAATATACGGAAAGCAGAATCCTTCGTGTATGTGGCTGGGATTCCTTGTCTCAAGCGGAACGCTCTCTGACTGGGTGACGTGAGTGTAGGCGCGTCTGGAATATCTTCGAGATACGTATCGAATCAGGGAGTCGGAATACTTGGGATTCGACGCTATGCGGACGGCGGCTCAATGTGTAGGACGGGTGCTGCGAGGAAAGACAGATTGGGGACTGATGATTTTCGCTGATCGAGTAAGTCTTTTTAATTTAATTTATCATGTCTCTCAGATTTTTCCTTCCTTGTTGATAGCGGTTTGCTCGAGCGGACAAACGGAGTAAGCTGCCGAAATGGATCAACCAGTTCATCACGGAGACAGCATCCAACCTGTCTACGGACATGGCACTCGTTTTGTCAAAGCTATTCATGCGGCAGATTTCACAAAATCCAAATGAGAACCAGACGGGGATCTCGTTGTGGAGATTGGAAGATGTAGTCAGGGCGCAGCTCAAGGCGAAACAAATAGAACATGCAGATGAAGAGGCACCGTCGATGCCGGTGCGGATGGAGATTGGGGACGAGGTGGAATTTGAAGGGGACGATGAGATGCTAGCTGAGGCAGATTTAGAGTTGTAGGGTAAAAGCGTGAACATTATGACTAGGTTGAAAAGAGTTACAATAGCTATACAGAGTAGTGAAACTCGAAACTCGAAATGATCAAGTCGGCATGACGGCTGGCGGGGTGGGCGGAGTGGTTCGAGGTGGAGTGGTTCGAGTGGGATTGCAACGTGGGCAAAGTCCGGGGGCGTCAATAATGATACGTTGGTTCATTCCCCTGCGCGGAAGAGCGGAAATGAGCGGAAATGGATTGTCAGCAGTCAGCAGCAGTAAAGGGGCGTTACATTTGGCGGACACAGCCACAGGAATTGTCGTGGGTGCGGGGGTGATGGCGCGACCAGTAACAATACGGTCGCATGCAGTCGTTCATGTTTGTCTGGTCTGAAGGCCGGAAGCGAGGAAGTGGGGAAGCGGGGAAGCGGGGAGTGAGCATAAGGAATAAGCCTTTGACACTGGCACTGACAAAACTCGGTATGGCCACACCCGAGATAATGGAAGTCTTGGTTGACTCGATGGCACATTCAAGCTGTACGAGAGCGGAGCGGGGAGCTGGTAACGGGTAACGGGTAGCGGACGACAGCGACAGCGACAGCGACAGCGGCGGAGATGGTGGCGAGTATCGTCGAATCGTCGTCTATCGTCGTCTACGGCGTCTACGGAAGGAAGAGGGGGGATATTCAGCAGCTGTCGGCGGATGACCAGGCCTCCTCCGTGCCATTTATTTATATTTACTACGGGGAGCGAGGCTCGCCAGGGCCAGCTCGGTTGTTGCCGGTCTGTTGCCGTAAAACGAAGAATGATTAGCGCCCCAAGAGGTCGCGAGGTCGCCTCGTGTTGTTTAAAAACGCAGACGAACCCAGATTCGAATCTCGCTGGCTGGCAAACCCTTTCGGCTGTTCCCGATCTCGTCCTTTGAGGCCGGTATTCATTTGACCCTCGTTTTGCCACAGAACAACTCCTTCGCGCGTGCGTCGCGCGTGCGATTGGCAAGGCAGGCGGCGAGGCGGGGCTCTCCACAGCCCGCAGCAGCAGCGAGTAGTAGCAACAGCCACAGCGAGAGGCGGGATCAATGCAAGAGACAGACGACTGACGTCGTATGATGATGATAGTACCTTAACTTTTACTATCGATGACCACTTGTCGACTGATCGACCTCACCCCAAGTGAAACCTATCCACCTTCCACCCACCCCTTCTCCCGTGACTATTCTTTCATTTGATCGCACGACTTGGTCCTTTCAGCGCCGTCTCACCCGGCGAGGGACGTGTGTCGTAACGGATGTCCCATAATGGAAACGGCTGTCGCATTTGTGACACGCTCTAGACTCCAGAGCCACCCTGCGAGCACCCCGGCGAGCACATATGAAATACTCTATCCAATCGTCGCGATCACTAGCCTTGCCGCCTTTTCGTCTTCGGCCCGCACCGACATCCGAAGCGAGACACCTGTGCTCGCGGTGTACGCCATCTGACATTTCGCAACCACCTTACCTCCACCCCCGCTCACCATCCCAGACAACAGCAGTGTATGCACCGCATTTGAGATCGGGTTCTCTGTACCCCCAATCGATTCCATGTTCAGGATCTCCACCAGCGATTCGCATGCCGCTGTAAACGGATTGGATCAGTAAGCATCCCTTGATCCAAACGCAAAACACCCACCTTTGATGCTAGCCATCCCACTGAGCGCGAATTCCTCCTCCAACTCAGCCCCCTTTCCAAGTCCTTCCCATTCCCCGTTAAAGGAACAGTATCGAGGTAGGATGTAGTCCCCACCAGCACTCACTTCAATCTCCTCCAGCTGGTACTCGTCCTCGTACCCAGTCTCCTCTGGCATACCCGTATCAGGATCCACCTCCTTGCTCACAAACTTGAGCGTGCACCCGAATCCACCAACGAAATACTCCTCTGGCGACTCTCGACTAAACGACACATACACAATCTGCGGTCCATCTCCTGCCCCAAGCGACGGGATCGGCATGATAAAGTCCTCTGAAAGCCCCGGCCCAGCCGCTTGCATCAGCACCGATACGCCCTCGAGTACCGTCTCCGGCAGAGTATTCGTCACGTTGAACTGGAATACAATGTGTTCCTTGAAAATGTGCTTTACGCACGTCACAAAGTACTCTGTTTCGCTTTCCGTCAACGGCACAAGCTTCGTGCTGCTGTTCAGCACTGGCCCATACGACCCGAATTCAGGCACATGAGCGAGTTGTGAGGCATAAGTCGATTGAGTCTGCGCTGCCGTCGGCGCCGGCGGTGCAGCCGATGTCGAAGCCTTGGGCATGGTAGCCGCATCGATCGTCTCCAAAGCGGTCGGTCCTGAAGATGTGGATGAGATCGTGTCACAGCAATTTCACAACATTTGCACTTACGAGCTGCTTCCTGTTGGGCTTGCGCACGGCTGACTTTTGGAATGCTCGAGACATCGAATGGGTGGGCGAGTGCGTTCTTGTCATTAATATACTCGGCCAGTTTCGACTCTAAAGTTGCTAAGGAGAATATTGCATCTAACAATCTCGACTTCAGACTTTTTTTTTCTTATTCATTGGCCGACTCACCTTCTCTGACGAGTTTCTCAGCCAACGGCTCCTCCTTCATCACTCGAAGGTACATAGCCGCACGATCGCGCACTTCATCATCAACATCGTCAAGGCACCTGTAAAACGAAACCATCAGCGACCGATCAACCGTCAGAAATTCCACTTCAAACGTTCGCACCTCCCAAGCAAAACACCCACACTCCTCTTCACACCCGAGTCGCCGGCATTAACCCCAAACTTTGCAAGACTCGTAACTGCCGCAGCGCGTACAACCGCATTCTCCAGCACGACCCGATTATAAATGTACCGGATATACTTTGTAGGATTGTGCGTCCCTGGCCCCTCGAGTCCCAGAAGGTGCAAGATACGCACAGAGAGCTTAGTAAACTCGCAGTCTTCGATAAACTCGCACAGATGGCCCAGCGCGGTTTCTTTACACTCGGCAATCGACTTGATCATGTCGAAGATGGCCTCGACTACCGCCCGCTTGAAGTCGTAACCACCCTCGTCGCGCAGGACGCCCGAGAGGAAGGTGAGCATCGTCGCTTGCTTCGAGGGGAATTTGAGGCAGAGCGAACGGATCGCCTCGATGACGATTACTTTGAACTCGTCGCTGATTTCGGACATGAACCCGCTGATCGTCTTCATCAGTCTGTCCACAGACACTTCGTTCCCCGTCTGTGAGTGTGGTCAACTAAAGTTGGGTGGGGGGCCCGGGGGGGGGCCGGCGCACCTTGAGCAAAGTGGTAATTGCGTATGTCGCGATACTACGGTTTGGATCAGAGATGAGGTTCTCCATGTCGACGTTGCAGGCCGCCACGCTGGACGGGTGTGTGACAGCCAACGCGCTGAGCGTTCGGATAGCAGCAAACTTAAGCGTCGGCTTCGGGGAAGAGAGGAACAGCTGCAACTGGGCGATCGAACGCGTGAGCTGAGGAGCCATCACCCCGCGCATCTGGCAAATGGCGCGCGCGGCCTCGTAGTTGACCATGTCGCTCTTGTGGCGCAGCCAGCCTTCGAGGAGATCAAACATTGGCTTTTGGAGGCTGTTGAAATGGTAAGGAGGTGAGAAAATAGGGAAAGTAAGGACATACTTGGGGTCCTCATGCATGATCTTGCTCGCGTAACGAATGAGCATGCAGAGGGCCATCGGGTTCTTCATGGACGTTCCAGCGCCCGATCTGCCACCTCCCAGCTGCTGGATCATCTTTGTTACGGCCATGCGATCTGACTGGCGGATGCCGTAGAGGAACCCAAGGGCGTGGTACTGGCTGATATAGCTCGTCGAGGGGATCGAGATCATGGTGGGTGTTGCTGGTGCGGAGGAGCCGAACCCCAGATAGCTGCTCGCCCCCCCAAGGCTGGAGGACTGTGCACCCGCGAAAAAGGAGCTAGATGATCTTGGACTGAGGGCCTCTAGTGCTTCATTTACCCAGCGTTTTGCGACATTTTCTGCTTTAGGATAGAGATGGTATGCGGATACCAGTGCAGCCGAGGCGATAGAGGGGTTCTTATCGACGATGTAGGCCTTGAAATAGCGTTCGACGGATTGAACCATGGCGGGCTGTAAAAAGCTAAGCGGCTGGCTATTGAACACGGTAAGAGGTCTTACGTCAATGATCTTGCATAGGGCTCGAATGGCATTAGGGCGGTACACGGCATCCTGGTTCGATTGCATGTCTTTAAGGATACTCGAGGTGACCATGATTACATCTTCTGCGCTATTAGAGAGTTCTTTGATAGCGAGATAAACCATTTGGCGGAGCGCAGGCTGTCGAGAGGTGAGCGACGTGTTCTGTTAGATTTCATGTACGCACGTCTTTGTGCTGGAAGAGTTTTGTTGTAGCGAAGAACAAGTTTGTAGCCTCGTGTGTCTGAAGTTGTTCGCCACCATAGAGGAGGAATACGACACGGGTGAGGAGGGAGCGACATTTCCTGGGGTTGATCGGCGATTCGTTAAACACGCGTGCGTCCTGGAGAACAGAAACCTTGCTGTCCGTATATAGCTCGTCGTCCTTTTTGCTCGCCATCGTTGCCTACCGACGAGTAGAAGAAAGAAAGGGAAAGACACGACTCATAGTTTGGTCTTCAAAGTTGGACCTCGCCACCACGGCAGCCACCTGCATCGACAACGACAAACGCGTGTGCTGAATCGTCATCAGATGTCGAGACAGCCTCCAATCGTCACTGCCAGAAACGGCATCCAGCAACAAATCCCGGATAATCTCCTCCACAATTCTCATCAACAGCAGCCGCAGGATCTCCACATGCAAGCCGAACATCAGCAGCAGGACGAGGGATATGGTATCTAGTATTCTTATTACCCATGCTAATCAGCTCATCGTCACCCTCCCCAGCCTCTTCGACACCCACATCTTCCCTCACATGGATCGCCTGGTTCTGCTCTCTCCCCGGCCATGAATATTTCTGCGAGGTAGCCGAAGACTTCATTGAAGATGACTTCAACCTCACCGGTCTCAGCGCCATGGTCCCCTTCTGGAAAGAGGCAATGGAGATGGTCCTCGACGTGGAACCAGGTACGCCACAATTTTTGGGTGAGGTCGACGCGTCTTGATTATCACACATTCAGAGGATACCGTCAAAATACCCGATGTCTCGATCGTCGAAGCTTCGGCTGAGCTCCTGTACGGTCTGGTCCACCAACGCTATGTTCTTACGCGGCCCGGACTGCAGGCGATGGTATAAATATACATAGCTTATGATTTATACTCCTCTCACACCTCCCCCAGGCCGAACGATACGAAAATGGCGTCTTCGGCAGCTGCCTTCGTGTCCATTGCTCCTCAACCCGACTCGTACCTTGTGGTCGCTCAGACATGCCCGGTGTGGACACAGTCAAGCTTTACTGTCCCAATTGCAACGACATCTACACACCCTCTTCGAGCCGTTACGGCGGGGTAGACGGTGCATTCTTCGGCACCACCTTCGCACACCTCTTCTTCCACACCTACCGCGAATACGCGCCGGTACCTTTTATACCCAAACGCAGCCCCGCATCCCCTCCCAACGCCCAAACACACCTCGTGCAGAACCCAAATCCCTTCGGAGGCCAGAAACGCCCTGAACATCGGGTCTATGTCCCACGAATATATGGGTTCAAAGTCAGCGAGCGGTCGAGGAGTGGCCCGCGAATGGCGTGGTTGCGCATGCGACCTGCGTCGTTTTCCGATCTCGCTACGGTTGATTCAAAGGGCCGATGGATCGCGGAAAGTGACGAGAGCTCAGACGATCAAGACGACTCTGCGCATCGTGGGCCACGGGAGAGGTTCGATGATGTGAGTTTTACCATCCTTTGGTTACCTGGTGAGCAGTGGGAATTGATGCGGAGTTTCATTTTTGATAGGGCGAGAATGACGAGGAAAACATCGAGGAAGACGAAGAGGAGGAAGAGGATGACCAACCGCCACCCCCGCCGCCCCCAACACAATTATCGGGAAGACGCCCCGTAGTCCGTGGGGCAGCAGGCGGGCCTGATCCTGGACCATCCGCGTTCATTGCCAACCGTGTCAAACGCGCCCCCACACGCCGCCGACCAACTTCCCCACCAGAGAGCGATTCATCCGACTCTGAACTGG
>Ga0307513_10001925_pt1 | contig 29440 bp, 30 predicted proteins | sample 15_EM_MG_FD_202174 | JGI IMG/M metagenome (GOLD analysis project Ga0307513, IMG submission 202174) | Populus trichocarpa ectomycorrhiza microbial communities from riparian zone in the Pacific Northwest, United States - 15_EM | ecosystem: Host-associated > Plants > Roots > Unclassified | place... | reverse complement strand
AAGAACTGTCAGGGGCAACCTAGATCGGGCCGTATATTGAGGAACGACTTTATGTGCGGCACCGGTTGGGTGTGAATCTTGATGGACATACACACTCAGAGTTGGTGCACAGAAGGAAGGCGTTGGAGCGGTTGCTGCAGCCACACGAGCGGATCGACGCGTCGTGCGACCAGACGCGGTCGAAGTGGAACGCGAGAGCTTGTCTGCAGTCGAAGACAGGACTGCAGGGGTGTCAACTTGCGCAAGAGCGGGCTTAGCGGACGAGTCATTGAGCTTTTGCTTCTTCTTCGCTGGGCCTGACGACGCGGATGCCTTCGAGGAGCCAGACACCGTGCGGAGAGCCGGCGTGGTCGCTCCTTTGGAGTGGGTTGGCACCGGAGGAGCCGGTGTGGTTGCACGACCGATGGCGGATGCTGCTCGAGGGCGCTGTGCGGTGTGTTAGGGCCCATAGGTGACAAATATACGGATCGTGACGTACCTTTCGACTCTCCCGTTGAGCTTCCTCGGCATACAGTGTATCCTCCAACAACTGGAGGAAGGGCTCACTGTGGACAAGGAATTGACGTCCATTCTCCGCCTCCCAAGCTGGGACCTCCTTGCGTAGTTGAGCTTCGAGCTGCAGACCGAGTTGAATGTTCGTAGCTCTGTCACTTGAGCGACCGGCGTACCTTGGGCTTCTCTTTCATGACTCGCTTTCGCATCTTCTCCTCTCGCAATAAACGCCCGGGATCTCCACGATTGCCACGTCCGAGTAATCGATTCTGGTCGTTGGCAGAAGCCTAATTGCTATATTAACAGAGCGTGGCCATAAGGAGGACCAATACACACCTCAAGTTCTTTCTGCTCCTCCAGTATCTGGAAGTATTTCCTAATGGCGACTAGGATAGTAGCTTTAGTCTTGCGTTCTTCTTTGAGCTTGGCAATTCGTTCTTCGTGGATAGTCAAAAGATCCTCGGTGTGTTCGTCTGCACCAGAGTTAATAATCGTAAACATATTAAACCAACCCATGTTCACCGTCGTGGAAGGCAGCAAAGACTTCACGTTCAACGTCGCCATAAAGCAAATCCTCCCAGAGTTTCTCAATCTCCTCTCGAGCACTCTTGATGAATACGCTCATCTTCTCTCGCCTGACCTGTTGCATGTGCTCCAGCTCGTTCTCGTATGCCCGAATAGTCTGAAGCGTGCTTCCACGGTTCAGCTCGACAAACTCGTCGATATCCTCGTCGGAAATGCCGAGTCGGTTCCAAAGGACGTCGAGCTGGTCGAAGATGGATTGGACGTGGACTTCGCGGCGAGACTTCTCGTCTTCAAGCTGTGATAAATGTGCCCATTAGCCCTCCGCTGCCTTGAATGAACGGATAAACACATACATCCGTCAGCAGCCTCTCAAACCAGTCCATCAGCGCCAAAGAAGGCTCGACCTTCTCAACGCCAATGAGATCTCCATCGAGTTCTTCGTCCTCTGCTTCTTGAAGCCGAGCAACAAACTGCACAAAGATCGGGTAATGTTCTTCACGTTGTCTTTGTGGGTCTGGAGGTGGGACGTCCACAAATGGGTCAGAAGGATCTTTGACGGGTTTGGTGCGCACGCGAGGATAAGGGAGCTCGCTCATTGATGGGACAGGGTTCAAAGGGTTTGGTAGCGTGATGCCAAGTTCGGCGCAGAGCCAGGAGATGGACTCCATTGTGCGAGAGAGTTCCCCTAAACGTCGCGTCTAAACGCATTGTCAATCCAATACTTCGAGCAAGACAAATGGAGCAATATGCAACGCACGATTTCCGCTCTCCCTCGCGTCAGCTCCTTCCCTAGCCAGTTAAAGCGCTCGGGGGTCACATCTCTCCATGAATCAGCGTGCTCCTTCTGTCCGGAAGCAGGTGCTGGCTTCAAAACTTCGGACGAATAAAAGTGCTTCCCAAGTGTGTCTGCCTGTGCGGCCAATCGCGCTGTTAATGCATGTAGTTGCTCTAGTTTGGATGCATAGAGCCTAAGAAGTTTGTCTTCCTGTTCAGTGAGGAGTTCGAATCGTCGGGGGTAGACCTACGAGGGACAGACCATGAGCAGGGTCAGCCAGAGTAGGCCATGATTGTGTTATAATAAGAAGCTAACTAATTGTTTACGGAGTTCTCCCACTGTTACGCCGACAGATTTCGCGCTGGGACCGAGTGCTTTCGAGAGTCGGATGCACGAATCCTCGAGCGTATCGCAGCGGTCCGTCCACTCCTGGACCTCATTCTGTCGTGTATGTACAACGTCTTCCACTGTCTTGAGCAGCGCCTTTCGCAGTGTTTCAAGGTCCTGTTCAAGGGCAAACGATGCGAGCCCTAGTTGGGTGTGGAGTGTTGGCAACTGGGCCGTTTGAAGGGTAATTTGCGGCAGTAATTCTTGTACAAGTGATTCTGGTGTTATTGAAGGTGTCGCCGCGCTGTTAGTCGTCATGTCTGAAACAAGGTGAGAGCCAGGTGTAAATTGCGGAGTTTGAAACCGTGGTGAACCACGTGTTGATGCGATGGGTAGTGAAACAAATGCTCCATTAGATACAGGAAAGGCTATATACTACATCTGCTATCTAATTACATTGGTCCATGTCTGCTTTACGAGCAAATCGATCACACTCTGTGGGAGGCCGTTCTTTCGAAAAAGATGACCCAGAGCGACACCTTCACCTCGGCAAAGTGACCCAAAGGGTGTTCTTATGCATTCGGAGCTGTTGCGCCTGCGAAAGTGATGAACTTACACTCGCAGGAGGAGTGGTGCTACCCACTGGGACTTCTCAAAGTCAAGTAGTACAGCCTTGGTCTCATCTTCGCGTGAGTAGAGAATGTTACCATCACTGATATCTCCGTGTACGTAGCCAAAGTCATGGAATCCCTTCAATGCGCGGCACGCGGCCTGAAGCCATTGTCTCCTAATCTCTTCGTTTTCTTCGCGACCCAAAGTACCAAGGGAGACGAATGAGGGATGCATAGGGTATAACATGAGCATGTGACTATATGCCGGTGGCGATGGGTCCTCTTGGTTTGGTACGACGGTAAAGAAGCCCATAAATCGAGGGATGACGAGCGTTCCTCGGTCCGCAATGATACTACTGTCAGGGTATCCTAACCCTTGGGTTCGCTGATCGGTATAAATAGAGAGTTCATTTCTGAGGCTCTTCGCCTGAACATCGTTGTCGATTTGAAAGAATTTGGCAAAGGCTAGACAGCAGTGAGGACTGGAATTCAAGAGGAGGTGATGCAATCCACCTTCTCTTTCAGTTGACATCGACGCAGCCCATGGTGCTGCTGGAGTTTCCGAGGGGTTTTGCGCTGTGAACGAGGCTTCCTTCGTGGGGTCTATGACTTGTACTTGTGCACATCGCATCGAGTGTCCTAATAGCTTTAGTAGCCGTATGGAAATCGGATCCGTGGGTGGAGATCCTTGTACAAGCGAATTGCTACCAGAAAGAATATCCTGAGGGTCAAGCGGAGTGAGTCTGAAAGTATATCCTAAAGGATACGCAGAAAGTCCTCGTGGTCCTCGACGAGGCATGGTGCAAGATCGAAGTGGTCCGAGAAGAACTTGGTTCACGTTCACACTCTTTGCCGTCTTCCACCTCGATGGCCTCTATTCAAACCTTCATCAAGGTCGCTCTAGTCAGATCCCAACGTAATTGTGTACTTATCATAATTGCAGGGCACGCTGGGCACTGCTGCCGGCCTCGGGACAGTCGGTTCGTACAATGCAAACCCCCATGGGCCAGTACCAACATAGATATAGGGCTTGGGCTACTTTACTATGGCCAAAACTATCTCATTTATCCCAGTGCATTCCCACCTGGCTCGCGAACTGGTGCGTTCCTCGTGCACGACGCATGACGCGCTTTCAGCCCGCGCTCACGTCCCCTCCTGGCTGCGTTTCTGGTGACTGTAGAAGTTTCGACACCTATGGAGCATGGTCTACCATATGAAGATCTAATCCTGGACACCTCGGATGGTGTTCGTATCAGAGCGTACTTGTTACTCCAGCGGCGATATTTGCCTGGTGACAACGCGGATGGCAAACCATTAGTCAGCGAAGAGGATGTAGCCGAAGCGGATCGTAAAGTAAGGATCCTCGTTAATACTTTTGCCTCGAGCGCTCCGCACACGACTCAGATGCTGTGTCGTTGGACTGTCCGACTAACGACTATGGTGTCCTTTCTCCTAGTTTGCCAGCACACGTCCTACAGTACTTATGTTCCATGGCAACGGGGGAAACATTGGTCACCGAGTGCCTCTTGCCCGGATCTTTTATTCCAAGATTCGATGCAATGTCATCTTGCTATCGTACAGAGGGTAGGTGGCTGCTGTTCATGTTATGAGAACACTTTCAGACGCAAAATCAATAGGTACGGACTAAGTGAGGGCCAACCTTCAGAAGCGGGTGCGTATGGGTGACAAGGCGTTAGCATTGAGAAGCTCATATAGCCCATTAGGTCTGAGAATAGACTCCCAAGTGCGTTGCCCGCAACTAAGGCTGTATTTTCCGACTGAACCTCCGCCGTAGACGGTCCTAGATTTTGTCCATGATGACCCCGTGCTATCATTGACTTCTGTCGTATGACGCACTCTCTAGACCCCCTTCCTGATGGACCCCATGCTTATTCACATGTTAGATAATCTATGGCCAATCCATCGGCGGCGCGGTCGCAATCTCACTCGCAGCTCAGAACCCCGACTCAGTAGGCTCACCTTCCAACCCTCACATTCCTTCTAGCTGACCGTCTCCACAGATCAAGGCCCTAATCCTTGAGAATACCTTTCTTTCAATAGTGAGCACCACCGCTTGCGCCAATTCCCACGGAGGAGCTAACCACATGCCTTCTTTATGTGCCTCATTGTTCATACCCTACACCCAACCTTCCGACATCCCGCACATATTCAATTGCGCATCTTTCTCACCTCAACACGCGGCTTTGCAATTCACCCCGCGCCAATCCGATCCCAATCGACGCCGTACGATACGGTCACCAACGGCGGCTGACAGCCTCGACTAATACCCTCTGCGATTCCCTGGCTGTCTCCCTTCGCGTGGTTATGCCACCAGCTCTGGGACTCGGCGACTTCGATTACCAAGATTCCGCGCAAGACGCCCATCCTCATGCTGAGCGGGTCAAATGATGAGATCGTGCCGAGGGAACACATGGTCGGCCTTTGGGAAATTGCGATCGGTAAGAACAAACCCGCTGGCGATCCGGTCCAGCCGACGGCTACAGAACCTTTGGGGCCCAAAGGAGAGAGGACGGACGAGGGTGGAACACCGGAGAACGAGAGTGACGCGAACAAGAAGAAGCAGGAAGCAGGAATAGACGAGCAGGATACAAAGGAGTATGTCGAGTATGCCAGCGTTGAAGGCGTACAGGTCATGCTCAGCAAGCGCACAAAGTACAGAGTATGGAAGGAGTTTGAGAATGGGACCCACAGTACGTTCATTTGTGCATTTTCACATGCACAAATGACTGACGTTTCTGTAGATGATACATGCGTCCAACCTGGATACTGGGCCGCTGTCGCTCACTTCATCAACACCTTGGTACCACTGGGCCAACCTTGAGACAAACGTCCTTCCTTACATCTCATTTGCTTACCTTACGGACAGAGTGGACATTATTCCCGCAGTTCAATTTCTTAATTCTCACTCGCGCTTCGCTTTGAAGAGGTAAAAAGCGTGGAGCGCTACTCTTAGATAACTTCTTAAGTACATCATCAGGGTATCACGCATGAACAAAAAGGGGTAGTACGTGTAAAAAAGGTGAGTACACCAAGAAAACGGAGTGCCATGCTACGCTACAAGGTCAATCAATGGTGTCCACGTGAAATTCTCGGTGAAAGACAGGGGTCAAAGGAGACTTAATCAATTACTCGAGATTCTGTGGTCTGCTGGTGTGCCATGTGGCGAGCGACAACAATCCCGTAGGCTAGTGTGGTAGGTCGTGGGTGGGTCGTGTAAATAGGGTCATAACAGTGGCTTCGTCGTCAAGTTCGTTGGGTTTGAGTTGCCGGTGGGTTAGCCACGGTTTGTGGGAGTTTTTGAGATTGGATTTTTGGGGGTGGCTGTGGGTGTGGCTCATAATGGGTGTTGGGGGCATGGAGGGAGCATGGCTCGGTGTCGTGGAAGGTATAGTGTGCACAGCGAGCATAGACTCGAATGCTGTGACGTGGTGTTAGCTCCGTGGATGGAGCGTGGAGGAGGGTGGCAAGGGTCGAGGGTGGTGGAGACCATGATGATCAGGTGGAGGGTTGAAGGACGGAGGGCAAGGGCCAAAAGTCATCGCGGGTGGCTCGACGCAGTCGCCCGGGCTACGCTCGAGAAACACTACCCGTATTAGTGAGGGGGCATGTATGCTACTTTCTGAGGGCGATGTGGTGGCATCGAGGCAAAAATTCAAGTGGAGATGGAAGGGCCCATGTTGAAGAGGGGATTAGAAACGAAGACGAAGCAGATGAGAAATTTGGAGATGATTCGAGAGATGGAAAGGAAGTTTTGGAGAACAAACAGGGCTTTCGAAGCAACCAGGAATGCAGAACAGAATGACTACACTATGGTGATGCGCAAGCACGGAAGATGTGCGAGACGATTATGGCAAGACGAGTAATAAGATTAGGGGGAGGGGGAGTTCGCTGCGCGAATGTCTATGAGACGCTTCGGCAACAGCCGAAGGGAGAAATGATAGAGACGCTTTTGAGAACCAGAGAGACTTGATTTGACACAGTACGAGAGTGCAAGGATTCCAACGAAGCCAGATTGTCGGGAATATTTTATGGGGATGGGGTGAATGATAGGTACAGCACGAAAAAGATTCTCGAGGCTACACGTCTTGACGTTTGAACAAATTGGACGGTTCCGAGTAAAAGCGAAATTTATCGTCGCCCAGCGGCGGTGCGAAAGGTTCGGTGTATAAAACCGGTAAGTGGGGTGTCATTGGTTTCGATGTCAGTATCCTCAATGACGGGAAGCCAGCGCTCGTGCGGACCAGTTCGAGGCGGGACTTTTGGCTTCGTCTGCACACGTAGTGGTGGCGGCGTAGGGCTTCCCTGAGGAGGTAGAGGAGCAGTCATCGATCGAGGGATAGCAGAAGGTGTTGGGCGGTACATAATGTTCTCCAGCGCGGATCGGGGCTGTTGGGAAGGCGTTGGAGAAGTCTGGGTGCTGCGGAGGTACGTCGCATGTGCGATGGTCGCGCTACTGGGTGAGGTCGGGGAACGCAGGCTTGGCGTCCGACGATGACTGCTCGAGGGCCGAGGAGGAGGGACCCGCGTAGGTGGCTGCACCGAAGGAAGCATAGTGGCAGAGGTTGGGGGGGTGTGCCGTGTCTGCGGCGGCGGCGTCGTTGTGCTCGACGGAGGCGTGGAAGGTGGTGCTGGGAAGTGCGAGGATCGAGCGAGGGGCGCCGCGCCGGGAAGAGGAGATCGTCGCAGTCGTTCAATTTCGGCCTGGAGCTGGGCGCATTCGAGTTGCTTTTCGCTGTACTGCTGCTTCTGACGGCGAACTTCAGCCTCGAGAGATGTCTTGCTATCCTCGAGCTCAGAGACCCTCTCCTTGGCCATCTTGGTGGCATCCGAGTACGCGAGTGAGTTGAGGAGGATTGCGCGTAGCAGGGCCGCGGATAGCCGGAGGGCAGCAAACTGGAGAGCCAACGTCAGTCATTCTGTCTAGATCGAGTGTAGAGCAGATCGATTGCCACGAATGGCGATGAGAAGAAGGCGCTAGAGGTGCTGGGACGGCCATTCACACCAACAGCCGACAACCGACAGGTGACAGGCAAATTTCTCGGGAACGCCGGCTCTACGTTCAACCACGCTAATCCTGCATTGTTCTGAGGCCGCAGCAACAGAAGAATGGGCAACGGGACGCTGAGTTTGGAGGGTGTCACCGGCGCTCTGCCTCTCCGGATCGGGATACGCGGATTGAGTGTGTGGACAAAGTGAGCCTAAGTCCAATCCAACACCTATGAGAGGCACTGAGGCTGCAATCGGAGCCGTATGGAGGTCTGTGCAGCTGATAGACGCGGCAGGGGCCGCGCAAGCGCGAGGGTCTGACTCACCTTTCCATTTGGCTTGTATCGCACATCAGTAAGAAGCCAGTCCTGGATCTCCTTGTGCAGGTCGGAGACCTCATCAAATGTGCATTTGGTTGAGGCGGCCTTTGCGACCTTGAGTTCGAGGATGCGGGCCTCATCACGGATCCGCGCGTCGTAATTCCACGGGGAGCGCGCGCGATCGCTCAAATCCGAGTCTGTTTCGTCTGAAATGGGGAAGTTATCGTAGGAAAGAGGTGGGAGAGGGTCACAGAGGTCGACGCGGATGAGGCGGATCGACTGGGTATCAAAGGGCTCTCTGCAAAGGGGGCACGCGGGACCCTTTGTATGACTCCCGCTGATCTTGTCAAGGCATCCTCTGCAAAAGTTGTGACCTGGATCGCCGTCTGGGGATCAGAATGGGCACGAGAGGGTTTTTTAAAAATGCTGACCGCAGGGGATGGAGTACGGGAGGAGGGTTGGGCCGTAGGCGTTTGAGCACACGTCACAGGCCGAGGCTGCGTCGATGGTGAGCATTTTGTCGACGTACGCTGTCGTCGTCGTCGTCTTCGTGTCGTCGTCTCGCTCGTCGACGTCGTCGTCGTCGCTGGGGCGTAGCGGAGGTTGGGAGGCAGGGTTTCAAAGTTTAGGTTACAGACCGTTGTACTCTATTATCGGTTTCACAAGGGCTATCGGCTTGCTTTGATTTCCCGATGTGGAAGGATGCCCTAACCCACAATTCATTTGTCGTGACTTTGCTGCTCGCGGCCTCAGTTCGAGTCGCATCTCGTTCGTAGTCCAGCGCCCGGTCATCTGCTTATGCAACCCACTACTCCTCCGTCATCCTGCCATTTCTCCGTCCCCTCATCCCCCAGGTTAGCCCCTGGCGGAGTTTCAACCACCAGGCCCTCCGGCCGCTCGCCTGGGCCTCGTTGCAAAAGGATTCTGATGTCTGATGCCAGCCCTGATGCTCGTGTCCCTCCAGCCACATTCCATTCCCCAGAAGGCCTACTCATGAAAGGCTTCCACCGCATTTCTTCGGGCTGTCGGTATTGTGCACCACCCTGGGAGCGCAACTACACCCGCTCTCACTCTCCCCACCCCTCTCGCCGCGTACCTGCCCTCTGTTCCGAATTATCCCACGAAATTCACTAAATCCCCCGCCCGCCGCCCGGCGAGTGCGTGTTGCGGCCTTGCAGCACTTGGCTTTCTAATACCTGAGCTCTTCCCGCTTTTTGTAACATCTTATCCATCGTCTTGTCTCTCGACCAAACCCTGATAGACCGCTCTTCCAAATTCGGATGCACACGAGCAAAATCTCAACACATCAGTGGTTCTCTGCTCATTGCATGCGGCGATGCACACTCGGAATTCATCCGCACGTTTGATAATACTCAATCACACCACGTTGCCATCCAAACCAAACCAAACGTTGAGGTTCGTCGCAAGTCCACTAGCAGTCTAGCATCGAACCATGGCCAGTTCGATGTCTTCCAGATGTCTTCACTATCCCACCAATGACAAGTAATGATACCGTCCACGGATGGCCGGTCTTTTCAGTCGACCTCAACTGAAACTGGAAGATTCCACATCTTCGGCCACACAGACCGGCCTCTAGGAACGTTCGCGATCATTCTATCATATCAGCTCCAGCACCTCGAACCGCCGTCCTTCCTCATCCGATCCGCGCAGAGACTGCCAGGCCGTCGACAGCTGCCCATCCTAAGATCCAGCCCACCTCACCTCATCTTTCATCGCTCGTTCATTGCTCAAAATCGCGACCATGAGCAATCCATGCCGCACTCGGACCACGTCTACAGTTCGCTTTCCACCGCCCCACCAGTTAATATCTCTCCTTTCAACCCATGGCGGGCCCTTCTTTGTCGCTGGTACAACCTTGCTGACCATGCTCGTTGAGACTGCCGCCGTGCGCTTTGTTCTTACTCGCTTTGTTCCCCGCCTGCGCCTTACCAGTCTCAGTACATTACGCCGACCGTCTCATATGACACAGGGGCCAGACCAGGCACATAGTGCACATAGTGCACAATGGGCTTGAAATGATATGGCTTACTCCATATGGGAAATGCAGTCGAACAACATGAATCATTGCTGAAGTGGAGTATTGGGCGATACGCCACCCACGCTGCGGCAAAATGTATCACTTCGTCATAAGTATGCCCCAATATCCTCGTTCGTTAGGTAGGTGTATTGTTGTGAGCACGTGCGCTGTCAATATTGGGATTTACCGCCATCTTTCCTTGACAGGATACAACGCCCAGTATCCGCCGCAAAGAACTCGGACAGTCGCCACAGGGCCGTCGCACCCGATAAGATAGAATGGGTTGCCAACAGAGAGAAGCGATAGCGAACGAGCGCTGGGAAATCGAACGGCGTAATATTAAGGGGATGTGGCGCTCATCACATCTGGAAGTGAACGCGGAGTAGCTCCACTGGACTAGCTAATTAGGTAATGCTGCTGCGTGTGGAGTACTCCCTTCGCGGGACTCGTTGGCATTGTTGGCGAGCCACTATCCAAGTTTTCGAGTTACCCCCTCCCACTCTGATGTTTCCCGCGCCAACGACATAGGTTTTCTGATTGGCACGAAATGAATGGGCTCGCATCTCCAGCAGGTAATCAAAGGAAAGGACCGAGGAGCTTCCAGGTGCACTGCACCGTCATAAATGGCTAGCTCCGGCCCCACTGTCGACAGGCCGGTGGGCACATCCTCTTGAACGATTAGACATATGATGACTCATATCATTTAAACAACTCCAGGTTGGAGTCCTCACCCTCGCCATCTCGAACCCCGTGCGAGGAGGAAGGAGTCTCCACTCGCATGATCCGACGGAGCTCAACACTTGATCACCTATCAAACTTGGGCGTTTTGATCCCGGACTGCGATGGTACCGCCTGCCCGATCAGATCTTCGGACCTCGTGAACACTATCATGACCAGAAATTATGCCAGCTGTGGTTGAGTGCGGCGGAGCCCGACGAATGTAAGTAGGTCCGCCCGATCCTTAGTTTCTGGCTTAATTCTGATACAAGCTCCCTGGAATGCACAGATGACACCCTATTGGGAGTCTTCGCTTTACTATTCGCCCACCACAAGACCTCGATTTACAGCCTTACTACAGATGGCTATGTGCAGTGAGAATGACGAAGCTAGACGGTTCGGGTCCTACTCGTTCGTGTTACCAAATCCATAGGTCGGACCGCGATACTGAGAGTGCTACTATTATTTGGTCAGATGTGCCTGGATGCGCAATACACAGCGGGGGCCCATGACAGACAGGCGTATCCGACTTCGACGGGATAACTGCACGGGTATCGGCGCTCTGCGGGCAGGAAGCTTACAAAGCTCCGTACAATTTGATAATGGCACCTTTATCGGTCCGTCCAGGTCACCTCGCCTATCGTAATTCATTGGGAAGTTAAACGGGCGCCGGAGGAAGATTCCCTCCTTTCCTCCTGCACTCCATTCCACGCTCAGTCTGACCGTACCGTGGTTCACATCGTGCAGGTAGGATAGGGCCGGGCCGAGTGGGCGATTTGCCGAGACGAATGAATTGGGTGATAAGATAGAAGGGTCCTGGATTGGGGGCGAACGTTGGATCGTGACATTCTTTGTCTCGGGCTTCTGGTCTAGAGAGGTAATCATGAACATGTGGAGACCGTCCGACCTGGATTCCTGGTCTTCCTGGTCTTCCTGTGTTCTGTCGCAGAGGAATCTCTGTGGTTCTGTGGTGAGCGGTGGTTCGACATCCACCTGCTCAATGCAACGTGGCAATGTACTAGTTGTTTCGGACGACCCTTCAAGGCCCACAGTTGGGGCCAACGATGGGGCTCAGGAGGATAGTAAGGCTAAATGTTGCTTCCCAATCATCTCTCATGTCAATGGAGATGTAGTCCACCCCAGAGAGCATCGATGAGGAGTTGAGCTAGAGGGTTCTTGACGTCAACTTACCATCAAGGATAAGGGTCCTTGTCACCTGACCACAACATTCATGTCGGTGTGTGGTGCGCATTCGACGGCCATATCCGCCGCACTCTCTAGCATGCTCGAAGAAGCCAAGCGTTGGAATAAAGCGAATGGACGACCAAACTTCGACTGGGATTGCGTGGCCCGGGAAGCCGTTCTAAGGAAAGAAATTGTCGAAAGGCGATCTGAATGGACCGAAGCAGCATATCATCCTGATTGGGAAAAGTTATTCCATCTCGCCTTACAGGATCCAGCCATTCACAGCCCAACCTATTTCATTAATACAACGAGACTCCAAAGGACCGAATATATAACGTCGGGAAACGGGAGACCTCTCTCTGGGTTTACAGCTCTCCATCAGGCTGCCTGGCATGGCGCCTCTGTTGAGGTGGTCCAAGGATTGCTTGATTTGGGCGCCTATCGTACGTTTATGCACCCTGCCATACAGATATCATCTCACAACTATTCTAGGATGGGTGCGGACTACAGATGGAAAGAATCACCTCCCTGTTGATGTGGCCCGTCTGCGAGGCCATTCCCACCTTTATGACATACTCGAACCTCCCAATTATTTGCCCGAATGGACAGAAGAGAATCTCAAAAGTATTGAAAAGCACTTCCATGAGGTCATCGAAAAGAGGACGGACTGGCTCACCGGTACGACCGGCATGCGACTCCCCAATCTCGAGGTGTTGCGGGAGATTAAAGGGAGAATGTACATGGTTGTACCAGGGATGTACGGGGTAAGTACTTGCAACCAAACTAGAACCACGTCTTACAACGGAGATCAGGGCTTTGGCTTTAAATTAGAGGGTGACCGTCTTGTGGTGGACTCGAATTGTAGAGTAGTTGGTGGCTCTGGTATGACCCATCATATCACCCCTCTGGGGTCCACCGTTGCGAGTGAGGGATGGGGCTGAGGCTTGGAAAGCTCTGCGGACGTCGGGCCATAGAGGTTCTCTCTTGATCTCGTTAAAACTAATCCCAGTGCTAACCAAGCTTTCTCAATTGATCTCAACAATTGCCGTAGATATGTATTATTAGATTGGTGCCAACGGAACAAGTAGATATTGGGACCGCTCCGGGCATACATAATGACAGTTTGGGTCAGGATCCTGTTGGTATTCTGGAAAGCAAAGGCGCTCCAGATTCTCCGTTGACATTCATCAAGCCCCCTTTCAGACTTTTTTCTTGGTAGTTCGATCTGGTCAAATGGGTGGTTCACAATGCAAAGCGATTGAAATCAACCACCACTTTTGGATTCCGCAAAGTCGCGTTTCTACTTCCCAAACGCGTAGCCTGAGATTTTGATCTCGCTCTACGGCGATGAGTGATAACACAGATACCTCGATGGAGGGCCTAGGAGGCAATGGGGGTTTCCGAGGTGGTGGCATCGTCTGGACCAGCACCCAAACTGGCACAGAAACTATCAACGATATACTCAACTATTCTAGCAGTAAGTTGTGCCTCGGTTGCTTTTGTAGACAAGAAAACACGCGAGATAGCCGAAAGTTGTTGGATGGCGAACGGCTGGCCATCAACCATTTAGCGAGCCCAGAAATTGCTCTGTCATTCCTTCCACTCTCGCTATCCTTTTCGTCCCTATCCGCTCATTTTTGATTTGTCTCTAGAATCCGTGCAACGCTCGAGACCAGCCAATGCTGCTCGATCGCAAGTTGGACTCTCCTCAATCAATTCCTTCCTGCTGAAAGGCTCCTCCTCAAGCGTCCCATACCTTTACGCCGCACCCCCGCATTCGTTTCCCTCATTCGACTCCGCGAGTGTAGCCACTTCGCTGAGGGCGAGTTCTGGCTCTGACCCAACAAGTAGCTCAGGTAGCTCTCGCACCTCATATTCTATAACCTGTAGCTCTACATCTTCTCTCAAGCCGCCAAGCAAAGGCTCTTCAATGGACCTCAAGCGAATCCGGCCGAGCCAACGACGTGCATTCCTGGAAGCGGCTGCTACCACGGAACCCCCTACTTCGTCGAGGGCTTCAACCGAAGAAAAAGAGCATGTTAATCGGTATCACAGCCACAGCCAAATAGATCCTGAAGTGGAGACTCCCATGCGTCCCATAGATAACCCCGATGCACTCCACCGTATGCTACAATCCGTCAGCAAGTCATGGAGTGCGGCGAACGCCGGTTCGGCAACTGCCGGCACTCGATCTGAACCCTGTTTAGGGGCCAACTCCTCCAAACTGTCATCGCGGAACGTCACTCCTGTCCCAAACAACTCGAAAAACCTGCAACCAAAGGCTTCAAGAAAAGCACCCTTCTCATCTCTGAAAAATTGCGCTGCTCTTCAGCAGATTGCGCCCGTCGGGCCGGCTCCTCTGCCGTCCAGGTCAATCCCTCGTCATATCCAAATTGCTATGGCCAGGACGGAAGCAGCCGAGAACCCGATCAAAGAAGCTGTCGCCAAATTGGAGAGTCCGGTGCGGACTCGTCCAAGGAAGAGCTTTGTAAACAGCGGAAACAACGCGATGCCTCCACCTCCACCGCCTCCCAACCCTCTACCTTCTAAACAACAACCTCATTTTCGCTCTGCCTATGTCTGCGACTTGCCTGCTTCCAACATGAGCTTTGAATCAGCCTCTGAGTCCCAAATAGAGCCGGTTTGCAAACCTGTAGAGCACAGCGAAAGGCCCGAGAAGGGGGACGTAAAGGATGCGGAAGACAGCTACGACGATTTGTCTTTTGTCGATGTTGACGGCCTCATGGATGTGGATTTGGAAGAGCCCAGCGGTTCTTCACCCGCCGTGGAGCAGCACGTTCCATGCACGACTCAAGAATCAAAAACCATGTCCTGTTCACAGCCAGCGTTGTCAGGTCAAGCCCAAGAACGCTCGGCCGCGAGTGCAGTGCAAAACCCGACACCTGTAATCAAGAGAGAGACGTTTTCTTCCATGTTTTCGACACCGATACAGGTCGATGTCTTCGCTCCAAAAGCTCTGGGAATGCGCCGTGTACATTCTGGTCCCACATCAGGACGTAATGCGTCAAACTCTTCGGCTTCCGCGTCAGGCGCAAAGTCTGGAACTGCGCCACCTGGTAGCCATTCTTCTACACGGGGCCCAAAACCCTTCAAAGTCCCATGGGCTCATAATGAGACCTCGGTAGCTACCTTGGAACCCTCGGTCGTTCCCGAGGTTCGTAAGCCCACGCCAAAACGACGCGGTATAATGGATCTTGACACGAGCACTGACTCCTCGTTCAGTTTTGACGATATGGATGTAGAAGTGGTTGAGCACTTGTTGAGTCAGATCGGGGCTTGATTGACACTGACTGCAACGGACTTGTATATGTTTCTTGTTCCGCAAGCGTCTCGTATGATAATGACCCTCATGAACATCTTCGCCCTTTTTGTCTTCGTGCATTGTTATCTGTTGTATAAGCCGTTGTTGCTATATATTTCCTCGCACAAGTTGGAATACCGGCAAGTTTATCAGACGTTGATACACGACCTTGTTTTTTGCTGTCGCGGTTACGGTATTCACGGCCGGGCTAAATATAACGGTCTTCATCGATGGGCCCCAAGCCCCGAAGCATATATCACGGAGTCACGGATGTCGAGAATGGCCGCCTTAGACAGTGCGAAAAACGTCCTTATTTACACGTATTGGGGGGCGGGCGCACGAGGTGCGATGGCTGAGTTTGAGTGATGCGGAAGAAGGGTGATGACCCCACAGAAGGCACCTATGACACGAATTTGACAGCGGCAGATTGTGATCTAGTCGCCGTCGGAACTTCCTAGACAGGACAGGGCAGATCGATCCCCGCAGATGGCGTCAACGGGTTGCGAAAGACGCCATTGATATCAAGCTTATTCTTGGGAACTGTGACTATCTTCTTTGGAGGACAAAGCAACCTAGGTGCTCGATTGGCAGACCGCTACCGGGATTTAAGTAACGTAAGATGTGGAAGTGTTAGGATGTAACCGAAGAATCTATTATGACTTCGTGAGCTCGAACGCTGTTCACTGGTGTCGAAAGAACAAGAAGTACGGAATACCGATAAGGGCAGGGGCTAAACAAATTAGAATTTGTACAATTACAGGCAGTGTACCACACCGGATTAAAAGACAGATAGGTCCGGGGGGGATACTGACTCATGCTGCGAGGAACGCATAAGTCTTGCGTGGAACAAGGTAAAAAATGGTGACGCACTTTCCAAGAAATCTGCAGCCATCAGTCTGATAATAGGATGAGTCAGTGGCGGGCTTGAAGGCAAACGTGGTTTGCCACCTACAATTCCAGCGCAATCCCCGGAGGTATGCGTTCTTGGAAGTCAGGTATAGATACGTTCTTATCGGCCTTAGTGGTATAGTAGTGCTTGTGTGCCAAATATTCGATCACCTTCTCTGCGACAATCGCTCTGGAGGACTAATGTTAGAGTTCGCTGAAAGCCTCTGGTATCGGAGTCGATTGGCATACCGTTCCTTTATCTGACAAGTGTTTGAAGACGCCTCTTCGAAGCCGCCCTCCTTTGAAAGCATGTTTTTCAGGGTCCCGCTCATCATGGCGACCTCGCGGGGAACGATGAACGCGTGGCCATCCTCAGAGAGAATCTTGACCCATTCTGCGGGTTTTGCTTCCTCTTGTGTAGCCATTTTATGGTTCCCGAGGAAGAGAAGGGAGCAAACCTCAGGACAAAAGAAATGAATTTCGATCCCTGTCATGGCTCGGGGAAGTGGTACGTTCGGCTTCTCAGCCACCAGTCGCGGCCGAGGTCGTGGAGGATTCCGTAGAGGATACAGAGGAAACTTCCGTGGTCGAGGGCGAGGTGGTGCGGCTACAAGAAACGGCCCTGCCCCTGTCCGCGCAGACGACGCGACACAACTCGAGGACAAATTTGAGAATGTACGACAACGCGACGAGGTTGACGAGAAACTTGGCTTTCGTCGCATCTCGGATGGCCCAAAACGAGAGGGCTGGATGGTCAACATGCATCCAGTCAGTCACGCGTTTTTTATGCTCCTCATCACTGCTAATACTTACCCTATATTAGACACTAATGAAGTCGGACGACTGGCCGTCGGGACGCGCTGGCGTTGACTACTATTTTATTCAAGACGACGGTGGCATGTTTAAAGTCACTCTGCTATATGAACCGTACTTCTATATTGCTTGCAAGGTATTCTGTTCCAGAAAACTGGTGACCATTATTGACTCATTCCCGCGTTGCAGCATGGGACCGAAAATACGATCGAAGAGTGGTTGATGAAGAAATACGAGGGCTTAATACCCAAAATAAACAGAGAGCAAAAGGAGGACCTGACGCTGGTGCGTTGAGTGTCTTCTTGCTCGTGGTGCACGACTGATTATTCGTTAGCCAAATCATCTCCTTGGCCATCGACGGCTGTACCTACAAATTATGTTTCGCAATGTCGGTGATCTTCTCGCCGTCCGTAAAGACATCATGCCCCTTGCCCTCGCCAACAGCTCAAAGCTCACTGCGGTCGATGCCTATGCGGAAGTAGTGCACGCGGAGGCGGCTGGAAAGAATGTCTACTTTGATGGGGACGACGAGACTATGGCATGGGGTCGCGACGTTGACGGAGGGAATGCGAAGAAAGGATCTTACGACAGGGACCCACGTGAAGGTATCATCGATATTCGAGAGTTCGACGTGCCGTACTACTTGCGAGTGGCCATCGACAATGGTGTGTTACGCTACCCTTTCTACAGAGCGTCTCTGAATTTCCGTAGATATTCGTGTCGGCCTCTGGTACAGCGTTACATTCGCGGGTGGTCAGCCCTCTCTTGCACGAATTCCCGAGCGTGTAAAACGTGCCGAGCCCGTTGTCATCGCCTTTGATATCGAAACCACGAAGGCTCCTCTCAAGTTCCCTGATCAGAACATCGACCAAGTCATGATGATATCGTATATGGTCGATGGTCAAGGTTTCCTCATCACAAACCGCGAAATCGTGTCAGAAGATATTGGGGACTTTGAATATACACCCAAGGATGAGTATCAAGGTCCATTCACAGTTTTCAACGAAAAGGACGAGGAGGCGACGATCAGACGGTTCTTCGAGCATGTTCAAACTGCCAAACCCACCGTCATGGCCACTTTCAACGGTGACCTATTCGACTTTCCTTTCCTTTGTGCGAGGGCTGCCCTGCACGGGATCGACATGTTCATCGAAACAGGTTTCGCGAAGGATCAAGAGGATGAGTTCAAGAGTCGGACTTGTATCCACATGGACTGCTTTAGATGGGTCAAGCGTGACTCATACTTGCCTCAAGGCAGTCAAGGCTTAAAAGCTGTGACCACCGCCAAGCTTGGCTACAATCCCCACGAACTCGATCCTGAACTGATGACTCCGTGGGTGAGGTATTCTTCTCTCTTCAATATAGCTGACCCCTTTTCACAGCTATGCATTAGAAAAGCCTCATATCTTGGCTGAGTACTCCGTTTCCGATGCTGTTGCAACCTACTACCTTTATATGAAATACGTACACCCATTCATATTCTCTCTGTGCAACATAATCCCTCTCTGTGGCGATGAGGTATTGCGGAAGGGAAGTGGAACTCTTTGTGAGACATTACTGATGGTGCATGAAATTCTTTTTCTGCGGACTCTCGAACTGACAATCTCACAGGTCGAAGCATATAAAGGAAACATTATTATGCCCAATCGACACGAAGATGTTCAGGGTAATATGTTCGAAGGTCATTTGGTCGCCACCGAAACCTACGTCGGCGGGCATGTGGAGGCTTTAGAAGCGGGTGTCTTCCGGAGTGACATAGCGACGCACTTCAAGATCGTTCCTGAGGCTGTGCAGCAGGTATGCCAGCGGTTCATGAATCGCTGTCGATTATTGACATGGCTCCAGCTCATCAATGATCTCGATGCAGCGCTCAAGTTCTGCATAGTGGACGAGTCACGCATGCAGCTAGAAACAGTGACCAACTATGACGAAATTAAAGGAGACATTCAGTCGAAGCTTGAGGAAATACGCGACAACCCAACAAGATTTGATAAACCCCTGATCTACCATCTTGATGTGGCAGCTATGTACCCCAATATCATGTTGTCGAATCGCCTCCAGCCCGACGCTATGATCGACGAGTCGGTCTGCGCGGTTTGCGATTATAATCGACCTGGGAAGATTTGCGATCGCCGTATGACATGGGCATGGCGAGGAGAGTACTTCCCTGCTCAAAGAGACGAATACAATATGGTCAGGCATGCACTGCAACAGGAAGAATTCCCACCCAGTCACAAGGATGGTCCCAAACGCAAGTTCACTGATCTCTCGTCCACCGAACAAACCGCTCTCTTACACAAACGGCTTGGGGACTACTCGCGCAAAGTATACAAGAAAACTAAGGACACACGAGTCGTCAACCGTGAATCAATTATTTGTCAACGAGAGAATCCTTTCTACATCGACACAGTCCGCAGTTTCCGTGACCGGCGATACGAGTATAAGGGACTTCACAAGACTTGGAAGAAGAATCTTGACACGGCCATCGCTAGTGGAAGCGTAGCAGAAATTGAAGAAGCAAAGAAAATGATCGTCTTATACGATTCGCTCCAGCTAGCCCACAAGTGCATCCTCAATTCATTCTATGGTTATGTCATGCGTAAGGGGGCGAGGTGGCACTCGATGGAGATGGCCGGAATAACCTGTCTGACTGGCGCGACGATCATCCAAATGGCCCGTCAGCTGGTGGAGCAGATCGGGCGTCCCTTAGAGTTGGACACCGATGGTATCTGGTGTATGCTTCCTGGAATATTCCCCGGGGACTTCACTTTCAAGACAAGCGACGGCAAAAAGATGTTCTTCTCGTATCCCTGCACTATGCTCAACCATCTCGTCCATGCTCAATTCACAAATCATCAGTACCACGACCTTGTCGATCCTCAGACCGGAAAGTGGGAGGTACACAGCGAGAACTCTATCTTCTTCGAGTTGGACGGGCCGTACAAAGCTATGATCCTCCCATCGTCGAAAGAAGAGGATAAGTTGCTCAAGAAGCGATACGCTGTCTTCAACGACGACGGATCTCTAGCTGAGTTGAAGGGCTTCGAAGTCAAACGGCGAGGAGAATTACAATTGATCAAAGTCTTTCAATCAGCAATATTCGAAAAATTCCTACTTGGTACCACCACAGAGGAATGCTACGCTGCTGTAGCCAGGGTGGCAGACCAGTGGCTGGACGTACTCTTTAGTCGAGGTGTTGAGTTAACCGACAATGAGCTTATCGACCTTATTGCCGAGAACCGCAGTATGTCCAAGACGCTGCAGGAATATGGGCAACAGAAGTCGACTTCGATTAGCACTGCTAAGCGGCTTGCAGAATTCTTAGGCAACCAGATGGTAAAAGATAAAGGCCTTGCGTGCAGGTTCATCATTTCTGCCAAACCGCTTGGGGCTCCCGTCACCGAACGCGCCGTTCCACTCGCTATTTTCTCTGCGGAGGAAAGGGTCAAGAGGCAGTTCCTTCGGAAATGGCTCAAGGACAATAGCTTGGTGGACTTCGACATTCGTTCTATACTCGACTGGGAGTACTATATCGAGCGCCTCGGTTCGGTCATCCAGAAGCTTATTACCATTCCTGCAGCCATGCAGATGGTCTCGAACCCTGTCCCTCGTATTCGTCATCCGGACTGGCTGTCCCGAAGAGTAGCTTCAGTCCAGGATAAATTCCAGCAGCACAAGGTCACCGACTTCTTCAAGCAAGTCGCAAAATCCTATCCTCAAGAGAAGAGTCGAGCGTTGGCTGGTGATATCGAGGAGATGGAGATGTCTGCAGCCCCTCAGCCCAAGATCGCAATAGTCAATCGCAAGGTCACTGAGCAATCTTCAAAAGAGAAGCAGCTTCCAGATCCGTCTATCAACTATCCTGCCTGGTTGAAGGCTGTACGACCGCGCTGGAAGGAACGACGAGAAGCACGTCATGCAAGCACGTCAATAGCGGTTCCATCCATGTTCCGAGGAGTCAAAACTCGTACCTCCTCTTCTTGGCATATCATCCAAATACGTCCAACGGATCGGGATGGTCGCTTCAAAATGTGGCTCGCCGTGGATTCAGAGATTGTGCAAGTGAAACTGCGGGTTCCGCGAGAGTTCTACTTGAACCTCAAGACGGCAGCCACACATGACTTCTTCCTCACCAACTACACAGCCACGGAAATCTCCCGTACTCTGCCTCGAAACCACCCTAGTCCTCACTTGTACAAAATCACGGTCTCCGAGGACACATTCAAACACGAGTCTTCGCACTTCGCGTATGTGATGAACAATCCTCTTACTGATGGTGTCTACGAGACTCAGGTAAACTCAATACTGCCATGAAAGCATTAGTGATAGTGGCTAAGGATACTCACAGATTACACACGAAGCAAGGGCCATCCTCAAGCTCGGAACTGTATGTTCGGTTGCAACCGGCCAGCAACAAACAACACTTAACCAGGCACGCACTTTAGGATTCGACCTCAGTCAACTCGAGAGGTCGTCACCTTCATTACAGAAGCGCATCTATATGAGTGAAGGGCGGTCTTTCAAGTACATTTTCGTCTTCCATGCATCGTCTTCTTCGAGTAACCTTCATGTATTTGCTGTTTTCTACCCCGACTCCCGAGTCAAGCTTCATGTTGTTGATCCGTCAAGGGACCGACGACAACTCCCAAGACTCCAAGATACCTATACCAGTCTGAAGGAGAAGGCCCGAGGACTCAAGACTACCAACATTATCGACTACCCAGATTTTCTCAATTTCGACACTGCGCACCATACAACGGACGCAACTGCTATGAAAGCGGTCTCGAGGGAGCTGGGAACGCAAGACACTCATGCATCAATGGTGGTAATTGCAGCCCGCAAACAACAGCATTACTTTGAACAAGGCATCGAGAAGTTGAACAACTTCCCCATTCTGCTTATGACTTCCAGCAGTGCTCCTCATTCGTTGGATGGCCTGTCCTGGCAGAGCCACGTCGTCGTGCGAATGCTCGGGCGATACTTGCGGTTGGGAGATTGGCTTCAATCTTCCATCGAAAGCTCGATATACTACGACATTCCGATCGGCAACGTGCCGACCGATGCTTCCCTGTTCTTTATGGACGTTGCATTTGCGCGACGATTGATGAGGCAGGACATGGTCCTTTGGTGGTCTCCTGGTGCACGGCCGGACCTAGGAGGGCGAGAGCGTGATGGGAACGCTGCTCAACTGGCCGACGAGCTCATCAGCCCTGAGTTCTCAACACCTGGATGCTACCAGAACGTTTGCCTTTCCATACAAGTGCGCAACCTGGCAGTGAACTCGGTGCTGCAAGCGGCGATTGTGAACGAGCTCGAAGGTGCTGGTGGAGCTACGGCTTTCGACTCCGTTTCTCACACTCTGAATGACTATGCGAACGGCGAGGCACAGTCGTCTATCACACTGGGCGACGCGGTTTTGTCCCCACAAACCTTTGCGATTCTCAAGGCTATGGTGAAGAGCTGGATGTTGGACACGGCACGGTCGACCGACAGTCCGGCTGGGATAGCGGTCACCCAATTCTGGCGCTGGATCAGCACACCAACTGCCAATATGTTCGATCTCGGGATGCAGCGGTTCGTACATGGTTTGATGAAAAAGACCTTTATCCAAATGCTCGCCGAGTTTAAACGGCTTGGGTCAAATATCATTCACGCCAATTTCAACCAGCTGCTCCTCTTGACATCCAAACCTCCCGGAACCGCTGCTGCCTATGCCACTTATATCACTACCGCTGTTTCCTCTCACGAGCTATTCAAGCACATCACCTTGCACACGGAACGGTTCTACGACTTCCTCTTGTACATGGATCCCAGTAACCAAGGCGCACTCGTGTGTGACGACCCTCTAGCAATCGAAGGGTCCGAAAAGGCATCCTATGCAAGTTCGTGGAACATCCAATCATTCCTGCCACATGCTCTCCAGCCCTACTTCCACGATACAGTGAAGAAATTCATTGTCGATATGCACAATATTCGATTCAAGTATCATGACGCTGGTCGTACGCCGCTGCGGGTTCTCAATGCTACCCAAGGGCTCGGCGTCCAGCAAGCTGAGGATAAACACAAAGAGCAGGACGCCGTCCGAGCCTACATCGAGACGCGATTGACGAGGAGGATGCTGAGCGTTGTGTCTAAGGTTGCAGAGATGCAACGAGAATCTTTGAGAGAGGAGGATATGGAGTTCCCGCTATTACCAGGCTCGTACCTCCAACTCACGAACCAATCTTTGGAGTTCATCAAGTTTACGACGGCAGTATTCAACCTGGCAAAAGAATACAACATCGAAATCGGTTTACTGAAGCGGACACTGTTGGACTTGATCAATGTGCGGGAATTCTCTGATGAAGCCATCTTCCGCAATCCATGCGAATCGTTCAAGCTTCAAATGGTCATCTGCCCCGTCTGCACCTTAATGCGGGACTTTGACTTCTGCCGTGATATTGACCTGCTCGAGGCGCCATCCAAAGCATGGAAATGCAGCGAATGTGGAAGCGAATACGATAAGCGTGCTATCGAGAGGACGATGATCGATGTCGTGCGCAGGATGGAGTTGAGTGCGCAGGTGCAGGATTTGAAGTGCGTCAAGTGCAAGAGGATTAAGGTGGATAATTTGGGGTTGTACTGTTCTTGCTCCGGAGCTATGCAGTGGACTGTTGGGAAAGCGGACACGAGGAGGAAATTGAGGACGATTGTGAATGTTGCGAAAGTCTATCACTTGACATATCTCGAGGTGAGTGATGGCTTTCTCTCTGGGTTTTGAGTTGACGAGGTTGCATAGTCGTATGCAGTACAGGTACTAGAGACCTGGTAGTTTGATTGGTGTTTGAAGATTGCGCCGTTGCTGGACTGCGCTGGATTTCTTCGGTCCATACGCGCTCTGTAGTATCAATAGTACTTGCATACCGTGTTTATCTCTTGGTAGTCTCGAATCAACCCCATCTCCTTATTACGAAGAGCCTATCGACCAACCGCTCCAAGTTCGCAGAGCTTACCAGTGTCGACTGATATTGGTGCTCTGTATTCTCTCGTCGTCTTTCTAGAACATTAGACAGGGCATAGCGCTCCGTTGACAAAGCATGGCGGGCGGGCGGTGGTTGAGCGGTTCCCATCGCGTTTGTTCAGCTGTGATTTTTCGCCGCCAGCACAAAACCAATCTTTGACCTCCTCTCCAGCTCTCTCCATCTCTGCGGCCGGGACCCCGCTATAAAAACACCTTAGGCTAGAACCTTTACGGCTAGAATCGGCTCCGAAATGTTCTACAAGTCGAACATCCTCAACGTCTTCCCCATCCACTCCTCCGCGGAGTCGAAGGTAGGGGCTGGAGGCAGTATTCCGCCTCCTAGTCCTACTGGAGTTGATCTCTACGCGCGCTTTGCATTTGCTGGTGCCGTCTGCTGCAGCGTAACCCATGGTGCACTCACGCCCGTCGATGTCGTAAAGACAAGGATACAGCTCGAGCCAGAAGTCTATAATAAGGTGTGTTTATCTCCTATGTCCCTCTAGTCCTCGTCGCGTCGTGCAGCGTTGAAATGCCGCAAACGTGCGCCACGGAGTCAGGGCGCTGCAAAATTTTCGCTCGCCGTTCAAACATGAACGCTCACTCGTCTAATCTCGTCTCTTGTTGCTCCGAGTACGCCCGCTGACGCGGTTTCTCCCGTTTCGTCCAGGGAATGGTAGCTGCCTTCCGCCAGGTTATTCGGAACGAGGGTGCTGGTGCGCTCTTGACCGGCTTCGGGCCTACTGCACTCGGATATGCTCTCCAGGGCGCCTTCAAATTCGGTGGTTATGAATTCTGGAAAAAGACTGCTGTCGACTATCTTGGTGTCGAAAAGGCTACCGCCAACAGGCAGCTCGTCTACCTCGGGTCGTCAGCCATCGCCGAGTTCTTTGCCGATATCGCCCTTTGCCCTCTGGAGGCTACTCGTATCCGTCTGGTCTCGCAGCCCACGTTCGCCAATGGTTTACTCGGTGGTTTCGCACGTATTGCTAAAGAGGAGGGCGTTCGCGGTTTCTACTCGGGGTAGGATTGTGTGCCTTACATCTGATGCTCCCAACTTATCCATTCATCAGTTTCGGCCCCATCTTGTTCAAGCAGGTCCCTTATACAATGGCCAAGTTCGCGGTCTATGAAGTCGCTTTCGTACGTGAGCACTTCTACCTTATTGTGCCGCAAACCTAATGTGTCTATAGGAAAACATGATTGCTGCTACCGGAAAGCCCAAGTCTGAACTCTCGCCTGGGACAATCTCGACTTTGAACCTTGGCGCCGGTCTCGTTGCTGGTTTCGCTGCTGCCATCATCTCACAACCCGCCGATACTCTGTTGTCGAAGATCAACAAGACTAAGGCTCTCCCTGGCGAGACTATCACCTCGAGGCTGATCAAGTTCACCGCCCAGCTTGGTGTCAGCGGTCTCTTCACTGGCATGAGTGCTCGGTACGTTCATTCATTGTGTTGGAATGTATGAAGCATTCTGACTGGACGATCACAGTCTGGTCATGATTGGTACTCTCACCGCTGGTCAATGTACGTTCTTTCTATTCGCTTAGCACCGATCAAACTGCTAACACTCTTTACAGTCGCCATCTATGGCGACATCAAGCGTATCCTTGGTGCCACTGGTGGCGTGGAAATTGGCAAGACCAGCCACTAAACCACCATCTAATCTCGTAGTTCTCATCGTATAGATGGAGAGGAGGTCATGTCCTGCACATAGTACAGTACGAAAAGACCTCCGTCCCATAATACATCCATCCAATGTCTCCACACCCTCGACCTCCTCTCCGTTATATAAACTCTTTCCCCGGTAGCCGCAATACCTACTAGAACTGGAACTCTCTTTTGCGTTTACTTTATCCACTGACATCTGCATTCCGCACGACTACACGACTATCCCCTTTGCACGACCGAGTAGTTCCAAATAGAATTTTCACTCGCCACTCTGTTAAAGCTACAGCATCATAAGACAGGCTACATGGTATTCAAATCAGGGCCTTTCTTGTTCCTATACGCCTTCCTTGGGTGACGCATGAACTGGGCTTGCCCTCGGGCTGTCATGGGGTTGCTCTCGATGAAATGGTATTTGGATCTGCGCACTCTGTCCATCAGGGACCGTCTGAAGGAGCATCTCGATCGTGTCCTTGGTCGCATCGTGACCTGCGTGCTGTGGCACACTAGTCTCCTTCCCTGCATCGGAGCCAATGAATGTTGTATTAAAGAGCGCGTGGCGCATCGAAAGTCCTAGGCGATTGCAGAGGATCGACATGCACGGTGTGAGTAGTCTGGGTGGTGCGGTTAATAATTAGGAACGTGTGGCGCCCGAGAAGTTGAACCTTACTGTGCGTTGGTTAAAGGGACAAATAACTGGAGCGTTGTTAGGGTGTTCGAGAATGAGAAATATAAACACGCTTACTGGTTCAACGAGTGACGAGGCAAGACTGAGGCCTGTAAGCACTGCGGGCGAATGAGCATGATTGAAAATGTATACAGGGGACGTACTCATCGCGACTGCGTAGTACAAAACGCCACTAGTAGTGGAGTCAGATACAAGGCCTCTCGATATTGGTCATGGGTACACTCACTAGCGCGCCACTGTACTGGATACTAAACGCGTGGACCTTACGGCACCAGTCCGCCAGACGGTGACTGTCTTCTTTAAGTATAGTGTTGCGGATGCACCCTGTGACACATTGTCAGCACAGAAAACCACGCTCGTATTGTAATATTCATACCTGAACACAGAGAGCAAAGGTGTAGTACCAGAAGTTACCGGTGGGTGGCCAATATCCACATGGAAACAAAGCTAGTGGGGCTGTTTCCGCATATGAAGCAATTCATTCAAAATAGATGGTGGTGCTCACGGAGAGTGGGAGAGGGAAGGTTAGGCTGGAGAGGGGATGAGTAAAGCTAGGTGGGAGGTTCATCAGGAGGACGTACAGGTTTCGTATGACGGAGTCCGGTACCCAATGATACGCCAGTCACCAGCAAGGTGAAGAGGGTGATACCAACCCTCCGGTTCTTATTCCAGAGAAGCCAGACACAGATCAGGAGCATAGCTGAGTTGTAAGTCAGCTTCTCGTGGTCGTACCCCAATGTGGATTCGCTCACTCTCCATGGTGAGCCAATTTCCCTACGAACTGGTGCGTGAGTGGATGAGAGTAACGTTTTCAGGCACCATACCACTGTCGCCCAAATATTAATTTCCCTGAGGAGAGAATGCCTACACCTACGAGACTCGAACCACCTCAACTACCGACAACACGCAAAACAACTCACTGCTGGAGGAACTGAACCTGAACGAAAATATCAACAGGCAGAATTACTATGTAGGGACTTCCTACTCGATTCGCATGGTCTTGTGTTTCAACGTAGGTCCGCAGCAGGCCATGCCCGATCGGGAAATACCGGTTCTGACCAACCAAACCATTATCGCAGTACCATACAACTGGGACCAGCTTACCAGGTAAAACAAGACCTTGGCAACCGATACTCGGGGCGCTGGTAGCCAAACAAGATTTATCTCCTCGCCGCTATGCAGGCCAGTATGTGAAACAGCCGTATGTGAAACAGCCCAGAGAGCACTGGAGGTATCGGTGAAATTGACTTACATCGTAATGAAGTAGTCGTATATTAGCAACATTACTCCGACCAGAACCAGCTGTTAAATGGAATGAATTCATTTGATCGCCATCACCCATTACGACACTCGTCCTTCGTACGTAAAGACCAAGTTGGCTCTCCCCCGCGTATTTGACAATTATTTGATCGGGCAGATCCTCAAGTGGGGAGTCGTCCTGCAAGGACATCTTGGGGATGGGTAGGGGAGCCGAGCAGGAAGGTCATGCGATTATAACCGGGCCAAGTGTATTATCGTAGGAACCCGGGAGACGCCCATCATATTGAAGGGAGTCTTCGATAGTCACCGGTGGTCCCATTGGCCCGTGGCGAACGGGTCTCAATTGCTTGGGTTGAACGATAACAGCATTTTGGATAATTAGAGTGCGATGCATTCGGAAATGAAGTGATATATATTTATATTTATACTTGGGATTTAGTTTAATAGCACTGGCATTCTCATATGGGTACCTGAGCGGCCATGGAAGCTTCGTAAGTGACAACGCCTCACCAGAAGTCAGTTGTCGTGCGAAACCTAACAGATGGAACCGCGCTAGCACTCAGTTAGGGAACAGGACCAGTCAACCGACGTGTCTCAGGCTCCGCGTCGGGAAGGCGCGGCTGAGGTGAGCTGGGTGTTGGCGCAGGGCGGTGCAGAGTCAGATGAACGACATTTGTATATACACCCACCACTGTGCCACCTGAGAAATAGTGAAGCCGATCGTACGGTCCGCCGATCCGTACCGACCCGCTTTCTCCCCGCTTTCTGATCGACTCAGGTACGAGAATACACATTCCATATGTATCAAGCCGGGAGAAACGGGTACTTTCCCACCGGCAGAGTTGGACCTGCCAACGCTGCCGCCCTGAGTGCTGCATGCTGCGTGTTCTGGATCGTGACTGGTCACGTCACCCGAGCTACGGCGCAGTCCTCCGTTCCCGGCGCATCGTCCACTGATTAAATAAGATTGCCATGTGTGGACTTGAAATTTTATTACTTCGCTCGTCTGCGACCGAGAGCATAGACTGGCCTCTACACTCTTTATTATTGTCCGAAACCTAGCTTTGCGGTTGGGTTATATCCGAGTCAAACGCTTTATAACCTATATACCCTATATAACCAAGCGTGCCATTGCACACAAAGAATACTGCACACAAGAGAGCGAAAATGTCACTCTCTAATCAATATCTTCATGTCATTCGGCCCTTTCTTCACTTATCCCGATTGTGGTGCCAAATTTGGCTTTGTACCCATTCCTTCGGCTCCCCCCACCACCAATGTCAGCCCCACGCTCCTTGGACTCGGGCCCTTCATAATAGGTTCGTCTACTCGACCTTTGGTAGGGGTGTCCGTAGGCGCCACAAGCTCCTATTGAGGTTGTGTGCGAGACATGTCTGTGGGTGGCGCAGGAGCTACGCGCTCGTGTTGAAGTTCATCCTGTGTAGTCGATGGATAACCACAACTGGTCCGGTCGGTCCTCGCAGTCTCAGCTTCAGGACTGCTGTCGTCGTTGAACCAATTCGGAGTGTTGCCAGGAGAAGGGCGGATAGGACTGTGACTATGGTCCGCCCCATCAGTATAAAATGAGGCTGAGTTGAAGGAAGGGAAGGTACAAAGGCCTTCAGCACATTCATCATCGTATTCCTCTGTACCGGACTCGCTCCTAGGATTGTTGAGAGTCAGTGTACCCAAGCTAGTATGTGCTGAATATTTGGCTGGTCCAGTATTCATAGAGTCACACAACATACGACAGTACAGGGTGTAGTCGGCCATGAACAAGACTTCGGAGCTCCCTCCGAGGTGGGG